>OBUR01000015.1_pt1 | contig 166229 bp, 160 predicted proteins | sample 1475951 | NCBI WGS metagenome assembly OBUR01 (sample SAMEA2579957, study PRJEB22360) | human gut metagenome
AAACTGTGCCTTGTGTGCGTGGAAATATTCTTCGTTAGCAATAATGCCCGCCATTGGAATAAGTGGTTTGGTATTAAATGCTTGTCCCCATTCTTTCACTAAATCAAAGCCACGTACAATCTCTGTACCGACAATTTTAGCTTTCAGTACAACGGCGCTCGCCATCGGTTCCGGCAAGATGGCTGCATGGAAATCTTTCAGTAGGAACAGACCAATTGCTTCAGTTGGTGTGGCCGCATAGGTGATATCCACTTTATTAATATCAATATTCAGTTTTTTCAGTAAAGCTTGCAATACGATGTCAGGCATATCGTTTTTAAATGGCACAAGGATTTTTTTACCCACCAATTCTTGCGGTGAAGTAATAGCACCACCTTTACACATCAACTGCGTAATCCCATTGGTGAGAATATTCACCATGCCAACTTGTTGCCCTTGATTACGTAAATTCACGCCCACATTACTTGGACTCATCATCACTTTAAATTGTCCACTTGCCACACCCGCACGCAACTGATCAGGCGAACGCCAAATCTCTAATGCGACATCCGCTTGTTTGGCTAATTTACCTTGTGCTGCCGCCACCGCAATGGTTACACTTGGCATCGCGGGTGCGCCATAAATGGTAAATTGCTCTTTTGTTGCCGCAAAGAGAGAAGGCGACATGCCTGCAGCGGTAAGTGCAGCACTCATTCTTAAAAAATCACGTCTATTCATTGTCATGGTTATCTCCTTATAATGAAACAAGTCTAATACTTGTATTTTGATAATGGTTTTCATTTATTATCTTACTCGTTGTGACTAAAGTAAAGAGAGACAAAAGTGCGGTCAGATTTTTAGGTGTTTTTTAATTTCTTTTAAATTTTGACCGCACTTTGGAAATATCAAAACAAAGTGCGGTTAATTTTCAAGGTGTTTTTTACCGTGAAATAATATGCGCCAGTTCCACTTTTAACTCAAGTAAATTCTTGCATAGTCATTCCTGAATATATGTTCTTCGTTTCGGAATAATGACAAGAATTAATTCTAATAGATAGATAAACTAATGCGTTATCAAAATTATGACATTGTTAGCCTGGCTTAAACTGTCATGTCTTTCTACTTTATAAAAGCCCAAGGTTATTTTATGTAACTTTTTAGTCTAAAAATCCTTTATTATCTCTCTTGAATTTCAATGTATTATGGTGTTAAATCAGCACATATTATAAGGGTATAAAATGATAAAAATAAGTTGTAGGAATTTATGTGCCAATTACTCGGAATGAACTGCAATACGCCGACGGATATTGTCTTTTCTTTTGAAGGTTTCCGTCGTCGTGCGGGTCTTACTGATTGCCATTCAGATGGCTTCGGTATTGCTTTTTTTGAAGGTCGTGGTGTGCGTATTTTTCGCGATAACCACGCTGCATCTCAATCCCCAATTGCGGATTGTGTAAAACAATACAATATTAAATCACTGAACGTGATCGCCCACATTCGTAAAGCAACACAAGGAGGGGTCACGATTGAAAACACCCATCCCTTTATTCGTGAAATCTGGGGCGAAAACTGGGTGTTTGCTCACAATGGTAATTTAAAAGAATTACCCGATATGTCTGAGAATTTCTGTCAGCCTATTGGCTCAACTGATTCAGAAGCCGCATTTTGTTATATGGCGGAATATTTGAAAAATCGTTTCCGTCGTAAACCGTCTGAAATGGAAATTTTTAGCGCGATTCAAGATATTGCTAAATCGCTCTCAGAAAAAGGCACCTTTAACTTCATTCTTTCAAACGGAGAATGGATGATCGCCCACTGCTCAACTAATTTGCATTATTTAACGCGTAAAGCCCCTTTTGGTAAAGCGCATCGCATTGATGATGATGGTGTTATCGATTTTAATGATTATGCGAAAGATGGTGACAAAGTCACGATCATTACGACTTTCCCGCTCACCAAAGATGAACCTTGGGTCAAAATGGAACATGGTGGTTTCGTTTTCTTCAAAGAAGGAGACAAAATTGCTGAGGTCGTCGGTGTGGCTAAAGAAATGGAAGATGATGGCACATTAGGCAATCGCGCAGCAGCCTAATAACAAATCATAATAAAAAGTGCGGTCAAAAACATTAGAGATTTTGACCGCACTTTCTTTATCTGTAATTAACGCATTGTGACAAATTCTTCAGAACCTGTTGGGTGAATCGCTACGGTATTATCAAAGTCTGCTTTCGTTGCGCCCATTTTGATTGCCACGGCAAAACCTTGAATCATTTCATCTACACCAAAACCAATACCATGTAAGCCCACAATTTTCTCTTCTTTGCCAACACAAACTAACTTCATTCGGCAAGGTTGACGATGATCTGTTACAGCAGTGTACATAGCCGTGAAAGAGGATTTATACACTTTCACATTTTCTTCGCCATATTGCTCAATCGCTTGCGGTTCAGTTAAACCCACCGTACCAATTGGCGGATGGCTGAATACCACAGTTGGCACTAAGTTATAATCTAAATGTTCAGTCGGTTTATTATTAAATAAACGCTCAGATAAGCGACGACCTGCTGCCACGGCAACGGGTGTTAACTCAATACCACCTTCGATAATATCTCCCACAGCATAAATACCAGGCACGTTTGTATTTTGATATTTATCGACAATAATTTGTCCACGAGAATTGGTTTTCACGCCCGTTACTTCAAGATTAATCACATCCGTTGCTGGTTCGCGACCTATCGCCCAAATTAACGTATCTACCGTGGTTTCACGACCATCTTGTAATTTCAAGGTAAGTGAACCATCGGCATTTTTTACGACTTCTTCAGGCAACGCTTTGGTATGTAATTGAATTCCATCTTGTGCTAACACTTCAACTAATGTCTCTACAATTAATGGATCCTGATAACGCAATGGAGCGTGTTGGCGCACAAATAAATGGGTTTCGCTACCTAAACTATTTAAAACACCTGCTAATTCAACAGCAATATAACCCGCACCGACTACTGCAACACGTTTTGGTAATTCATTTAAAGCAAACACGCCATTTGAATCAATCCCGTATTCTGCACCTTTTACCGCAGGAATACTTGGACGACCACCAGTAGCAATTAAAATATGATCTGCTGTCACTAATTCTGTTGAACCATCTACATAGCTCACTTCAATCGTTTTCGCATCTTTAAAGCGAGCAAAACCATTTAGAACATCTACATTATTTTTTGCTAATACATTGTTGTAAGAGGTATGAATACGACCGATATAAGCTTGACGACTCTCGACTAGTTTCGCGTAATCAAACTTTTTCACTTCTACATCAAAACCATAAGCCGGTGCATAGCTATTAATCGCTTCTGCAACTTGTGCACCATAGAACATCACTTTTTTAGGTACACATCCCACATTCACGCAAGTACCACCTAAATGTTTTGCTTCAATAATGGCACATTTTTTACCGTAGCTTGCCGCACGGTTAATTGAGGCAATCCCGCCAGAACCGCCACCAATCGCAATATAATCGTAATGTTTAGTCATTGTAATAATCCTTTTTTTACTTACTTAAATTTTCTCCTATTTTGCCTAAAAGTGAGGAAGAAAGCTATAAATTGATGTAATTGGAATTGTCTATATGAAAAAGGGAGGATTGATCATTTTCAGCATAAATTTTAACATACAAAGTAGATTTTCGTTATAATGCTGACTTGCACTCTAGCAAATAAACCGCATTGAATTATCTTAAAAGATAAAAAACTCAAAAATTAATCAGCCTATCTAAGGAATAACCTACATGGCGATCTGGAAAAAGACATTCACACTTAATCAACTTAATGAAATGAGTAAAAACTGTGCCATAGAACATTTAGGTATTGAGGTTTATGCGGTTGGAGAAAACTGGATTGAGGCCAAAATGCCTGTAGATCATCGCACAATACAGCCTTTTGGTTTGCTACATGGGGGCATATCTGTTGCCTTGGCCGAAACCATTGGATCTCTGGCAGGATTTCTCTGTGTAGAAGAGGGACAAATAGTTGTCGGCTTAGACATTAATGCGAATCACCTCCATTCAGTAAAACAAGGTTTTGTGATTGCTAAGGCAATCCCTATTAGTTTAAGTAAAAATATCCATGTATGGCAAATTGACATTCGTGATGAACAAGATAAACTTTGTTGCGTTTCTCGATTAACGCTTTTCATTAAACATTTATGAATAAAACTCAAAAAATCGGTGTTATCTTAGCCAATCTTGGTACGCCGGATGAACCTAACGCCAAAGCAATTTCACGTTATTTATGGGAATTTCTCACAGATTCTCGTGTGGTAGATTTACCCCGTTGGAAATGGTATCCACTTTTAAAAACTATTATTTTACCGATGCGTTCTAAACGTATTGCACAAAATTATCAAGCTATTTGGACTGCTCAAGGCTCTCCGCTGCTCGCTATTACAAAGCAACAACAAACGGGTTTGCAAGCTTATTTGACTGAACAAGGCATCAATGCACAAGTCGAAATTGCCATGACTTACGGCAATCCTTCGATGCAAAGTGCGGTCAAAAATTTACTCAAAAATGATGTAGAACGCATGATTGTACTACCACTTTATCCACAATATTCCAGCACCACAACAGGTGCATTAATCGATGCATTCAATCGTGCGATTGCACAAGAACGCGATATTATGCCTTTTGAGTTTATTCATTCTTATCATCTTGATGAAAACTACATTAATGCGTTGGTGGATTCTATCAAAGTGCGGTTAAAATCGGATGAATTTTTGCTTTTTTCTTATCATGGCATTCCATTGCGTTATGAGAATATGGGGGATTATTATCGTCAGCATTGCAAACAAACTACGATTGCGATTGTGGATAAGCTCGGTTTAACCGAAAACCAATGGAATATGACGTTCCAATCTCGTTTTGGTCGTGAAGAATGGTTACAACCTTATACCGATCATTTCTTGGAAGAAGCTGCTTCTCAAGGGATTCAAAAAATCGTGGTGATTTGCCCTGGCTTCTCGGTGGATTGCTTAGAAACCTTAGAAGAAATTGAGGTTGAAAATAAAGAAACATTCTTAAATCATGGTGGTGTGTCTTATCACTATATCCCTGCGTTGAATGCAGAAAAAGCCCATATTGAAATGATGGGGAAACTGGTTTTGGATAGATTGAAATAGTTAAATCTCCCCCTACCCCCTCTTTGCGAAAGAGGGGGTAGGGGGAGATTTAAAAAAACAAACAAAAAGGCGAACCTTTCGATTCGCCTTTTAAGATTTTCTTCTAATCAAAGATTAGAAGTATACACGCATACCTACACCGATAGCTTTGTCGTTAATTTTCTCTGAGTAAGTATAACCACCATTTGTATTAGCAGTGTATTTTTTAACGGTTGCGTATTTACCTTCTAAGAATACAACAACTTGTTTATGAAGCTTATAGTCAGCGCCGAGTAAGAAGCCGTGAGTTTTTGCTTTATTGCTATCTTCAACTTTTACGTGCTCGTATAGGTAATTACCATATACTTTAGATGTTGGAAGTACTTGATATTCAAAGCCAGGTGATACATAGAATTTATTTAATTTAGCATCGCCATTTTTCTCATGAGCATAACCAAAGTCACCGATTAATTTGAAATCATTAACGGTATAACCTAAGGATGCTAAGAAACCATCCAAACGGTGAGAATGTGCTGCGTTAGTTTCAAAGTTGGTATGACCATAAGCTAAACGAGCATCAAGAGCACCAGCTTCGTATAATGCGCCTACTGCAAATGCATTTTTGAGACCAACTTTAAGCTCTCTACCTTTATCATTATGACGTTGACCAAAATTATAGCTAGCACTTAATTGTAAACCATCAATAGCTTTATAGTCATAACGAATGACGCCAGTGCCTGAAGTAGGAATATAAGCACCTTTTGGAATTAATCCATATTCGTAGTCATTTGTTTGGTTTAAATCATCTGCAATAGTCACTTGACGACCAAATGTGATATCACCAGTTGCTTTGCTACCTAAACCGACGTAAGCACGTTTAGCATAAAGACTACCAAATTCATCGCGAGAATCTGTATCATCAAAACGGAATTCTAAACGACCTAACGCATAGAAATCATTATCTAGGTTATGTTTTACTTTCACACCAAAACGAGATCCTGCGTTACGTAAAGCAGAGTTTGCGGTTCTAGCTGATTCACCCGTTTGTTGATTCGTTGTTTTCTCTTTTGCTTTTTCTAAAATTAAACGAAGAGAACCACTTAACTCAACTTTAGTACCTTCGTTATCATAAACTATTGTTGCATTTGCTGCTGAAGCGGCAACAGCGGAAACGATTAATGCTGCTAGTGTCTTTTTCATAATTGTTATTCCTTTGGGTTATGCTCTACGATTTTTGATTGAAGCAATTTTTCATAAAAAGTTCAATCTCCGAAATAGACGCCACAAATATTACAAAATAAATCTACACTGTCAATGGGCTTATGACATCAATTTTCTAAAATCAGATCAAGATCACATTTTTCAAACAATAAAGTTTGCTTTTTAAGCAATCCCAAATTGACTTACTGACATTTTAAATATTCGGCCAGATCGATTCCTTGTTTTATTTATTCTTTATAATCGCCTAAGTGTCGAAGAAATAATGGGTATTTGATAGCGTTAAGCGCACTCCACTGAAAATGAAATCACCTCTTTAATACTTTTAGCACCTAATGCAATCATAATTAAACGATCGACACCTAAAGCCACGCCTGATGTATTGGGAATCCCTGCTTGTAATGCCGCCAGGAAGCGATGATCGATTTCACGTTGTGGTAAGCCTGCTTTTTCGCGTAGGCGGTTATCTTGCTCAAAGCGGTGTTGTTGTTCACGGGCATCAGTTAACTCGTGAAAACCATTTGCTAATTCTAATCCTTTATAATAAAACTCAAAGCGTTCTGCCACACGACTATCTTCTGGACTAAGTTGTGCAAGTGCAGCTTGTGAAGAGGGAAAATGATATACAGCAACAGGTGCTTCTTGCCCGATATTAGGTTCTACCACTTCGCTGAATAAAAATTGTAATAATGTGTCCCTGTCTTCATTTTCATCTGCCATGAAATGGTGTTTACGAGCCGCTTCAACTAATTCTTGACGATTTGCAGAAAGTGGATCTAATCCTACATATTCTTGAAATACGAACTGATAACTTAAGGTTTCTGCGGGTTTACAATCAAGAATTTGTTGTAATAAATCATCCACTTCATTCATCAGACGATACATATCAAAGTACGGTCTATACCATTCAAGCATGGTAAATTCTGGATTATGCCGATTGCCAGCCTCCTCATTACGGAATACTTTACCAATTTGAAAAATTGGCCCACTGCCAGCAGCCAGTAAACGTTTCATGTGATATTCCGGACTAGTGGAAAGCCAGAGTGTTTTTGATAATTCGCCAAAAGGTGCAATAAATTCGGTACTAAAGGTGGAAAGATGGAGATCGGTTACGCCAAATTCGCTTAAAACAGGTGTTTCTACCTCTAATAATCCACGATCAGTAAAGAATTCGCGAATATCAGCAATAATTTTTGCACGAGCCAGTAAATTTTTTATTGGAGCAGAAGGTTGCCATAGTATTTGTTCATCGCTAAGTGCGGTCATTTTTTTCTCCATTTTTGGCACTAAGAGGAATGAGATTATTGTAAACAAGAGCGATTTTTAACTCAATAATCCAATTGAATGGTTTATAAACGAAAACAGTGATCATCCCGAAATATATAAAAATTAACTTTTTTGAGTTAGATCACACTTTTGATATTTTATCCCTTTATTCGGGAAAAAAAGTTACTAATTTGTAAACAAAAGTGGCAGAATTACCACAAGCCCCTATTAATTTAGGGCGTTTTATTTTTTTACTTTCTATATGATTGGAGGATATCGTGCAAACGGTTAATGTCGATATTGCTATTGTTGGTGCCGGTGGCGGCGGTTTACGTGCAGCAATTGCAGCAGCAGAAGCAAACCCTAACTTAAAGATCGCATTAGTTTCTAAGGTTTATCCTATGCGTAGCCATACGGTGGCAGCAGAAGGTGGTGCGGCCGCAGTAATTAAAGAGGAAGATTCCTACGATAAACACTTCCACGATACCGTTGCCGGTGGTGACTGGTTATGTGAACAAGATGTGGTGGAATACTTCGTTGAACATTCTCCAGTGGAAATGACTCAACTTGAACGTTGGGGTTGCCCTTGGAGCCGTAAAGCAGATGGCGATGTGAACGTGCGTCGTTTCGGTGGAATGAAAATCGAACGTACTTGGTTTGCGGCAGATAAAACGGGTTTCCACTTATTACACACACTTTTCCAAACATCTACTCAATATCCACAAATTCAACGCTTTGACGAGCACTTCGTTTTAGACATCCTAGTGGATGATGGCCACGCTCGCGGTATGGTGGCGATGAATATGATGGAAGGTACACTTATTCAAATCAACGCAAATGCGGTTGTGATTGCAACTGGTGGTGGTTGTCGTGCATTTAAATTCAACACCAACGGCGGTATCGTAACTGGTGATGGTTTATCAATGGCATATCGTCATGGTGTTCCTCTTCGTGATATGGAATTCGTCCAATATCACCCAACCGGCTTACCGAATACCGGTATCTTAATGACTGAAGGTTGTCGTGGTGAAGGCGGTATCTTAGTGAACAAAAACGGCTACCGTTATTTACAAGATTATGGTCTAGGTCCTGAAACCCCAATCGGTAAACCTGAAAACAAATATATGGAACTTGGTCCACGTGATAAAGTTTCACAAGCATTCTGGCAAGAATGGAAAAAAGGCAACACCTTAAAAACTGCAAAAGGCGTCGATGTAGTTCATCTTGACTTACGTCACTTAGGGGAAAAATACTTACATGAACGTCTTCCATTCATTTGTGAATTAGCCAGTGCTTATGAAGGTGTAAACCCAGTTAATGAACCAATCCCTGTACGTCCTGTTGTTCACTACACCATGGGTGGTATTGAAGTGGATTACAACAGCGAAACTCGCATTAAAGGTTTATTTGCTGTGGGTGAATGTGCGTCTTCTGGTTTACATGGCGCAAACCGTTTAGGTTCTAATTCGCTTGCAGAATTAGTGGTTTTAGGCCGTGTTGCAGGTGAATATGCCGCACAACGTGCAGCAGAAGCACAACCTGCAAACCGTGCAGCAGTTGATGCTCAAGCTCAAGATGTTGTAGCTCGCCTTGAAGCACTTTATAACCAAGAAGGTAATGAATCTTGGTCTGAAATCCGTGATGAAATGGGTACTGTCATGGAAGAAGGTTGTGGTATCTACCGTGACCAAGAAAGCATGCAAAAAGCAGTAGATAAAATTGCTGAGCTTAAAGAACGTTATAAACGTATCCGTGTAACAGACCGTTCAAGCGTATTCAATACCGATGTGCTTTACACTGTAGAATTAGGTTACATCCTTGATGTGGCACAATCTATTGCAAACTCTGCAATTGAACGTAAAGAGTCTCGTGGTGCACACCAACGCTTAGACTACACTGAACGTGATGATGTGAATTATTTAAAACACACCCTTGCTTACTACAATGGCAATGATGCACCGCGTATTGAATACAGTCCGGTGAAAATCACTAAATCTCAACCAGCAAAACGTGTTTATGGTGCTGAAGCAGAAGCGGCAGAAGCGGCTGCGAAAGCTAAGGAGCAAGCAAATGGCTAATTCACCGGTAATGACTGTAGAAGTATTACGCTACAACCCAGAAAACGATCAAGAGCCACATTTAAGCTCTTATCAAGTACCTTATGATAACCAAACCTCTCTTTTAGATGCGTTAGGTTACATTAAAGATAAACTTGAGCCGTCTCTTTCTTATCGTTGGTCTTGCCGTATGGCGATCTGCGGTTCTTGTGGGATGATGGTTAATAACAAACCAAAATTGGCTTGTAAAACGTTCTTACGTGATTACAGTGGCCACATGCGTATTGAACCATTAGCAAACTTTCCTATTGAACGCGACTTAGTGGTTGATTTAAGCCACTTTATCGAAAGTTTAGAGGCAATTAAACCTTATATTATTGGTAACGAAGCACCAGCATTAGATGGTAAACCACATCCATCGAAAGAATTGCAAGTAAGCCGTACTAAACAAACTCCGGCACAGCTTGAAAAATATCGTCAATTCTCAATGTGTATTAACTGTGGTTTATGCTATGCGGCTTGTCCGCAATTTGGTTTAAATCCTGAATTCTTAGGCCCAGCAGCAATTACGATGGCACACCGTTACAACCTTGATAACCGTGACCATGGTAAAGCACAACGTATGCCATTATTAAATGGTAAAAACGGTGTTTGGAGCTGTACTTTCGTGGGTTATTGTTCTGAAGTGTGTCCAAAACACGTGGATCCAGCTTCTGCAATCAACCAAGGCAAAGTGGAAAGTGCCAAAGATTATGTTATCTCAATGCTAAAACCAAAAGGCTAAGGGGAAGAATATGTCAGTAACAGTAAGTAAACGTAAAAAATATGTTCGCCCAATGACGGCTACTTGGTGGCAAAAATTGGATTTCTACAAAGCGTATATGGTGCGTGAAGCAACCTCTATCTTTGCTGTATGGTTCTGTATCGTATTGCTTTATGGCGTACTTTGCCTTGCAAGCAATCCTGTTCCAGGTCTAGGCATTATTGATTTCATCGGCTTCTTAAGAAATCCAATTGTGGTGTTCTTAAATATCATCACATTAATTGCGACTTTATATCACACAGCAACTTATTTCGTGATGACACCAAAAGTGATGAACATCATTGTTAAAAATGAGCGTTTACCACATCACGTGTTAAGAAATGCACTTTGGGCAGTTACAGCTGTGATTAGTGTTATCGCATTAATTTTAGTTTATATGTAGGGAGAGAAAAAATGGTCGAACAAAATCCAAAACGCTCTGGTGAACCACCAGTATGGTTGATGTTTGGTGCTGGCGGGACTGTCAGTGCGATTTTCTTCCCTGTGGTAATCTTAATCCTTGGTTTATTGTTACCATTCGGATTAATTGATCCACATAACTTAATTACATTCGCTTATTCTTGGATCGGAAAATTAGTTATCTTAGTTTTAACAATTTTCCCTATGTGGTGTGGTTTACACCGTATCCATCATGCGATGCACGATCTTAAAATCCACGTGCCAGCAGGCGGATTTATCTTTTACGGTTTGGCAATGATTTACACAATTTGGGTGTTATTTGCTGTATTAGGTTTGTAATTTAAAACAACACTAAATGGATAAATAAAAGTGCGGTCAAAAAAATGATCGCACTTTTTTTATTCTTTAAGCATAACTAAAATATTTTCTTAATCCAGAAAAACAAAAAACCCGACATTACGTCGGGTTTTCTTTTATCAAAAACTTTGATAATTATTCTGCAACAACGATAACATCTAATGTTGCAAATACTTCACCGTGAAGTTGGAAACGAACATCGTGATCACCAAGAGTACGGATTGGACCATTTGGTAAACGAACTTCGCTTTTCGCAATTTCAACACCAGCTGCAGTTACGGCTTCTGCTACATCACGAGTAGTGATTGCGCCGAATAAACGACCTTCATCACCTGCTTTAGATGCGATGGTAACAGAACCTAATGCAGTCACTTGTGCTGCACGAGCTTGAGCTGCTGCTAAACTTGCTGCTGCCGCTGCTTCTAACTCTGCACGACGTGCTTCAAAGTGTTCAATGTTAGCTTTAGTTGCCATAACTGCTTTACCTTGTGGGATTAAGAAGTTACGAGCGAAACCAGATTTAACATTAACTTGATCACCTACGTTACCTAGGTGAACGATTTTATCTAAAAGAATTACTTGCATTTCCTAACTCCTTCTTAATTGTGATGAGAATCAGAGTAAGGTAATAACGCTAAATAACGAGCGCGTTTGATTGCGCGTGCTAATTGGCGTTGGTACTTCGCACGAGTACCGGTAATGCGGCTTGGTACAATTTTGCCGCTTTCAGAAATGTAGTTCTTTAATGTAGCGATATCTTTGTAATCGATTTCAACAACATTTTCCGCTGTGAAACGGCAGAACTTACGACGACGGAAATAACGTGCCATTTGGCTGTCTCCTAATCTATAAATTCGATTTGCTCGGCATGCAATACTAACTGCGTTAAACCATTTGAGGTTTTATGTGAAGTAATAAACCCCACCACAAGAAGTTTACTGCCGACCGTAATGCTTTGAGTTTTTTCTATTAACTGATTGCCACTGACTTGAACTGGCATCTTTAACCACGCTTGGCGTGATAAACCACTTTCGACTTGTTCGGAACGATGTTCCAGCCAAAATTGGCAATGTGCAATCCCGTTAGGGCTTTTGCTTCGCTTGGGTAATTGACACACTGTGCCGATTAACGAGAAGCGGTTATCAAGTTTTGAATTACTCTTCAGCATCCTCAAAATCGTTGTTTTCAACTTCAGCTAAAGGTTTACGTTCTTCTTTAGCCGCTTTCATTGGGGACGCTTCGGTTACGGCGTGCTTAGTATGGATAACAAGACTGCGTAATACAGCATCGTTATAACGGAAAGTCGTTTCTAGCTCGTCGATGACTTGTTGAGGCGCTTCTACATTCATAAGCACGTAGTGTGCTTTGTGTAATTTGTTAATTGGGTACGCTAATTGACGACGACCCCAATCTTCTAGGCGATGAACTTGACCACCAGCTTCTTTAACAGAACCTGTGTAACGTTCGATCATACCTGGTACTTGCTCGCTTTGGTCCGGATGAACCATAAACACGATTTCGTAGTGACGCATTACTGCTCCTTACGGGTTAATCAGCCTTTGACGTAGACTAGCCACCAATCTGCAAAGGCAAGGAACGAAAAAATGAACGTGGCTAAGGATGCAGATTATACAGTTTTTTTTCTAGACTTCAAATCATTTGCATGCTTTTCAAACAAAAAAACCGATATTAACAACATCGGTTTTCTTTTTTATTTCTAAATTAACGGCTACGGAAAATGATACGACCTTTGCTCAAGTCATAAGGTGTCATTTCTACCGTTACTTTATCGCCTGTTAAAATACGAATATAATTTTTACGCATTTTACCTGAGATGTGTGCAGTTAATACATGACCATTTTCTAATTCAACACGAAACATGGTGTTAGGTAAAGTTTCTAAGATTGTACCTTGCATTTCAATGCAATCTTCTTTTGCCATTTTATCCTCTAAAATTATGATTTTTTTGACCGCACTTTTTGCGGGTTATAAATGAAAAACGGGCGGATTATAGCCGTTTTTGGCGTTAGACGAAAGATTAAAATGGTATTTTGTTGAAATCCTCATTCTTTTTTTAATAATTCAATTATATATAATGTTTCAACGCTGGATCAGATAGAAAATTTCATTTAGCATACAAAATATAGAGAAAAGATAAGGCGTTTGAGTCTTATGCTGCCTTCCTTTCTAAAAGGATAACAGCGCTATCTTGAAAATAGCTAAAGCAATTTTACGATGGTTTGATAAAATTATATGTAAACAAATGACTTCAACTAAGGGCTATTTATGGCTATACCTAAAATAATTGTAATTAGTTTAAAACATTCAAAAAGAAGAGAGAATATTGCTAAACGCCTTTCCGGTTTGGGGTTGGACTTCAGTTTTTTTGATGCAACAGATGGGAAAAAACTATCCGCTTCTGTATTAGAATCTGTCGATTATGATTTCTATCCAAAACACTATTTATCACCTAAGCCATTAACACTCGGCGAAATTGGTTGCGCAATGAGCCATATTAATGTTTATGAATATATTATAGAAAACAATATTGAAAGTGCTATTGTTCTTGAAGATGATGCTATAGTTTCACATTATTTTGAGGAAATTGTTCAGGATGCGTTAAATAAAGTTGGAAAAAAATATGATTTGATCTTTTTAGATCATGGTAAAGCCAAATCATATCTTTGTAAGAAAAAACTTTATGAAGGCTATCGACTTGTACATTATAAGTCTCCTTCGAAAAATTCTAAGCGGTTTATTACCTGTACTGCCGCATATTTAATTACACAATTGGGCGCTTCAAAATTGCTTATGCTTAACTATGCTTATCCTGTACGAATGCCTTCAGACTACTTAACAGGACTTATTCAAAAAAACAAAATGAATGCCTATGGAATCGAACCACCTTGTGTATTCAGAGGTTTGAGTATTGATTCTGAAATAAATCAAGTTGAAGAGCGATATGAATAAGTTAAAAGCCCTAAGATTAAAAATAGGGAAATGGATACTCGATAAATCATCGAGAGTAAATAATCCCCAAAGTTTAGAACATCCTAAGAGTTTCTTATTTTTGCGACAAGATGGGAAAATTGGCGACTATATCGTGAGCTCTTTTGTTTTTCGAGAGATAAAGAAATTTAATCCATTGATAAAAATTGGTGTTATCTGTACGAAAAAAAACGCTTATCTATTTCAAAAAAATAAAAATATTGATGAAATTTATACTGTAAAAAAAAGAAATATTTTAGACTATATCAAAAAGGGGCTATTAATTAGAAAAGAAAGATATGATGTTGTCATTGACCCAACCCTCATCATTAGAAATCGAGACTTGTTGCTCTTGAGGATAATCAATGCTCATAATTATATTGGCTATCAAAAAGAAGATTATAATATTTTTAACGTAAATATTACTAAAGATAGCCATTTTTCAGAAATTTACAAAGAAGCTTTAGCTAAATCAAACATTAATTTAAGTGATGATAGCTATGATATTCCGCAAGATGACTTAATTAAAGAAGAAATTCTCCAGTTTATTACGGATAATAAGTTAAATAATTTTATTGCCATTAACTTTTATGGAAATGGGAAAAATAGAAAGTTTGATGATGCTCACATTATAGATTATTTAACATATATTAAAGACTTTTATAAGCATCAGTTAGTCTTGCTTGCAACGCCGGATACTCATGAACATTTAAGTCGTATCGCTAATCAATTTAATGATGTGTTTGTTTATTCAAGTCATCATATAATGATCTATCATACTATTGAATTAATTAGAAATTGCACACAACTTATTTCGGTTGATACATCCACCGTTCATATTGCTTCAGGGTTAAATAAAGCGATGATTTGTATTTATTCGCGAGACAAAGACAATTTTATACATTGGCATCCCAACTCCAAGAATGTGTGCCATATTCTGCATTACAACGATAATGTGAATGAGCTCTCCCCGAGAGAAATAAAACCAGAGTGGTTAGATATTTAAAGATATAAAACCACAAGCTTTATTATTTATTAGACTATCTTTATGAACTCAAAGAAACATTTAGGCCATACAGCCCGCAAACGCTTTGGTCAAAACTTTTTACATGATACATCTGTGATTCAAGGTATCGTGGCGGCGATTTACCCACAACCCAATCAATTCTTAGTAGAAATTGGTCCGGGACTTGGTGCATTAACAGAGCCTGTTGGTGAACTTGTCGATCATCTGACTGTGGTAGAGCTTGACCGAGACCTTGCTGAACGTTTACGTCATCATCCATTTTTACATCAAAAACTCACCGTGATTGAAACGGATGCGATGCAATTTGATTTTGGTGAGCTTTATAGACAAGAAAACCTAGCAGAAAAAGGTCAGAAATTACGTGTATTTGGTAACTTGCCTTACAATATTTCCACCCCATTGATGTTCCACTTGTTTAAGTATCATGATGTGATTCAAGACATGCACTTCATGTTACAAAAAGAAGTGGTAAAACGCTTATGCGCAGGACCAAATAGCAAAGCTTACGGCCGTTTAACCATTATGGCGCAATATTTCTGCCAAGTGATGCCTGTACTTGAAGTGCCACCTTCTGCATTTAAACCTGCACCGAAAGTAGATTCAGCTGTTGTGCGTTTAATTCCACATAAAGAATTGCCGCACCCTGTAAAAGATTTATATTGGCTGAACCGTGTTTGCTCCCAAGCGTTTAATCAACGTCGTAAAACATTGCGTAATGCACTCTCAACGTTATTTTCACCTGAAAATCTGACCGCACTTGACATTGATTTAAATGCACGTGCAGAAAATTTGGCTATCGTAGATTATGCACGTTTAGCAAACTGGTTAGCGGATAATCCTCCTGCTGATATTAATAAAGATGAAATCTTAGATTCAGAAGAATAAAAAGAGCGGTCAAAAATGGCAACCTATTTCGTTGGTGATTTGCAAGGCTGTTATGATGAATTACAGCTTTTATTAGCGCGTGTAGATTTCAATCCTACGCAAGATAAACTTTATCTTGTGGGGGATCTTGTGGCCCGTGGGGATAAATCACTTGAATGTCTTCGTTTCGTAAAATCACTTGGTAATGCAGCACAAACTGTACTAGGGAATCACGATTTACATTTAATTGCGACCGCACTGGGTATTAAAAAGGTAAAACCGCGTGATCGTGTCGATGCCATTTTTAATGCCCCCGATTTTGATGAACTGATTCATTGGTTACGCCATCAGCCCTTACTTGTGCATAATGAAAAGTTAAACTTCCTGATGGCGCATGCTGGTATTTCGCCTGATTGGGATTTGGAAACGGCGAAATCTTGTGCAGCTGAAGTTGAACAGATTTTACAGCACGGCGATTTTCATTATCTTATTGAAAATATGTATTCTGAACAGCCAGATCGCTGGTCACCAGATTTACAGGGCTTAGCGCGTCATCGTTACATTATTAATGCTTTCACTCGAATGCGTTTTTGCTATTTAGATCATCGCTTTGATTTTGCTTGTAAATCCTCTTTAAAAGATGCACCAGCGGAACTCACGCCTTGGTTTAATTTAGATAATCCACTTTATAAACAAATTCCCATTGTCTTTGGGCATTGGGCAAGTTTAGTCGATGAGCCCACTCCACAAGGTATTTATGCCTTAGATACTGGTTGTGTATGGAATAATCGAATGACTATGCTGCGCTGGGAAGACAAACAATGCTTCACACAAAGTGCGGTCAAAAATTACAGTGATTTTTAAGGAAATACTATGCTCTCTCTTACAGCTGAATCTTGTGAACTGTTTAATATTCCTTTCTACCAATTTGCCCAAATGAAAAAATTCTGCCCGGAAGATATTCCGGCGATTAAAGCGGATTACAAATTACATTGGGATAACTGGAAAGCGATTATTCAAGAAGTGGCAAAGCAGCTTGGCACACCTTTTGCGAAACCGCATATTGAAAGTTGGACCAATGGTTGGCAGGTACGTGCGCATTTCTTCGCTTATTTTAAATACGAGTTTAATCAAAATTCTGCAGCAATCTTTTCCGTGCTATTAAATCGTCGTCGATTAAGAGTGTGCTTAGATTGGCATTGCTATCGTGCAGATCGCTCACAAATTAATGTGCAACAATATAATCAGTGGCTTGAGCAATTTGATTTCAAACAATTTGCTGATTTTGATATTTGGCGAGAAGATGAAAGCGAATATGATGATTTTCGCCAAGTGAAGGACATTTCTGAAAAAGATCTCCTCTTACGTTCAGATGAAGATTTTTGGTGCATTGGAAAAAGCATTGAAAAAGCTGAACTTCATCAAATCGATCCCGTTTCATTTATCACAAAAACCATTCAACAGTTACAACCGCTTTACGATCGCTGTCATCAATAAAGTGCGGTCATTTCCATTAAATTTTTTCGTCTTTTTATTTGTTATGCTATCATTACATTAGTTTAACATTTTTAACAATTTTGCTTTTAGGAGTACTTTATGAAAAACGTCGTGATCGTTGGCGGTGGCGCCGGCGGCATAGAGTTAGCGACATTTTTAGGCGACAAATTAGGTCGCAAAAAACAGGCTAAAGTGACGCTTGTGGATCGCAATGCGACCCACTTGTGGAAACCCTTATTACATGAAATTGCCACAGGTGTGATGGATGATGGCACCGATTCTCTGAGTTATCGTGCACACGGGAAAAACCACCATTTTAGCTTTGAGCAAGGTTCAATCACACGTATTAATCGTGAGCAAAAATATGTTGAACTTGCTCCTGTTTATGGGCAAGAAGGTGACATGCTCGTGGTTGCACGTCGTATTCCTTATGATTACTTAGTAATTGCGATCGGTAGTAAATCGAACGATTTCAATACAAAAGGCGTGGCCGATAACTGTATTTTCTTAGACAGCTCTGATCAAGCACTTCGCTTTCAACAAAGAATGTTAGAATTATTCCTTAAATTCTCTGAAAACCGTGCATTAGACGATATTGGTGAAGAAGAATTTAAACAGAAATTAGTCGATGAGAGCAAAGTCAATATTGCGATTGTTGGCGGTGGTGCAACTGGCGTGGAATTAACCGCAGAGCTTTATCATGCGACTGAAGACTTATCTTCTTATGGTTACGGCAAAATCGATAATTCTTGCTTGCAAGTCACCTTAGTTGAAGCGGGCCTGCGCTTACTTCCAGCATTACCTGAAAATTTATCTGCTGCGGTATTAGATGAATTGCAAGAAATGGGGGCAAACGTGAAATTAAATACGATGATCACGGAAGCCCAACCAAATACACTTATCACCAAAGATGGCGAAGAAATCAAAGCTGATCTTATTGTTTGGGCGGCAGGTGTTCGTACCTCAACGGTGACACAGCAATTCGATGGATTAGAGCTTAATCGCATCAATCAATTAGTGGTAAAAGATACTCTTCAAACCACGGTTGATGACAGTATTTTTGCCATTGGTGACTGTGCGGCATTAATGCAACAAAACGGTAAATTAGTCCCGCCAAGAGCGCAAGCGGCACACCAAATGGCAAAAGCTTGTGCAAAAAATATCTTTGCACTTTTTGAGCAAAAACCATTAAAAGCATTCAAATACAATGATAAAGGGACCTTGGTTTCTCTTTCAAGCTTTACCGCATTGGGTAGCATTTCAAATAAATTTGGGAAAAATCCACTGACTGTTCAAGGTAAATTTGCACAGTTTGCGTATTTATCCTTATATCGTATGCACCAACATGCTTTGCATGGATGTATTAAGATCGGCTTGATTATTTTAGTGGATAAACTTAACCACTATTTAAAACCAAGATTGAAATTACATTAAGAGAACACTAAGTTTATATATGAGCAGTTTCTAGAAACTGATATATTGAGTTAAGGCCTGACAACAATATTATATCGTTGTCAGGCCTTTTAATTTTAGTTAAAACGTATAATTGACATTTAAACGAATGTCTCGACCTGGCTCAGGTAATGTTGATATCCCTGCACGTTGACTATGACTTCGATAATATTTGTTAAACGCATTATCTAGAGCAAGATTCACATTAATATTTTCAACCGGTTTCCATGTAATATAGAAATCACTTACCCCATATCCAGGGCGTTTAGTGGTTGTTGCACCACCGCCACGATTATTCGTCGTTGAGTCATAACTGGTATGTTGTACAAAGCGACCTTTCCAGCCAATTTCAATATCAGGTTGAGTGAAGCGATAAGATACGCCTGTTGTCCAAGTACGTCCAATCGGAATAGCTGTCACGGTACTATCTACTGTTCTGCCATCTAATTCAGGTTTACTATAAGCTACACCTGCACGTAATGTTAAACCTTCATATTTGTAAGCTGCACCAACTTCATATCCGTGGTTTCTTAGCTTGCCTGCATTTTGGATTTCGTAAAAACCAGGACGAATAAGCGTAAATGCGTGAGTATCTTTTACCGTTTGCCAGAAATAGCTTCCATTTAACGAGAAATTATCGGCTAGTTTGTAATTGAAACCCACTTCTGCATTACGGGATTTCTCTGGTTTAATATTTGATGCTATTGAGTAAACCGCTGTCTTACCTCGAGTTGAACCTGACGATAGCATTACTTCATGGAAACGAGGGCTTCGTGTTGCATAGTTTAAGCTTGCATTAAAACTTAGATCATTATTCACTTCATAAATTAAACCAACACTCGGATTTACACTTCCCTTATGCGATTTTTTGCCATTCATTGCTCGGAAATCAAAGTGATCATAACGTAATCCGGTTGTTAAAGTAAAAGCACCTAAACCCCAGATACCTTCTGTATAAACACCGACATCACGTTTCTTTTGAGTTTTCATTTGAACACCGTTTTGTACGGTGAGCGAATTAGGTTTACCTTCTTGATCACGATAATTGAGGCCGTATTTAACGAGATGAGATTGACCGATTGCACTTTCTAAATTTAAGTTTGCCCCATTAGCAATTAAGCGTGTTTTTGAATTTTCACTCGGTTCTTTACGATTGATCATAGAATGATATACATTAGCTTTAGCATTTGTTACAAAGCCCATGTTCGTACCATTCCATTCTAAATTTGTCGTATCATTTTGTGTTATACGATAGCGAGGAGCATTATTTGCCTCATTATTGTCTTGCGCAAAATCAAACTCTTCACGAAGGGCACGAACACCATAATGACGTTCTTGACGATGACTGACTTCGATTCTGTGGTTTTCATTGACATCAAAACCAAGCTTAGCTAATAAGCCACGCTGTCCTAATGCACTATTTTTTACTTTATAGCCATTACCGTCTTTATAATCACGTTCAGTCACAAAATTAGCAGAAATTAATGCATCTACCGGACCAGCTTTAGAATAAACCGTTGCCCCTTTAGACCAGCCACTATTTGAACTTACACCTGCATTAACTTTGAAGCCGATATCTTGTCCTTCTTTGAGCAAATCTTTTGCGCTAACTGTTTCTGCAACAATTGCACCGCTTGTAGCTCCAATTCCAGCACTTGCTGAACCCGTCCCTTTTTGCACATCGACACGTTTTAATAAAGACGGATCAAACATGAAACGACCTTGGTGATGGAATAATTGTGCATCGGTATAAGCACCATCAATTTTTACATCAACTTGATCTTGTCCCATACCACGAATTGTAAACCATTGTGAGGTACCACGACCGCCACCAAAATTAATTGCTGGTTCATCCTTTAATAAACCTTTTAATTCGGTCTCAGTGCTACGCTCCATTGTTTTTGTCGTAATCACATTGGTTTTACTTTTTGCCCCACTATTTTCGGAAACAACATTAATCACATCTAGTTGTTCTTCAGCTTGGGTATTCGCTGCAATAAACACAGCAAGTGGCAATAAGGCAAAATTTGCTTTCTTCATAAGTACACCTTTAATAAAATTAAAATGATAACAATTATTATTTATTTTTATATGTTGAGTCAAGATTTCTTTGCGTTTTTGTTGTCTAAGTTGGCTACATATAAAAAAGCCCTGTATAAACAGGGCTTGAATTATCTTTTATTACTTAGAAAGTATATTTTACTGTTGCGTAATAAGCACGACCAGGTTCGTTATAAGTATGAGCATTGTAATTTGTACTGCTTGATGAACGATAAATACGTTTATCAAATAAGTTACTTACGCCAACACGAATGCTGATTGTGTCTTTCCAATTATAACCTGCACTTAATCCCCAAACTGCATAGCTACCAATATCTTCTGAGCCAGCAAGCTGATTAACGTATTTATTGTTACCATTTTCCATACGGTTTTCCGGATTTTTACGGGATTTTTGTTTACCGTATTGCGTATAAGTTAACATCGCATCCAAACTATCGGTAATTTGATAACTTAAGCTTGAATTCAAGGTATATTTTGGCACGATAGAAAGCGGGTTACCTGTATCTTTATTTTTGGTTTTATGCATATAAGTGAAGTTATTCACCCAGTTTAATTTATCTTGGATTAGTGGTAATGTCAGATTACCTTCAAAACCTTCAATCACTGCGCGGTTTGCATTACCCCATTTATACAGATAGTTACCTAAGTTAGTTAAACCGATAAATTCACCATCAGATACGATTTTATTACGATAATCATTACGGAAGTAAGCTACAGAAGCAAGAAGTCCATTTTTATCATATTCAATTCCGATTTCTTTATTCCAGCTGGTTTCCGGTTTAATGTCGCTATTACCTTGGAAATAACAAGTTTTATTATTTGGTACATTCGTTGGACAACCTTGACCTAACGTAAATAGCAAGTAATTCGGATTAGTTTGATAAAGGTTAGGTGCTTTATAAGCTCTTGCTATCCCACCTTTGATTCTCCAATCATCGTTGAGGCTTTGTAAGAAGTTTAATCCACCACTTACATTAGAACCTGAATAGGTGTTGTAATCATAACGTAAAGATGGCGTTAGGATGGTAGATTGGGTTGCTGAAATATTATCTTCAACAAATACTGCCCATTCAGTTTGACTGCTATGACCACCTCGTACATTTGAGATACCACTTGGTAAACGTTCTTTCAAATCATAAACTACTTTATTGCCAACACGTCGTCCGCCGAGTAACTGTGTCATCGAAGCGTCATCATCTAAACTGCTATGCGCACCTTCAAAACCAACTGTCAGCATATGATCTACACCCAAGGTAAATGGAATATAGAATTCTGAACTAAAACGTGTATTTTTAAGAATGGAATCGCTAAAAGCTGATGTACTCGAATAACTGCCCTCTGGACCACCTGCTAAGTATTCTGGTAAACGGCTGTTTTTCGTTTTATCAAAAGTAATATAGGTTTTATTGTCAAAATGATCGAATTTACCTTCATAGGTTAAAGCATAGTTTTGACGATATAAACGAGCAGTTTCAGCTTTGCTTCCTGCCAAGGTTTTGGTTTCAGGATAGTTTTTATTATTGTAAAGCCCTGCTGAGCTATTTTGTGTATCACCGTTATAAATATTACCTTGACGGTTAAAACCAGAATCCAAGGTTAATTTATTTTTCTCATTGATATTCCACACTAAACGGCCATTAATATCTTTATTACGTACACCTTCACGACCGGCAATAGCAGGATCGCCATTAATACCGACTTCATCCGCTTGCGTTTTGTTCCAGTTACCATATAAACGGAATTGCAATACGTCTTTAATTAACGCTCCGCTTAGATTAAAACCGACACGGTTCGTTGCGCCTTCGTCGCTATCTTCGGGTTGGTTGGTGTAATAACTTAAGCTCCCGTGTAAATCATTGGTAACAGGTTTAGTGATAATATTTACCACCCCACCCATTGCACCTGAGCCATAGCGTGCAGCCGAAGGACCACGTAATACTTCAATTTTTTCAATCGCTTCAACTGGTACCCAGTTACTGTCGCCACGAGAGTTACGCTCACCACGCACACCATAACGTTCTGCATTACGAGAGGTGACTGGTTTACCATCCACTAAAATCAATGTATTTTCTGGTCCCATACCACGAATATCAATTTGACGTTTATTTCCGCGTTGTCCTGTAGATGAGTTACCCGTTAAATTAACACCTGGCATAGTGCGTAATACTTCAGAAATATCATTTGTCGCTGGGCGTTTCTCTAAATCTTTTGCTGTCACAAGAGAAGAACCAAGAGATTGTTTTACCTGATCTTCCGCAGTAACTTTAATTTCCTCAAGTTTCTCTTCTGCATAAGAATAGTTTGAAAAAAGCGCAATGGTTAAAGCACTTAATGCGAAGAATGATGTTGTTTTTAAATGATTGGATTTATACATTGAAATGCTCTCCTGGCATATGTGGAATAAATAATGTCCGAGAATTCTAGTACAATATAATTTCAGTGTAAATAACAATTCTTATCATTTATGTTGAATTTAAATAAAATACCTAATTTTTTAACCGCACTTTCTTGCAATATCAATAAATTCTAGTATTATTCACGGCTCGCCAATTTGGCGGATTTATTTCTCATGTCGGGTTCCCTACCCCCGATTCACCAACTAAAAAGGTTTTAAAATGAAAATTAATACTCCGATCTTCAATGATCAACAAAAACGTTTTGCTTTAATTTTATTAAGCTTGTTTCATATCTTTATCATCACAGCCAGTAACTATTTCGTTCAAATTCCCTTTGAAATCAATTTAAAATTGACCGCACTTGGTTTTGCTGATGATTTCTCATTCCACAGCACATGGGGCACACTCACTTTTCCATTCATTTTCTTAGCCACTGATTTAACGGTGCGTGTATTTGGGGCGAAAGAAGCACGTTGGATCATCTTTATCGTGATGCTCCCTGCGCTTATCGTGAGTTACATTGTTTCGGTTGTTTTTTCTAATGGACAATATCAAGGCTTAGTTGCATTAAGTGAATTCAATATGTTTGTTTTCCGTATTGCCCTTGCTAGCTTCTGTGCTTATGTATTCGGACAATTATTAGATGTGTTAGTTTTCAATCGCTTACGCCAATTAAAAACATGGTGGATTGCCCCGAGTAGTTCAATGACATTTGGCTCTCTTGCTGATACTTTTATGTTCTTTGCTGTAGCGTTTTATCAAAGCAGCGATCCTTTCATGGCAGAGCATTGGTTTAGCCTTGGATTTGTCGATTATTTATTTAAATTATTTGTTGGCATTATCTTATTTGTACCCGCTTATGGCGTGGTGCTTGGTATGATTTTGCGTAAGCTTCAATCACTGACAAATTCTCAATATGAATTGAAAATATAACGAGGATAAAAGGCGTGTTAAACACGTCTTTTTATTTCTGTTCATGCACAGATATTTCTTCGGAATGTTGACTCACAGATTACCAAGTATTATGGTAACTATTTGAATGATTATAATAATGCCATTGATTATCTCATTGAACAAGTATGATACCAAGGCAACCCATATCTGCTAGCATCAAATTTGATGCACCGAATAAGAAAGGATGGCTATTTGATGATGGTTGTTCAAATTTTACTAAAATTTGTACTTTCTTTTTCACCCAAACCGTGTCTTTCCAGGCAAGCTCCGACGCATCGACGTTGACGTCATCTTGGCTTTCAATAACAAATTTAGCGCCTTGAATGGTAAAGCCGACAGGCAGAGAGCTGTTGATGATCCAACGTTCGACAGTACCGACTTTAGCCGAAACATCAACACGGCGCGGGTCAAAGCGTTGTTTGTTGATTAAGCCATTCGTGACATCCAATTCAAAGGTGCGTTCTTGGGCGATTTTACTTTCGAGCATAGCCGTGGCATCAGTATTAAATTGCTCATTCATTTTTTTACTGAAAGCTGAGATTTGACCTTGTGGGCGAAGTTCTAAAACGGTGTTATCTGCAAAATCATTTCCCGAACTGAAGACATTTTTGATTTTGTCGAAAATACCACGTTTCGCTCCAGAAATGAGAGATATGTTTTCACCTTTATCTAAATTGACTAACACTTCAGCTCGTTCACCTGGTGCAAGAATGAGAGAATTAATCGCTTTACCTTGAGGTAAAAAACCTAAATCCTTCGCAATGAGCAACATGTCTTGTTCATTATCTAAACGGAGATCATAGGCTCTTGCTAATGACGCATTGAGCAAACGCAAACGCACCCAGCCGCGAGGGACGTCAAGATAAGGCGCTTCTTGTCCATTAACGAATAGACGATTACCGACAAAGTGCGGTTGATTTTGCTTAAATAATTGTAATCCGTCGCCGTTAAATTCCATGTCTTGTAAGATTAATGGAATATCGTCCACGCCATATTTATGAGGAAGTTGTGATTTTAGGCTTTGATCATCTTCAATTAACCACATTCCCACAATGCCGCGATAGGTTTGATAGGCCGAGTTTGCCAGGGTGGCAGAGCGATACCAGCAAGTCGCGGCAGGTTGCTCTATTGGAATAATTGGTGCCCAAGATTCCCCTTTTTTGAGGACTTTTGCGGCACCACCAAATAATTCGCCACTGGCTTGTAGTCCCTGAATAGAGAGAGCAATACTTTGTGGCAAATTGTTGTGATAATTGAGTTTTGCAAAGGAACCCGATTTGATGCGAATAGTGGGCCCAAGATAATTGCCGTTAAAGCCCCATACACTGACACTATGGGAACCATCTAACTTGTAGCCGGTTTCTTCCATATTAAGAATAATGGGGCGACCACGTTTCGCTTCCATCAACGGGGGAATAGTTAATTTTTCGCGGGATGCCGCTAATACTGATTGAGGAGTGGCAGCAAGTGCGGTTGAAATTGCGGTAGTTTTTAATAATTGGCGACGAGAAAGACGCAACATATTACTTTCCTTGTGCAATTTCATCATCGAGTTCAGCGATACGTTTTTCCATTAAATCGTGGCAGTAAGTAGCAAGTTCGCGAACATTGTCTTTTGTGTAGGATGATACATCAATCGGATCCATCATTTCACAAATCACTTTACCGTTATCCCAACGATTTAAATCAATTTTTTTATGCGTCGTTGAACACACAACGGGGACAATTGGTACGCCAGCTGCAATTGCTGCATGGAATGCCCCTGTTTTGAATGGCAATAAGCCGCGACCACGGCTACGAGTGCCTTCAGGGAACATCCAAATTGACAGGTTGTCTTTATTGATACGACGAGCAAGTTCCGTCATCGTGCTGTGTGCTTTAGAACGATTTTCACGATCTAAGAAAATATTGCCCGTCACCCAATATAAAATACCGAAAAAAGGAATCCAAATCAGGCTTTTTTTACCTACACTCACCGTGCGAGGTAATACCATGTAAGAGATGGTCACCATATCGAAATTATTTTGGTGGTTACCGATATAAATACAACGCGGCATATTCTCTTTATTTTGTGGAAAACGGTGTTCTACTTCTAAGCCAAATAAAGGGTATAAGCGACCAAACCAGCGAGCCACAATGCCCACATTGCTTGGATTTTTGAAACGAATAAAGGAATAGATCGTACCGAGCACACAAATTAAAATACAACAAAGTGCAACGATGAGAATTCTGGCGATTTTTAACATAGAAAATACCTAATTAAAATTTTTGGAAAGTATAGCAAATTACACAAAAATGTGTGCTAATCTAATGAAAAAAATGACGGAATAGTTATGAAACCCATTTATTTTATTGCAGATCTTCATTTGAGCGAAACGCATCCGGAATTAACCGCACTTTTTAATGATTTTATGAAAACCAAGGCACAAGAAGCTCAAGCGGTTTATATTTTGGGAGATCTTTTTGATTTTTGGATTGGTGACGATGAAACTTCACCTTTAATCTCACAAGTAAAACAGTTGATTAAAAACCTGACAGGAAAGGGCATTGTTTGTTATTTCATTCATGGCAATCGAGATTTTCTCGTCGGGAAAAAATTTGCACAAGATTGTGGTTTAACATTATTGCCTGACTATCATTGTGTTGATCTTTATGGTGTGAAAACCTTAATTTGTCATGGCGATACCTTATGTATTGATGATGTGAAATATCAGCAATTTCGTCGAAAAGTGCATCAAAATTGGCGACAAAGGCTGTTTTTATGTTTGCCACTAAAAGTGCGGTTAAAAATTGCAGAGAAAATTCGCGCGAAGAGTAAACAGGATAAGCAATATAAGTCGCTGGATATCATGGATGTGAATTTAGCGTTTACGGCACAAACACTGAAAGAATTTGGTGTTGAACGGTTAATTCACGGCCATACACATCGAGAAGCCATTCATCAGGAAGAAACATACACGCGAATTGTGTTAGGCGATTGGCGAAAGGATTATGCCTCAATTTTGGAAGTGACAGAAAACGGTTATCGGTTTATTTAAACAAAAAGCACAGGATTAAACCTGTGCTTTTTTGTATTAAAATGCGCTAATTTTCAACCGCACTTTATTCTACGGTTACCGATTTCGCTAAGTTACGAGGTTGGTCTACGTCGGTTCCTTTAATTAATGCCACATGGTATGACAATAATTGCATTGGAACGGTATAGAAAATTGGTGCAACAATTTCATTCACTTTTGGCATGGTGATGATTTTCATGCCTTCGCTAGGCGTGAAGCCCGCTTCTTTATCCGCGAAAACATAAAGTTGACCACCACGTGCGCGTACTTCTTCAATGTTTGATTTCACTTTTTCAAGTAATTCATTGTTTGGTGCGACCACGATAACCGGCATATCCGCATCGATTAACGCTAATGGACCGTGTTTTAATTCACCTGCCGCATAAGCTTCAGCATGGATATAAGAAATTTCTTTTAATTTCAATGAAGCTTCCATTGCGATAGGGTAGAATTCACCACGACCTAAGAAAAGCGCATGGTTTTTCTCAGCGAAGTCTTCTGCTAATGCTTCGATGTCTTTATCAAACGCAAGGGCTTTTTCAACTTCAGCCGGAAGTGATTGTAACGCTTTTACAATTTCCACTTCTTTTTCGTTTGAGATATTGCCTTTTACTTTACCAATTGCAGTCACTAACATTAATAATGCGGCTAATTGAGTGGTAAATGCTTTGGTTGATGCCACACCGACTTCTACGCCTGCACGAGTCATGAATGCAAGATCTGATTCACGTACTAAAGATGAACTTGATACGTTACAGATCGTTAAGGCAGCCATGTAACCTTTTTCTTTTGCCAAACGAAGTGCGGCAAGAGTGTCTGCTGTTTCACCTGATTGAGAGATGGTCACTAACAAGCTATTTGGGCGAGTGACAAATTTGCGGTAACGGAATTCAGACGCAATTTCAACATCACAGCCCACACCCGCTAGTGCTTCAAACCAGTAACGAGCCGTCATACCTGCATTATAAGAGGTACCACAAGCCACAATTTGAATATGTTCCACTTTTTCTAAGATTTCTGATGCGCCATTACCAATCGCATCCACAATCACGTTATTGTGAAGGATACGACCTTCCATTGTATTGATTAATGCATTTGGTTGCTCATAGATTTCTTTTTGCATGAAATGGCGGAATTTGCCTTTTTCTGCTGCATCATTTTCAAGGTTAGATTCGTGTACTTCACGTTCTACTTTTTGGCCATTCGCATCGTAAATATCTACGGTACGACGTGTAATTTCTGCAATGTCGCCTTCTTCTAAGTAGATGAAACGACGAGTCACGCTTAATAACGCAAGTTGGTCAGATGCCAGGAAGTTTTCACCAATCCCTAAACCAATTACTAATGGGCTGCCTGAACGTGCAGCCACTAAATGTTCTGGATGTTCACGATCTAATACCACCATACCGTATGCACCAGTAAGTTGTTTTACGGTTTTTTGGACTGCTTCAAGCAGAGTAGAGGCTGTGCGCATTTCCCATTCAACAAGGTGAGCAATTACTTCGGTATCGGTTTGAGAATTGAACACATAACCACGAGATTTAAGCAATTCACGTAATTCTTCATGATTTTCGATAATGCCATTATGGACGACAGCAAAGTTACCTGAAGTATGCGGGTGTGCATTGGCTTCAGATGGTTCACCATGGGTTGCCCAACGCGTGTGCGCAATCCCTGTACCACCGATTAATGGTTTTACTGCAACCGCTTCATCAAGGGCTTTTACTTTACCCAAGCAGCGTACGCGGTGTAATTCATGGTTTGGATCCACAACAGCCACACCTGCAGAATCATAACCACGATACTCTAAGCGGTGTAAACCGTTAATTAAAATTTCAGCTACATCGCGTTGTGCTACCGCACCAACAATACCACACATAGTTTTCCTCATTTACTCAAATTAAAAGTCTTGTTTTTCTGACCGCACTTTATGCCACTTCTACACAAATTACTTCTACGCCTTGCGCCATGATGGCGTCTTTGTCGGCCTGAGATAATTTGTTATCGGTAATCAGCACATCAATTTGCTGCCAGGTTAATTCCATATTTGGCATTTTTCTGCCAATTTTTTGTGATTCCACCATCACAATCACTTCACGAGATACTTCAGCCATCACTTGGCTTAAGCGAACTAACTCATTAAATGTCGTTGTACCACGTTCTAAATCAATGCCATCGGCACCAATAAATAATTGGTCAAAATCATAAGAACGTAGCACTTGTTCGGCAATATTGCCTTGGAAGGATTCGGAGCGTGTATCCCAAGTACCTCCCGTCATTAAGAGCGTCGGTTCATTTTCGAGTGAGCGTAATTCGGTTGCCACAGAAAGCGAATTTGTCATCACAACCAAGCCTTGCTTGCGATTAAGTTGTTTAATCAATGCGGCGGTTGTACTGCCACTATCCACAATAATGCGATTGTGATCACGAATACGTTCTGCAGCTGCCTTTGCTAAGACTAACTTTCGTTGCGAAAGTTCATCATCTTGTTCTTCTTCGATGATTTCTTGTGGCATTAAAATAGCACCACCGTATTTACGAAGAAGAAAACCATTACTTTCCAATGCAGAGAGATCTTTTCGAATCGTCACTTCAGAGGTGTCAAATAACTGTACTAGCTGTTCTACACTGACTTCACCTTGTTCCTGCAGAAGTTGCATGATGGCATGTCTGCGTTGTTGGGTATTTCGGTGTTGAATGTTTCGTTTCATTATTCATTTTCCATAATAAGTTTCGGTTCGGAATTATATCGGCAAAATGATGATTGTAAAGCTAAAATTTAGGCAACAAAAAACCCTGACAAAGCAGGGTTCAATTAAAATTCGTTTTAAGACCAATTATTTGATTGCGTCTTTTAATGCTTTACCAGATACGAAAGCAGGCACTTTTGATGCGGCGATTTGGATTTCTGCACCTGTTTGTGGATTACGGCCAGTACGTGCTGCACGTTGGTTAACTTTGAATGTACCGAAACCAATTAATTGTACCGGTTCACCTTCTTTAAGGCTGTTGGTGATAGCGTCTAAAGTTGCTTCTAATGCAGCTTTAGCTTGTTTTTTGTTTAATTCAGCTGCACTTGCAATCGCATCAATTAAATCTGTTTTGTTCATAAATTTGTACCTTCTGTTAAATTAAAATTTGATTTTATTTAGCTAAGTCTAGCCATTATTCGCTAACGCTCGGTAAAGGATAATCGAACTTTTTAGGAAATAAAAGCATGATTTGTAAAAATTGTGACAAATCTCACGTCATTGCTCGATTTTTATACCGATGTTGGAGATTCCATCCTGCTTAATCTCGTTTCGGAGAGATAAAATTAGATCGATATCTCGTTTTTCGCAGTCTTTGAGTAATCTATAGATTTGCCATTGTAGATCAAGTTCTTCTTCAATTTCTTCACGGCTTTTTAGTTCGCTTTCAGAAAGATCACGATTTTCTTGTGTTTCTAGCAAAGAACAAACTGTGCCTAATGAAATTTGGCTGATTTGAATCGCTTTTTCGAGTGTTTCGCCTGCGATAATGGCATGCAATAATTCACCTAATGCTTCACAAGCATCGAGAGCGGGAACCACACCAAAGAAGTCATAATTATTCACATCAGGAATAATCTCTTCGAGCTTCTCTAATTGGTTTTCGAAATTGATTTTTGCTCCTTTAACGGTTAGAAATTCCCACACTAAGTTTAAAATGTTGTGATAGGTTTTGTCTGCAGGCTTTTGTTCCGTCATTTGGCAGAATAGGGCAAAGTTAGGTGCCATACGCTCGCATAAGCAAGCCATAAAGGTCAGATGTTGCCAGCTTTCGAGATTTTCGAGACGCTTGTGAATCGGATTTCGCATTTTTTTCTCGCTTATTTATGATAGGCTTTAGAGAACTCATGAATCGCATCCACGAAGATTTTTGGTGCACTTTCCGGCACATCTTGGTGAATACCATGACCTAAATTAAATACATGTCCGCTGCCTTGACCAAAATCAGCTAAAATTGACCGCACTTCTTGCTCAATACGCTCAGCAGGTGCATATAACACACTTGGATCCATATTGCCTTGTAGCGCTACTTTATGACCCACACGCGCTTTCGCATCAGCCAAATTAACTGTCCAGTCTAATCCGAGTGCATCACAGCCTGTATTAGCCATGGCTTCTAACCATAACCCGCCGCCTTTAGTAAATAAGGTTACCGGTACTTTACGACCATCGTGTTCACGAATTAAACCATCAACGATTTTGTACATATATTGCAGAGAGAAGTCTAAATATTCACGATGACCTAATACACCGCCCCAGGTATCAAACACCATGACCGCTTGTGCACCTGCTTTGATTTGTGCGTTTAGGTATAAAATCACGGAATCCGCCACTTTATCTAATAAAAGATGTAAGGTTTGCGGTTCGGCATACATCATTTTTTTGATTTTATTAAAGGTTTTGCTGCTACCACCTTCAACCATATAAGTAGCCAGTGTCCATGGGCTACCAGAGAAACCAATCAGTGGCACTTCGCCTTTTAGTTCGCGACGAATTGTACGCACAGCATTCATCACATATTGAAGTTCGCCTTCAGGGTCAGGAATCGGTAAATTTTCGACCGCGCTTTTGTTTTCAATTGGATGAGCAAATTTCGGGCCTTCACCTGCACCAAAACTTAAGCCTAAGCCCATTGCATCAGGAATAGTTAAAATATCTGAGAATAAAATAGCCGCGTCTAAAGCATAGCGACGAAGTGGCTGTAAGGTAACTTCACAAGCTAAATCCGCATTGCGGCAAAGAGACATAAAATCGCCCGCTTCTGCACGTGTTGCTTTATATTCAGGCAAATAGCGTCCCGCTTGGCGCATCATCCATACGGGGGTCATATCCACAGGTTCACGTAATAAGGCTTTTAAATAACGATCATTTTTTAATTCAGACATGGACTTTCCTTTATTTATTTTGTTCCGCTTTACAAAGCTCAAGCGTCGCATTAATTAATTTGAGTGCGATAGTACCTGTTGGCGGTAATTCTGGCAAGGGGGCAGTACTAGAAAACCATTGTGCATCATGCAGTTCTGTTTCTTGCAGTTGAATTTCTCCGCTGTCGTAATCAGCTAAAAAACCCACCATTTGTGAATTCGGGAATGCCCAAGGTTGGCTCCCGAAATAGCGAATATTCTTCACGCGAATACCAGTTTCTTCAAACATTTCACGACGAACGGCATCTTCGAAGGTTTCACCCACTTCCACAAAACCGGCTAGCGTGGTGTAAATGCCAGCTTTGCCTGGCGTGTAATGGCGTTTATGGTTGGCTAATAAAATCTCTGTGCCACGACGAACGGCGACAATAATCGAAGGGCAAATAACGGGGTAAGTACGATAGCCACAACTTGTGCATTGAACCGCAAGCTCATCGTGAGTTTGTTCCGCTTTTTGACCGCACTTTCCGCAGAATTGGTGGGTTTTCAAAAAATGATTGATTTCCACGCCTCGGCTTAATAAATGAAAATCTTCAGTCGGTAATGACAACAAACTCCGTAAGGAAAGGTATTCTCGTTCATCTTGATCATTTTCTGCCACAAGCCATAAAGGTTGTGATTTCCATTTCCCGAGCAACATTGCTTTTTGTGTTGTGAGGCCGAGTTCCTTTGCTGTTCCAAAAGGTAGATTATTTTCCTGCCAATAAAGCGTCGATCCTTTGGTGAGCAGCCAATATCCCTGATCTTCGGGCTGAATTGCTTTCATATTTTTCTCTTTTTTATTTCAAAAGTGCGGTCATTATAAAAGGGATTTTTCGGAAAAACGAATTTAATTTCTGTGACAAAAATAGCTAGTCAGTTTTCGTTATGCTACAGTAGTAACCTGTTTTTCTCTTTAAAATTAGGAATGACAAATGTCTTTTTTCTCTTTTGCTTTTTTAGAAAATGCGATGTCTTTTGAAGGTTATTTTAAATATATCGCCATTTTTGTCTCGTTAGGTGCATTGCTTGTGGTGACAAGCTTATATTTACGTCATCGGTTACAAACCAAATATCGCGATCTCAGTATTATCTTTCTTTTATTAATTATTTTCTTGCTCGGTGTGCAATATAAGCAATATGAGCGAAATGAAGTCTATGCAGCTGATATCTCTAGCCTGGTGACATTTTTAAATTCGGTGAAAGATAGTCAAAATTTACAGAAAGAAGATATTCGTACCAATAGCCGTACATTAACGAACGGCATGATTTTAAATATTCGGGATCAGTATTTCGAAGTCCATTTTAATAATGATTTTTCAGCGTATACGTTATCCCCAATTAACTTAGTAAACCCTAATGTTACTGTGATTGATAAGGAGGATAAATAATGGATGGCTACACATTATTAGGCTTGAAATTGGCCATGGGTATTATTGGACTGGTACTCCAAATTAACTTAATGGGAAAAGGTAATCTTGCACCGACTTCCGCTATGGATCAGGTACAAAACTATGTGCTAGGTGGCATTATTGGTGGTGTGATTTATAGCGATAGTATTGGGGTATTCCAGTTCTCTCTCGTGCTCGTGCTTTGGACATTATTGGTTTTTACCCTCCGTTTTATCAAAAATCATAACAAATTAGTTAAATCGTTGATTGATGGTAAACCAGTTCAGGTGATTTCAAACGGCAAGGTAAAAACTGCTGAATGTATGAAAAACAGTATTACTGCTAATGACCTCATGTTTAAGTTACGTGCTGCCGGTATTTATGAAATCAAAACGGTTAAACGTGCGGTATTTGAACAAAATGGACAACTTTCGATTATTCGATACGGTGATGATGATTTACGTTATCCATTAATTATTGATGGACAATTAGATGATGATGTTTTAGAAATTATTGATCGTGATGAAGAATGGGTTAAAGCTGAGTTAGAAAAACAGAACATGACGATTGAGCAAGTGTATATTGGCGAATACTTGAATGGTCAGTTAGTGGCACATGTATATGAAAACAAATAAAAGAGACCGCACCTTAAAAGTGCGGTCTTTTTTTCGCTCATTTTAACCGACAACAAAAGGTAAATAACCCGCTCGGATGGCAAAAGGAATTGAAGTAATAATCACCCCAAGCACCAATACAAGTACTAACAATGCGTTACCGCCCCATACTCTGTATGGCAAGTTTGGATGAATTGAGCGTGCTTTCCAAACTAATGCTACTGGTAAAACCACTGCGTAGAACGCGAACATTTGACCAGCATAACCCAGAGCGAGAATAAAACCTTCCGGATAGAAAAGGGAGAAAAGTACTGGGGGAATAAAGGTCATTAAACCTAATGAAATACGCCCCGCATGAATATCAAAAGATTGTTTGAGTAAGTCTTCGATACATTCTAATAAACCTAATGCCACCCCTAAGAATGAAGTGACCAATGCTAAAGTGGAGAAGATTTTTACCGCATTCGCAATAATTGGGCTTTGGGTGATTTCTAAGGTTGCTTTCACCAAGCCATTTAACGTGGCGTCTTCACGTAAAATTTGTAAAAACTCATTTTGGCTGAGTAAGCCGTGCGTAGAAAGCTGCCATAAAAAGTAAGCAAATAACGTGATGCCAGAACCCACTAAAATCGCAATACGTAAGGCTTTTACGTTACCGTCTAAGTATTTATTTAAACTTGGAATGGAACCATGGAAACCAAATGCCGTGAAAAATACAGGGCTTGCAGAAATAATTAAAGCGTTATCAATTGGCATCGCCATTAAGTTATCAAATTTGATGTTCGGTAGCATTAACGCGAGCACTAAGATAAAAGCAGCAATCATCACAAAGAATAACACGCGATTGATTTTATCCACGCTGTGAGTGCCGATGACAATAAAACTGCCGAAGAAAATGGTGAATACAAGCACCGCGATTTTGTTCATGGTGTCTTTATCGCCCATGGCTGGGAGTAAATCCATTAATAAGGAACCACCACCACTCACATAAGCAGCAATTAAGGCATATAAGAAGACAATTAAAACCGCGGTGGAAATAATTCGCCCCGCTTTACCAAAATATTGTGCAGCAAGTGTGCCGATCCCCGCATCGCTGTCAGCGGTTTGATACAGTTCCACGAATAAAAGTGCGGTGAAAGTAAGCACTGCCCACAAACCAAGTAATAAGAAAACAGTCGCAGTCAAGCCAATCCCTGCAGAGGTGAGTGGCATTGCCAACATCCCTGCACCAATCATGGTTCCTGCAACAAGTAAGGTACTTCCCACGGTCTTGTTCATTTTATCTTCCTTAGGTTGTAATAATAAATTTACGATAATTGTATTTTAATCTTTACAGTGTGTAAAGTAGGGAAAACAAAATTCTTCTACAAAATGTACGGTAGAAATGACCGCACTTTCCCGATAAAATAGCCGGCGAATCAATTAAGACAAGAGACAATAGTGGGAGAGCGCTTATGATTTATAGTATGACAGCCTTTGCACGCCTTGAAATCAAGAAAGATTGGGGCGATGCAGTTTGGGAAATTCGTTCAGTTAACCAACGTTATTTGGAAAACTTTTTCCGCTTGCCAGAGCAATTCCGTAGCTTGGAAAATGCGTTGCGTGAGAAACTTCGTCAAAATCTCACTCGCGGTAAAATTGAATGTTCATTGCGTATTGATAGCAAAAAACAAGCGGCGGCTGAACTCAATTTAAATAAAGAATTAGCGAATCAAGTTATCCAATCTTTACAATGGATTAAGTCACAAGCTGGCGAGGGCGAAATCAATTTAACGGATGTATTGCGTTATCCCGGGGTGGTAGAAGCAGCTGAGCAAGATTTAGATGCGATCAGTCAAGATTTGTTGACAGCTTTTGATGAATTGTTGGTGGAATTTATTGCAATGCGTGGACGTGAAGGTGAAAAATTGCAAGCCATTATTCAACAACGTCTTGATGGTATTACGGTAGAAGCTGAAAAAGTGCGGTCACAAATGCCGGCGGTTTTACAATGGCAACGTGAGCGTTTATTACAGCGTTTTGAAGAAGCGCAGATTCAACTAGATCCACAACGAGTCGAACAAGAAATGATTTTACTGGCGCAACGTGTGGATGTGGCGGAAGAATTAGATCGTCTGCAAATGCACGTGAAAGAAACCAATAATATCTTGAAAAAAGGTGGGGCAGTGGGACGTAAACTGGATTTTATGATGCAAGAGCTGAATCGTGAATCTAACACGTTGGCATCTAAATCCATTAATGCCGATATCACCGCTTCTGCTGTGGAGCTGAAAGTATTAATTGAACAAATGCGTGAGCAAATTCAAAACCTTGAATAGGAAAAATCATGGCAACATTTATTTCATTAAACCACTATGATTTGGTGGAAGTGGCGGGCGTGGATGCGGAGAAATATCTGCAAGGCCAATTAACTTGTGATGTAGTGCATTTAGCAGCTGGCGCTTCAACGCTTACAGCGCATTGCGATCCTAAAGGTAAAATGAATTCCTTATTCCGCTTAATTAAGCTTTCAGCAGAGCAGTTTTTGATTTTAATGCCGAAAGCTTTATTAGCTCCACTCGATCATTTAAAAAAATATGCGGTGTTTTCAAAAGTGACCTTTCAAGTATTGGATTGGCAAATTGTCGGCTTGATTGGTGAAAAGTGCGGTCGAATTTACGCGCAGATTCAATTAGATATTGATGAAAACCGTGCAATTTTGATCAATCCAACACCGTTAGATGTCACTTTTAATGGCGATGAAAAACAATGGCTTTGTGCGGATATTCAAGCGGGCTTACCAAGCTTGAGCGCGGAAACACAAAATGAATTTATCCCGCAGGCATTAAATCTACAAGCGATTGAACAAGCGATTTCTTTTACGAAAGGCTGTTATATCGGGCAAGAAACTGTCGCGCGTGCCAAATATCGTGGCGCCAATAAGCGTGCGATGTATGTGCTTTCAGGGGAAACCATGGTTACACCGAAAATCGGTAGCGAAATAGAAATGCAGTTAGAAACAACTTGGCGTAAAACCGGGACGATCGTAAGTGCGGTCAATTTTGACGGCGTTTTATGGTTACAAGTGGTGATGAATAACGATTTAGAAGAAGGAACGCATTTCCGTTTACCTGAAGATGGAGCCGTTCTAAAAATTGAATCTCTTCCTTATTCCATAAATAGCTAAAAATAGTTCCTTTTAATCTATTTTACACCTAAAAATCCTTGGTAAAGTTAACCTTTGCAAGGATTTTTTCGTTATGCGATTTTATCATGAAAATTTATTTTCTATCACAATTTCTGTATTTTTATCAGATTTTTTGAATAGTTAAAAAAATGTTACAATAAAGGTGAAAAATGTTAAAAAATTATGAGATCTTTGTCACATTTTCAACAAATTTCACTAAATAGGGTATAGGCTTTTTCTTCAAAAACCATAGAATACGCGCAGTTTTTAGTTACATAAGAGGATTAAGTATGACTCTATCTTTTATTCTTAGTGTTTTTCCCATCATTTTATTAATTTATTTAATGGTAAAGCGTAATGCATTACCTTCTTATGTTGCATTACCTTGGATTGCAACTTTAGTGATGGGCGTTCACCTTCTTCATTTTAATACCGACATCGTAACGATTAGTGCGAATGTGACCGCTGCTATTGTGGCTGTTCAAACACCAATTACGGTGATTTTTGGGGCAATTCTTTTCAATAAATTTTCAGAAGTATCTGGTGCAACCGATACGATGCGTAAATGGTTAGGCAATATTAACCCCAACCCAGTTGCACAATTAATGATTATTGGCTGGGCATTTGCCTTTATGATTGAAGGCGCGAGTGGCTTTGGTACACCTGCTGCGATTGCCGCACCAATTTTAATGGGATTAGGTTTTAATCCATTAAAAGTCGCCATGTTAGCTTTAGTGATGAACTCAGTTCCGGTTTCTTTTGGGGCGGTAGGTACACCAACTTGGTTCGGTTTTGGCCCGTTAAAATTAGATTCAAAATCGATTCTTGAAATTGGTTCGATGACAGCGTTTATCCACTCAATTGCCGCATTAGTAATTCCATTGATGGCATTACGAATCATGGTAACCTGGAAAGAAATCCGTCAAAATATTGTTTTTATTTATATCAGTGTATTTTCTTGTATCATTCCTTTCGCCATCATAGCTCAATTTAACTATGAATTCCCATCATTAGTGGGTGGCGCAATTGGTCTCTTTATTTCTGTATTTGTAGCGAATAAAGGTATTGGTTTAGCGAAAGTTGAAAACAAGTTAGATAATAATGCGGTTAGTGCGGGCCAAGTTGCTAAAGCATTACTCCCTACTGGTTTATTAATTTTATTCTTAATCGTTACACGTATTCCTGAATTAGGCTTAAAAGGCTTAATGAATAACAAAGATGTGTGGTTCTCCACCGTGTTAGGTTCATTAGGTACATTTGAAGTCAGTAAAGGTTTAATTTTTAGTTTGAAAAATATCTTTGGTTCAGAAGTAAGTGAAAGCTATAAACTACTTTATGTGCCTGCGTTAATCCCATTTGTCATTACCGTATTAATTTCATTACCACTTTTCGGCGTGAACTTCAGCAGAGCAAAAGGTATTTTTAGTGCAAGCTTAAGCCAAGTAAAAAATCCATTTATTGCCTTAATGGGAGCCTTAGTGATGGTAAACTTGATGTTAGTAGGTGGCGAGCATTCGATGGTGAAAATCATCGGTCGTACCTTTGCAGAAGTGACCGGTAGTGACTGGACAATCTTCTCATCCTTCTTAGGTGCGGTAGGTGCATTCTTCTCGGGGTCAAATACGGTATCTAACTTAACATTCGGTAGCGTACAATTATCGACCGCTGAAACCACCGGTTTATCTGTGACCTTAATTCTTGCGTTACAATCAGTCGGTGGAGCGATGGGTAACATGGTATGTATTAATAATATCGTAGCCGTTTCTTCCGTATTGAATATTCAAAACAAAGAAGGAACAATCATTAAGACTACGATTGTACCAATGGTCGTTTACGGTATCATTGCAGCCCTTTGCGCAAGTTTCTTAATTCCGCTATTCTATGCGCTCTAAAATAGAGGCAAAAAGCAACCGTACTTTATCGGCGGTTGCTTAACTTTTATCGAATATTTTACTTTTTATTTTCTATTACTGTTGGAGTAATTATTTATGAACGTAAATTTCTACGTTACCTGTATTGCTGACGTAGTAAAGAGCGGTGTGGCGAAAAACACCGTATTACTACTGGAGAAACTCGGTTGTAATGTTATCTTCCTTGAAAAACAAGGCTGTTGCGGGCAACCTGCATTAAACAGCGGTTACACCAAACAAGCCATCCCTGGCATGAAAAACTTAGTCGAAACCTTTGAAGTGAACGATTATCCCATCGTTGCCCCTGCAGGTTCCTGTGTTTATGCGATTAAAAACTATCCTGACTATTTCACCAAAGTGGGTGAATTAGATTGGGCAGAGCGCGCTAAAAAAGTGGCGGATCGTTTCTGTGATTTAACCGATTTTATTATCAATAAACTTGGTGTAACGGATGTCGGCGCATACCTGCCAGGTAAAGCAGTTTATCACCCTTCTTGTAGCTTATCTCGAAAATTAGGTATTGTTGATGAGCCCATTGCGCTTTTAAAAGGAGTGAAAGGTTTAGAATTGCTTCCTATTCATAATCAGCAAACTTGCTGTGGTTTTGGTGGAACTTTCTCTGTGAAAATGGCAGAGATTTCTGGCGAAATGGTGAAAGAAAAAGTTGAGCATATCGAAGAGGTTGAACCGGAATATTTAATCGGTGCAGATGTCAGCTGTTTATTAAATATTGGTGGTCGTTTACAACGTGAAGGTAGCCATATCAAAGTGATGCACATTGCTGAAGTATTAATGCAAGGGGAGAAATAATATGTCACTAAAAACCAGTCATCTTCCTTTTAAAGCGCGTGTTGATCACGAAGTACATAATACTATCATGCGTAAAGCGGTAGTGAAAGCTCAAGAAACTATTGGGGCTAACCGTCAAAAAATGGTGGATGAATTAGGTCATTGGGAAGAATGGCGTGATTTATCTAAACAGATTCGTAACCATGTTTTAGCTAATTTAGACGCCTATTTGTATCAATTGAGCGAAAAAGTGATTGAAAATGGCGGTAAAGTGTATTTTGCTGAAACAGCCGAAGAAGCGAGTGCTTATATTCGCAAAGTAGCATTAGAGAAAAATGCGAAGAAAATCGTAAAATCCAAATCCATGGTGACAGAAGAAATCGGTTTAAATGATGTGCTTGAAAAAGAGGGCATGCAAGTGATCGAAACCGATTTAGGGGAATATCTATTACAAATTTCAGGTGATAAACCATCCCATATTGTTGTGCCAGCAATTCATAAAGATCGTCACCAAATCCGCAAAGATTTAGCGGAGCGACTCGGCTATGAAGGTGAGGAAACTCCAGAAGATATGACGAGTTTCGTACGTAAAAAAATTCGTCAAGATTTTTTAGAAGCGGATATTGGTATCAGTGGCTGTAATTTTGCCGTAGCAGAAACCGGCTCAGTTTGTTTAGTGACGAATGAAGGTAACTTACGTTTAGCTACTACTTTACCAAAAACACATATTGCCGTGATGGGAATGGAGCGTTTAGCACCAACTTTCCAAGAAGTTGATGTGTTAATTACGATGCTTGCTCGTAGTGCGGTAGGGGCGAAATTAACCGGTTATAACACGTGGTTAACAGGTCCTCGTGTTGCAGGTGAAACGGATGGACCTGAAGAATTCCATTTGGTTATCGTGGATAATGGTCGTTCAGATATTTTAGCTTCTGAATTCCAAGAAGTTTTACGTTGTATCCGTTGCGGCGCCTGTTTGAATACCTGTCCGGCATATCGTCAAATCGGTGGTCATGGTTATGGTTCTATTTACCCTGGGCCAATTGGTGCCGTGATTTCTCCGTTACTAGGCGGCTACGATGAGTTTAAAGAATTGCCGTATGCTTGTTCATTATGTAATGCGTGTAATTCAGTCTGTCCGGTGCGTATTCCATTAGCGCAGTTAATCTTAAAACACCGTGAGAAAATGGTAGAGTTAGGTAAAACGCCTGCGATGGAGCGTTTATCTATTTTTGGTTTCACTACAGCCAATGCTAACCCAACACTATGGAAAGCTGGTGTGAATATCGGAGCGAAATTAGCGAGTAAGTTGATTAAAAATGGGAAAGCACCAATCACATTTGGCGCATTGGGTGAATGGACAAAAGCACGAGATTTACCACAAGCAGATGGTGAAAGTTTCCGTCAATGGTTTAATAATAGAGAGAGAGGATAATAAGCATGGATTTACAAAATCGCGAAAATTTTCTTAATAAATTAGCGGCGAAAATGGGTAAAGCCCGTGCTATCGTACCTGAACCGATGGACGCACCAGTCAATACATACCCAACTGAGCGTTTAACTCATTTAAGTGCGGTTGATTTAGCGAATGAATTTACCAATTCAGCTAAAACCATGATGGTGGACGTAAATGTGTGTAAAGAGTCTGATGCAGTACAAACCTTACTTGCTCTCTGTGAAAAATATGGCGGCGGTAATGTTGTGCTTAATTCCGATGAAAGATTGACCGCACTTGGTATTCCTGCGGCGCTTGAAGCGAAATATACTTGCCATACATGGTCACCAGAAACGGCACAAGATAATATTAGTTTTTCTGAAAAAGCTAATCTTGGTGTGGTTTATGCAGAATATGGTTTGGCGGAAACGGGCGGAATCGTCTTATTCTCTGACGCAGATCGTGGACGTTCAGTGAGTTTATTACCTGAAAAATCAATTGTTGTTGTACGTAAAAGCCAAGTACTACCACGTGTTGCACAAGTGGCGAAAGTATTACACGATAAAGCACAACAAGGCGAGCGTATGCCATCTTGTATCAATATTATCTCAGGTCCAAGTTCAACCGCAGATATTGAATTGATTAAAGTGATTGGCGTACATGGTCCAGTAGCAAAAATCTATTTAGTCATTGATGACTTATAAGAATCATCCATGATGAAAAGAGAGAACCGCAATGTTCTCTCTTTTTTTATTTTTTTAAAATCCGCTATAATTCTGAAAAACTTACGAATTGAACACTATGACTTATTATCTTGGCATTATGTCCGGCACCAGCCTTGATGGGGTGGATATAGCCCTTATGGACATCCAATCTAATCAAACCAAATTAATTGCAGCAGATTTTACACCGATGCCGGCAAATTTACGCGAAAAAGTGACCGCACTTATTCAATCGGGTGAAACGTCGTTACAAGCATTGGGTGAACTCGATCATCAATTTGGCTTGCTTTATGCCGATTGCGTCAATGATTTTTTACGTAAACACCCGTTAAAGCCAGAACAGATTGAAGCCATTGGTTGCCATGGCCAAACAGTGTGGCATTCCCCAAAAGGTCAATTTCCGTTTACCATGCAAATCGGTGATATGAATTTATTAGCCGCTAAAACAGGCATTACGGTCGTTGGTGATTTCCGACGCAAAGATATGGCGTTTGGTGGACAAGGGGCGCCTTTAGTGCCGGCTTTTCATCAAGCGGTCTTTTTTGAGCCTCACTGGGCAACGGTGGTGCTGAATATTGGCGGTATTAGCAATGTATCCTTATTGATACCCGAACAGCCTGTCATTGGCTTTGATACGGGAACGGGTAATACCTTGCTCGACCAATGGATCGAAAAACATCAAGGTAAAGCTTACGACAAAAATGGTGAATGGGCGGTTTCAGGTCAAGTGAATCCAGATTTGTTAGCGGCATTATTAGATGAAGATTTCTTTCAACTGCCACCACCAAAAAGCACGGGGCGTGAATTATTTAATTTGGCTTGGCTAGAGAATAAAATTCAAAAAATAGCACGCAAAACGACCGCACTTTTACCACAAGATGTGCAAGCCACCTTGGCTGAATTTACCGTGCAAAGCATTGTTTTAGCCCTTAATAATATTCAGACGACATTACCATGCAGATTACTTGTTTGTGGCGGAGGTACTAAAAATCAGGCGATCATGAATGGTTTAAAACAGGCATTACCAAATTGGCGTATTCAACTGACGACGGAATTAGAACTTGATATCGATTATGTGGAAGCGGCAGCTTTTGCTTGGTTGGCCTATCGTCGTATGCATAATTTGCAGGCTAATTTGCCGAGTGTGACGGGCGCCACAAGTGCGGTCAGTTTAGGAGCGATTTTTCCAAAGGAATAAACCATGGTAGAAAATTTATTACAAACCCTTTCAACTTTAATTACTGAACAACGGAATCCCAATTCCATGCATATAGATAGCTTGTCTGCATTGGAAATTGTGCAGTTAATGAATCAGGAAGATAAACAAGTACCTTTGGCAATTGAAAAATGTTTACCTCAAATTGCCCAAGCAGTCGAATGTGTTGTTGCTGCATTTCAACAAGATGGTCGATTAGTCTATATTGGCGCAGGGACCAGTGGTCGATTGGGGGTATTAGATGCCTCTGAATGCCCACCAACATTTGGCGTGTCACCTGAAATGGTGAAAGGTATTATTGCAGGCGGCGAGCGCGCATTGCGTCATCCAATTGAAGGGGCGGAAGACAGTAAAGCACAAGCCGTGATTGACTTACAAACAATTCAATTTTCCTCAAAAGATGTGTTGGTGGGTATTGCTGCAAGTGGACGAACACCTTATGTGATTGGTGCATTGGAATATGCGAAAAGTTTAGGTTCAGTGACGGTTTCGATTGCAAGTAATCCGAATTCAGCGATGGCGAATATTGTGGATATCGCCATTGATACGGTAGTGGGACCAGAAGTACTGACGGGTTCAAGCCGTTTAAAATCAGGTACGGCACAAAAATTAGTACTGAATATGCTGACTACGGCTTCTATGATCTTAATGGGTAAATGCTATCAAAACTTAATGGTGGATGTGCAAGCGAGTAATGAAAAACTGAAAGCTCGTGCCATTCGTATCGTGATGCAAGCCACGGATTGCGATAAGGCTCTCGCAGAAGAGACATTAAAGCAGGCTGATCAAAATGCGAAATTAGCGATTATGATGATTCTGAGTGGATTAGATCGTGCTCAAGCAGAGACTTTATTGGAAAAACATCAGGGCAAGTTACAACTTGCATTGAAATAAGCAAAAATAAAACGCTAGGCATCAAACCTAGCGTTTTTTATTATTTAATAGTTTGCTCAATTAGCAATCCTGTTTGCCGTAAGCATCTTGACGAAGGATTTGACGAACGCCTTCATCAAATTGTGCTAAAACTTGATCCGCGTCTTTTGGATCTTTACCGCGAGCATCAAGATAGAACTTGATTTTCGGTTCAGTACCAGATGGACGAACGATTAAGCGGCTACCGTTTTCTAATACGAATACAAGGATGTCGCTTTGGCGATCAGTTTTAGTGTGGTCGATGAATTGTGCCACTTTAACACCACCTACTTCAGCTGGAGGCGTGTGACGAAGTGCGGTCATTAATTTACCGATTTCAGATAAATCGCTTACACGGATAGAAATTTGACCACTTACATAAGCACCGAATTCTTGTGTGAAGTCATTGGCATAATCCGCTAAGGTTTTACCTTGTGCTTTTAAGTGACGCACTAAATCTAAGAACACGATCGCCGCAGAAATACCATCTTTATCGCGTACTTTATCTGGGTCTACTAAGTAACCAAGCGCTTCTTCAAAACCGAATAATAAGCCTTGAACTTTACCGATGTATTTGAAACCGGTTAAGGTTTCTTCTGATTGGAAGCCGTATTTTTTCGCAATTTCAGCAAGCGCTGGAGAAGATACTAAAGAACACGCTAATACGCCTTTCTCGCCTTTTGCATGGTATTGTTTTGCTAAATACCAACCTAAGAAGCAGCCTACTACGTTACCGTGTAAAGGTTTCCAGTTACCTTGTGCATCTGGAACAGCCACTGCCAAGCGGTCTGCATCTGGGTCATTCGCAATAATGAATTCAGCATTGTTTTCTTTTGCCACTTTAATCGCTAAATCTAATGCACCTTTTTCTTCCGGGTTAGGGAAGTTTACCGTTGGGAATGTGCCATCTGGCCATACTTGTTCAGCCACAATATGAGGTTGTGGAAGACCTGCTTTGGTTAAGGTTTTGCTTAATACTTCATAGCCTACACCGTGCATTGCGGTATAAACGTAGTTAATGTCTGATTTAGGCTCTTTAGCAAGAGAAGCGGTTTTTTCGATATAAGCATTAACTACTTCATCATCTAACACCACATAATCTTGGCTACGTGGTAAATCTTTTACATTGCCCGCTGCGACTTTATCGATCAAGGCTGCGATATCTTTGTCAGCAGGAGAAACGATTTGGCCACCGCCATTCGCTTTACCTAAGTAAACTTTATAACCGTTATCTTCCGGAGGGTTGTGACTCGCAGTCACCATGACACCAGCAGTGGTATCAAAATATTGAATTGCGTAAGCTAATACTGGAGTGGGTAATTTACGTGGAAGTAAGTAAGCTTTCACGCCTGCACCCGCCATGATTTCAGCGGTATCACGTGCGAAAACATCAGAGTTTTTACGACCGTCGTAACCAATCACGATAGAAGGTCGTTTGTCGTAATCTTTTAAATAATCCGCTAAACCACCTGCTGCTTGTGCTACTAAAACACGGTTCATCCCCATAGGGCCAGCTTGTAATGGTCCACGAAGCCCAGCAGTACCAAATTGTAAACGGCCACTAAAGCGAGCTTGTAATTCAGATTGTGCTTTTTTATCACCATTTTTCGCCGCGGTTAAAAGTGCGGTTAATTCTGCATGAGTTTCTGCATCAGGATCTTGGTTTAACCAGTTTTGTGCAATATCAAAAAGCGTTGTCATGATGTTTTCTCCTTGTAAAAAGTAATTCTGGATAGACTAACGGAAAATGGATCGGATTAAAACGACTATTTTTCTTTTTTCCTGAAAAGATAAGCTTTTTTTGATCGCAATCGTTTTCTAATAAAATAAAAACAGCGTAAAATATTCACGCTGTTAAATGATTTTAGATTATGAAATTTAAAATTTATTTGCTGAAATCCACTAACGCATCACGAGTAATATCTGTGATATTCTTATTGCTTGTTAGTGTCATTGCTACACGCATTTCTTTATGAAATATATCGAGCATATTCTCTACGCCACGTTGACCATCTGCTCCAAGAGCATATACAAAAGAACGACCAATCATAGTAGCATCAGCACCTAATGCGATCATACGTACTACATCTAATCCATTACGAATACCACTATCTGCAAGAATTTTTATATTACCTTTGACTGCATCAGCGACATAAGGTAAAGCTTGAGCTGTTGATGGCGTACCATCTAGTTGTCTACCTCCATGGTTGGATACCACGATCCCATCAGCACCAAAGCGAACAGCATCTTTAGCATCTTCAGCATCTAAAATACCTTTGATAACCATAGCACCATCCCAATAATCACGTATCCATTCTAAATCTTTCCACGAAATAGAAGGGTCGAAGTTATCAGTTAACCAACCAATGTAATCATCTAACCCTACCGGTTTACCCATATATTGAGAAACATTACCTAATGTAAATGGACGCCCCTTCATGAGCATATCGTAAGACCATAATGGATGAGTGAAACCTTGTAATGTTCGACGAAGCCATTTATATTCGCCACTCATGCCTGAATGCATATCACGATAACGTGCACCAGGGGTTGGCATATCTACAGTAAAGACCAATGTCTTACAACCTGCTGCTTTTGCTCGTTCGAGCGCATTTTTCATAAAGCCTCGATCTTTTAGAACATAAAGTTGGAACCACATGGAACGTTTGAGTGTTGGAGCTACTTCTTCAATTGGACAAATTGATACAGTTGAAAGCGTAAATGGAATACCTTTGTTATCGGCAGCTTTTGCGGCTTGAACTTCACCACGACTTGCGTACATGCCACATGCACCTACAGGAGCCAATACTAACGGCATAGAAAGCTTTTCACCGAATAATTCAATTTCAGTATTTAATTGAGACATATCATTGAGCACACGTTGCCGTAATGCTATGTTAGATAGATCGCTTACATTACGTGTAAGTGTATGTTCGGAATAAGAGCCACCATCAGCATAATGAAACATAAATGGAGGAACCTTACGTTTAGCAACTTGACGATAATCGTTTGCGGATGAAATAATCATATTTACCTCATTGTTAATGATAATTATTATCTTCCATTGTAAGTTAAATTCATTAATAAAGGTATTAGTTTTTGAAGATTTGTAATTGGGCAATAAAAAATGCACGATTTTCCATCCGAATCGTGCATTTAATTGATTTTGATCGTGAAGAGTGAAATTACTAAAGGAGGAGAGCTGAACCCCATTTAATAATATCAAAGAAGAATTTGTTTTGATTGGTGGCAATACCATCACCCGTTTTCTTCAATGTACCATCGTCATTTTTGGTTTCATCTACCATACCATTTATATATTGACCTTTTACGACATCTAAATCTTCTTTTGCTTGAGTTCGTAAGATTTGACATGCTTTAGGATCTAACGAGTCAACATCCCCGACTTCTGTACGGAATTTCTTAAATTGATAAGTTGCGTAATTCATTGATTTTTCATCTTTTTGAATCATTTTCACATAGTTTTCCCCGATGATTTTTTCTAACGGATAGAAAAAGACATATTGGGAATGAATGTAGCTATCTTCTTTTGCAAAATGTTGTTGCTGAATACGGGTTAAATTCGGGTAGATACATTGTTCAGCTTGTTTACTTGCAATAGCCCATGTTTTCGCATTCACATCTGAAAGGAGGTAATCCGCTTGTGCAAATTCTGCGGGGATCGGCGATTGTGATGGGCCAAATAAACCACAAGCACTTAAGAGTACAGTTGCGCCGAAAATAATAAATTTTCTCACTTAAATTTCCTTATAATATCTAGATTGCCAAAATTTTAGCAACAACAATCTGATTGTAAAGTGATTATCTAATAGCGACGTGATTTTCTTTCCCGAAGTAAAAAACTTCCGTTATAATGACCGCACTTTTTACACTTATAAAGGAAAGAACAATGCAAAATCCAAAAGATGATGTTTTATATGCACCAGTTGAGTGGGTTGATCATAGCGAAGGTTATACTGATATTCGTTTCCACAAATCGACTGATGGTATTGCAAAAATCACTATTAATCGTCCAGAAGTGCGTAACGCATTTCGACCGCAAACAGTTAAAGAAATGATCCATGCTTTTTCTAACGCACGTTTCGATGAAAAAATTGGCGTGATTGTGTTAACCGGTGAAGGCGAAAAAGCATTCTGTTCTGGTGGTGACCAAAAAATTCGTGGTGACTACGGCGGTTACAAAGATGAAAGCGGTGTACATCACTTAAATGTATTGGATTTCCAACGTGATATTCGTACTTGTCCAAAACCAGTTGTAGCAATGGTGGCTGGATATGCAATTGGTGGCGGCCACGTACTTCATATGTTATGTGATCTAACCATTGCAGCAGAGAATGCGATTTTTGGTCAAACTGGTCCTAAAGTAGGTTCATTTGACGGTGGCTGGGGTGCAAGCTATATGGCACGTTTAGTTGGTCAGAAAAAAGCTCGCGAAATTTGGTTCTTATGCCGTCAATATAATGCGCAAGAAGCATTAGATATGGGCTTAGTGAATACAGTCGTGCCTTATGCTGATTTAGAAAAAGAAACCGTGCGTTGGTGCCGTGAAATGTTACGTAACAGCCCAATTGCGTTACGTTGCTTGAAAGCTGCATTGAATGCGGACTGTGATGGTCAATCAGGTTTACAAGAACTCGCGGGTAATGCAACCATGTTGTTCTATATGACTGAAGAAGGTCAAGAAGGTCGTAACGCGTTTAACGAAAAACGCGCACCAGACTTCAGCAAATTCAGACGTAATCCTTAATTTTGACATAAAAAGTGCGGTTCAAAATCAGTGTGTTTTTAACCGCACTTTTGAAAATATATTGAAATTTTTATTGCTATTTGGAAATTATTTTTATGGGTTGCGAGAAACAATATAATTACATTATTAGTTTAATCAAAGAAACTAAACGTCGCAAACATATTGAACAAGAATTTGGTCAGCAAAAAATCCCTTTTTCATTTTTTGATGCGGTCACACCAGATCGTATTGAGGATGTTGCAAAGAAATTTAATATTACTTTAGATCGGTCGCCAAACGCCAAATTATCGGATGGTGAAATTGGTTGTGCATTAAGTCATATTGCGTTATGGGATCTGGCAGTAGAAAATAATTTAGACTATATCAATATTTTTGAAGATGATATTCACTTAGGTGAGAATGCGAAGACGTTATTAGAGGTTGATTATTTGTCTGATGATGTTGATGTGCTAAAGCTTGAGGCTAATGGAAAAATGGTATTTCGTAAGCCTAAAGTAGTAAAGTGCCATAGAAAGATTTACCCTATCACATTTAAGCAGTCAGGAACTGCAGGTTATACAGTAACGGCAAAAGGTGCGAAATACCTTCTCAAACAGATAAAAAATAAACCGCTTGAAATTGCAATTGATTCTCTTATCTTTGAGGATTTTTTAAATTTAAAGGATTACAACGTGGTACAGCTTTCACCAGGTATTTGTGTACAAGATTTTGTTGTGAATCCAGATAAACCTTTTGAAAGTAGCTTGCAAAAAGGGAGAGATTTAGTTCATGAAAATCAGACAAAATTTTCAGTGGTTGAAAGAATAAGAAAAGAAATTATTAGATTAAAGCGTAAATTATTTATGAAAGACGTGTCTTTTAAATAAGGGAAGTGCGGTTAAAAAATTATTTTTTAACCGCACTTTTGTCCTTCAAGGAGAACAAAATGAGAATTAAATCATTTAATCTTTATCGTTATTCTATTCCAGTAGATAGTCAATTGATTCTACGTGGACGTTTTTTAAAACATCGTGAGGGACTCATCGTTCGAGTCTCTTGTAGCCGTGAAGGGTGGGGGGAAATATCTCCTTTACCAGGATTTAGCGAAGAAACTCTTGAACAAGCGCAAGAGCAAGCCATTGAATGGTTGATGAACTGGTGTCATGCAAGCTGCGAAGCGCCAAGAGTTCCACTTGACGGTTGTTATCCTTCTGTTGCCTTCGGTATTAGCACAGCAATGGATGAGATGAAACGTTATTTAAATGAGGAAGGTAACTATCATACCGCGCCTTTGTGCTATGGTGATCCTGATGAGTTATATGCAGAACTTAATCAAATGTCAGGTGACAAAGTGGCTAAAATCAAAGTAGGCATGTATGAAGCGAATCGTGATGGTTTGATTACGGATATGTTTCTTGAAGCGATTCCTGATTTGCAATTACGTCTAGATGCGAATCGTCAATGGACATTAGAAAAAGCCTTAAAATTTGCTGAAAAAGTAAAACCACAACATCGTTCACGGATTCAATTTTTGGAAGAACCTTGTAAAACCCGTGAAGAAAGCCGTCAGTTTGCAGCTCAAGCAGGCATTAATATTGCTTGGGATGAAAGTGTGCGTGAGCCAGATTTTCTTTTAGAAAAAGAACCGCACTTAAGTGCCATTGTGATTAAACCAACACTGATTGGTTCTCTACAAGATTGTCAAAAGCTGATTGCGCAAGCACATAGTTTAGGCATAAAAGCAGTGATTAGCTCAAGCATTGAAAGTAGTCTTGGATTGACGCAACTCGCTCGTATCGCAGCACAATATACACCCAATGTGACGCCAGGATTAGATACGTTAAATTTGATGCAACATCAAGTATTACGTGCGTGGCCAGGCTCAGATTTACCGATAATTGATTTAAATTCAGAATTTATTACCAAAATTGTCTAGAGATACGACCACCATTACACAAAAAATCGCTATAATTCGCACAAGTTAAAGGATGTGAAAATGTCAAAAAAATTCAATATTTTACTGTTAAATGGCCCGAACTTAAATATGTTGGGCGCAAGAGAGCCGAAACATTATGGTTCGCTTTCGTTATCTGTCATTGAAGAAAATGTGGCAAAACTTGCGGCGCAGCATGATGTGAATTTGGCGTGTTTTCAAGCAAATAGCGAAGAAAGGTTAATTGATAAGATTCATCAAAGTTTTCAGAAAGTGGATTTTATTTTAATTAATCCGGCGGCTTATACACATACTAGTATTGCGTTGCGCGATGCGTTACTTGCAGTATCAATCCCTTTTGTTGAAATCCATTTATCTAATGTATATAAACGAGAACCGTTCCGTCATCATTCCTATTTTAGTGATGTGGCAGAAGGGGTAATTTGTGGCTTAGGTGCGAAAGGCTATGAATTTGCTCTCCAATTTGCGTTGGATTTTTTAAATAAAAAAGCATGATTTTTTCACAAAATTTGCGTATTTTCGTAGAAATTTATCGCAAAGTGTGTAATTTTGCGGTAATCTTTGTCGCACAAAAATATTTATCAAAATGGCTGCACTTTGGCGTAAATTCTGAAAGCGTGGTCAAAAATTTATTATTATTCTTAGGAAGAACGTATGGACATTCGTAAAATCAAAAAACTGATTGAATTAGTAGAAGAGTCAGGTATCACTGAATTAGAAGTGCAAGAAGAAGAGGGTACAGTACGTATTAGTCGAGCAGCTCCAGCCGTTGCACAAGGTGCAATTCAATATGCTGCCGCACCGGTAGTACCTGTTGCAGCCGCTGCCACACCAGTATCGGTGGCGCCAGCTGAAGTGGCGGTGGTAGAGGTATCTGGTCACCAAGTGCGTTCACCAATGGTAGGGACATTCTACCGTAGCCCAAGCCCAGAAGCGAAAGCTTTCGTAGAAGTGGGACAAACAGTCAAAGTTGGCGATGCACTTTGTATCGTTGAAGCGATGAAAATGATGAACCGTATTGAAGCAGATAAAGCTGGTGTGGTGAAAGCAATCTTGGTGAGCGATGGCGAAGCGGTTGAATTTGATCAACCATTGATCGTTATTGAATAATCCCTATTAATCTGAAATGGCGAGAGTTCTCGCCATTTTTCACACAAGTAGAAATTGTTATGTTAGAAAAAGTTGTGATAGCTAACCGTGGTGAAATTGCACTACGTATTTTACGTGCCTGTAAAGAATTAGGTATTAAAACAGTGGCGGTTCACTCTACCGCTGATCGTGATTTGAAACACGTATTACTGGCGGATGAAACGGTCTGTATTGGACCTGCGCCATCTGTAAAAAGTTATTTGAATATTCCAGCCATTATTGCAGCCGCAGAAGTAACGGGTGCGGATGCTATTCACCCTGGTTATGGTTTCCTTTCTGAAAATGCAGATTTTGCAGAGCAAGTTGAGCGTTCTGGTTTTATTTTTATTGGTCCAACAGCGGACGTCATTCGTTTGATGGGGGATAAAGTTTCTGCGATTAAAGCAATGAAAAAAGCGGGCGTGCCTTGTGTACCGGGTTCAGATGGTCCAGTAGGTAGCGATATCGCAAAAAATAAAGAGATTGCAAAACGTATTGGTTATCCAATTATTATCAAAGCATCTGGCGGCGGCGGCGGTCGTGGTATGCGCGTGGTACGTAATGAAGATGCACTTGAAGAATCTATTGCGATGACCAAAGCTGAAGCAAAAGCAGCGTTTAACAATGATATGGTTTATATGGAAAAATATTTAGAAAATCCACGCCATATTGAAATTCAAGTTTTAGCGGATACACACGGTAATGCAATCTATCTTGCAGAACGGGATTGTTCTATGCAACGTCGTCACCAAAAAGTGGTGGAAGAAGCACCTGCACCAGGTATCACAGAAGAAGTCCGTCGTGATATTGGTTCTCGTTGTGCAAATGCTTGTGTCGAAATTGGCTATCGCGGTGCCGGTACGTTTGAATTCTTGTATGAAAATGGTGAGTTCTATTTCATCGAAATGAATACTCGTATTCAAGTAGAACATCCAGTAACAGAAATGATCACCGGTGTGGATTTAGTGAAAGAACAATTGCGTATTGCGGCTGGTTTACCACTTTCTTACAAACAAGAAGATATTAAAGTGAAAGGTCATGCGATTGAATGTCGTATCAATGCAGAAGATCCAAAAACATTCTTACCGTCTCCAGGTAAAGTGGTACACTTGCATTCACCTGGTGGTTTAGGCGTTCGTTGGGATTCTCATGTGTATGGTGGTTATACCGTTCCTCCGCATTATGATTCTATGATCGCAAAATTAATCACATACGGTGATACTCGTGATGTCGCAATCCGTCGTATGCAAAATGCATTATCAGAGACGATTATTGACGGTATCAAAACAAATATCCCACTTCATGAACTCATTCTGGAAGATGAAAACTTCCAAAAAGGTGGGGCAAATATCCACTATTTAGAGAAGAAATTAGGGATGTATGATTAAACTCAAACGGCTAGCATAAGTTAGCCGTTTTTATTGAATGTATCAATATTATATGAGTAATTCATCTATTTTATTTGAAAATGATTCTTAAATCTCTTTATAATGAGCGTTCATTTTACTTAAGGACAAACGATGAAATTTAATCTCTCTATATTAAGTTTAACTATTCTTGCTACTGTAACGTTAGTTGCCTGTGGCAGCAATGGCGGAAGCAGTAGCGATACTCAACAAACCAACCCACGACAATCTGTTGAGCGCTCAAATTTGATTGAACAACCAAGCTCCGTTGAACAACCAAGCTCCGTTGAACAACCAAGCTCCGTTGAACAACCAAGCCCCGTTGAACAACCAAGCCCCGTTGAACAACCAAGCCCCGTTGAGCAATCAAGCCCCATTGAGCAATCAAAACCAGTTGAGCAGTCCAAACAGGATGAGTCATCAAAATCAGTTGAACAGCTAATTCCTGGAATGCCTGAACGTTTGCCAACTAATACTGGTTTAGCATTTTCTATAAAAACAGAAGATGAGGGAGATATTACGGGAAATATTAATACAATTAAAAATGAACAGGAGATCATTGCTACTAATAATTTTGCTAGTATCAATGTTGATGGTAAAAATATCCCTATTGATTTTAAATTTGAACCAAGTCAAGATTGGACAAAAGAAGGTGCGTTTATCGAGGCGCTGAATTTAGCACCACATATTTGTTGTGGAAAATACACAGATGTCCGCTTTGGTGCAATTGCAAGTCATTCATTTGGGCAAGATGATATTCTTTTTTATAATGGAAATCCTTCAAACAGTGTGCCAGAATCAGGAGAAGTTACTTACAAGGGTGAAAGTATAATGGTGGATAAAGGCAATAGCGTATTTGGTGGTTATAGAAAAGGCACCTCTGAATTTAAGGTTAATTTTGATGACAAAAAATTATCAGGAAGTTTAAACGTTGATAGTCCTAAATATGATGTTGAATCTGGAGAAAGTAAATTTAATAACATCAAAGTTGACATTAATGCCGATATTTCAGGCAATAAATTTTACGGCAGTGCAAAATCTTCCTCTTTTGTTTCAGAAGCTGTATCAGAGGGCAAGTTTTATGGGGATGGAGCTAAAGAACTAGGTGGAATGGTAAAAGCTAAAGACAATTCTTGGGTAGGCGCCTACGGTGCGAAAGCACAATAATAAGTTTGGTTAATTATTCTTGAAGCAAGCAAAGAGCTTGCTTTAATTTTCTTCATAGGAATAAAAATGACTCTACAATCTAAATTCACTTTATTTTTAATTTCATCATTATTGCTCAATACGTTCTCCTTTGCGGCTGATAAATCTCCTCAACCTAGGGATGAGCGGTTTGATGATCAACTTAATCTAACAAAACCCAATTTATCCACTCAAAAGCCACAAATTTCAGAAAAACGTGATGATAAACGTACACTTTCTATTACGAAAGAAGAATTGGCAAAACATCCTGATTTAATCGTACGTGGATTGATTCCAGCCGTGTTGCAAAATAACGGTGACGCCGTTCAACTATTACTGCCATTGTATCAAAATTTGCCAAAACAAGATCCATTTTTACTTGAGTGGGCAAATGCAATTAATGCTCGCGAAGAGGGGCATTTTTCGGAGGCGGTAACTCGTTATCGTACGCTATTTTCTCAAGATTCAACCATTCTTCCGTTACGTTATCAGTTAGCACAGGCACTCTTTTTAAACAATGATAATGAGGCGGCCAAAGACCAATTCCAAAAACTGAGAGCTGAACAAGTTTCACCAGAGTCTATCGTCATGATCGACCAATATCTTTCGGCGCTTAATCGCCGAGATCAGTGGAAGTTTCAGGGTGGTCTGAGTTTCTTAAACGAAAGTAATATTAACAATGCACCAAAAGCAGGCACTCGCATTGGAAATTGGAATGTCTGGGCGCGCGAAAGTGCCACAGGTTTTTCTTATTTTGCGGATGCGGAGAAAAAATGGTCATTACCCCATAATTATTTCACTAAATTTTCTATTGAGGGGAGTGGGAAATATTACTGGGATAATAAAAAATATAATGAATTTAATGGTAGAGTTGGCGCTGGATTAGGTTACCAAACAGCGCGTTTCGAGATGTCATTAATGCCATTTACAGAAAGACGATGGTATGCAGGTGGCTCATCAGGGAGTGAGTCAATGAAGCAGTATTCGAAAAATTCAGGTGCTCGTTTAGATTTAACCTATTGGCTGAATGAAAAGTGGCAAATGTCAACCGCACTTGAATATGGTGAACAGCGTTATAACACGCGTAAACATTTGAATGGCAATAACTATCTTTGGTCGAATACGTTATCTTATTTTCCTAAGAGTGGTCAATTTTGGTTCGTAGGCGCTGATTATAATCGTGAAAATACACGAGATGAAGACAACGCTTATCAACGTAAAAATCTCCGTTTAGGTTGGGGGCAAGAGTGGGGATGGGGGATTTCAACCCGAGTTTCCCTTGCGTATGCACGTAGAATTTATAAAGGTGCTGATTTATTTAATATTCGTCAGAAAAATAATGAATATCAATCAGCAGTAACATTATGGCATCGTGATCTTTACTTTTTAGGAATCACGCCTAAAATTACATGGTCTTATCAAAAAGTGTCAAGTAATCACCCATTTTATCGCTATGATAAAAATCGTATTTTCTTAGAAATGGGTAAGACTTTCTAACTGGAGGTAATTATGGATTTATCACAACGTTATAAACAAGCCGCTAAGGAGGCGCGTTGGGCATTAGGTTTAGCTATTCTTTATGTCATAGGATGGTGTGTTTGTGCTTATTTACCTAAGGACTCGCCTGGGCCAATAGGTTTTCCGTTGTGGTTTGAATTATCCTGCATTTATTTACCTATTTTGTTTGTCGTCATTGGGTATTGGATTGTCAAAATTGTCTTTTTAGATATTCCACTAGATGTTGAGCCAAAGGAGAATAAATAATGAATTTAGGTATTATTCTTCCATTAATTATCTATTTAGCTTTTATTTTCGGCGCCGCATTATTTGCTTATACCAAACGCGTAAAAGGTGATTTTTTGACTGAATATTATGTGGGAAATCGCTCAATGACGGGCTTTGTCCTTGCGATGACAACGGCTTCCACTTATGCCAGTGCCAGTTCTTTTGTTGGTGGACCAGGGGCTGCCTATAAATACGGGCTGGGTTGGGTATTACTCGCCATGATCCAAGTGCCGGCTGTGTGGTTAGCCTTAGGTGCATTGGGCAAAAAGTTTGCATTACTTTCTCGCGAAACCAATGCACTCACCATCAATGATCTATTTCTCTATCGTTATAAAAATAAATATCTCGTTTGGATTTCCAGTCTAGCATTGTTGCTTGCCTTCTTTGCTGCCATGGTTGTGCAATTTATTGGTGGGGCGAGATTGCTCGAAACTACGATAGGGATTCCTTATTCTCACGCCTTGCTTATTTTTGCCTTAACGGTTGGCATTTATACGTTTATTGGTGGTTTCCGAGCGGTCGTGTTAACCGATACAATTCAAGGTACGGTAATGATTTTGGGCACAATTGTGCTATTAGTGGGCGTTATTTACCATCTCGGTGGCGTAGAAAGTGCGATCAATAAATTAACTGAAATTGATCCGAGTTTAGTGAGTCCTTACGGCCCGAATGAGATGCTCGATTTTCAATTTATGGCATCGTTTTGGATCCTAGTCTGTTTCGGTGTGGTTGGTTTACCACATACAGCCGTGCGTTGTATGGCTTTCAAAGATAGTAAAGCCTTACATCGAGGCATGCTCATTGGTACGATTGTCCTTTCAGTCATTATGTTAGGGATGCATTTGGCGGGCGCTTTAGGGCGTGCCGTTGTGCCAGATTTAACGGTGTCAGATAAAGTCATTCCAACCTTAATGTTGGAAGTGCTCCCACCTATTGTTGCAGGAATTTTCTTAGCCGCGCCGATGTCGGCGATTATGTCCACAGTTGATGCGCAACTCATTCAATCCTCCTCAATTTTTGTGAAAGACTTATATCTTGCAAGCAAACCTGAAGCCGCGAAGAATGAAAAACGAATTAGCCGTATTTCATCGGTCATTACACTGATTTTATCGGCGTTGTTAATTCTCGCTGCTCTCAATCCACCTGATATGATTATTTGGTTGAATTTATTTGCTTTCGGGGGATTAGAAGCGGCATTCCTTTGGGTGATTGTATTAGGCATTTATTGGGATAAAGCAAATGCAGCAGGGGCAATAAGCTCAATGGTGGTGGGATTAAGCAGTTATGTGCTGCTGACTCAATTTGGTATCAAACTATTTGGTTTTAATGCGATTGTGCCTGCACTTGTATTTGGCTTGATTGCTTTCATCTTGGGTAACCAATTCGGCGCAAAAAAACAGTAAAAATGGACCGCACTTTATGGTTTATCAAATCCTAGCATTGTTTATTTGGAGTAGTGCCTTTGTTGCCGCTAAATACACCTTTACAATGATGGACACCATTTTGATGATCCAAGCTCGTTTATTAATGGCGGCGATTATTGTGATGCCACTCTTTTTTCGTCGTTGGAAAGGCGTGTCTAAACCGATGCGAAAACAGCTTTGGTGGCTAGGTTTTTTCAACTATACTGCGACCTTTTTGCTGCAATTTATTGGTCTAAAATATACGAGCGCGGCGAGCGCAACAACCATGATTGGATTAGAACCATTATGTGTGATTTTTGTAGGACATTTTTTCTTTCAAGATCGTGCGAAATGGTATCATTGGGTGTGTGGGGCTTTTGCCTTTTTAGGCGTGGCCATTTTAATTCTAGGCGGGCAGGGAAATGAAGGCGCAAGTGAAATTAGCTTATTGGGTTCTCCTTAGTGGTGGCGGCAAGTATTGTATTTGCTTGTTGCTTGCGTTGGACGAAAAAAGTGGTGGCAACGGTTTCAGCACAAGCCTATACATCCATTTCGATTGTGTTAGCAAGCATCACCATGCTGCCATTTACTTTATTGCTGACGGAAAACTGGGACATCCATTTTAACTGGCTTGGTTTCTTCGGTTTGATTTATCTCGGCGTAGCGTGCAGTTGGTTTGCTTTTTGGTTATGGAATAAAGGCTTAAATTCAGTGGATGCAAAAATCTCGGGAATTTTGACCGCACTTGAGCCGATTTTCGGTGTCTTTTTGGCGGTATTATTGCTTAACGAAGAGGTTTCACTTGTTTCAGTACTTGGGATTATCATTATCGTGGTTTCAACCCTAGGCGTAAGTTTATTACCCAGATGGTTACATAAAGAAATTAATTAAAAGGAAAAGAAGATGGCGTGGATTCAAATTCGCTTAAATAGTACAAATGAAAAAGCCGAGAAAATTAGCGACTTTTTAGAAGAAATCGGCTCAGTTTCGGTCACATTTATGGATAGCCAAGATACGCCGATTTTTGAACCCCTTCCGGGCGAAACGCGTTTGTGGGGAAACACCGATGTGATTGCATTGTTTGATGCAGAAACCGATATGAATGAAATTGTGAGTTTGCTTAAGCAAGCCCATCATTTAGATGAAAACACCGCTTACAAAATCGAGCAAATCGAGGATAAAGATTGGGAACGTGAATGGATGGATAACTTCCACCCAATGCAATTTGGCAAACGTTTATGGATTTGTCCTAGCTGGCGTGAGGTGCCGGATCAAAATGCGGTGAATGTGATGCTTGATCCTGGTTTAGCTTTCGGGACAGGTACCCATCCGACAACCGCACTTTGTTTAGAGTGGTTAGATGGTTTGGATTTAACCGGCAAAACCGTCATCGATTTTGGCTGTGGCTCAGGAATTCTTGCCATTGCAGCCCTTAAATTAGGAGCGAAAAATGCGATCGGTATTGATATCGATCCACAAGCGATTCTTGCCAGTCGAAATAATGCAAAACAAAATGGGGTGGCGGATCGTCTTCAACTTTTCTTATCCGATGATAAACCTGCTGATTTAAAAGCAGATGTTGTTGTGGCAAATATTCTGGCTGGACCATTAAAAGAACTTTACCCGATTATATCTCAATTAGTGAAAGAGGGTGGTGATCTTGGATTATCAGGCATTTTAGAAACGCAAGCGCAATCGGTATGTGATGCCTATGCGCAATCGTTTGATTTAGATCCTGTTGCCGTAAAAGAAGAATGGTGTCGTATTACAGGTAAATTAAAATCGGCTTAATTTCTTTTTGTCAATTAAAAAAAGTGTATTTTTTGAACAAATTTCCCTTTGCAAAAAAAAAGAAAAATGCGTAATATAGCACCCCTTGTCGGTTGCTATTGTGGCCTGACTTGTTGGAGATAGGACTTGTAATTGGGGATAACATAAAATGCGAATTGGTTCTTATGAATTAAAAAATCGTATTTTATTGGCACCCATGGCAGGTATCACGGATCAACCTTTTCGACGTTTATGTGCCCATTACGGTGCGGGATTAACGTTTTCAGAGATGATGTCCACCAACCCACAAGTTTGGCATACAGATAAATCGAAACTTCGTTTAGCACATAGTGAAGAACTAGGATTAAATGCGGTGCAAATCGTAGGTTCTGATCCTTTAGAAATGGCCCAAGCTGCAGCAATTAATGTAGCCTATGGCGCTGAAATTATCGATATCAATATGGGTTGTCCCGCAAAGAAAGTGAATCGAAAACTGGCGGGCTCTGCACTTCTTCAATTTCCCGATTTAGTGGAGAAAATTTTAAAAGAAGTCGTGAATGCCGTTGATGTGCCTGTGACGTTAAAAATTCGCACAGGGTGGGATAAAGCAAATCGAAACTGTGTGCAAATCGGCAAAATTGCAGAACAATCTGGTATTCAGGCTTTAACCATTCACGGGCGGACGAAAGAATGCTTATTTGAAGGTGAAGCGGAATACGACAATATTCGAGCAGTGAAACAATCAATTTCAATTCCAGTCATTGCGAATGGTGATATTGATTCTGCCTCGAAAGCGAAAAAGGTACTTGAGTATACAGGTGCTGATGCAATAATGATCGGTCGTGCCGCACTAGGCAATCCATGGCTTTTTCAAGCCGTTGAGGCTTTAGTGGAACATGATTCGATAATTCAAACACCAAGTTTGCGTGAAAAGTGCGGTCATATTTTGCGTCATATTCAGGAACTCCATCAGTTCTATGGTGAGCAAAAAGGCTATCGAATAGCTCGTAAACACGTGGCTTGGTATTTACAGGGAATTCAACCCGATTCCGTTTTTAGACAGACTTTTAACGCAATTAATGAACCGAAAGAGCAGTTAATTGTGCTGGAAGATTTTTTAAATTCAATTTTGGATAAAGAAAAATGTTAGAACAACAACGTAGTCCGTCTGAAGCGTTAACCGTTTCAGTTTTAAACTCTCAATCACAAGTAACAAACAAACCATTACGTGATTCAGTAAAACAAGCTTTACGCAATTACTTATCACAATTAGATGGTCAAGATGTGAATGATCTTTACGAATTAGTATTAGCGGAAGTTGAACACCCGATGTTAGATATGATTATGCAATACACCCGCGGTAACCAAACCCGTGCAGCTAACATGCTCGGTATCAACCGTGGTACATTGCGTAAGAAATTGAAAAAATACGGTATGGGCTAATTAAAATTAGCAAAAAGAAAGGCGAACATGATGTTCGCCTTTTTATTTATTGAATGGTGAAACTAATTGGTACGCTTACTGAAGATGCAAATCCAGCAGGTTTTGGACCGACAGGTCTCGCGCTTCTTACTGCCTCAAGTGCTGCATTATCTAAGCTTTCATCGCCAGAAGATTTAGTGACACGCTCTCCAGACAGAGAACCATCTGCTCCAACACTAAAACTGACACTAACAATACCTTGTTTACGCATCATTTTAGCACGTGCAGGATATCGCTTATGCCGTTCAATTTCACGTCGAATAGCTACTCTATAGGCATTATGCTCATCTGTATTGGCTCCAGAACCACCTTGAATACCATTTGGGCCAGGTTGACCAGTAGTTGTCGCTTTAGAATTTGCCGTAGCCGTCGAATTAACATTCTTATCGCCAATCGGTAAATTCTTCGGCATTTCTACCGCCTTCTCTGCTTTTATCTCATTTTTAGGTTTTTCTTTTGGCTTCTCTTTCGGTTTTGGTTTCGGTTTTTCTATTGGTTTTTCTGGCTTTTTCTCAGGTTCTTTTTTCTTCTCAGGCTCTGGTTTCTTCGTTGGATCCGCAACGACTTCCTGTTTTTCAGGTTCCGGTTCTGCCTGTTGAGGTTCAGGTTCCGGCTCAGGAGCGGGTTCTTCCACTCGCATTCCTTGAATCATTTCCATCGAAATTGTCGTGGATATTTCACCTGGAACATTACTCGCCGCTTCATGTGGCGTATGCCAATTCCAAAGCAATCCGCCTATAATTGCACCATGAATTAATAGAGAAATAAGCAAGCTTAATAGTGATCGTTTAGCTTGTTGGCTGTTCATTGTTTATTCCCTACTCCCATGCCTCCCACTGCTGGCGTATTTTTGCTTGAAACGCCTTTATCTTTCATCGAAACAATAGCGACATTTTTTATTTCGTTTTTCGATAACATATCGGTAATGGTCACGAAATCTTGGAAAGATGCTTCTGCATCAATTTTTAATGTAACTTTCTGATCTTTATTCCAACCAGCGATCTCTTTTTCAAGCGCTTCTTGCGAGATCAGTTTATCATTAAAATAAAGCTGTTTATCTGCCGTCACGGTTAATAATTTGGCTAATTCATCTGATTTGAATGCGACCGTTGAACTCGCTTTTGGTACATTGACTTGAATTTTTCCTTGAGAAATAAAGGATGCGGTGATCAACACTATCGCTAATAACACCAACATAATGTCGATGAAAGGAATGATGTTAATTTCATCAAATTTTTTCACGATTATTCCTTATCTTTTTGAGCGTTTAATACTTTCCATTTCAATAGGTTAACTTCTACTCTACGACCTAAGCCGTTATAGAGCATCATGGAAGGAATCGCGACTAAAATACCTAATGCGGTTGCTTTTAATGCAAGAGAGAGGTGCATCATAATAGCACCGGCATCGACTTCACCATCGCCATGGCCAATTTGGTAGAAAGTCAATAAAATTCCAATTACTGTACCGAGTAAGCCAACATAAGGCGCATTGGCACCAACAGTGGAGATTACGGTCATATTACGATTTAAATCAATTTCAAGTGCGTGAATATTAGAATATTTCGTTACGTTCACACGCTTTAAAAAGAGAAAACGCTCAATCACAGCGCTGAGCATGATTACACTCATCAGAAGTAGAAACCCGATAATTATGTAATCACTATATTGTTGTAAAAAATCAAAAAGTTGTAGCATTTGATAGTCCTTGTATGGCTAATAAAAACAAATTAGATTGAGAATGAATTTCAATTAGATGTGAATTCTATCAAATGGAAAATAGAGCGTAAATATAAATTAAAAAAATGAGTATTTTTTTAACCGCACTTTGGGGTAAATCAGAAAAGTGCGGTTGTTTTGAGAGGTATTTTAAAGGGATTGTAGATAATCTAAGACGACTTGATGATGTTCGCCCGTTTTGAATTTATCAAAAACATGCTGAATTTTGCCTTGTTCATCAATGAGAAAGGTAATACGATGAATACCATCATAAACACGACCCATAAATTTCTTTTCTCCCCACACGCCAAATTGTTCTGCAACCTGGTGATCTTCATCAGAAAGTAAGGTGAAATTGAGTGCTTTTTTCTCGACAAATTGAGCAAGTTTTTTGGGTGCATCTGTACTGATGCCTAAAATGACGACACCTAATTTTTCTAATTCACTTTTAGTATCACGTAAACCACAGGCTTGAGTTGTACAGCCCGGCGTTAATGCTTTTGGGTAAAAATACACGAGTACTTTTTTACCTTTGAAATTGCTAAGTGAAACAGGTTGATTGTCTTGATTTAAGAGTGTGAATTGGGGTGCTAAATCACCTACTTGTAATGTTTTCATAAAAAATCCTTAAAAATGTGAAAAATGATTTGTAAATTTAAACTATTTTAGCGATTATAACTCAGTATTTTCAAATATTATTGTTAAACGCAGAATAGATGTAAATGGAGAGCTTATGACTATGCAAAACCCTTTATTTTCAGGCAGTATTGTTGCTTTAGTAACCCCGATGGATAACCATGGAAACATTGATTTTGAAACATTAAAAAAACTCATTGAATTTCATATTGATGCTGGTACTGATTCGATTGTATCTGTGGGCACAACAGGAGAATCTGCGACATTAAGCATTGAAGAAAATGTAAAGGTGATAGAAAAGACAGTTGAGTTAGCGAAAGGTCGTATCCCAATTATCGCGGGTACTGGTGCAAATGCAACAAGCGAAGCTATCGTGATGACAAAATTATTGCGTGATAGTGGTGTGGCGGGTTGCTTATCTGTTGTGCCTTACTACAATAAACCGACTCAAGAAGGTATGTTCCAACATTTTAAAGCGATTGCAGAATGCACGGATTTACCACAACTTCTTTATAATGTGCCAGGTCGTACCGGCAGTGATATGAAACCTGAAACCGTGGCACGTTTGGCTCAAATTGATAACATTGTGGGCATTAAAGAAGCGACAGGCGATTTAACTCGTATCACTGCGATTAAAGAATTAGCCGGTAAAGATTTCATTGTATTAAGTGGTGATGATGCCACTGGGTTAGATGCCATCAAATTAGGTGCAGAGGGAGTCATTTCGGTGACAAATAACCTTGCAGCAAAAGATATGGCGGCAATGTGTCGTTATGCTTTAGCGGGTAATTTCGCAAAAGCGGAAGAAATTAATGCCCGCTTAATGCGTTTACACCAAGATTTATTTATTGAATCAAACCCAATCCCGGTCAAATGGGCAGCGTATCGTTTAGGTTTAATTAAGACTCCACACTTACGTTTACCACTTACCGTGTTAAGCGAAGGCGCGCAAGTCAAAGTAGAAGAAGCATTAAAAGTTGCTGGCTTGATTTAATGAATTAAAGGGTTGTTTTTACAGCCCTTTAAACTTCCATCTCTTTTATTTGTCAAAGAGCGGTCATTATTCTAATTATTTTTTATTGAAAGGATTTAAGGAATGAAAAAAATCGTACTGAGTTTAGTCGTGTTAGCATTGCTATCGGCGTGTACAAACAACGTAGAAAAAATGCAGACAGCTAACGATACTTATCAAGATTCTGATCGTGAAACACCAAGCTTTTCTCCTTTAGCAAATGGTGGTGTTACATTGCCGAAAACTGATCCAACTTATGAACTTCCTCAGCTTAATGGGAAAAAAGAACGCGTGGATATTCGTCCGCCTTCAACCCCATTAGCGATTATTAAAAATTCTTTAACACAATTTGATGGCGAACGTGCATTAATTGTTTATACGGATGCACAAGCAGAGCTTTATAATCTTAAGCAAGTTGAGCGTTTATTAAAAGAAGAAGGTACGAATTCGACTTTAAATGGTGCGGTATTAATTAGTGATTGGGCACCAACTGGTCGTGCAGATGATAAAGCCAATACAGAGATCCGTTATAAAGTAGAACAAGTGACAGCGAAAGACGCAAGTGCACTAGCTGTTTCGGTAGAGCAAATGCGCCATGACGGCGTAATTTATACGCCAAATCAAGTAAATAAACAGCGATACGCATCCGATCGTTTAAATCGTTTTATTTCTGCGATCACTAACGCTTATAACAAACAACAACAAGACTTAACCGGCACGTCAACGATGCCTTTTCAATCGAGTGTAATTACTGATACGAATGGCAGAATGGCATTAGGTATGAATGCAAGTTTTGCTCAAGCATGGCAACGTTTAGGTTCGGTTTTACCGAAATTAGGCTTTAAAGCAACATCGGAATCGGCTGGCCGTGGTTATCGAGAATTGAAATATAAACCATTGGATAAACAAGCGTGGTTACGATTAGGGGCAAGTCAACCTCATTTAGAAAAAGGCGTTTACCAAATGCAAATCTTAGCCGTGGGTAAACAAAGTGCAGTTATCATTACTGATGAAAAAGGTAATACATTACCAAATGACGCGGCTCAATCGCTCTATTCGGCATTAAATGTCTTGCTAGCACGATAGTATGAGTTAAGAAAAAAAGTGTGGTTCAATTGAGTTGACCGCACTTTTTTATTAGAAAAATTTATTCAGCTTTCACGCCTAAGTTACCCATTTTTACACCGAGATTACCGAGGGAAACCGGATCTAAATAATCCCCTAAGAATTTGAATAACTCGTCTAATTGGGTAAATGAACGTTTGATTTTTACTTGATCCTCTACTTTACGCACAAATTCATAACGCACATTTTTGCCTTCAAAATAAGCCGTGAGCGTGAGATAAATGGTTTCAAAAAAGTGGCTTTGAGCCCCTTCTTCACCCGGGTCACTAATACGGACATTCCAAGTATTGTTAAATAAAACTTCTGTTTTGATTGACATATAGACTTCCTCTGTTTGTTATTTTTTATACTGAAATTGAAACGAAAAACCCGATGATAAAATTTCTGAAATCAAAAACTTTATCATCGGGCTTTTCAAACCAATTGCTCGCATATTTTGCTTTTTGTTGGTAACTGCCTTTGCCTTTACGTTTTTTCTCAACGCGTTGGCGGAATAATTTGTCGTGTAATAGTGCCATCACAGCATTATCTTTCACGACTCCTTTGGCGTGTTGATAAATGGGCTGATTTTCAACCGCACTTTTTGTTTTTTTTGTCATATTTACCTCTAAAAAATTGCCGTGAAGTGTTTCACGGCAAGTCATTATAGCGAAAATGAATAAAATTACAAAATGGCGAGTACGCTTTCAGGCGGTCGTCCAATTTTGGCTTTTTCACCTTTTACCACAATCGGGCGTTCTAATAGGGCTGAATTTTCACTGATGGCTTTTAATAAATCATCATGAGTTAATGCAGGATTATCTAACCCTAATGATTGATAAAGCTCATCTTTGGTACGCATCATTTTTCTGACATCATCTAATCCTAATTTATTAGCCAGTTGCTGTAATGCTTCAACAGAGTAGTGTTGTTGTAAATAAAGTTCGATAGTCGGTTGAATGCCCTTTTCTTCTAATAAAGCTAGGGTTTCACGGCTTTTTGAACAGCGTGGATTATGATAAATCTTAACAGACATAACGTTTCCTTCTATTTTATGTTGAATGAGTGGATATAGGATTGATTTAAATTTTAACTTATAATGACAAAAAATACTTGTTTAGGAAGACTTTATGTTTGAAATGCTAAAAAATTGGTATAGCCGCCGCTTAAGCGATCCGCAGGCGATGGGGCTACTTGCCATTTTGTTGTTTGGCTTTATTGCGATTTATTTCTTTAGTGATTTAATCGCCCCGTTACTGATTGCCATTGTATTAGCATATTTATTGGAAATGCCGATTAACTTCCTGACGAAAAAATTAAAGTTTCCTCGAATGCTCGCCACGTTAATTATTTTTGGTGGCTTTCTAACCTTGGCGTTATTAATTTTCCTTGGGCTTGTGCCAACACTATGGAATCAAACGATTTCCTTATTAAGCGATTTGCCAGCTATGTTCAATAAGTTACATGAATGGTTATTAGCCCTTCCTGAGCATTATCCTGAACTCATCGATTACACCATGATTGACACCTTTTTTAGTGCGGCTCGAGCGAAGATTTTGGGCTTTGGTGAATCTGCGGTGAAATTGTCGATTACCTCATTAATGAACCTTGTATCACTGGGTATTTATGCATTTTTAGTGCCACTAATGATGTTCTTTATGCTGAAAGATAAAAGCGAACTTCTTGCGGGTGTAAGCCGATTTTTACCTAAAAACCGTCTTTTAGCGTCTAAAGTATGGAATGAAATGCAGCAACAAATTGCGAATTATATTCATGGCAAATTGTTGGAGATTTTGATTGTTGGCGTGGTGACTTATATTATCTTTTTAAGCTTTGGTTTAAATTATCCGTTGTTGCTTTCTGTTGCCGTTGGGTTGTCTGTATTAGTCCCTTATATCGGTGCAGTATTGGTGACGATCCCTGTTGCTTTAGTTGCCATGTTCCAGTTTGGCATTTCCCCAACGTTTTGGTATTTGATTGTGGCTTTTGCGGTAAGTCAACTTCTAGATGGAAACCTGTTAGTACCGTATTTATTCTCTGAAGTCGTTAATTTACATCCTTTAGTAATCATTATTTCGGTATTGATTTTTGGTGGATTATGGGGGTTCTGGGGCGTATTTTTCGCTATTCCGTTGGCAACGCTCGTTAAAGCTGTGTTGAATGCATTACCGGATTAGACAGAATTAAAACGATAAAAAGAAAGCTGACGAAAGTCAGCTTTTTTGTTCTTTTAATTTCTGGATATCCAGAATTTCGACACAGTCTGTTGTCCCCGCTTTAATACGCCATTTAATATTAAATTCGTACAGACTAATACCGTAAATACGATCGGTTTCTTTACCTTGTTGATAAGCCGGGCGGGGATCTTGTGCGATCACTTCTGTAATAAATCTCGCTAAGTGCGGTCGGTTTTTGTGATATTTTTCAACCGCACTTTGGGCGATTTCTGTAAATTCTACGTTTAATTTTGCAGGTGGTTTTTCTTGCGCAAAACTTGATTTTGCCTCAGGTTCGCTATCAGCATAGGCAATATAAGGTTTAATATCAAAAATAGGTGTGCCATCGACAAGATCCACGGAGCCCAAATGCAGAAAAACACGTCCATGAATACATTCCACTTGGCGTAATTCAACTTTGGATAAGCCTAGCGGATTAGGGCGATGCGTAGCGCGTGAAGCAAATACACCGACACGTTGATTGCCCCCTAAACGAGGAGGGCGAACAGTGGATTGCCATTTTCCATGGGGTACTTTGTCGAATTGGAAAATAAGCCAAAGATGGCTAAATTGCTCTAAGCCTCGCACTGCCTCTGGCGAATTATACGGGGGGAGCAGTTCCACAATACCAATGCCATCCTGTACTAAATCTGGCTGTCGTGGTACCGAGAATTTTTCTTTGTAAGGCGTGTGAATCACCGCAATTGGGTGAAGAGTCAGTGTTAAATCATTCATAAAAAGGCAATTTCAGTGTAAAATACGCCCTTTATTGTAATCAAAAGTGCGGTCAAAAAAAATGACAAATCATAAATTGAAAATGTGGTGGGAAACCGCTCGCCCAAAAACCTTGCCTTTGGCATTAGCTTCTATTTTTACTGGTTCAGCATTGGCATATTGGGCGGATAAAGAAAGTTTTAATCTCACCGTAATGTTACTTTGCTTGCTCACCACCATTTTATTGCAAGTGCTTTCCAACTTTGCTAATGATTACGGTGATCATCAAAAAGGGTCTGATACCGAAGAACGTATTGGGCCTTTACGTGGTATTCAGCAAGGTGCAATTTCTGCGAATGAGCTTAAATGGGGCTTAATTTTAATGGCAGTGGGTTCATTTTTTTCAGGCACATTCTTAATTGGTATCGCATATCAAAGTCTCACAGATTTATTGGCCTTTGCTGGGTTGGGTATTCTTGCCATTATTGCTGCCATTACTTATACCGTAGGGGCTAAACCTTATGGTTATTTAGGTTTGGGCGATCTGTCAGTGTTGCTCTTTTTTGGACTATTAGGTGTTGGTGGAACTTATTATCTACAAACTCACAGCATTGATAGCTTAATTACTTTACCTGCGTTAGGCTCAGGTTTATTAGCAACAGCCGTTTTAAATATCAATAATTTACGTGATATTGAGCAAGACGCTAAGGTAGGGAAAAATACCTTGGTGGTACGTATTGGTCCGAAGAAGGGACGTATTTATCACTGTGTTTTATTAAGCGTTGCCGCTTTATGTTATATGCTATTTGCAGCATCAACAGCATTTAGCCCTTGGCATTTCTTATTTTTACTGGCATTTCCACTGTTATTAAAACATGCGTTATTTGTTTATCGCAGCAAAGAGCCTACGGTGTTGCGTCCGATGTTGGCTCAGATGTCAATGATTTCTTTATTTATCAATATCTTGTTTAGTTTAGGCTTGCTTATCGGCTAAATCGGCTTATACTAGAGAAAAAATTTAACGACAAGGGGAACATTATGTATATTGATACTTCAGAACTTTGTGATATTTATGCAGATCAAGTAGATGTGGTTGAGCCCATTTTTTCTAGCTTTGGTGGTGTTAGCAATTTCTACGGCAAAGTGACGACAGTAAAATGTTTTGAAAATAATGGATTAATTGCCGAAATTCTCGAAGAAAATGGTAACGGCAGAGTGATTGTCATCGATGGTGGTGGTGCTGTACGCCGTGCTTTAATTGATGCTGAGCTTGCACAACTTGCCGCAGATAATGACTGGGCGGGTATTATTGTTTACGGTGCCGTGCGTCAAATTCAACAGCTTGAAAATATTGATATTGGTATTCATGCACTTGCACCAATTCCTGTTGGCGCAGAAAATAATAATCATGGTGAAAGTGATCTTCCAGTGAATTTTGGTGGCGTGACATTCTTCCCTGAAGATTATATTTACGCGGATTTAACAGGCATTATTCTTTCACAAGAAGCGTTAGATTTAGAAGATTTTGAAGAATAATTTTAAAATTTATGATCGTTTTATAGTGTGGTTAGAAATAACCGCACTTTTTTTGTTTGAAATTTTTTGAACAAGATCACATTTTAAATATTTGTAAGTTGCAAGTTTGTAACATTCATTTAACATCATAAATGGTTCATTTGCAATCAATTTGGAGGGGCCTATGAACGAAACAAACATAACAAAAGATTATAAAAGTGGAATTATCTTTCTGCTTGCGATAATCTGTTTTTCTATCTTATTAAAATTTCTACCTTTCACACCTAAGGAAAATGCGGGTTTAGCATTATTAGCCTTTGTGGCTATTCTTTGGTTAACTGAAGCACTGCATGTAACAGTGACTGCGCTATTAGTACCATTGCTTGCTATTGCACTTGATTTGGTCACAACGAAGCAAGCTTTAGTGGCTTTTGCTGATCCAACCATTTTCTTGTTCTTTGGTGGTTTTGCTTTAGCGACAGCCTTGCACATGCAAAAGCTTGATAAAATGATTGCGAATAAAATCATGGCAATGGCTCGTGGCAATTTATTTGTTGCCGTGATGTATCTTTTCTCTATTACCGCTTTTCTTTCTATGTGGATGAGCAATACTGCAACAGCAGCCATGATGTTGCCTTTAGCCATGGGGATCTTAAGTCAACTTGATAAAGAAAAAGAACACAATACTTATGTGTTCGTATTATTGGGTATTGCATATAGTGCGAGTATTGGTGGGATGGGAACATTAGTGGGTAGTCCACCAAATGCTATTGTCGCAAGTAACTTACATTTAACCTTCTCTGATTGGTTATGGTATGGCTTGCCAATTATGATTATTTTGATGCCATTAATGGTTGGTACACTTTTCATTATATTTAAACCAAAACTTAATTTACGTTTTGATCAAAACTTTGAACGTATTGAAATGAATGGTCAGCGCATTTTAACGCTTGTGATTTTTGCTGTGATTGCGCTTTGCTGGGTATTCAGTAGCTATATTAATCCAATTATTTCAGGTGTATTTGGTCTTGCCAAAAATATCGGTAGTTTTGATAGTGTGGTTGCATTACTTGCTGCTGTGATTATTTGTTCAACAGGGGTAGCAAATTGGAAACAAATTCAAGAAAGTACTGATTGGGGCGTATTGATGCTTTTCGGTGGTGGTTTAACCTTGAGTGCGGTGTTAAAAGATTCTGGTGCAAGTAAAGTTTTAGCTGACGGTATTGTATTCTTAGTTCAAGGACAACATTACTACCTCATTGGTTTATTGGTCGCGACCTTCATTATTTTCTTAACTGAATTCACTTCCAATACGGCAAGTGCTGCATTATTAGTACCAATCTTTATTTCCATCGCACAATCTCTTGGTATGCCGGAAATTGGTCTTGCGTTAATCATCGGTTTAGGTGCATCTTGTGCCTTTATGTTACCAGTGGCGACACCGCCAAATGCAATTGTATTTGGTACGGGTGAAGTTCGTCAAAGTGATATGATCAAAGTTGGATTTATCTTAAATGTTGTATGTGTATTAGTCATTGCGACAATAGGGTATTATTTCTGGTTGAATTAATCATACAATATGGATAAAAGGGCTTGTTATATATTCAACACGCCCTTTTATTATTAGAAGTATTGATTATTTATCTTCTTTAGATTTATCCTCTTCTTCTATTTCAATCACAACTTCATCGGCTTTATCTGCAGCACTATTGATTGTTAAGCAAACCTCACTAGAAATTAAGCGCTCTAAGATTGAGGCTAGCTCATCTAATTTTTCTTTATTATCCTCGAAATAACCCTCTTCTTTCAAATTAGCAATAAAGGTGGAAAAGACGGCTTTATCGAAGAATTCCGGTGCATTAATACCATGTAATACGGAAAGACGCTGTGCCACCAATTGGCTTTCTTTTTCTAGTAAACCACGAGCAATTTCAGGGTCTCTACGTAAAATACTCACTGTAATATAGTAGCGTTGTAAGATTTCACGTATACCCGCAGACCAAAGTTGTAAAATACGAACTTTAGAACGGTTGATAGACAAGAAATTATCATTCGCTTGGATAACTTTTTGACGCGCAAATTCACCAATAATGGCTTTAATTTGTGTATTTAATTCTTCTTCATTGAAATGAAGGAAGAGTTCGCCTTTCAAGAATGGATAAATTTTACGTATTGCATCTAATAATAAATCTTTTTGGATCGCTTCATAATGTAAAACGATACTTGCAACAAGTGAAGGCAATACAAATAAATGCTGAATATTATTGCGATAATAAGTCATAAGAACCGCTGAATTACGTTCTAAGCGAATGATTTCGCCGAAGTTATCTTTTTCAACCAATACCCCTACACGGTCTAAACTTAGTACATGATTAAGCATCGCTTTTGGTGTATCAGTTGGCAGTACCACATCAGTAGAATAAGGTACATTCTGCAACATTTCTTGATAGCTAGAGAGTTGCTCTAATAGCTGTTCATGAGAAAGTGCACGCTGACGAGAAGAGAGTAGAGTGGTCCCCACTAAATTCATCGCATTAACAGCAGCAGCTTTATTAATATTCACCATCACTTGATTAGAAACAGACCCAACCGCATGGTTAAACCAGTGTGGTTTATCTTCATGATGTTGTTCTTTCCACTCTGGATAATGATGATTGAGATAATTGGAAAGTGTAATTGGCTCACCGAAATTCACAAAACCCTGACCTAAATTACGCAATTTTTTAATCACTCGCAAAACTAAGCCCGCATTTTCTTTTTCTTTTGCGGCACCACGTAATTCTTTCGCATAAGTGTCCACTTCTAATACGTGCTCATAACCGATATATACGGGCACCACAGAAATTGGACGCGTTTGGTTATGCTGAAGTGCTTGTAGTGTCATTGACATCATACCGGTTTTCGGTGCAAGCAAGCGACCTGTACGAGAACGACCACCTTCAATGAAGTATTCGACGGAATAACCGCGGTGGAATAATTCGCCTAAATACTCACGGAAAATTGCAGAATAAAGACGATTACCTTTAAATGTTCGGCGAATAAAGAATGCGCCCCAGCTGCGGAATAAAGGACCTGCTGGCCAGAAGTTTAAGTTGATCCCCGCTGCAATATGTGGCGGTACAAGACCTTGGTGATAGAGCACATAAGAAAGTAATAAATAGTCAATGTGGCTGCGGTGACAAGGCACATAAACAATCTCATGACCTTCTAGTGCCAGTTTACGTACTCGATCTGCGTTTTGAACATTAATGCCAGAATACAGTTTGTTCCATAACCAGCGTAAGAAGCGATCTGCAGCGCGAAGGCTCGAGTGGCTTACATCTGCAGCAATTTCATGAAAAATTTTTTCAGCTTCAGCATAGGCTTTCTCGTGGCTGATATTTTTTGATTTTGCCTCATCTTCAATCGCATTTTGGATTGCTTGGGAATTTAATAGTTTATTAAACATGGCTTCGCGGTTTGGTAAACGAGGCCCTGTCGCAGAAATGCGTTGTTTAGCAAAGTGTATTTTAGCGACGCGAGCCAGTTTTTGCGCAATTTTTTCATCTGAACCGTGTTTATTTACCATGTAACGCAAAGAAAGCGCTTGAGAAAAACGCACAAAAGTGTCACGTCCAAACCAAATCGCTGCAAAGGTTTTTTGAATACCGTTTAATAAGCGAAGATTAGGTAAACCTGCTTTATCTTCTTTACCCGGAGAACGGCCCCAAAGCACAGAAACAGGAATGAGTTGTACATCTAAATTAACAACATCATGGTGTAATTCTAAGTATTTATTGAATACCTTTACCGTTTCATCTTTTGCGCCTTTTGATTTAAAAAAACGGCGTCCTTCATCCAAATAGACATAACGCGGTAATGCTACGCCATCAATCACGTTTTTTTCAGCGGGATCAGGTAAACCAACACTCAAGCAGTTACGGCGAAAAATCACGAAGTCAGTTTGAGAGGTGTAAGGTAAAACATAAAGAATAGGTTGATTGATGTTGAGTTGAAGCTCTTCAATGGGTTGAGCGGGAATAGGATTATTTTTTACTAAAACCGAAAGCGGTAATTCTAATAATTTACGATAAGTACTTACGATGCCAGACATAATTAATATTCTCTTTTTGTTAGACATTTCTAGGTATTGTCAGGCATTTTAACACATTCGACCAGTCAAATTCTAAAAATTTACATTTTAGATTTATGATGAGCAGTCAAAAATATGAAAAAAATAGACCGCACTTTTATCGCTAAAAAATAGTTGTTGCAATCGCCATCTTTCTGTATATACTAACAGTTATTCTGTATAAAGTAACAGGAGTGTATATGAGACCATTAACTGCCAGACAACAAGAAGTGCTGGAACTCTTAAAACGCCATTTAGAAACCACGGGTATGCCGCCAACTCGTGCAGAAATTTCTCGTGAATTAGGCTTTAAATCCCCGAATGCGGCAGAAGAACATTTAAAAGCGCTTGCTCGTAAAGGTGCAATTGAAATCGTTGCGGGAGCTTCTCGCGGTATTCGCATTATTGATAATAGTGCAAATGATGAGGAAGAAGAGGGCTTACCGCTTATTGGTCGTGTGGCAGCAGGGGAGCCAATTTTGGCTGAGCAACATATTGAAGGTACTTATCGTGTTGACGCTAATATGTTCAAACCTCAAGCTGACTTTTTATTAAAAGTATATGGCCAATCTATGAAAGATATCGGTATTTTAGATGGTGATCTTCTTGCTGTGCATAGTACAAAAGATGTGCGAAATGGACAGATTGTTGTTGCCCGAATTGAAGATGAAGTGACAGTAAAACGCTTAGAACGCAAAGGTTCTGTTATTTATCTGCATGCAGAAAATGAAGAGTTTCAACCGATTGTGGTGAATCTTGAGGAACAGCCTCATTTTGAAATTGAAGGGATTGCAGTAGGAATTATACGTAATAACGCTTGGATGTAATGATGAAAGTTCGGTGAGAAAATGAAGTGTTTTTTGACCGCACTTTGCCTATTCTGGCTATTTGCCATTCGGCTTATTGCTCTCTATAATGCCAAAAAATTTTCAAATCAAGGAAGGAAACATGCAGTTTTCCAAAATGCATGGCCTTGGCAATGACTTTGTCGTTGTTGATGCTGTGACGCAAAATGCCTATTTTACCCCTGAAACTATTAAACGCTTAGCGGATCGTCATCGTGGCATTGGTTTTGATCAGCTCTTAATTGTTGAACCACCTTATGATCCAGATTTAGATTTCCATTATCGTATTTTCAATGCAGATGGCAGTGAAGTGTCACAATGTGGAAATGGGGCAAGATGTTTTGCGCATTTTGTCACCTTAAAAGGGCTGACTAATAAAAAGGATATTGCAGTAAGCACGCAAAAAGGAAAAATGATTTTAACGGTAAAAGAAGATGGGCAAATTCGTGTCAATATGGGTGAGCCGATTTGGGAACCCAATAAAATTCCTTTTACTGCCAACAAATTTGAAAAAAACTATATTTTACGTACTGATATTCAAACGGTGCTTTGCGGTGCAGTATCAATGGGCAATCCCCATTGCGTTGTTCAAGTGGACAATATTGAAACAGCAAATGTAGCTGAATTAGGTCCATTATTAGAAAATCACGAACGTTTTCCGGAAAGGGTAAACGCTGGATTTATGCAAGTCGTCAATCGTAACCACATTAAATTGCGTGTATATGAACGTGGTGCAGGTGAAACGCAAGCGTGTGGCAGTGGTGCTTGTGCGGCAGCGGCTGTTGGAATTATGCAAGGTTTACTTGATAACAAAGTGCAGGTTGATCTACCTGGTGGTAGCTTACTTATTGAGTGGGAAGGCGTAGGTTCGCCGCTTTATATGACGGGTGATGCTACTCATATCTATGATGGCAACATTCACCTTTAATCTCTTCTAATCGAATAAAAAATGCGTGGAAACTATCCACGCATTTTTTATTTATTGTTCAACTTCCACATCACGCTGATTTAATGGTTGCGTTGGACGGTTGTTTTTCCCTTCCATTTCTTCTATTGCGGTAATTTGTGCTTTACTTGCTTGAATTGGTGCTTTAAAAATGATCCAAGCCACGTTTTCACTACAAGGTGGAGTAGTGAGCGATCCATTTAAGCGAAAATGAGCCATCTTTTTTTGGCATTAGCGCTTGAATATCAAGCGGTTGAACCAATTTTTCTTTTTCTCCAACAGTGAGTTTCTTCTCAACGACTGGCGCTAATGCTGGATTAGCTTCACCTTCATTGGTCATTAGACGAGTCTTCATAAGGCACCTCTCCTTTCTTGTGGTGTATGCCTCATCGATTCTACTTGTTATGTTAGATAACTTTTTGATTTTGGACAAGTTTTGTTTGAGTGTTGAACTCATCGTGCAAGTGAGGATCACGCTAAAAAAGCCGTCGATTCTGAGCGCACTTTTTTAGTATTAGTTCAGTCTGTTTCTTAGATCTTCTGCAGTTTGGCAGGTTTTAATTCGCTCAAAAACGATATTTGCTTCAGGATATTCTTTATTGAGATAGCGTAGCCATTGTTTGATGCGGGCAACATGATAAAAACCGGAATCATGGAAATTTTCCATTTCCGCATATTTTTGCAAGATCTTTTGAATATCCGCCCAAGGCATTTTTTCGCAATTTTGTTTGAGTACAAGGCTTAAGTTTGGGATATTTAATGCACCACGCCCGACCATTAGATCTTCACACTCGGTCGCTTTTAAACATGCTTGACCATCTTCCCAACGCCAAATTTCACCATTGGCAATTACAGGGATCGCCAAGCGAGATCTCACTTCACCGATTTTTTCCCAGTTAATGCGATCGGCACGATAGCCATCGGCTTTGGTTCGACCGTGAATGGTGATTTCAGTCGCGCCACCTTGTTGTACTGCATCGGCAATTTCAAACGCTTGTGAAGTACAATCCCACCCTAATCGTACTTTAACGCTAACAGGCAAGTGGCTAGGTACAGTTTGTCGTAAGGCTAGAGTCGCTTGATAAATTAATTCAGGTTGTTTGAGTAGGGCTGCACCTCCGTTACTGCCATTAACGGTCTTAGAAGGACAGCCACAATTTAAATCAATACCATGTGAACCAAGTTCAATGGCACGATGGGCATTTTCAGCAAGACAGTTCGGATGTTGACCTAAAAGTTGGACGCGAACAGGTGTTCTAGAAGGTGTAAAACCCTGATTTTTGAGTTCAGGGCAAAGACGATAAAAGACCTTTTCAGGTAAGAGTTGATCTACCACGCGGACAAATTCGGTGATGCAGAGATCGTATTCATTCACTTCGGTTAAAAGCTGACGAACGAAAGGATCAAGCACCCCTTGCATGGGAGCGAGGATAACACGCACTATTTCCAGCCTTTCACTTTACAAATTAAATCGTAAGCAGCTTGGATTTGTTGTGCCTTTTCTTTAGCCATTTCCATCATTTCTGGCGGTAAGCCTTTAGCCACTAATTTATCCGGATGATGTTCATTCATTAAACGACGATATGCACGTTTTACAGCATTACGGTCATCGCTTTCACTCACACCCAGTACTTTATAAGCATCACTTAATGTTGGACCTGAAGATTGTTGGTATCCGCCTTGTTGTTGGTATTGATAGCCACCTTGCTGTTGATTGCCACCTTGTTGGTATTGGCGATAGAATCCACCTTGCGTAAATTGACGAGCTGCAATTTCCATTGCCAGCATTTGCTCAAACTGCATACGGGAAAGACCAAGCTCTTCAGCCACCACATAAAGGACTTCTTTTTCTGAGTCATGTAATTGAGAATCAGCAAATGCGGCTTGCACTTGTACGTGCAAGAACATTCTCAGTAAGTCAGCACGTTGTCCACATCCAATACGAAATTCGCGAATCACTTGACGTAGTGGAAAATCTGTTGCTTTACCTCGACTAAAAGCCTCTTGAGCAAGTTTACGATGACTCTCATCTAATTGCATCTGGTTCATCAGCTGATTTGCCAGTTGGATATCTTCTTCCGTCACACGACCTTTGGATTTACTCAAATGCCCAAGTACCGCAAAAGTAGTTTGCATGAAAAGCGCTTGTCGGGTTGTTTTTTTCTTAAAAAAGCTTGAGTTAACAGAACCCATCTCATAAAGTTTTTTATCTGCGATTGAGCCTAAAATGAGTCCAGCGATGGCACCGAAAAAACCACCCCATTTGAAACCTAAAATAACCCCGATAATCTTTCCAAAAAAATACATTCTCTTCCCCTAAAGTGCGGTCAAAAAATAAGTCTTTTTGACAATAATGGGCAGACGTAAATGTCTGCCCTTACATTAATATGGCATTTTTCTTATTTTTCAAGTAGCAAATTACACACCATAACTTTCACGATAAGCCCGCATTGCCGGCAAATATTGCTGATAATCGACTTCGTTTTCAATGAATTGCATTAAATCATCAAAATCAATAATGGAAAGGACTTGGCACTGGTAGTCGCGTTCCACTTCTTGAATGGCGGAAAGTTCGCCTTTGCCTTTTTCTTTGCGATTTAATGCAATAAATACGGCGGCTAATTTGGCATTGTTGGCTTCAAGAAGCGCCATGGATTCACGAATAGCCGTGCCGGCGGTGATGACATCATCGACTAATAACACATTGCCAGTTAATGGGCTGCCGATTAAATTACCACCTTCACCGTGATCTTTCGCTTCTTTGCGGTTAAAACAAACAGGTGTATCTCGGTTAAATTGATTGAATAGTGCAATGGAAACGCTCGTCGCAATCGGAATACCTTTATAGGCCGGTCCAAAAATAACATCAAAATCGACCGCACTTGATTGAATTGCCTTCGCATAGTATTCACCTAAGCGAGCAAGATCTGCGCCAGTACTAAACAATCCAGCATTGAAAAAATAAGGGCTTTTTCGACCTGATTTTAGGGTAAATTCACCAAATTTGAGTACTTGGTGGCTCAACGCAAATTTAATAAATTCGATTTTGTAGCTTTCCATTTTTTGTTCCTATAAACCTAATGCTTGACGTTGTGCAGCGAAGATTTGTTCGCAGCCTTGTTTTGCTAAGCCCAATAAGGTGAGTAATTCTTCGTGGCTGAATGGTTCGCCTTCTGCCGTACCTTGCACTTCAATCATGCGGCCATCTTCCATCATCACAACGTTCATGTCTGTTTCAGCGGTTGAATCTTCCACATATTCTAAATCACACACAGCTTCACCTTCAACAATCCCAACCGAAATTGCCGCAACCAGACCTTTGATTGGATTGGTTTTTAATGTGCCGTTAGCGATTAAACCATTGATAGCATCACATAAAGCTACTGCTGCACCGGTGATAGACGCTGTTCTTGTACCGCCATCCGCTTGAATCACATCGCAGTCTAAGGTAATAGAACGTTCGCCAAGGGCTTCTAAATCAACCATTGCACGTAATGAACGTGCGATTAAGCGTTGAATTTCCATGGTGCGTCCACCTTGTTTGCCTTTTGCTGCTTCACGTTGCATACGGCTGTGTGTCGAGCGTGGCAACATGCCATATTCTGCCGTCACCCAACCTTGATTTTGTCCTTTCAAGAAACGCGGTACACTTTCATCAACACTCGCTGTACATAAAACTTTGGTATCACCAAATTCCACTAATACTGAGCCTTCAGCATGTTTCGTGTAATTACGGGTGATTTTAATTGGACGAGATTGATGATTTTCACGATTATTTGGACGCATTCTGAATTCCTTTATTTTTATTGATAAAAAAGCGTGCCTATTTTAGCACGCTTTTCACTGTTTTATGGATTTGCTTGTTCAAACTCACGAATTTTATTAAAGACATCTTGTAAATCGGAGCCGTAGTTGATTTTTTGCAATTCAGGAACAGAGTTTGATTTCACTAACATTCTGAGTGGTTGGAACTGCATATTACACAAGTAGATTTGTTGATGTGGCAACATATGTTGTACAAAGTGAGTGAGTGCATGAATGCCCCCCGTATCGAGCACGGTCACGGCATCGCATTGCAATACAATATGTTTGATCTCGTGATCCGTATGTACGGTTTTATCGTGCAAATCCGCAAAGAGTTTATCTGCCGCGGCAAAGAACAATGGACCACTGATACGATAAGCTAACACATCATTCAGATCTTCTGGTGCAGGTTGCTCAATAGCTTTTGTCATTTCTGCAATGGTGCGAATAAATAAGAGGCTCGCCAATAATACGCCAACTGAGATGGCAATCACCATATCGAATAATACAGTGAGAATTAGGCAAGTGAACAACACCGCAATTTCATTTTGTGTGGAACGACGCGCCAAACGAATAATTTCAGGCACGTTCGCCATATGCCAAGCCACCATTAACAACAATGCGGCCATGGAAGAAAGTGGCAAGTAAGACAGGGCATTCGCAAAGAATAACAGTGAGAATAAGACCAAGAGTGCATGAACAACACTAGATATTGGTGATACCGCACCTGATTTCACATTAGCGGCTGAGCGCGCAATAGCTGCGGGTGCGGTAATCCCACCTAAGAATGGCGAAACAATATTCCCTAAGCCTTGAGCGAGTAATTCATTATTGGAGTGATGTTTTGTGTCAGTCATGTTATCTAAAATGACCGCACAAAGTAGTGACTCAATCGCACCTAATACTGCCATTGAAAAGGCTGCAGGTAAGAGATCTTGTATTTTATCAAAATTCCAATTAATGATTTCCCCCTGTGCGTTTGGAATATTCCAAGGTAAGGCAAACTCGGGCAAGACATTCGGAATGCCATTTCCCGTTGTGCCATCCGCTAAGGTGTAGTGGAACGCTGTACCAATGGTTTCAACCGAGAAACCAAATTGTCCTAAAGCTAATGCCATCAGTGTACCAATAATCACAGCTGGTAAATGACCAGGCACAGGTAAACGAAGTTTGTGCCATTGTGTGAGAACAAATAAGGTGACCACACCAACAGCGGTATCAGCCCAGCTAATCGTCGGAAGTGCGGTCAAAATAGCCTGTACTTTTTCAATATAGTGAGATGGCATTTGGGCAATATCTAAACCTAAGAAATCTTTGATTTGCAATGTACCGATAGTAATGCCAATCCCGCAGGTAAAGCCAAGTGTAACGGGGAGAGGTATATACTCAATTAGTCGTCCTAATCGAGACAGCGCCATGATGACTAAAATAATCCCCGAGAGCAGCGTCGCCATAAGCAAACCACTGAGTCCAAATTGTTGGGTGACGGGATATAAAATCACGACAAATGCCGCGGTTGGTCCAGAAATATTGAAACGCGATCCTCCGGTTAATGCAATCACAATACCCGCTACGATAGCCGTATAAAGACCATGTTGTGGTGGAACACCGCTAGCGATCGATAAGGCCATGGATAGGGGAATTGCAATGACTCCTACTGTGAGTCCCGCAATAATATCTTTAATCAATTTTTGTTTTCCGTAACCTTCACGGAAAGATTCTTTCAATGCGCTAAATGGTTTTACAGCCAGAAACACATTTTTAGAAAAGAGAGATTTGATTTGCATAAAAATACGACAGTGGAAAAGAGATAAGTTTATATTTTAGCTAAAAGGAATAGGATTTTTTATGTTCTAGCTCAAAAAACTTGACTAATCTTAGATAAATCTTTATATTTCACGCACTTCAAAACGGTGAGATGTCCGAGTGGTTGAAGGAGCACGCCTGGAAAGCGTGTATGTGCGAAAGTGCATCGGGGGTTCGAATCCCCCTCTCACCGCCATGACCCAATTCATTAACGTTCACCAACGTTCATATTCGATAACAAACTATTGAGATTTCAATAAGTTATCATTCACAAATGTTCATTACTGTTTATTTCTGATTGCTTATAACCGTACTTTTTAGATCCCTGTTTAGATCCCTCACTGTTTAGGGCTTTTTTCGAGGGATCTAAAAAGTCATACATTTTATTTTATGAGATGATGATTTATGAGCAAGATTGTTAAACCGCTGACAAATACCACTTTACAAAACCTTAAACCGATTTCCAAAGAATACATTAAATCTGATGGAAACGGGCTTTATATAAGAATAAAACCTAATGGCACTAAAATTTGGTACTTTGCCTATAAATGGCATAAGAAGCACAGAAAAATTAGTCTTGGTGCATTTCCTGATTTATCTCTTGCATACGCCCGGGAAATAGCTACAGAATATCGCGGAATGATTTTACGTAGCATTGATCCGTTAGAATAGCCTCATCATTGAAAAATTCTATGATCGTGCCGTCTGGTAAGATAATTTTATGCGTTATCATTTTTTGCCTCCCGAGAATGGGAAAATGTAGGGCGTGATTTGGGGAAACACTGATCTAACTTCTCTTGAATTAGCTCAATCTGTAAATGTTGAAAGTGTGCAATATCTAGCATAAAGCCCTTTAATTCGCTCTCATCTTTCAAATAAAAAGTTGTGCCAACCATTTCTAAACAGGTGTTCAACGTATCAAATCGGGTTATTTCGCTTTGAATTTCATCAATTAAATGAAGGGAAAGATTACGCATAAATCCCCCCTTTCATCGCTAAAGTGCGGTTAAATTTCGGGTTATCTTGTATTTCGTAGAATACTTGATTGCTAACGTTTAAATTGCCGATCAGTTGTTCTAATTCGGCTTGCTTATCTTGGTTTTGTAGTTTCATTCTACTTCTCCTTTTGGTTACGTTTTTCTATCTGTGCTTGCATCCACGCATTTACTTCGCTTTCAAGCCATTCAAACTATTCACGCCAACACCGAAGAAAGCGCAAGATTAAGCCTTAACGCTGATTTTCGCCACCTCGTCACCGTTGCAAAAATCAAAGCCTTATCAATTAAAGAAAACATATCGCGCAATAAAAAACTCATTGAAGCCTTAGAAAGCGATAACCAAGAAGCACAGAAAGAAATAGACAATCTTCAAGTTAGCGACACTGGCGAGATTAATTTTGATGGCTTTGATGAACTTTCAGAACGAATCAGTAAAAACACCCGTAAAATCAACACAATTAGAAAAGTGGTTGAAAAATTCGAAATTCAATTAGAAATTCTTTTGATGACGGAATACGAACAAAACCTGACAATATGTAATGAATCCGCCCGCAAATGTTATTCACTTATTGGCGATGAGTTACTCAATGAATTTATTTCAGGTGGAGTAACGGAAGAATTAAGCCGAATACTTACCATTTTTGATAAAGGTGGAAGATATGCAGATGTTTTAAGATATTCAACGGATAGCAATATTCGCGATGTTTTTATTGATGAATTAATAAAACTACTAAGACCTCGTATTAATGCGGGTTCAAATGTACAGGATCTAGGCGTTATATTACCAGAAGTTAAACTATCTATCCCGATTCCTAGCTGCAGTTCATTTCAGAGAAATAAACATTTAGAAGAACTGAAAAATAAATTAAATCAATACTAAGCCATAGCCCTGTTAAAAACAGGGCTTTTTTATGCCATTTTGAACGATTTGGGACGAATTTAGACGGCTTGAGACTATTCAGAATACTTATGATGTGCTATCTTTGCACTATATAAAAATACAGTGAAGGGCATGATTATGGGATTGTATTCAGCGGAACAAGACTTTCTCACTATTGAGCAATTTATTTCTAACTTTGAACGAGAACACGATAAAAAACTCTCAATTAATGATATTTTAGAATTTTTTGAAAATAAAAAAATCTCTTTGTTTTTATCGGTAAAAAAAGATGAAAACGAAATAAAAATTGCGAGTAGTACCTTTAGAAATACCGAAGTCAGTGTTAGATATGCTAGACATAAATTTAATAAATCAACGCTGTTTCACTCTGATAAAAGAATGGAAAAGAAAAATGATGGTTTATTTCAATTTAATAGAAAGGATTATATTAAAGAAGATTATACTTCATTATACAGTGAAGAAAATACATTCCATAACATATCAGGAATAACAAATAATAAACTATTCTATAAAAAACTGTCGAAAAAAACCTCAACTAATCTATATACAAAGAAAAAAGAAAAGATAAATCTATGGGAAGAGCAAGAAATTCATATATTGGAAGATTGCTTTTATAGCGGTTACTTTAAAATCCATCAAAGGCGCATAAATTTAGGATTCTTATTAAAACCGGAAATGATTCCAGAAAAAGTGCGGGTTATTATAGAACATTCATTACCCGAGCTAGAACTTTATAGCCATTATGAGATCACAGGGAACGAGGATACAGAAGATGGTTATAAGACGTCTTTAATTAATATTTTCATTCCTAACTATTTAGATAAGCTAAAAATAGCACCGCTTAAGGACCTCTATATTTCAAAAGATGATATTGAAAAAATCAGAAAAGAGCTAAATCTACTTTCTATTCTAGACACAAGACCGCCACAAATACCAGAAAAAATCACACAAGAAATAGAGAAACTTAAAGATGATAACGCATTATTATATTCAATAATTGATTCAAAAAATCAAGAAATCCTAGCACTAGAAGAAAAGAATAAAGAACTGATAAAACATAAAAATAAATCAGTCCTAATAGAAAGAGATAAGATGTTATCAAGTCATCAAACGATTATTAAAGGCTTATTATTAGTCATTGATAAAATGCACAATAAAAAACGGGTAGCCTTTCTTTCTAACAATGCGGATGCAGTGAAAAGCACCTATAAGATAATTCGCCAAAAATGGCTAGATTTATCTAATAATATGAGCGGACAAGTGCAACGTGTAGCAGGCGACCGTTTCGCCGTGCTAGAAACCGCACTTTATTTAGCCAGAGACTTAACACAATGGACGGAAGAAGAAAGCGCACAAGCCATTTTAAAAAACTTTCTCAACTGGAAAGAAGAATTTGGCGAAAATAGCCGAGAAGAAACAAGTTTAATCAGAATTTTGACCGATTGGCTATTAGTCAATGAAGCAAGTTTCATTGAGTACCCAGCGGATCCTAATGCAAGAACACCGATTAAAGTATCAGGTGTTAGAGTGTTGGCCAATGAAGCGAAAAAGGAAGAAGAGCATTATTTCATTTATCCTAAAATTTTTGATGAAATTATTGAGGGATTCCCTAAAAATATGGCGCACAGCATACTTTTTTCATCGGGGTTATTAAAAAAACCGAAAAAGCCCGAGAATGGCTATAATGAATACATTTTCAAAATATCGAAAAAGTATATAGGCAAAACGGTAAGGGCTTATAAAGTGATGCCATTTTCAGATGATGAAAGTGATTCAGAAAAAACCGAATAAAAATTAAAGCAAGGTTTGCCACCTTGCTTTTTTTATGTTTTAAAAGAATTTTTCTGCCAAAAGATAGGATTTTTATAGGAATTACAGGAACAAAACATTACATATCTTTATAAATCAATAAGTTACAATAATAAAAAATTCCTATTACCTATCTAAAAATTCCTATTCAGTGGGTAAAAATTCCTATTTTTGCTCTTTTTGTTCCTATTGTACAAAAAACAGCCTTAAAAAATTCCTGTAAAATTCCTGTTTAAAAAATAACCATAGGAATTTTTTCAAACATTTAAACCATTAATAAACAAAGATTTTTTCCATAAAAATTAAAAAATTCCTGTAATTCCTGTAAAAAAAACGCACCAACAGAAAAAAATTTTTTTACGGTTTAATGACTGCAAGATATAACTGCAGCAGCCATAAAAAAAGATTTAACGAAATTAAACGATATTACTTGATTCTTGCGCAATTATGATTTAGCTTGCCATAGGATTTAGATCCCCGTTTAGATCCCTCTAACAAAAAGCAATCATTGAAAAAACCAGTAAAATCAAGGCTTGAGCGAAAAAAATGATAGAACCCTCTCACCGCCATTCAAATATTTTCTTTTCTGAATTTAAAATCATTTTTTAACTAATTATTGTTGAGATCTGGAATTTACGCTATTTTGTCTTGCACAAAATATGCGTTGAATTGATTACTTTCGATAAAAAGCACATTAGAGAAGTAATGACAGATGGAGATGAGTTATGGCACGCCCTAAAGGATTCGAACCTTTGACCCACGCCTTAGAAGGGCGTTGCTCTATCCAGCTGAGCTAAGGGCGCATTTCAAGGGTTACATCTTTTGTATGGCATTTCGAGGGAAATATAAAAGAAGTGGTCGGCGAGATAGGATTTGAACCTACGACCCACTGGTCCCAAACCAGTTGCGCTACCAAGCTGCGCTACTCGCCGACGATTGAGCATAATTATAGTGAGCTTTTCTTTTCAGTCAATTAATTTTTTAGATTTATCTTTCAACTGCTCAAAATTATTCCAATTTTGCTACTATACTTCCATTGTCTTTGTAAAATAAAGTATTGTCGGTTAAAATGGCAAACGTTTACTTATCGCTACCTTGAGGAAAAACGCATGACTGCAAAAATTATTTTAGGTACTGAACTATCAAAAAAAATCAAATTGGATATTGCCAATAAAATTGAATATTATCGAACTCAAGGTAAGCGATTGCCAGGGCTTGCGGTTATTCTAGTAGGTACAGATCCCGCGTCTCAAGTTTATGTAGGCAGTAAACGTAAAAGTTGTGAAGAGATCGGAATACTCTCTAAATCTTATGACTTGCCTGAAACAACGACAGAGGCAGAACTACTACAACTGATTGACCAATTAAATGCCGATGAAAGCATTGATGGTATTCTCGTCCAGCTTCCATTGCCTGAACAAATTAATAGCACATCAGTGATTGAGCGTATTAGCCCTGAAAAAGATGTGGATGGTTTCCACCCTTATAATGTGGGGCGTTTATGCCAACGTATCCCAACTTTACGCGCTTGCACCCCTTATGGTGTGATGAAATTATTAGAAACTACAGGTATCGATTTACACGGTAAACATGCCGTGATCGTTGGGGCTTCAAATATTGTGGGGCGTCCAATGTCGCTTGAATTATTATTGGCAGGCGCTACTGTTACGGTAACGCACCGTTTTACCAAAGATTTAGAGCATCATATTCGTCAGGCGGATGTTTTAGTAGTCGCTGTGGGGAAACCTCGTTTTATTCCCGGCGATTGGATTAAAGAAGGGGCAACCGTAATTGATGTAGGCATTAACCGTATTGATGGTAAATTGGTCGGTGATGTGGAATATGATGTAGCGATACAAAAAGCGGCTTATATTACGCCAGTACCAGGCGGAGTGGGACCTATGACGGTTGCTATGCTGATGTTTAATACTCTTTATGCTTATGAACATAACAATCAACTTGTGTAAGAAATAAAAAAGTATAGTTAAATATCGCAATCAAAGTTATTTGGCTCCAAATATCTAGACTACTTAAGATAGATCCAGGTAAGCAACAGGGGATTACTAATTTCTGTTCGAGTATACAATCATATTCCAGATGATATGATACGATCAAATTGTTCTTCTAGTAGGTTGTATTTGAAATATTGTGAGTTATTGGATAATAAAAAACCCTGCCTAAGCAGGGTTCTTCACACAGATTCACAGATTCAAATTATTTTGTACCTGGGATTTTGAAACGGCTGTTAAAGCGTTCAACACGACCACCAGTATCAACAACACGTTGTTTACCAGTGTAGAATGGGTGGCAGCTACCGCACACATCAAGGTTGGTATCCTTGCCTAAAGTTGAACGAGTTTTGATCACGTTACCGCAAGAACAAGTTGCAGTGATCTCTTTATATTCTGGATGAATACCTTGTTTCATAGAAAACCTCAAATTGAAGCCACGCCGCTATAAATGCTTTCCACTTACACCGCGTGAGTTAATAATTGCCGACAATCCGGCACCAAATAGACTGCGAATTATACTGAAAAAATCAAATTGATCAAGAGGTGTGCTTTAGTGATAAAATCATCGAAAAATTTTGCTTATTTTTGACCGCACTTTAGGAAAGTTATGTTAGCCCAATCCTCTGTTGATGCTCTTTTTTCCCATTCAGTTCTACAATGGTATGAAAAGTTTGGGCGTAAAAATTTGCCTTGGCAACAAAATAAAACCTTTTATGGTGTTTGGCTTTCTGAAGTGATGCTACAACAAACCCAAGTTTCTACTGTTATTCCTTATTTTGAACGTTTCATTAAAACCTTTCCTAATGTGACCGCACTTGCTAATGCATCACAAGATGAAGTGTTACATCTGTGGACTGGACTCGGTTATTACGCCCGTGCGAGAAATTTGCATAAAGCCGCTCAAACCATCAGAGATGAATATCAAGGTGAATTTCCTACACAATTTGAGCAAGTTTGGGCATTAACAGGCGTGGGACGATCGACGGCAGGCGCAATTTTATCTTCTGTGCAAAATCAACCTTATCCGATTTTAGATGGCAATGTGAAACGCGTCCTTTCTCGTTATTTTGCTGTAGAAGGTTGGCCTGGCGAGAAGAAAGTCGAAAATCAATTATGGCAGTTGAGCGAAGAGGTTACACCAACAACGAGAGTCGCTGAATTTAATCAAGCGATGATGGATATCGGTTCGGCTATTTGCACTCGAACAAAACCTAAATGCGATCTTTGTCCTCTAAGCAACGATTGTTTAGCCAATAGACTCGAAAAGTGGACAGCATTTCCTGGAAAGAAACCGAAAAAATCCTTGCCAGAAAAACAAAGCTATTTTTTGATTTTATCTCATCAAGGAAAAGTTTGGTTGGAACAGCGTGAAAGCAAAGGCTTATGGGGCGGATTGTATTGTTTCCCTCAGTTTGAGGATAAAGAAACATTGCTGAATTTTCTGAACGAACAAGGGATTAGTGAATATCAAGAATGGGTAACTTTCCGTCATACATTTAGTCATTTTCACTTAGACATTCATCCTATTTATGTTGAAGTCGATCGAAAATCTGAAGATAGCGATCGTTCAGATTGGAAAAAATTGTCAGAAAAAGGAAAAGAATCTCAATCTGGTCTATTAAGTGCGGTCAAATATTGGTATGATCCAACGTCACCTGAACAGATCGGGTTAGCTCAGCCTGTGAAAAATTTATTAACGCAATTTGTAAGGAATTATTATGGCTAGAACCATTTTTTGCGAATATTTGAAACAAGATGCGGAAGGGTTGGATTTTCAACTGTATCCCGGTGAATTAGGTAAACGTATTTTTAATTCAATTAGTAAACAAGCATGGGGCGAATGGATCAAAAAACAAACCATGTTAGTGAACGAGAAAAAACTCAATATGATGAATGCCGAACATCGTAAATTATTAGAAGAAGAAATGGTGAATTTCTTATTTGAAGGCAAAGATGTGCATATTGAAGGTTACGTTCCCCCATCTAAATAACAAAAGATTATGAAAAAGTATTTATTATTGGCGCTACTTCCGCTTTTATATGCGTGTAGCGACTCGCCAACCCATCGACGTGGCATTAATTATGATGAAGTGTTTGCAAAAGACACACAAGGCCTAGATATTTTAACGGGTCAATTCTCCCATAATATCGATCGTATTTGGGGGGTAAATGAACTTTTAGTAGCGAGCCGTAAAGACTATGTGAAATATACAGACTCTTTCTACACACGTAGCCACGTAAGCTTTGATGAAGGTTCAATCATCATTGAAACACAAAAAGATCTTAATCGCTTACATAATGCGATTGTCCATACTTTATTGATGGGCTCGGATGCGAAAGGTATCGATTTATTCGCTTCTGGTGATGTACCGATCAGTACGCGTCCTTTCTTATTAGGTCAGGTAGTGGACAATAATGGCCAGCAAATTGCTAACCAAGTTATCGCAAGCAACTTCGCCACCTATTTAATCCAAAATAAATTACAAACTCGCCGCCTGCAAAATGGTAACACCGTGCAATTTGTGGTGATCTCAATGATTGCAAACCACGTTGAGGTGCGTGCACAAAAATATCTTCCATTGGTACGTAAAGCTGCAGAACGCTATGGCATTGATGAAAGCTTGATTTTAGGTATTATGCAAACAGAATCTAGCTTCAACCCGTATGCGATCAGTTATGCGAATGCAATCGGCTTAATGCAAGTGGTACCAAGCACAGCAGGTCGTGATGTATTTGCGATGAAAGGTAAAGGGGGACAACCATCTGCGCGTTACCTTTATGATCCTGCAAATAACATTGATGCGGGGGTTTCTTACTTATGGATCCTGCAAAATCAATATTTAGATGGTATTACGAATCCAACCTCTAAACGTTTTGCAATGATTTCTGCTTATAATAGTGGTGCTGGAGCGGTATTGCGGGTGTTTGACAGTGATAAATATGAAGCGATTTATAAAATCAACCAAATGTATCCTGAACAGGTATATCGTATTCTCACTACGGCACACCCATCTTCACAAGCGAGAAATTACTTGTTGAAAGTAGATGCAGCGCAAAAGAAATTCCGTGTAAGACGATAATTTCAGTGATTAAATACAATGCTCGAAAGAATTTTCGGGCATTATTTTTTTAGAAAGAGCGGTTATTTTTAATTAAGTTTTTCAAAAAACGTTCTTTTTATAGACGTTTTGGTTATTAACCATTCAAACAAACTAATTTTTTCACTTTTTTTGAATTTAGTTGTTGACCAATACTCAAAAAAATAGTTTAATACGCTCCGTTGTCAGGCAGTAGCCAATAATGATAACGCCTCGATAGCTCAGTCGGTAGAGCAGGGGATTGAAAATCCCCGTGTCGGTGGTTCGATTCCGCCTCGAGGCACCATTTCCTCCTTAGTTCAGTCGGTAGAACGGTGGACTGTTAATCCATATGTCGCAGGTTCGAGTCCCGCAGGAGGAGCCAGATTTTAAGAAGCCGCTATTTAATTAGCGGCTTTTGCTTTTCTCTTTGCAAAATATAATTTCGTCATTTCTTTCCAAATAAAAAAATAAATTTTTTCTTAGTATTTTTTTGATCTAGATAAATATTTATAAAAATAATTCAAATAAATTTGTTATGTAGATCACATTTTTATCTTTTATACTTTGCATTCCTTTTTAATCCCTTTCATAATATCGCCGTCATTCAATAAGTGCTTATTAAATGAACAGTTTATAACTAACTCTATAAGGATTCAATATGAATACAATAACTAATAAAAAGTGGAATAAATTTGATGTCGCATGGGTATTAAATTTATTTGGTACTGCCGTTGGTGCCGGTGTGTTATTTTTACCTATTAATGCGGGGATGGGTGGTTTTTGGCCATTAATTATAATGGCGATTCTAGTGGGGCCAATGACTTATTTTGCTCATCGAGGCTTGGCTTATTTCGTATTATCTTCTTCTAAACCTGGCAGTGATATTACTGAAGTAGTTGAAGAACATTTTGGTCCAACAGCAGGAAAATTAATTACACTCTTGTATTTTTTTGCGATCTTTCCTATTTTATTAATTTATGGAAACGGTATTACTAATACGGTTGATTCTTTTATCGTAAACCAATTAGGTATGGCTTCACCAAACCGTGTAATTCTTTCTTTTGTATTAATTGCGGTATTAATTTCGGTAATGCTGTTCAGTGAAAAAGTAATGTTGAAAATCACTGAATTATTAGTTTATCCATTGGTATTGATTCTCTTTGCATTATCAATCTATCTCATTCCTCAATGGAATGCATCAATGCTTTATGAGCTTCCTACTACTGGTGGTTTTATCACTACATTGTGGTTAACTATCCCAGTATTAGTCTTCTCTTTTAACCATTCTCCGGCAATTTCTTCTTTCACGCTTTCTCAACAACGTGAATATAAAGATTTTGATACAACGGAATATCACATTGGTCATACAGAGAAAGGGACTTCAACTATATTACTTTTCTTCGTGATGTTCTTTGTGTTTAGCTGTGTATTAACGTTAACACCGGTAGAGTTATTAGAGGCAAAAGCACAAAATATCAGTATCTTGTCTTATCTTGCGAATAAATTTGATAATCCATACATTTCTTATTTTGCACCATTAGTGGCTTTCTTAGCGATTACGAGTTCATTCTTTGGCCATTATTTAGGGGCTCGTGAAGGTTTAGAAGGTTTATACCTCAAAATGAAAGGTGAAAGTGTAAATCGTAAAAAATTAAATTATGGTACTGCAGTATTCTTCTTATTAACATTATGGGGCGTAGCAATCATTAACCCAAGTATTTTAGGTTTGATTGAATCCCTTGGCGGCCCAATTATTGCGATGATCCTTTTCATTATGCCAATGTATGCTATCCGCAATGTACCTGCGATGAAACGCTATCAAGGTCGTTTTAGCAATGTATTTGTAACAGTAATGGGATTAATTGCTATCTCTGCGGTCGTATATGGATTATTATAAGCGACTTTTTAGGTTAGCTTAGGATTGAAAATAATATGATTAGTGTATTTGATATGTTTAAAGTGGGGGTTGGGCCATCCAGCTCCCATACTGTAGGCCCGATGAAAGCGGGTAAACAGTTTATTGACGATTTAATCGAGCAAGGTAAATTTGATGCAGTCGCAACCTTGCATGTGGATGTGTATGGGTCTCTTTCAATGACGGGGCTTGGTCATAATACAGATATTGCGATCATTATGGGATTAGCTGGTTATCTACCACACGATGTAGACATTGATTTAATCCCAACATTTATCGAACAGGTTAAACAAACCAAAAAACTGTCGATTGCACAGGGTAAAAAAACGGTTAATTTCGATTGGGATGCCAATATGGTATTCCATAATTCCTTTTTATCATTGCATGAAAATGGCATGACAATTACCGCATTGGATGCTGAACGTAATGTGCTTTACCGTCAAACCTATTATTCTATCGGTGGTGGTTTTATCGTAGATGAAGCGCATTTTGGTCAAGAGGAAGAGAATCCTGTAGCCGTGCCATATCCTTATCAATATGCTGAAGATATTTTGAAACATTGTCAGGAAAATGGCTTAATGCTTTCTACAGTGATGATGAGAAATGAGTTAGCATTACGTGATAAAAAAGAGGTTGAAGCGCATTTACATAATGTTTGGAAAACCATGAAGGATTGTATTGAGCATGGTGTCAATACAGAAGGCGTGTTACCAGGACCATTAAAAGTGGCACGTCGTGCACCGTCACTTTATCGTCTCTTGCAAGCTAATAGTAATCGTCTTGCAAATGATCCAATGCATGTCATCGACTGGGTAAATATGTTTGCCCTTGCCGTAAATGAAGAAAATGCTGCGGGTGGACGAGTTGTGACCGCACCAACAAATGGTGCCTGTGGTATTGTGCCGGCTGTACTTTCTTATTATGAAAAATTTGTAGGCCCTTTAACACAGGATGTGATTGAGCGCTACTTATTAGCTGCAGGTATGATTGGTTCACTTTATAAGATGAATGCGTCTATTTCTGGTGCAGAAGTTGGCTGCCAAGGTGAAGTGGGTGTAGCATGTTCAATGGCTGCGGCGGGTTTAACTGAAATCCTAGGCGGTACGCCAGTACAAGTGTGTATTGCAGCTGAAATTGCGATGGAACATAATCTGGGCTTAACTTGCGACCCTGTTGGTGGACAAGTACAAGTACCTTGTATTGAACGTAACGCAATTGCTTCAGTAAAAGCGATTAACGCTAGTCGTATGGCATTACGCCGGACCACAAATCCTCGTGTAACCTTGGATAAAGTGATCGAAACCATGTATGAAACAGGTAAAGACATGAATGCCAAATATCGCGAAACATCGAAAGGTGGCTTAGCGGTGAAAGTGGTGTGTTCTTAAGATGTCATTGATAATAAAAGAGCGGTCAGATCAATTTGACCGCTCTTTTTTATTTTCCTTTCACATCAATAATCACTACTTCTGATTGAGATCCTAAACGCATTGGAATGCCCCAGAAGCCGTAACCTGAAGTGACAAATACATGTGGATTACCAATCTTTTCATAGCCATAATCCAAACGATACATCATTTTTGTGATTATACTGGCGGGGAATATTTGCCCTTTATGTGTATGTCCTGAAACTTGAATATCAAGCGGAAGTGAAGCATGTTTTTCGATATCTGTTGGGCGGTGATCTAAGAGAATAACCGGTAAGTCAGTATTCACTTGTTTTAATAATGTTTCGGTACTCGGTCTATTACGAGTCAGATTATCGTTTCGTCCAATAAGCACCAATTCATTATTTAACGTTAATGTTTCATCTTTTAACACGGTGATACCTGCTTTGCGAATTTCCTGATCAATTCGATCTTGGTCTCCAAATAAATCGTGATTGCCTAGTGTCGCATAAACGCCCATTGGCGCTTTGAGTTTTGCCAGATGAGGTTGCATTTTTTCCGCTAAATAGGCATTGACGTTATCATCCATAATATCGCCAGGCAGTAAAATGATATCGACCTTTTCCTGCTGCATAATATCAGCCAGTTTATCCAATTCTTTTCCGCCAAATAATTTGCCTAAATGGAGGTCGCTTGCCATGCCAATTCGTAATGGTTTAATCGGTTTATCTAGTGTAATTTCATAATGAATAACACGGGTTACATAGGCGTTATACACACTTAAGACAATGATACCAATAAATAAAATTGGGTAAGCAATACGCAAAGTGCGGTCGATTTTGGTAATGGATTTGGATTTTCGGAAAAGAAAATGAATACATCCGACGGCGATACTCGCAAAGGCTGAAAAAAGGAGTAGCGCGAGCATTAAAGCAATAAGTCGAAATACAGTAAAAAGCTTTAAAAAATGGCAAATAACCAAGGCATTAGGAAGCAAAAAACAGGTGAAGGTAATCGCTCGTCTTGTCTTTTGGGTGAGTGGTTTGTTCAGCCACCAAATCAGCGTTTTATTAAAAATATAAATCAGCAGTTGTAACAAAATAATAGCTGCCGTAAATATAAAGTAATAACGAGTTTCCATTAGCGATTCCTAAATAAAAGTGCGGTCATTTTTAACCAAGTTTTGGAGTGTGGAATAATAAATTTCTCTGTTCCCAAAGGCAAATTTTTTCGCTAAAATGCGGCTCGTTTTAGTTAATTTAAGAAGGAAAATCCAATGTTTGGAAAAGGCGGTTTAGGCGGCTTGATGAAACAAGCCCAACAAATGCAAGAAAAAATGCAAAAAATGCAGGAAGAAATTGCCCAATTAGAAGTAACAGGCGAAAGCGGTGCGGGTTTAGTAAAAATCACGATTAATGGCGCGCACAACTGTCGTCGTATTGAGATCGATCCTTCTTTAATGGAAGACGACAAAGAAATGTTGGAAGATTTAATCGCTGCCGCATTCAACGATGCAGTCCGTCGTGCAGAAGAATTGCAAAAAGAAAAAATGGCGTCTGTGACCGCAGGCATGCCATTACCTCCAGGAATGAAACTTCCATTTTAATTCATTGGGTGTGTGAGTTTATCGGTTCACACACCATCCATTTTCTCCCATCATAAATATTATGCAAAGCAGTCCACTTTTAGAACATCTTATTGAAAATCTCCGTTGCTTGCCGGGTGTTGGCCCTAAATCAGCGCAGCGTATGGCTTATCATCTTTTACAGCGCAATCGTAGCGGTGGGATGAATTTGGCACGTGCATTAACGGAAGCAATGTCTAAAATTGGACATTGTTCACAGTGTCGTGATTTTACCGAAGAGGAAACGTGCAATATTTGTAACAATCCTCGCCGTCAAAATTCAGGTTTGCTTTGCGTGGTGGAAATGCCGGCGGATATCCAAGCAATTGAGCAAACAGGCCAGTTTTCTGGACGTTATTTCGTCTTAATGGGACACTTATCGCCTTTAGATGGTATTGGTCCGAAAGAGATTGGTTTAGATTTATTGCAAAAACGTCTGGTAGAAGAATCTTTCCACGAAGTGATTTTAGCGACTAATCCAACGGTGGAAGGCGATGCCACCGCTAATTATATTGCTGAAATTTGCCATCAACATAATATTAAAGTAAGCCGTATTGCTCACGGGATCCCTGTCGGTGGGGAATTAGAAACTGTGGACGGCACAACCTTAACCCACTCTTTCTTAGGTCGTCGTCAGATCGACTAATCTTATGCGCCTGTTTATTGCCGAGAAACCCAGTCTTGGGCGAGCCATTGCCGATGTCTTGCCAAAACCTCATCAACGGGGTGATGGTTTTATTAAATGCGGCAATGATGATGTCGTGACTTGGTGCGTGGGGCATTTGCTCGAACAGGCAGAGCCGGATGCCTACGATCCGAAATTCAAACAATGGCGTTTAGAACATTTACCCATCATTCCTGAAAAGTGGATTCTGTTACCGCGAAAAGAAGTGAAAAAACAACTTTCTGTGGTGGAAAAACTCATTCATCAAGCCGATGTTTTAGTTAACGCAGGCGACCCGGATAGAGAAGGTCAGTTGCTGGTGGATGAAGTATTCAGCTATGCCAATTTATCAGCCGAAAAACGTGATGGCATTTTGCGTTGTCTGATTAGTGATCTTAACCCAAGTGCGGTCGAAAAAGCGGTACAAAAACTCCAACCGAATCGTCATTTTATTCCATTAGCCACCTCTGCACTGGCGCGCGCTCGTGCGGATTGGCTGTACGGTATTAATATGACTCGCGCTTATACCATTCGCGGTCGCCAAGCCGGTTATGATGGCGTGCTTTCTGTTGGGCGAGTGCAGACCCCCGTATTAGGTTTGATTGTTCGACGCGATTTGGAAATTGAACATTTCCAACCAAAAGATTTCTATGAAGTGTTGGCATGGATAAAAGACGAAAAAACGTCTGAAAATCCAACCGCACTTTTTTCTGCACTTTGGCAACCGAGTAAAGCTTGTGAAGACTACCAAGATGAAGATGGTCGTGTGCTGTCTTTAGGCTTAGCCGAAAATGTGGTGAAACGCATTACCAAACAACCTGCCGAAGTGACCGAATATGTAGATAAGCGCGAGAAAGAAACGGCGCCTTTGCCTTATTCGTTGTCAGCATTGCAGATTGATGCGGCAAAACGTTTTGGCATGTCAGCGCAAAGCGTGTTGGATACCTGTCAGCGTTTATATGAAACCCATCGTTTGATTACCTATCCGCGTTCTGATTGTCGCTATTTGCCGGAAGAGCATTTTGCTGAGCGACATAAAGTGATGAATGCCATTTCACTGCATTGTCAGACTTATCAAACCTTGCCATCGGTGGTGGATAGCGAGCAGCGTAATCGTTGCTGGAATGATAAAAAAGTGGAAGCGCACCATGCGATTATTCCGACGGCTAACACACGCTCGAGCAATTTAAGCATTGATGAACAACGTATTTATGAATTGATTGCACGCCAGTATTTATTGCAGTTCTGTCCCGATGCGGAATATCGTAAAAGCAAAATTACCTTAAGTATTGCGGGTGGTACTTTTGTGGCGCAAGCTCGTAACTTGCAAACAGCAGGTTGGAAAGCGTTGCTTGGCAAAGAAGACGAAGATGAAAATCAAGAGCCACTATTGCCGATCGTGAAGAAGGGGCAGATCCTGTATTGTGAACGAGGCGAAGTGGTGAGCAAAAAAACGCAACCGCCAAAACCATTTACCGATGCGACATTGCTTTCCGCCATGACAGGGATTGCACGTTTTGTGCAAGATAAAGAATTGAAAAAAATTCTGCGTGAAACGGATGGGCTTGGCACAGAAGCCACCCGTGCAGGTATTATTGAATTGCTGTTTAAACGCGGTTTTTTGACGAAAAAAGGACGCAATATTCACAGCACAGAAACAGGGCGGATCCTCATTTCAGCTTTGCCGGATATTGCTACGCAACCTGACATGACGGCACATTGGGAAGCGCAATTAACCGATATCAGCCAAAAACAGGCGAGTTATCAGCAATTTATGTTTACGCTTAATCAAATGCTGCCGGATTTAGTGCGTTTTGTTGATTTCACCGCATTACGTCGTTTAAGTCAGATTTCAAAAGGTTTAAGCACACCAGCAACAAAACGAAAAAGAGCGGTCAAAAATCGGAAGATTTACATGCTGAAAAGTGATTAAACTTAATACAATTAAGCAAAAAAAATGGGAAAGCGCTTGCGAAAAGCAAGAATTTTATATAACATTCACCACCAGTTTTCCTGCGAAATTGCAATTTATAAGAAGAAAGAATAATGTACAATATTTTATTATTTGTTTATGTATTAATTTGTATCGCCTTAATCGGCTTTATCCTTGTTCAACAAGGTAAAGGTGCGAACGCAGGTGCGTCATTTGGCGGCGGTGCATCAGGTACGATGTTTGGTTCTGCAGGTGCAGGTAACTTCTTAACCCGTACCAGTGCAATCTTAGCAACTGGCTTTTTTGTGATTGCTTTAGTGTTAGGTAACATTAACTCTCACCGTGGCAACGTACAAAAAGGTTCGTTTGACGATTTATCTCAAACTGCTGAACAAGTTCAACAACAGCAACAACAAGTTGCTCCAGCGGTTGAAAACAAAAATAATGATATTCCGCAATAAGGAATAAAAACAGAATAAACGCTCTGGTGGTGGAATTGGTAGACACGCTATCTTGAGGGGGTAGTGGCCGCAGGCCGTGCGAGTTCAAGTCTCGCTCAGAGCACCAACTATAAACCGACTTAATTAAGTCGGTTTTTTTTCGCCTAAAATTTGTTTAGACCGCTAGTTATTATCCCCTGTTTTAGTTACAATCGGTCAATTTCTTTTTCTTTAGAAACCCATTAGGAGAGCATTATGAACTTCCCTCAAATCGCCCAACAAGTGATTGATAAACTTGGCGGCAAAGAAAACATCGCCACAGCAGCACATTGCGCAACGCGTTTACGTATTGTGTTAAACGATGAAAGCAAAGTGGACAAAGAAGGCATTGATAATATTGAAGGCGTGAAAGGGCAGTTTGCTGTCGCGGGTCAATATCAAATAATCTTTGGTTCAGGTACGGTGAATAAAGTCCATGCTGAACTTACTAAATTACTTGGTATCGGCGATGTGAGTAAAGCCGAAGTGGCTGAAGCAGCATCAGGCAACCAAAACTTATTGCAACGTTTGGTGAAAGGCTTAGCGGATATTTTCGTGCCAATCATTCCAGCAATCGTCGCAGGCGGTTTGTTAATGGGTATTCACTCCATGCTTACAGCGAAAGGTTTCTTCGTTGATGAATTAAGCGTGATTGATATGCACCCAGGTCTAGCGGATTTGGTGGACTTCATTAATACCATCGCGAACGCACCGTTTGTGTTCTTACCGGTATTACTTGGTTTCTCTGCCACCCGTAAATTCGGCGGTAACCCATTCTTAGGGGCAGCGCTTGGAATGTTGTTGGTTCACCCTGCATTAGCAGACGGTTGGAACTACGCATTAACCCTTGCTCAAGGCAAAATCCAATACTGGAATGTATTCGGTCTTGAAATTGAAAAAGTCGGCTATCAAGGCACGGTTATCCCAACATTAGTTTCTGCTTGGGTGTTAGCAACCTTAGAAAAAACCTTCCGTAAGTTTGTACCTTCTTATTTAGATAACCTCATTACCCCATTATTCTCGCTCTTTATTGCGGGCTTCTTAGCATTCACCGTAATTGGTCCAATCGGTCGTGAAGCAGGTTCATTAATTGCATCAGGCTTAACTTGGTTATATGACACCTTAGGTTTCGTGGGCGGCGCGATCTTCGGGGCATTCTATGCACCAATCGTTATCACAGGTATGCACCAAACCTTCATTGCGGTTGAAACACAATTATTAGCTGAAATGGCAAATACAGGCGGTACCTTTATTTTCCCAATCGCCGCAATGTCAAATATCGCACAAGGTGCGGCCTGTTTAGGTGTGGCAGTGGCATTAAAAGATCCAAAAGTACGCGGTTTAGCGGTACCATCAGGAATTTCTGCATTATTAGGGATTACTGAACCGGCGATGTTCGGGGTGAACTTACGTTATCGTCAGGCTTTCTTTGCAGCGATGATTGGTTCAGGCTTAGCAAGTGCCTTTATCGCATTCTTCAATGTAAAAGCCATTGCATTAGGCGCAGCAGGTTTCTTAGGTATTCCATCGATCAAACCGGATAGCCTTGCAATGTACAGCATTGGTATGGTGATTTCATTTGTGGTGGCATTCACGCTTTCAGTCATTTTCGTGAAACGTGCACAAGCAAAAGCATAATCGAAATAAAAAAGAAAAAGCACGAGTTTAACCTCGTGCTTTTTTGTTTGGAAAAATGCGTCTAAAAACGACCGCACTTTCAGTGAGAATTAGCCTTCTCGACAATTTAACCAAGCTGTTCTCATGCCTTGATTGTTTTTGTAATACACCGAATTATGCTCACGCGCAATCAGATCCACATGGCTTCCATCAATTGGCTCATAAGAGCGATAAATCACTTCAAAGCGATTTCCGCGTGCATTTAAGGTGCGATTTTCCACATGATCAAACGGCACCGCTTTTCCACCGTCTAATTGGAAATAAATACCAAAATTATCTTTCATGCGGCTTTCTCTTGAAAGCGGGAAGTAAGTCGTTAAATAAGAATTCGAGCCCGTTTCTGAATTACGGCAAGAATAGTAATAACGTTTGTAATCTTTCGGATTGTTTAATTCCGCTTGGCTAATGTTATTTTTAAGGAATCGGGTCTTAACGGTTTTCTTTGGTTGTTGTGTTGTGGTACAAGCAAACAAACCTACGAATGCAGCCGTGAGTAATGCTATTTTCAATTTATTCATCGATAAAGTTCCGAGAGTAGAGTGAATGAGAAAGGGAATATGATAGCGGAAATTGGGGATTGTGCAATATACAAAGGAGAAAGTGCGGTGAGTTTTTGATGGTTTTTTCTTGGATTCAGACAGAGGTAGGGAAAATATGTATCATACTAAAATAATGGAAGTTAAATTCAAAATTTTGCTAATATTTTAAAAATTGGAAACTTACTTCCAATTTTTGTATAATTTGCAAAATATGAAACTTCTTTCCAATGGTAAAGCTATGATCTCTCGTGAAAATTATTTACAGCAACTGATTCAATTTAAAGATACTGATTTTATCAAAGTCATCTCGGGTGTTCGTCGTTCCGGTAAATCAGTGTTACTCATGCAATACCGTGATTACTTACAACAGCAGGGCATTGCTTCTGAAAATATTCTTTATCTCAATTTTGAATCTTTTGAATATCAATGGGTGAAAGACGCTCAAGATTTCCAACAGCTGATTCAAGAAAAAATGCCGTCTTCTCAAGAGAAAATCTACTTTCTGATTGATGAAATTCAGTTTGTGGAAGGTTGGCAAAAAATCGTCAATGCGCTTCGTGTGAGTTTTAACACCGACATTGTGATTACAGGTTCGAATGCCAACTTGCTTTCTGGTGAGCTTGCGACGCTGTTAAGCGGTCGGTATGTAGAAATCAAAATTTACCCGCTTTCTTTTAAAGAATTTTTGCACGCCAAAAATGTGGATAGCCAATCAAGATTGGTCGATAAACTCTATTCAGAATATGAAAAATATGGCGGTTTCCCTAGTGTTGTTATGGCTGATGAACCTTTAAAAGAAACGATTTTATCTGGTATTTTTGATTCCATTGTGCTAAATGATATTGCCCACCGAGCCGGCGTGAAAGACACGCATATTCTTAAAAGCGTGATTCTCTTTTTGGCGGATAACGTAGGGCAATTGGTGAATCCGAGCAAAATTAGCAACACGCTCACGTCCGAACGTGTCCCCACTTCAAATCACACCATCAGCAAATATCTTGATCTGTTAGAAAATGCCTTTCTTTTTTATAAAGCAAAACAATATGATATTCGCGGAAAAGGTTATTTAAAAACCAATGCCAAATATTTTATTGTGGATAACGGTTTAAGACGACACGCTATCGGCAAAAAAGGCGCGAATTATGCCAATCGACTAGAAAATATCGTTTTTATTGAATTGCTAAGACGAGGCTATACCGTAGATGTGGGCAAACTCGACAGCAAAGAAATTGATTTTATCGCTCGAAAAGCCGATGAGATTTTATATGTACAAGTTGCCTTTGAAATCCCTGAAAATACCCACGAAACAGATAATCTTTTGCATATTAAAGATAACTATAAAAAGATCTTAATTACGGGAAAATATTACGAACAAAAAGAGATTGATGGGATTGAAGTGATGTATGTAGTGGATTGGTTATTGCAATAAATCCAAAAACGCTGAAAATTTTCACCGCACTTTTTGTGATTAACGTTTATGCTGGCGCACGTTTCCTAATGGTGTGCCCAAGAACGTAAATAAAGTGCGGTTGATTTTTGAAGTATTTTTGTTGGAATTAGGCACACACTGGGAAATGTGTACCATCGTAGAGAGATAATTTAGTCTAATTATTTAGAGCAGTCTCATTTTTAATATAATTCTTTTCCCAAAAATCCTTATAAGGAACCATGATAATTCTGAAAATTAACCACCATGTATAGATAGCTCCAGTTCCATAAAAATAGTCAGAAGGTATAAATCCATGGGCAACAGAATGACGTAATCCAGGATAACGTTTATCGATTAGAACAGTTCTTAAGTGAATTATTCCATCAATACCAAAGATCCTTATAATTTCAGGATTTTCTAGCAACGATTTTAATCCATCTCTTTCTTGTTCATTATTAGCATGAAGAGTTGTTGGTTCTTCAGCTCTTATCTCTAATAAATGACGAAGGGAATTTTCAATTTGTGGTACTAATAGATGGCAAGCTGTTAGAAAATCTCCTCTTAACCCTGAAAAAATTCCTTTTGCAAAGAATTCTTCATGATTTGAAGGTATAAATGGATTATTGGTACATAAATTTAGGATATCTTTATATTTTACATTATAGGTAGCATTCAATATTCTTAAGCTTTCTTGGATTACTTCAACTGATATTTGATGGTGAATCTTCATTCTCATAATTATTTTTGACCATAAAACCTGCTTATCCTCTTCTGGTATATCTTCAAAGTCCAAAATGGATGGTATTTCTCCAGTAGTCATATTCATTCCCTGATGATCTATATATGTTTGTTGAGAATAAAATAAATCAATAAAACTTTTTCCTTGTTGAATTTCAGATTTTTTTAATTCATTAATTACTACAATATCGGAGATGCAACAAGCTATTCTAAATAACATATCAAAAAGGTCTTGGCTTTTATTTAGAATATCAGCAGACTCTCTTAACAATGCAGATATGTTATAGGGTTCTGTCTCACAATACTTAAGATCCAGCATAGATTCGATTTGATAATCTCTCATTTCTCCATATAAAGCTAAGCGTTCAACTCTAGTTCCTTTGATTTTAGCTAAAGTATTAATAGCTTTTAAAAGAAAATGAGCGGCATTAAACCCCTGGTGAAAATTAGCTATAGCTATGTAGCAATTAGAAATTTTTCTATTTATGTCATCTAATAATGTTCCCATATTAGGTGAGATATTACTTTTTGCTATTTCTAAAGCTAAGATAGCGTTCAATTCTTCATTTTTTGATATTAATTTATCAGAAATGAAATTTGATATCTCGATTATATCTTCTCTAGGTATAAGTCCTAATCTATTGACTATATCTAATACTCTAAGCGCCATAATAGGGTTCTCTAATTTCACTTCTTGAAGTAACCCAATTAGCGTACTTTCGGCAATAATATAACTTTGTTCTTTAAAATTTATTGAATTACCAAGGTATATAGTTATAAACAAGAAATCAACAGCTAGGTATATATCTTTTTTGATTAGTTGGTCGATAGATTGGCTGTAGAAAAGCATTGCTTTTATAGCATCATCCTTATGTTTTTTATCTCTTTTTAGAAATAATAAATGATATATCCGAGCTTTAAGAATATTGTTTTCTAATTTATCTATAATTGAGTCTAATGACTTTATATTATCTTGGCTAATGTTTTTGCTAAGTAAACTAGAAGTTAAGGAGTTACTTAAACTATCAGGAGAATTATTTATTTCATAAGAACAAGCGTTGCTGAGTACTTGGCTTAAGGAAGATGAATCATTTCTAAAATAATTCATAAGCTCATAGTAATTAAAATATTCTTTAATGTTTTGGTTTATTATTTCAATTAATTTGTTCATTTTTTATTTATTCCTTTAATAATTGACAATTTACTTCATCGCTACACCCAACCATTTCATCATTTCTCTCTCATCCCAACCTTTACGTTTGGCATAATCTTGAGCTTGGTCTTCATCAATGCGACCTAAAGTGAAATAGTTACTTGCCGGGTGGGTGAAGTACCAACCGCAGACGGAAGCGGCTGGCCACATGGCGTAGCTTTCGGTGAGTTTCATGCCGATGCGCTGTTCGACTTCTAATAAATCCCAAATTAAGGCTTTTTCGGTATGTTCTGGGCAGCTTGGGTAACCAGGCGCAGGGCGAATGCCGACGTAGTTTTCATTGATTAAACCTTGATTGTCGAATTCTTCTTGCGTGTAGCCCCAAATGCGGGTGCGAAGCTCAAAGTGCAGGTATTCTGCCATGGCTTCCGCTAAGCGGTCGCCCACCGCTTGTAGCAAGATCGCGTTGTAGTCGTCGCCTGCCGCTTTATAGCCTTCTACAAGCTCCATTTCTTCAATACCTGCACAGACGGCGAACATGCCGAACCAGTCTTTTTTGCCGCTTTCGCGATCGGCAATAAAGTCGCTTAAGGCAAAGTTAAACGGGCTTTTGCTGTTTTTGCCACGTTCCGTTTGTTGGCGTAAGCCATAAGCAGTACCGATTGGTTGAGATTGTTCTTCATCAGCGAAAAGCACCACATCATCGCCCACACGTTCTGCAGGGAAAATGCCTAAAATACCGCTTGGGTTGAGTTTATGGTTTTGCTCCAATTCATCTAAAACCACTTGCGCATCATTCCATACTTTACGTGCTTCTTCGCCGCCTTCCGGATAATCGAAAGCGTCAGGGTAGCCACCCATTAAGCCCCAAATGCGGAAGAATGGCGACCAGTCGATAAATTTACGTAATGTGGCAATCGGTACGTTTTTAAATTCCACAATGCCGGTTTGGTTTGGTTTTGGTGGCACGTAATCAGCCCATTCGCCACTAAAGCCATCAAAGCGATTTGCGCGAGCCTCTTCAATGCTCAGCTGTTTACGCAGTGGTTTACGGTTAGAGAAAGATTGTTGAATTTTCTCGTAATCTTTCTTGAATTGTTCCCACAATGCCGCACGGCTTTCAGGGTTCATTAATGTCGCACACACTGTCACCGCACGAGAGGCATTTGAGGTATAAAATACGCCGTGTTCTTTATATTTGGGATAAAGTTTAATCGCCGTATGTTCTTTAGAAGTGGTCGCACCACCAATCATCACAGGCAGCTTCAAGCCTAAGCGAGTCATTTCACCTAAGAAGTATTCCATCTCATCTAAAGAAGGGGTAATCAAACCACTTAATGCGATGATGTCTGCTTTTTCATCAATAGCGGTTTGAATGATTTTGTCCGCAGGCACCATCACGCCCAAGTCAATCACTTCAAAGTTATTACATTGCATCACCACGCTTACGATGTTTTTACCGATGTCGTGCACGTCGCCTTTTACGGTCGCAATCACCACTTTACCGTTGCTTGAACCTTTTTGTTTAGTTGCATTGATAAATGGCTCTAAATAGGCCACAGATTGTTTCATTACGCGTGCAGATTTCACCACTTGTGGCAGGAACATTTTACCGTCACCGAATAAATCGCCGACTACGTCCATACCCGCCATTAATGGGCCTTCAATCACATCTAATGGACTTGGCAATGTTTGGCGAGCTTCTTCCGTATCTTCCACAATGTAAGTGGTAATTCCTTTCACCAGCGCGTGTTTTAAACGTTCTTCCACAGACCAAGTACGCCATTCTGCCACAGAATCGACCGCACTTTCATCGTTGCCTTGGTTACGATATTTTTCTGCAATATCGAGTAGTTTTTCGGTGGCATCAGGGCTACGGTTTAATACCGCATCTTCTACAATTTCACGTAATTCAGGATCGAGATCGTCATAAATAGCCAGTTGTCCTGCATTCACAATCCCCATATCCATGCCTTGTTTGATGGCATGATAGAGGAAGACCGCGTGAATAGCTTCACGCATCACGTTGTTACCACGGAATGAGAAAGAGACATTCGATACCCCGCCTGAGATTTTCGCGTGCGGTAGCGCGCGTTTAATACGACCTGTAGCATTGATGAAATCCACACCATAATTGTTGTGTTCTTCAATCCCGGTGCCAATAGCGAAAATATTCGGATCGAAAATAATGTCTTCTGGCGGGAAGCCAAGTTGATTGACTAAGATGTTATAAGCACGAGTACAGATTTCGACTTTACGCTCTTCAGTATCAGCCTGCCCCACTTCATCAAATGCCATCACCACAACTGCCGCACCGTATTTACGCACCAATTTAGCTTGATGAATAAATTTTTCCTCGCCTTCTTTTAAGGAAATAGAATTCACAATCGGTTTACCTTGCACCGACTGTAAACCTGCCTCAATCACTTCCCATTTGGAGGAGTCGATCATCACAGGCGCTTTCGCAGCATCGGGCTCGGTCGCCATAATGTTGAGGAAACGGGTCATGCATTTTTTGCCGTCGAGCAAGGCTTCGTCCATATTGACGTCGATCACTTGCGCGCCGTTTTCCACTTGATCGATAGCAATTTCAATGGCTTCGGCAAATTTGTCTTCTTTAATTAAGCGTTTGAATTTCGCCGAACCTGTCACGTTATTACGTTCGCCCACGTTCACGAATAGGCTTTCATCATCAATATTGAGTGGTTCTAAGCCTGATAAACGCATCGCGGTTTTAATTTCTGGCAATTTACGCGGTGCAATACCTTGCATGGCATCCACAAAGGCTTTGATATGCTCTGGCGTCGTACCACAACAACCGCCGACAATGTTTACAAAGCCACTTTCAGCCCATTCCTTAAGGTGTGCAGCCATTTCTTCAGCCCCTAAATCATAGCCACCAAAGGCATTTGGCAAGCCTGCATTCGGGTGAACAGACACATAGGTTTCGCTGATTTTAGACAGTTGTTCAACATACTGGCGAAGTTCTTTCGGGCCTAGCGCACAGTTCAAACCAAAAGTCAGCGGTTTAGCGTGACGAAGCGAGTTGTAGAACGCTTCAGTGGTTTGCCCTGAAAGGGTACGGCCGGAAGCATCGGTAATGGTGCCGGAAATCATAATCGGCAATTCCACACCTAATTCTTCAAATACGGTTTCAATCGCAAAAATGGCGGCTTTTGCGTTTAACGTGTCGAAAATGGTTTCGATCATGATTAAATCAGCACCACCTTCAATTAACCCTTTGGTTGCTTCGGCGTAGGCATCCACTAATTCCATAAAGGTCACGTTACGAAACCCCGGGTCATTTACATCGGGAGAAATAGAGGCGGTGCGGTTGGTTGGCCCTAACACACCTGCAACAAAGCGAGGTTTTTCTGGTGTGCTGTATTTATCTGCCGCTAAACGCGCTAATCTCGCACCTGCAAAATTTAACTCAAAAGCGACCGCTTGTAAGTCATAATCTGCTTGCGCAATAGTGGTGGAACTGAAAGTGTTAGTTTCGATAATATCCGCACCCGCTGCCAAATATTTCTCATGAATCGCAGAAATTAACAGGGGTTGGGTTAAAGTGAGCAAGTCATTATTGCCACGTAAATCAACCGCACTTTCTTTAAAACGTTCGCCTCTGAAATCAGCCTCGGTGAGTTTATATTTTTGGATCATCGTCCCCATCGCACCATCTAAAATAAGGATGCGTTCAGCGAGGGATTTTTTCAGTAATTCGGTTTGATTATGTGACATAGACAGCTCTTTTTAAAATCAATCAATATTGGTCGGAATAATAGGGATAAGCATGGATACTGTCAAATAAAAGGGGAGAAAGTGCGGTAAAAAAATGGAATGTTTTCAAAAAGAAAGGCGGACAATGTGTCCGCCGAATGGTTAGCAATATTTGCTGTCCGAGTAAAAAAACAGATTAACGTAAAAATGCCGGAATATTTTTTTCGTATTCACTGATGGCATCTTCATGTTGTAACGTCAAACCTATGTTATCCAAGCCGTTTAACAAACAATGACGGCGGAATTCATCCAGTTCAAAGTGATAGACTTTGTCACCTACGGTGACGGTCATCGCTTCCAAATCCACATGGATTTGTTTGCCTTCATTTGCCCACACCCATTGGAAGATTTCTTCTACTTCTTCTTCGCTTAAACGAATCGGTAACATGTGGTTATTTAAGCTATTGTTGTAGAAAATATCTGCAAAACTTGGTGCGATCATCACTTTGAAACCGTAATCGGCAAGCGCCCAAGGAGCGTGTTCACGAGAAGAACCGCAACCAAGGTTTTTACGTGCTAATAAAATGGTCGCGCCTTGATATTGTGGATAATTCAATACGAAATCTGGATTTGGCTTGGTGCCTTCTACATCCAAATAACGCCATTCGTGGAATAAGTGTTTGCCGAAACCTACGCGGGTAATGGCTTGTAAAAATTGTTTTGGAATAATCGCATCCGTGTCCACGTTTGCCGCATCCAATGGCACTACTAAGCCTGAAAGTTGTTTAAATCCTGCCATTTTCTGCTCCTTAGTTTAATGTTACGTCACGAATATCAACGAATTTACCGAACATTCCAGCTGCCGCTGCCATAGCAGGACTTACTAAATGGGTACGCCCATTACGGCCTTGGCGACCTTCAAAGTTACGGTTTGAAGTAGAAGCACAACGTTCCCATTCGCCTAAACGGTCATCGTTCATCCCTAAGCACATTGAGCAGCCCGGATTACGCCATTCAGCCCCCGCTTCGATAAAGATTTTATCCAACCCTTCTTTTTCTGCTTGTTCTTTCACTAAACCGGAACCTGGTACCACTAAAATACGTTTTACGTTATCGGCTTTTTTGCGGCCTTTCATGACAGCAGCAGCGGCACGTAGATCTTCGATACGAGCATTAGTACAAGAACCGATAAACACTTGATCTACTGGAATTTCTTTTAAATCAGTGTTAGCGTCTAAGCCAATATAATTCAATGCTTTTTCTGCTGAAGCACGAGTCACGGGATCCGTCATTTCTGCTGGATTTGGCACTGGCTGATCGATACCGATTACTTGGCCTGGGTTTGTTCCCCAAGTTACCTGTGGCGCAATATCTTTCGCTTCTAATGTGATGGCCGTGTCAAATTTCGCATCATCATCGGATTTTAAGGTTTTCCAATAAGCAACTGCATCATCCCAATCTTTACCTTTCGGTGCATGTGGACGGCCTTTTAAGTATTCGAAAGTAGTTTCATCTGGTGCGATTAAGCCGGCTTTCGCACCCATTTCAATCGCCATATTACAAACGGTCATACGGCCTTCCATGGAAAGGTCACGAATCGCTTCACCACAGAATTCCACCACATGGCCTGTACCGCCCGCCATGGTTGTTTTACCGATAATGGCAAGAATAATATCTTTTGCGGTAATACCTGGCGCTACTTTGCCTCGCACTTCAATTTTCATATTTTTTGCGCGAGCTTGTTTTAAGGTTTGTGTGGCTAATACGTGTTCTACTTCAGATGTACCAATACCAAATGCCAAAGCACCGAACGCACCATGAGTGGCGGTATGGGAGTCACCACAAACGATAGTCATGCCCGGTAAGGTTAAGCCTTGTTCAGGCCCCATCACATGCACGATACCTTGTTCTTTGGTGGTCATGTCGAATAATTGAATACCGGTCGCTTTTGTGTTTTTTGCGAGCTCCAACACTTGAATTTTCGCTTGGCCTTCAAGTTTGTTCACATCTCGTACTTGAGTAGAAATACTGTGATCCATGGTGCCGAAAGTTTTACTGACTTGGCGCACTTGACGACCTGCAACACGCAAACCGTCAAAGGCTTGTGGACTGGTCACTTCATGGATTAAATGACGGTTAATATACAAAATCGGCGTTTCGCCTTCAGCTTCGTACACCACGTGGGCATCGAATAATTTTTCGTAAAGAGTTTTTGCCATAATTTTTCTCAATTCGTTAGAGTAGTAAGTGCGGTCAAAATTGAGGGTGTTTTTAAACCGCACTTTAATTGTTTTAATTGTTTTTTATTAGATTGCGTTAGCGATTAATGTACCCATTTCTGCAGTTGAAACAGGCGCAGAATCATCAGCCAAATCACCCGTACGGTGACCACTTGCTAAGACTTTTTGCACCGCATTTTCAATGGCATCCGCTGCTTCGTTTAAGTTGAAGCTATAACGCAACATCATCGCCGCAGAAAGAATTTGTGCGATTGGGTTGGCAATGCCTTTACCTGCGATATCTGGTGCAGAACCGCCAGCAGGCTCATATAAGCCGAAACCTTCTTCATTTAAGCTAGCAGATGGCAACATTCCCATAGAGCCCGTGATCATCGCCGCTTCATCAGAAATAATATCACCGAAAATGTTAGAGCAGAGGAGTACATCGAAAGATTCAGGCGCTTTGATTAACTGCATGGTTGCGTTGTCGATATAAATGTGATCTAAGGTGACTTCAGGGTAATCTTTCGCCACTTCTGTCACAGTTTCACGCCATAAGATTGAGGCTTGTAATACGTTCGCTTTATCCACAGAAGTCACATGTTTACGACGTTTCATTGCCGCATCAAAAGCCGCACGTGCAATGCGTTCGATTTCATATTTGTAATAAACTTCAGTATCGAATGCTTTGGTTTGTGCACCTTCACCTTCACGGCCTTTAGGCTGACCGAAATAAATCCCGCCCGTTAATTCACGCACAACCACCATATCAAATCCTTTCGCTGCAATATCTGCACGTAATGGACAGAATTTTTCTAAACCTTTATAAAGGGTAGCAGGACGAAGATTGCAGAATAATTTGAAATGTTTACGCAATGGTAATAATGCACCGCGTTCTGGTTGTTGATCCGGAGGTAAATTTGTCCATTTAGGGCCACCCACAGAACCAAACAAAATCGCATCAGCCTCATCACAACCTTTTAAGGTTTCGGCTGGTAATGGGCAACCGCAGTTATCAATTGCGGCACCGCCGACATAAAACTCGTTGAAGTTAAGTTTGAAACCAAATTTTTCTTGGATTTTGTTTAATACTTTGATGGCTTCAGCCATGACTTCCGGTCCGATACCGTCTCCCGGTAGAACAGCGATGTTGTATGATTGCATATTATTTTTCCTATTTCTTTCACACCAAAGTGTGGTTAATTTTCTCCCCTCTTTTGTAAAGAGGGGCTGGGGGGAGATTTTAACGATATAAAATTTACTGCTGAGGTTGATGTTACTTCTGCCAAATCTCCCTACCCCCTCTTTGCTAAAGAGGGGAACTCGATAGATTAATGATGTTTGTTGCCTTTGATATTAGCTACTTTATGAGAACGATAAATCGCGTTGATCGCGTGAACTAAGGCAAGGGCTGATGATTCAACAATGTCAGTAGCCAAACCAACACCGTGGAATTTACGGCCTTCATGTTCTACCACTATATCCACCTGACCTAACGCTTCGGCACCTTCGCCTTTCGCGGTTAAATTATAGTGAGACATTTTGATCTCTAAGCCGGTCAAGTTCAAGATCGCATTGTAAACCGCATCGACTGGGCCGTTACCACCAATTGACGACGTGCTTAATTTATTGCCATCCAATTCCACTTGAACAAAAGCGGTTGCTGGATATTCTTTAGTGGAGTGTGCCGAAAGTTTATCTAATACTAAACGATCTTCATCACCTTGTTGCATGTCGATAAATGCTAACGCTTCCAAGTCATAATCGAACACTTGGCCTTTTTTATCTGCTAATTTTAAGAAGGCTTCATACAATTTATCCAAATCGTAATCTTGTTCGGTGTAGCCCATATCTGCCATGTGGCCTTTCACGGCGGCGCGACCAGAACGTGCGGTTAAGTTCAATTTCTCTTTCTTCAAGCCAATAGTTTCTGGTGACATGATTTCGTAGGTATTTTGGTTTTTTAACATACCATCTTGGTGAATACCGGATGAATGTGCGAAAGCATTCGAACCTACAATCGCTTTATTCGGTTGGATTGGCATATTACAAAGTTGGCTCACCATTTGGCTGACACGATGAATTTCTTGTGTGTTGATACGTGTATCCACGCCCATGAATTCTTGACGCACTTTCATTGCCATCACCACTTCTTCAAGTGAAGTGTTACCCGCACGTTCGCCAATGCCATTAATGGTACATTCAATTTGGCGTGCACCATTTTGTACAGCAGTTAAGGAGTTAGCCGTTGCCATACCCAAGTCATTGTGGCAATGTACGGAAATCACAGCTTTATCGATATTTGGTACGCGGTTACGTACTTCAGCAATAATATTGCCGAATTGATTAGGTAAGCAGAAACCAACAGTGTCAGGAATATTTACAGTTGTTGCACCTGCATTAATTGCAGCTTCAACAATACGACAAATATTGTCGATACCGGTACGTCCTGCATCTTCGCAAGAAAATTCCACATCGTCAGTATAGTTACGTGCATGTTTTACTGCTGCTACAGCCATTTCAACGACATCATCAAAGGTACGTTTTAATTTGGCTTCAACGTGTAATGCTGAAACTGCAATAAATGTATGGATACGAAACGCTTCTGCCACTTTTAAGGCTTCAGCTGCAGCATCAATATCTTTAATTACCGCACGGGAAAGTGCCGCAACACGACTATTTTTGATATGGCGTGCAATGGTTTGAACGGATTCAAAATCACCTTGAGAAGAAACCGGGAAACCGACTTCCATCACATCCACGCCTAGACGTTCAAGGGCTAAAGCAATCTGTAATTTCTCTTTAACGGTTAAGCTTGCTTTTAACGCTTGTTCTCCATCACGCAAGGTGGTATCAAAAATAATAACGCGATCTGACATAATAATTTCCTTCTGTTGTCACTCAAAGTGCGGTCGCTTTTAGCACTGTTTTTGAAACAAAAAAACCCGCAATCTTGAAAGTGCGGGTTGATAATCGATCTTTTACATAAAGGTGTTTTTTATCCACAACTTAACCGCACAAAGAATGTGAGAGCAGAAGGTGGAGAGATAAAGAAACAGCTTGGTACATAAAAAAGATAATCCTATAAAAAATTCTGTAAAACGATGTTCATATTACGGATAAAAGTTTTGCTGTCAAACCATTTTTTAGTGATTTATATTTTGAATTAATATATTCGTATTGTTGTAAAAGTTTATTATTCTAAATATGTGATTGTGTATAGAGTTTATCGCTAAAAAGATCTTTAATAGAGCCATTTTTATACTGCTTTACCCATTATTTTTGGTATGCAGATTTTTTCTAAAATTTTTTCTCTTTTTGCGATCTGAATCGCAAAATTAAGACAAATCTTTCATTTTTTGACACCAATCTCGTCATAATTCTCTTTTTAAAGGAGAGAATAAATGAGCGATTTTGCGTCGATTTTATTGCGGTTGTCGCAAGTGCCCAAATTGGGCAGTGTGCGAATTCAACAAATTCTGGCCCACGTAGGTATAGAAGACTTATTAAATTATGATGAAGTTGCATTTCAACAAATAGGCTGGAATGCTTTGCAGATTCGTCGTTGGTTTCAGCCTGAAATGAAATTCATTGAGCCCGCTTTGAGTTGGGCAGAAAAAGAAGGGCATCATTTAATTCACTGTTTTTCAGATGAGTATCCTTTTTTACTTAAACAAATTAGTGGCTTTCCGCCCTTATTATTTGTGAAAGGCAATTTAACTACACTTTCAGCGCAGCAAATCGCCATGGTTGGGAGCCGCTATTGTTCGGCTTATGGGGAATATTGGGCAAAATATTTTGCGACAGAACTTTCTCTCGCAGGATTGACGGTCACGAGTGGGCTTGCATTGGGTATCGACGGATTTAGTCATCAAGCGGTGGTGGACATTCAAGGGCAAACCATTGCCGTATTGGGTAGCGGATTAGAGCACATTTACCCCGCTAAACATCGCCGATTAGCCGAGCAAATTATTGAGAATAACGGCGCATTAGTTTCTGAATTTATCCCTACGCAAGCACCGATTGCTGAAAACTTTCCTCGTCGTAATCGCATTATCAGCGGGCTTTCATTGGGGACTTTGGTCATTGAAGCCACAGAGAAAAGCGGTTCATTGATTACGGCGCGTTATGCCTTAGAACAAAATCGCGATATTTTTGCGTTGCCAGGGAATATTCAAAGTGAATACAGTCAAGGTTGCCACAAATTGATTAAGCAGGGTGCGATGTTGGTGGAAAATGTCAAAGATATTTTAGATAGCCTCAATCATAGCGTTGTTTTTCAGCCTCCATTACATACGCCAATCAATCAGTCGATAGCTCAACCACTAACAGCAAAAATACCAGCTGTGGAGCCGAGTCATCCTGAACTTTATCAACAGATCAGTTATACACCGGTAAGTCTTGATGATTTATCTGTAGCATTGAATTTGCCGGTAGATTTGCTTTTAGTGCAGTTATTAGATTTGGAGTTACAAGATTTAATTGTCAATGAGAATGGGCTCTATAAGCGGGTTGCATAAACGGAGTGGAGCGAGGAGGCAATCCTGTGCTAAGATACGATTCCGTTTTAGAAAGGAGAACCTATGTTAACCATTATTTCCCCGGCAAAAACCTTAGATTTTGAAAGTGCGGTCAGAAATCTTCCTGTTTCTCAACCTCACTTGACGGATTATAGTGAGCAACTGATTGAAATCTGCCGTCAATTATCTCCCCAAGATCTTTCTTCCTTAATGTCTATAAGCGATAAACTTGCAGGCCTAAATGTCGCTCGTTTTGCGGAATGGACAAAATCTCACAACGAAAAAAATTCACGCGCAGCCATTTGGGCATTCAAAGGTGATGTTTACACCGGCTTAGATGCTGATAGTTTATCTGATGAAGATGTACAATTCGCTCAACGTCATTTACGTATGCTTTCTGGTTTATATGGTTTACTTAAACCCCTTGATTTAATGCAACCTTACCGCTTGGAAATGGGCACGAAATTAGCAAATCCAAAAGGGAAAGATCTTTATGCTTTTTGGGGAAATATCATCACTCAATCAGTACAACAGGCACTTAATGAGCAAGGTGATCGTGTGTTGATCAATTTAGCTTCAGATGAGTATTATAAATCAGTGAAAGAGAGCCAATTAGATGCACAGATTGTTAAGCCAGTTTTCTTAGATAATAAGAATGGTCAATACAAAGTGATCAGCTTTTATGCGAAAAAAGCTCGTGGTTTAATGTGTCGTTTTATCATTCAAAATCGTTTACAACGTGTTGAACAACTTAAAGAGTTTGACCTTGGTGGTTATTGGTTTGATGCAGCATCCTCTACTGAAAAAGAATTTGTATTTAAGCGAGATATTAATGAATAAAATTCTTGTTATATTGACCGCACTTTTACTCTCAGGTTGTGCGGCAAAGGTGAGTCAGCTTCAAACGCCTAAAAAAATTGAGTACAACGGCAAAACCTATAAGCTTACTGCAAGCCAAGATTTGGGGACGATTGCACGTTACGTTTATCTGATGGAGCCAGATACATTAGAAAATTGGCAATCTCAGATTGAAGTGTTGTTTGATCGCGATCTGATTCGTACTATAGAACAACGCGTGACATTACGTGAGCGAGTGTATCGTAATTTGGGTGTGCAAGATTTCAAAATTCGTGCCAATTCAACGAATCCGAAAAAGCCCGCGACAGAATTAAACGGCTATGTCATTTATGCCCCGACAGAACAAAATCCGTCTTGGCAGGTAGATATTGCGAAAGGAAAAAATATTCCTTCTTGTGGTTTTGTACAATATCAATATTCCCAAAAAGTAGAACAAGGTAAAAAATTTCAACGTTTAAGTAAAGTAAAGATAGTAAGACATTTAGAAAAATATTTAGTGGCGAAAGAAAGTAAGACATTACAAAAAGCAGATTTGTCTTGGAAGTGTGAAAATCATTTTAATTACTAAAACTTATAACTAGATCAAATCTGGCGTAAATTTTAAAAATTTTGCTAGAGCAGAAATAGTGGATAGTGTAATCTTATTATCAGTTATTTTTAGAATGCAAAGTAGGTAAGTATGATTAAAAAAATTGCGGTATTAACTAGTGGTGGCGATGCACCAGGCATGAATGCTGCTATTCGTGCTGTTGTTCGCGCAGCTCTTGCAGAAGGGCTTGAAGTATTCGGCATTTATGATGGTTATCAAGGCTTATATAACAATAAAATCAAACAGTTAAACCGTTATAGCGTCTCAGACGTGATTAACCGAGGGGGTACATTCTTAGGATCTGCTCGTTTCCCTGAATTTAAGGATCCTGCTGTACGTGAAAAATGTGCAGAAATTTTACGTTCTCACGGTATTGATGCTTTAGTTGTTATCGGGGGGGACGGTTCTTATATGGGGGCAAAATTGCTCACAGAAGAACATGGTTTCCCTTGCGTAGGTATTCCAGGCACGATTGATAACGATGTAGCAGGCACAGATTATACAATCGGTTATGAAACGGCCCTACAAACAGCAGTGGATGCCATTGACCGTTTACGTGACACCTCAAGTTCTCACCAACGTATTTCTATCGTAGAAATCATGGGTCGTCACTGTAGTGACTTAACCATTTCAGCTGGTATTGCTGGTGGTTGTGAGTATATCGTGGCATCTGAAATGGAATTTAATCGAGAAGAATTAATTCGTCAAATTGAACGCAGTATTATTCGTGGAAAACGTCATGCCATTATTGCGATTACTGAATTAATCACAGACGTACATTCTCTTGCTCGTGAGATTGAAGCTCGTGTAGGCCATGAAACCCGTGCAACGGTATTAGGCCATATTCAACGTGGTGGCTCACCTTGTGCTTTTGACCGAATCTTAGGTTCTCGTATGGGCTCGTATGCAGTAGACTTATTGTTACAAGGGAAAGGTGGCTACTGCGTGGGCATTCAAAATGAAAAATTAGTTCACCACGATATTATTGATGCAATTAACAATATGCGCCGTGAATTTAAAGCAGATTGGTTAGAAATGGCTAAACGCTTAGAATAATCTTTTTACGGTTATTTAAAACAAAAGAAATCGGGCTAAAACAATGATTGTTTTAGCCCGATTTTTATATGCCCTAGATTAAGCTTTTAGCTTATTTCTCTTACGTTGTAAGAGGTACACTAAAACGAGTAATAATGCACAAGCGAGAGAAACGATAAATAAGCTACCAAAGAATCCATTCCAATGGAGAGATTGAATAATCCACGCTAATGGTGCACCAGCCGCGGCTGCACCAATATAGGCGAACAGACTAACGAAACCGGTAGAAGAACCTGAAGCATGTTTATGGGAGTTTTCCGCCGCCGCCATTGCGATAAGGAATTGTGGACCGAAGATAAAGAATCCCATTAGGAAGAATAGTCCACACATAACGAAATAGTTATCACTAGGGATGAACCATAATGCTAAGGAAGTTGAAATAATACCTAACACATAAATAATATTCATTTGGGTACGGTTTCCGTTGAAGAATTTATCAGAACCCCAACCTGCAAAAAGCGCACCTAAGAATCCGCCGATTTCAAAGAAAGAAACAGCTGAGTTCGCTTTAAGTAAGTCATAACCGTGGGTTTCTGTTAAATACAAGTTACCCCAGTCATTGATACCGGTACGGATGATATAAATAAAACACCAAGAAAAGGCTAATGCCCAGATAATGCTGTTTTTAAACACATAAATTTTAAGGATTTCCCAGTTAGATAAACCTAAACCTTCATTTTCATGTTCTTTTTCCGCGATATCATTACGCCATTCACCCACAGTTGGGAGACCCATTGATGTTGGGCGATCGCGTAATAAGAAGCAAAGGGCAAAACCAATGACACAGGCAATAATTCCCGGTACGATCATGCCGTAACGCCATCCCCAATAAAGGGCTACTGCACCAGATAAAATTGGGATAAGCGCACCACCTAAGTTATGTGAGGTATTCCAAATAGCCCACCATAAACCACGTTCATTACGTGAGTACCAAGTATTCAGGATTTTTGAACATGGAGGCCAACCCCAACCTTGGAAAAAGGCGTTGATCATCCAAAGGGTGATAAACATAAAGACAGATGAGCTCATACCGAATAGAATATTGACGACACCTGTCATCATTAAGCCAATTCCCATAAAGTAACGAGGGTTAGAGCGGTCACCAAGTACGCCCGATAAGAATTTAGATACACCGTAGGTGAGATAAAACGCAGTACCCATGATCCCGATATCGGCTTTTTGTAGACCGAGATCCGTTAGCATGGCAGGCATAACGAAGTTAAAACTTTTACGAGTAAAATAGAAAACAGCGTAGCCGATATAACTGGTAATCATCAAATGTAATCGCCAGTAACGATAAGTTTTATCGATCTCTTCTTTGCTTTTCGTAACCGGTAGATCCGGTGGTACACTGAAGATACCCATAATATTTCTCCTCTAATGATAATAAATCGTTTCAGTATATTACAAAGTTAGTTTTCAAAAAGGGACTCAGATCAAAGATTTTAGAATTTATGTGAAAAATGGCGTGAATAGTTGATTTGATGATATGAGAACAAAGTGCGGTCAACCTTTTTAAGGTTTTGACTGCACTTTATTTTAGGGGATGTTTAATATATTTTATGCTTTACGTTGCAAAATTAAAAAACGGCAATCATAGGGATTGTCTTCGTCAGCTTGGCGATATTCTTCAAACTCGATGTTCCATTCAGACCAATTAATTTCAGGGAAGAAAGTATCGCCGTCAATGTCTGCTTGAATTTGCGTGAGGTACAATTTATCTGCTTTAGGTAAATATTGTTTAAATAACTCGCCGCCGCCAATCAACATAATTTCATCAAATTTTTTGACAAAATCGACCGCACTTTCAAAATTCTCTTTCCAGATGACACCTTCATGTTCGTAAGGCGTGCGTGAAAGGACAATATTGGTACGTTTGGGTAGTGGGCGACCAATGCTTTCAAAGGTTTTACGACCCATAATGACTGGTTTGCCTGTGGTGTTTTTGCGAAACCAGGTTAAATCAGCAGGTAAGTGCCAAGGCATTTGATTATCTTTTCCGATGACGTTATTTTTTGTTGTCGCAACGATCAAACTTAATGTCATATTTTCTATCCTATTTTTCTTTTTTTGCACTATATCATAGCTATTCACAAAATCTGTATATAAGGTTGGATTTTTCGTGATTTTTATTAATTTTAGTGCTAATTTAACCGTACTTTTCTATTTTTTCACTGAGGATAAACTATGTCGGCAAATCGCAAAACAATCGTCGTAAAATTTGGTACCAGTACATTAACGCATGGTTCCCCAAAATTGAATGCGCCTCACATGGTCGATATTGTTCGCCAGATTGCACAGCTTCATCAAGCAGGTTTTCGTGTAGTGATTGTAACATCAGGGGCGATTGCTGCTGGACGACATTATTTAAATCATCCTCAACTTCCTCCAACCATTGCGTCAAAACAGCTTTTAGCTGCTGTAGGGCAGAGCCAGCTTATTCAAGCCTGGGAAAAATTATTTGCGATTTATGATATTCATATTGGGCAAATTTTATTAACTCGTGCCGATATTGAAGACCGTGAACGTTTTTTAAATGCACGCGATACATTACATGCGCTGTTGGACAATCATATTATTCCTGTGATTAATGAGAATGATGCGGTGGCAACGGCTGAGATTAAAGTAGGGGATAACGATAACTTATCGGCGCTAGTCGCGATTTTAGTGCAAGCGGAACAACTTTACTTATTAACGGATCAACAAGGTCTATATGAAAGCGATCCTCGTAAAAATCCAGATGCGAAATTAATTCCAGAGGTTGAGCAAATTACCGATCATATTCGTTCTATTGCAGGCGGTAGCGGTACAAATCTTGGAACTGGCGGGATGAGTACAAAAATTATTGCGGCAGATGTGGCAACGCGTTCGGGTATTGAAACCATTATTGCGCCAGGCAGCCGACCTGATGTTATTGTGGATTTGGCTTACGATAAACCAATTGGCACTAAATTTATTGCTCATCACTCAGATCGTCTAGAAAGCCGTAAACAGTGGTTATTTGCAGCTCCATCAGCGGGTATGCTGACGATTGATGAAGGTGCTGAAAATGCTATGTTAGCACAGAATAAATCGTTGCTGCCTGCAGGGATTACGGCTGTGGAAGGGTGTTTCTCACGCGGTGAAGTCGTCAAAATTAAGAATATCTCTGGTAAAGTGATTGCACTCGGTATGCCGCGTTATAACAGCGATGCGTTGGAATTAATCAAAGGGAAAAAATCCCAAGAAATTGAACAAATTCTTGGTTATGAGTACGGCGCAGTTGCGTTACATCGTGATGATATGATTGTGTTATAGCATTAAAGATTTATCATCTACTCAAAGGTTATTCTTGAAAATATCGTAGCCAATTTTAGTGGGTAAATATATAGGAGGTATAAGTGTAGCTCCTTATCGACTAAAGAGGAGCGGGATATTGGCATGATGATAACCATTTCTTCATCTATAGCTATCGCAGTAATAACAACGGTGATAGGAAATAAAAAAGTGCGGTTATTTTTATTTGTACCGCACTTTTAACGTTTTATTTTTTCATTACATTCCTATGACGACACAGCTTGCTACAGGTTTTGCCGTATCTTGAACAGCAGTTGCAGCATCTCGACTGCTAAATGGTCCTACGCGGACACGATTCCATTCTTCATTTCGCATAATTTGTGCATTCACACCTGCCATCGCAAGACGACCTTGTAAACTTTCTGCTTGTGCGCGATTTTTAAATGCGCCACATTGCAAACCAAATTTTTTACCACCAGCCTGTACTTGCTGTTCAGCAGGTTTCGGTTCGGCTTTTTTCGGTTGCTCAGCTTTAGCTGGTTCTGTTTTAGCTGGTTCCGCTTTCACTACTTCTACTTTTTTCGGTGGTTCTGGCTTTTTAACTGGCTCAGGCTTTTTCGTTTCTGGTTTTGCGGTTTGCTGTGGAGGCTGAACTTGTTGAGCTTGAGGTGTCGCTTTTTCCGCATTTGCTGCTTCTTGTTCTTTACGTTGAGCTTCTAATTTTTTCGCTTCTTCAGCCGCCTTTTGCTCTTTTTCCATTTGAATTAGCACTTGACGTTGTTCTTCCGTCAAACGCATATTTTTTTCAACAGAAGAAGGATTATTATCCACCGGCACAGTGCGGGTTTCTAATTCTTTAATATAGTGCCATACTTCCTCTGGACGACTTGGTAACACGCTTTTTGGTTGTGGTTTTTCTGGTTGAACATTTGTTGTGACTACAGGCTCAGGCGTTTTGCTTTTTAAGAAATAAAGCCCTAAACCAAAACCTAATACCGCCACTAATGCAAGACCAATTAAGGTATTGCGATTGAAACTTTTCTGTGCTTTCTTTTTATTATTTTTTGAGCCGTTTCGACCGGCAAAATCTCGATGAGCCACGATACAATCCTAAAATATTCGATTAATTAAAATTAAAGTGTAAAAAATGCTTAATTCTACTGAAAAACTGTGCATTTTTCTAGGGGATTTTTGCTAGCTCAAGTCCAATGGATCCACGTCTAAAATCAACCGCACTTGAGAAGACTTTATCAGCTCTGGCGAATATCGACTTAATGCCGCCTGTAATTGCTTCCGAGAGGCATGTTGTAATAGCAACTGCCAACGATATTGCCCCGCTTTTTTGCTGAATGGTGCGGGAATCGGCCCCAACACTTGCAAGCCTTCAATGTTTTGTTCATAGAAAAAAGAGGCTAATTGCGACAATGCATTTTCCGCCTCTTCAGAATGACGACATTGGGCTTTAAACAACGCTTGAAAACTAAACGGTGGCAAGCCCATATTATGGCGTAGCTTCAAGGTTTCTTCTGCAAAGGCTTGATAGCCTTTTTCAAGCAAGGTGGTTAATAACGGGTGATCCGGATAATGTGTCTGCAAAACCACTTCACCCTGTTTTTCAGCTCTGCCTGAGCGCCCTGCAACTTGTACATAAAGCTGCGCTAAACGTTCTTCGGCCCTGAAATCAAGGGAAAACAAGGCATTATCCACATTCACTAAAGCAACCAAAGTGACATTCGGAAAATGGTGTCCTTTAGCTAACATTTGTGTGCCAATTAAAATCTGACTTTTACCTTGCTGAATATCCTCTAAATAACTTTCAAGCTTGCCTTTTCGTGCTGTGCTATCACGATCGATACGAGCAATATTATATTGCGGGAAACATGTTTTTAGAGTTTCCTCCAGTTGTTCTGTACCTAAACCCGTTGTGACTAAATGCGTTGAACCACAATGACCACACTGAATCGGTACTGTTTTTTGCGCACCACAATGATGGCAGCGTAAAACGCGTTGGTGTTGGTGATAAGTATAAGGTTTTTCACAATGATGACATTCATCAATCCAGCCACATTCATGACATAACAACACAGGCGCAAATCCACGTCGATTAAGGAATAACAATACTTGGTTGCCTTTTTCTAAGTGTTCTTGCATACGTCGTAATAGCGGTTCGGATAAGCCGTTTTGAATTCGTTGATGTTTTAAATCAATCACAAATTGACGAAGTGCGGTCGCATTTCCGGCTCTTTTTGATAGTACCAAATGATGATATTTACCACTTTGTACGTTATTCACACTTTCTAAACTTGGTGTGGCAGAACCTAATAAGATAGGAATATTGAGTTTTTGTGCTAAAACAATACCTAAATCTCTCGCATGATAACGCCAACCATCTCGCTGTTTAAACGAGCCGTCATGCTCTTCATCTAAAATGATTAAGCCGAGATCTGAAAATTGGGTGAACAGCGCGGATCTCGTACCAATCACGATTGCACTCTGTCCTGTTCTTGCTCGCTCCCAAACATTTAAGCGCTGTGTATCATTCAAGTTGGAATGCAATACATCAATTTCTACATTAAAGCGAGCTTGGAAACGTCTCACGGTCTGAGGGGTAAGTCCAATTTCGGGTACAAGAACCAAAACCTGCTTGCCTTTCTTTAAGACTTCTTCAATATACTGCAGATAGATTTCAGTTTTGCCTGAACCGGTCACGCCCTCTAACAACCACACATTAAAGCCTTCTTGGAAAAGTAACTGGCTAAATGCAAGGGCTTGTTGCTTGTTTAAGGTCAATCGATTATCAAGATTAACTAAAGGATTATCCCCTAAAGCCTGCTGCCAACTTTTTTGTTCAGTAGGCACAACAATCTCTTCCACATAATCTTTGCCTTTAAGGGTTGACCAAATTGCGGAACTGATCTCATTGTTACCTTTTTCTAGATTTTGTGTGAGCAATAAATTTAAGGCTTCACTTTGTTTTTTGGCGCGTTTTAATTTACCCGATTCTAACGCTTGTTTTCCAATATCCGTAATACGCCAAAAAGTGCGGTCATTTTTAACCGCACTTTCTCCATGACGAAGTTTGACTGGCAACGCTTGAAACAACACATCGCCTAATGCTGCACGATAATAATTAGCCGACCAAGCTAACCAATCCCAAGTTGTGGAATTAAAAAGTGATTCAACATCAAGTACATCAATAATCGGTTTTAACTTCTCTTTTGCTATATCCGAAGAAGCGGGCAAATCCACCACGATCCCGACTCGTTTTTGCGAACCAAAAGGCACCAACACGCGTCCACCAACGATTGGCGTCAAGTCGGGCAAATAGAGATAATCAAAAAATCGGGGGAGCGGTACAGCTAATGCAACTCGGACAATATTCATAACAAAAAATAATTAAAAATTTTCGCTATTATACGGGAATTAGGTGGAAAAATCCCACAACCTTGCCTTTTAGTGTATAATCGCAGCCAATTTTAATTAAGCGAATAAAAACCATGACAGAAGAGCAAAAAACCTTTGCTGATCAAAAACGTAAAACCGTTGAAACGGCTGAATTTACAGAAGATGGTCGTTATAAACGTAAAGTTCGTAGCTTTGTGTTGCGGACAGGTCGCTTAAGTGATTTTCAAAAAAATATGATGAATGATCACTGGGCTGATCTTGGATTAGATTATCAAAATGCCCCTTTTGATTTTGCCGCGATTTATGGCAATACGAATCCCGTTATATTAGAAATTGGCTTCGGAATGGGGAAATCTTTAGTGGATATGGCTGAAGCAAATCCTGATAAAAATTATCTCGGTATTGAAGTACATACACCTGGTGTAGGTGCTTGTATTGCTTATGCGGTAGAAAAAGGCGTGAAAAACCTTCGCGTGATTTGCCATGATGCCACTGAAATTTTACGTGATTGTGTGAAAGACGGCAAATTGGGCGGTTTACAGCTTTTCTTCCCTGATCCTTGGCACAAAGCGAAACATCATAAACGTCGTATTGTTCAACCGCACTTTGTACAGCAAGTCATCCAAAAATTACAACCAAATGGCTTTATTCATATGGCTACGGACTGGGAAAACTATGCAGAACAAATGCTCGAAGTGCTTTCAGCCAATGAAAATTTAGTCAATACTGCCGAACAAGATTATATTCCACGTCCTGATTTCCGCCCTCTCACAAAATTTGAGGCGCGCGGTCATCGTTTAGGTCATGGTGTGTGGGATTTATACTTTAAGAAAAAATAATCATCGAGATGATGACTATATCCATCACCTTAATATAGGAGAACATTGAAAATGACAACCCGTAATCAACGTCAACGTAAAAAACTTCACTTAGCAGAGTTTCAAGAATTAGGCTTCTTAGTGAATTGGCAATTTGCTGAAGGAACCAGCATCGAAACTATCGATGAAACTGTTGATCGTTTTATTGCTGAAGTGATTCAACCAAACGGCTTAGCTTATGAAGGTAGCGGCTATTTACATTGGGAAGGCTTAGTTTGCTTAGAAAAAATCGGCAAATGTGATGAAAGCCATCGCCAATTAGTACAAAAATGGTTAGAAGAGAATAAATTGCAACAAATCGAAATTAGCGAATTATTTGATATTTGGTGGGATTACCCAACAAAAAACGCATAATATTTTAAGTACACTTCAGGGCGGGTTATCCGCCCTATTTAATAATCATTTTCACTTATATTTTAACAATTTATTTACACTTCTAATTTCCTTTCAAAATATCCTTGATCTACCTCAATAAAAGTGTATATTTTTTAAAAACTACTCCTTTTAGGTAGTTACTATTTTGTTATCGGAGCTAGATAATGCTCCCCTTGAAAATACAGAACGCTAAAGAAAAATATGGCGATTGAAAATCCTTCTCGCAGACAATTATTACGTGGGCAATTTTTACAATCGTTACATTCTGAAAACGCTAAAATTCAAGGTATAAATGCTATCCGTCCACCTTGGTCGATAAACGAGTCAGACTTTACAGATAAATGTACTCGATGCGGTGATTGCATGCTGGTATGTGAAACTCAAATTATCGTAAAAGGTGATGGCGGCTTTCCTGAAATACAATTTGATAAAGGCGAATGCACTTTCTGCCAAAAATGTGTTTTAGTCTGCGAACAACCGATTTTCCGTTCATTAGAAGAAGAATCTTGGACATATAAAGTTGAGATTACAACACAGTGCCTCACAGAAAATCGAGTGGAATGCCGAAGTTGCCAAGATAGCTGTCCGATGAATGCCATCCGTTTTCGATTACAGCTTGGTGGTGTGGCAAAACCCATTTTAGATTTAGAAAGCTGTAATGGTTGTGGTGCTTGTTTAAGCGTTTGCCCAACAAAAGCAATAAAAATTTTTAATTTAGAAACAAATACAGATGAGTCAATTTAGCGAAAATGAAAACTGGTATGTATGCAGCATTGTTGTGCAAGCCAGACCAGAAAAACTTAACCAAGTCAAAGAAGCCATTTTAGCGATTTCAACCGCCGAAATTCATGGCGAAAAATCTGATGAAGGCAAATTGGTAGTTACACTTGAAAGTAACCGTCAATTAGCGTTAGCAGATCTGATGGATGAAATTAAAGATATCCCAGGAGTGATTGTCGTTTCTTTAATTTCTAATTACTTAGATGAAAAATAAATAATTTGGGTATACATATTATTTTATATATTCTGACAAATTCAATAATGAGTGGGGAAAACTATGGAACTTAATCGTAGAGATTTTATGAAAGCCAATGCTGCACTTGCAGCAGCTGCGGCTGGCGGGATGGCTATTCCCGTTTGACAGGGTGGTGGAATTTACCATATGGGTATCAAATGGGATAAAGCACCATGTCGTTTCTGTGGTACAGGTTGTAGCGTATTGGTAGGAACCAAAGATGGTCGAGTTGTTGCGACTCAAGGTGACCCAGATGCAGAGGTAAACCGTGGTTTAAACTGTATCAAAGGTTACTTCCTTTCTAAAATCATGTACGGTGCAGACCGTGTAAAAACGCCATTATTACGTATGAAAGATGGTAAATTCCATAAAGAAGGTGACTTTACACCAGTTTCTTGGGATCAAGCTTTCACTATCATGGCGGAAAAAATCAAAGACATCTTGAAGAAAAAAGAACCAAATGCTGTTGGGATGTTCTCTTCCGGTCAAACTACTATCTATGAAGGCTATGCAAAAGTAAAACTTTGGAAAGCTGGTCTTCGTTCAAATACTATCGATCCTAATGCTCGTCACTGTATGGCGTCTGCAGCGGTTGCGTTTATGCGTACATTCGGTATGGATGAACCAATGGGTTGCTATAACGATATCGAGAAAACCGATGCATTTGTGCTTTGGGGTTCAAACATGGCGGAAATGCACCCAATTTTATGGTCTCGTATTTCTGACCGTCGTCTTTCTTCTGATAACGTGAAAGTTGTAGTTATGTCAACATTCGAACACCGTTCGTTTGAATTAGCTGATGTGCCTATCGTATTTAATCCACATGCAGACCTTGCAATCCTTAACTACATTGCAAACTACATTATCCAAAACGATAAAGTAAACTGGGACTTCGTTAATAAACATACTAAATTCAAACGTGGTGAAACTGATATCGGTTATGGTCTACGTCCAGAACACCCACTTGAAGTTGCAGCGAAAAACCGTAAAACTGCAGGTAAAATGTATGACTCTGACTTCGAAGAATTCAAGAAAATCGTTGCACCTTATACATTAGACGAAGCACACCGTATTTCTGGTGTACCAAAAGATCAGCTTGAAACCCTCGCGAAAATGTACGCGGATCCAGAACAGAACTTAGTTTCTTACTGGACAATGGGCTTTAACCAACACACTCGTGGTGTATGGGTTAACCACATGATCTATAACGTACACTTATTAACCGGTAAAATTTCTAAACCAGGTTGTGGTCCGTTCTCATTAACTGGTCAACCTTCAGCTTGTGGTACAGCGCGTGAAGTGGGTACTTTCGTTCACCGTTTACCAGCGGACATGGTAGTAACCAATCCTAAACACGTTGAAATCGCTGAGAAAAAATGGAAATTACCAAAAGGTACCATTCCAACTGTACCTGGATACCCAGCTGTACAACAAAGCCGTGCATTAAAAGATGGTAAATTAAACTTCTTATGGCAACTTTGTACCAACAACATGCAAGGCGGTCCAAACATTAATGAAGAAATTTTCCCAGGCTGGCGTAACCCTGAAAACTTCATCGTTGTTTCAGACCCTTACCCATCCGTTTCTGCAGTTGCAGCAGACCTAATTCTCCCTACTTGTATGTGGGTAGAAAAAGAAGGGGGCTATGGTAACGCAGAACGTCGTACCCAATTATGGCGTCAACAAGTGAAAGGTCCTGGTGAGTCTCGTTCTGACTTATGGCAAATTGTGGAATTCTCTAAATACTTCAAAACAGATGAAGTATGGGGCGAAGAATTATTAGCTCAAATGCCAGAATATCGTGGTAAGACTTTATATGAAGTACTTTACGAGAATGGTGAAGTAAACAAATATAAAGTACCAACGGATGTTCCAGGATACATCAATGATGAAGCAGATCACTTTGGTTACTACCTACAAAAAGGCTTATTCGAAGAATACGCAAGCTTTGGTCGTGGTCATGGCCATGACTTAGCACCATTTGATACTTACCACCAAGTACGTGGTTTACGTTGGCCGGTTGTTGACGGTAAAGAAACCTTATGGCGTTACCGTGAAGGCTTTGACCCGTATGTTAAAGCAGGCGAAGATGTTGCGTTCTACGGTTATCCGGATAAAAAAGCAATTATCTTAGGTGTGCCTTATGAAGACCCTGCAGAATCACCAGATGAAGAATATCCATTATGGTTATGTACTGGTCGTGTACTTGAACACTGGCATACCGGTACCATGACTCGTCGTGTACCTGAATTACACCGTGCGTTCCCGAACAACTTAGTTTGGATGCACCCAGCGGATGCGAAAAAATATGGCTTACGTCATGGGGATAAAGTGAAATTAATTACACGACGTGGTGAAATGGTTTCTTACTTAGATACCCGTGGTCGTAACAAATGTCCTCAGGGCTTAATTTACACAACCTTCTTTGATGCCGGCCAACTTGCGAACAAATTAACATTGGACGCAACCGATCCGATTTCAGGTGAAACCGACTATAAAAAATGTGCGGTTAAAGTAGAAAAAGCGTAGGATTTTCCTTTTGTTTCTAGTCACTCCTCTCTTTCAAGAGAAGGGAATTTAAAATAAGAGCGGTCAAATTTTGCAACATTTTCACAAAATCGGGCCGCTTATAAAAGGAAACGCAGATGAGACTTGATCCTAACCGTCGTCAGTTTTTAAAAAATGTGACAAGAACGGCTGCCGGAGTGTGTGGGGTTGGTATTATTCTTGGCTTACAGCAACAACAAGCTAAAGCTAAAGAAGGAATCGCCTTACGTCCACCTGGTGCTTTACCGGAAAAGGATTTCTTGGCAGCTTGTACCCGTTGCGGACAATGTGTCCAAGCGTGTCCATATGATATGTTGCATTTAGCTTCGCTAATTTCACCAATGGAAGCGGGCACACCGTATTTTATCGCTCGGGATAAACCTTGCGAAATGTGTCCGGATATTCCATGTATGAATGCTTGTCCAAGTGGTGCATTAAGTGAAGAGCTTAAAGATATCAATGATGCTAGAATGGGCTTAGCCGTCTTGCTGGATCATGAAACCTGCTTAAACTGGCAAGGTTTACGTTGTGATGTTTGTTATCGAGTTTGCCCATTAGTGGATAAAGCGATTACGCTTGAACGCATCCACAATGATCGTACGGGGATTCATGCAAAGCTTATTCCAACCGTTCACTCTGATGCTTGCACTGGATGTGGTAAATGTGAACAAGCTTGTGTGTTAGAAGAAGCGGCAATCAAAGTCTTACCGATGGATATCGCCAAAGGACTGCTCGGTCGCCACTATCGCTTAGGTTGGAAAGAAAAACAAAATGCGGGAAAATCCTTAATTGAGGAACAACATCCGGATGGCTTACGTCCAGCAATGGATGCTCGTACGCCAGAAGACTTACATGAGCCGGTTTATCAACCAATGCAGGTTCAGCCAAACCAAAAAGTGGCAACACCGAATCGTGCAACAATGGATTATGTTCCAAATCCAACCACAGTGCCGGAAGCTGAACAGTTCCCGAATTTGGATTTAAACATTAAGGGGGTTAAATAATGGCTGAAAAATATACCCCGAATAAGCCAAAAGATGCTGGCTTAGAAGCACGTCAAAAACTTGGTTGGTGGCATGCTTATCGCTTTTTAATTCTACGTCGAATTAGTCAATTAAGTATTATTTTAATGTTCTTAAGCGGCCCGATTTGGCAAGTTTGGATTCTAAAAGGCAATTACAGCTCAAGCATGCTTTTGGATACTGTGCCATTGACAGATCCATTGATTACCGCTGAAAGTTTAGTGACAGGTTACCTACCAGAAGTCACAACGATTATTGGTGCCTTGGTTATTGTCATATTCTACGCCATCATTGCGAGCAAAGCCTTTTGTAGTTGGGTTTGTCCAATGAATATTGTGACTGATGCAGCAGCTTGGTTACGCAGAAAATTAGGTATTCGACAATCATTAAAAATTTCACGTCAACTTCGCTATGTGATTTTAGCCGTGATATTAGTTGGTAGTGCAATAACGGGTACACTCTTATGGGAATGGATAAACCCTGTTGCAGGACTTGGACGCATATTCGTCTTTGGAACAGGTGCAACGCTTTGGTTGGTAGCAGTTATCTTCCTATTCGACTTACTCGTTGCTGAACATGGTTGGTGTGGTCACCTTTGCCCAATTGGCGCGATGTATGGTGTGATTGGTGCTAAAAGCCTAATTAAAATTAATGTAGTCGATCGCGATCGCTGTGACCGTTGTATGGACTGTTATAATGTTTGCCCAGAACCGCAAGTATTAAGACTTCCTTTGCACGGTGGATCAGAAGACAGTCAAATCATATTGGCAAAAGATTGTATTACTTGTGGACGTTGCATTGACGTTTGCGCAGAAAATGTATTTACATTTGGTTCTCGCTTTGAGAAACAAATAAAAATTAAAAATATTTAATTATTGAATGGAGTGGATTTCATGAAAAAATCATTTATTTTCATGCTGGCTTTATGTAGTGGATTGGCATTTGCCGATGCGCCGCAAGTTGCAAACAGCATTGATAAAACAGCAGAAAGTATTGCACCAGCATTTACGAATCCTTATAAAGATGTTGGTAATATTCCTGTAACCTTCCCTCACCAACCACCACTTGTTCCACACAGCATTCGTGGTTTACAAGTGACTAAGAATGCTAACCAATGTTTAGGCTGTCACTCTCCGGATGTTGCTCCAACAACGGGTGCACCTCGCGTACCTGAAAGCCACTTTTTAACACGTGATGGACAAAAAACAGAAGGCACTTCGCCACGTCGTTATTTCTGTTTACAATGCCACGTTCAACAAACTAACGTGAACCCAATTATCCAAAATAAATTTGAAACTATTCGTCAAATGCAAGGTAAATAAGGAGCTAAACCATGATTAAATCAAGCATTCAGAAAGTTTGCCGTTGGTTACGCTCTCCGGGCAAAATGGCAATCGGTGGTGTTATTTTATTAACGGTCATTGGTACTATCGTTGGAATTAACCTATTCAATGTAGGAATGGCAACAACGAACACTGAGCAATTCTGTTCAGATTGCCATACTAATGACGTTGTACCTGAGTATCAAGCTTCAATTCATTTTAGTAACCGTTCAGGTGTAAAAGCGATTTGTTCTGACTGTCACGTTCCACACGAATTCGTACCAAAAATGATTCGTAAAATGCAGGCATCGACTGAGGTTTATGCTCACTTTACAGGTAAAGTCGATACTAAAGAAAAATTTGAGAAACATCGTTTAGAAATGGCAGAACGCGAATGGGCGCGTATGAAAGCGAATAATTCACAAGAGTGCCGTAACTGCCATAACTTCAATGATATGGACTTTACTCAACAAAAAACTGTGGCACAACAAATGCATGCACTTGCACAGGAACAAAACAAAACCTGTATCGATTGTCACAAAGGTATTGCACATAACCTTCCACACATGGAAAAAGTACAACAAAGCTTTATTCCAGCGGATATGTTAAAAGCAAATGAAAAACCTGCAGATAACAAAGATGCAAAATAATCTAATAAATTGATGAGAATAAATCGGCACTCATTTTGAGTGCCGATTTTATTTTTATTTTTTAAGGAAATCTTTATCAGATAATACTCTTAACGGTTGCATATCACTGTTTCCCATAATGACTAAACTCGGATCTGAGCGTAAACAGCTGCCACCATAATGCCCGCCGACAGTGAAAGTACAGACCTGAATATATTGGTCTTCTACTTTTGGTAAACACCAAAGTTGTTGATAAATACTTTCCTGCTTATCAAAACGACCATCTTTGCTATCAAGCACTGATTCATACTCACCAATCAATTTCACATTATCACCTCGACGACCGGCAATGGGTTTTTGTGCATAACCATTTTTAATCAGCTCAGGCGTCAATTCAAATCCCGCTTCGAGTAGATAACGATGATTTGGGAATAATGACCACAACACTGGTAAAATCGCTTTATTACTTGGAATCGCTGTCCAAAGTGGTTCATAAACTAGAACTTCTGGACGAAGTAACACATCAATCAACCGCACTTTATCTTCTGGATAGCCTGTACGAATTGGTGGTGCGACCTCCATGCCTGTTGCATCTTCACGAAGTTGCTCCAACATGGTTTCCCAGGCCCACGTTTTCCATACTGTTTTTACCTGGTTATCTTCATCATCAATCAAACGACCACGATTATCCCAATGTAATCCCTCGGTCCCATGAATAATTTTGGCTTGAAATCCTGCTTGAACCAGTGCATTGCGCATAAATAATGCGTGATAATCTTCCTCATCATCGTGATCTTGCATAATATGAACAAGTGGCGTGGCTTCACTATGTTTCCAACAATCCGCTAATGCATTACGTAAGCCATCGGCAGGATTATCGCCTATATTCAATCCACCCTGAATTGCCCATCGATTCATAAATTCACCCGCTTCAGCGTGACAAGAAGCTGAATCTGCATTGTATTCATACACTTTCAATCCACGACTATCCATGCAGAAATCTAAACGCCCCGTAATGGTTTGATAACGGCGATTTTGCCAAGATAACCGTAAGCGAGACCAAAGCAATTTAGGAATATTAAAATATTGTAATAACTTATCGTCTTTTAAGACTTTATCTGTGGCATGCAAATACATTAAATGCAATTCATTGGTTGCACGAATCAACTCATGCTGCGCTGTTTCAGATATCGTAAAATAGCGATATTGATCCGAATGGCTGACTTTATGCCCGCCCATTGCTTTCACATATGCAGCTTCAAATTCATTTTGCTCATTCAGCCATTTATGCTCAAACTGACCATTGTTTTCTATATGTTCAGCATGAATCTCAAGTTTCTCTTTTTCTGGTGTTGGCCGCGGCAGACTGTATTCGGTATCTTCTGTTTGGATCATCCAACCTAAAATTTCTGTATCATCAAAGGTATCATGCAGAAAATAACCACTTTCGGAAACCGTCATCGGTAATTCACGAGTCCATTGCTGCCCACTTGGTAAGCGAGAGTGAATCACGTTTTGCTCGGCAATGCGAATTTTATCTTCTAATACCTCGGTAATGATCGCCACATGCCCCGTATGTTGAAATTCACCGCCCTCCTGCCAAATTAACAATGCACCTGCTTCAGGCTTACGTTTACAACCATTTGCAAAGGCTTGTAAAGGTAATAAGGCATCATTCACCACTTGACGTAAAAATCGTAAAGAAAAGATCTCGTAAGCCATTCCTACATCTGTAAACACCATGCCATGATTGAGATATAAATAACGACGCGCAAATTCCACGCACTGCCATTTGTAGCCCATGTACTCTCTTCCCAAATAACTGCGAAAGGCGGCATCATCGGGATACTCTTTCTCATCTGCTGTATGATAATCGGATGAATAAATCGCAATGCCACCCGGTGCATAGCCTAATAAGCTCCCGAAAGGATCGTGTGTACTGATATTTGCTGAACGTTCAGGCATAAAAACTCCCTGTTAAATAACAATTGGAGATAGTATAGATCTTTTGTCTGATTCCCCCAAAAGGCTTTTAAACAAAATATCAAAATTTGAATCTCATATAATTTTAAAAAAGAAAAAGAGCTGACAGATGTCAGCCCTCAAAACAAACCTAAAAATAACCGCATTTAAGGTTATTTCACATACCAATGTGCTAATAAAATCCCTGTATTTACTGCAATATTTAATCCTGCTTTTAATGGATTACTTAAAGAAAGACGCACATTTACATCTTGTTTCTCACGAATATCATCCGTACTACCTTCACTCAATACCAACGCGACTTTCTCTGCAAATTTGAGTTGTTCCAACGCAACACCTTGTTTATTGGTTGATACATGAATAATCTGATAACCAGCTTTGCGTAAAGCCGCTAAAGCGATTTCCGTACTTTCTGTTTCTAAAATACGAATATGCTCCATTCCGCCTTCCGCTACACGCATAGCAGCGGGCGCATAAAGCTGTTCAACTTGATTTGTCACCACATTTTTAATGCCGTAGAAGGCGCAAGTACGCACAACGCCACCTAGGTTTTGCGCATTATTGATTTGATCAAGCACCACTAAACAGTCTTCTTGACGCGGTACATCTAAATAACCTTGCAAAGAAAAAGCACGTTGCTTTTTCACTAACATACAAATGCCGCCATGATGCTCCGTACCGCTTACTAAGCTTAGCTCATCACTATCCACCACGTGATACACTTTTCTATTTGCAGCTAAATAACTGAAAATCTCGCCAATTCGATGTGCCATTTGCACCGTTGCCCATACACGAACGATGCTCTCCGGACGCTCAGCAAACAATTCTAAGCACGCATTTTCACCATACACTTTCATTTCTTCAGCACGGTTCTTTTTAATTTTCTCCGGTGCTCGTGGTGATAATGCACCCGTTTTCTTTTCTTTCGGTTTATAACTCACACCCGTACTTTTTACTGTTACTTTTACCAAGCCACTTTCGCCATTGGCTTTATTTAATGAAAGTTCCGCAATTTTCGGTTCTCTCAGTTCTTGCTGCTGAAAACCTCGAGAAGATTTACGATCATCCCATTTTTTATCAAAGTGCGGTCGATTTTCCCCACGTTTTTCATTATTCTGACGATTATCAAAGCGAGGTTCTTTGTCATTAAATGCTCGTTTTGATCTACGCTCTTGAAAAGATTTAGTGGAATTGGTTTGGTATGATGGTTTGCGTGAATTGCTCATAATTTGCTTCTCGAAGAAAAAATTGGGTAATAATTCGCCAAAAAATGCGAAAATTTGTGAGCATTATAACGAAAAAAAACCTTTTTTCTATCAATCCTCAAAGGAAATATTGTAAACTAGAGCATTAATTTTTAGTGTAGAGATAGATTATGTTAATCAATAAAGCTAAACGAGCAGAACAAAATTTAAAAAATTTACCTTTTCTTCCTTTACAGGCTGAACAGGTTGAGTTTCTGTTTAGTCCGCTTGAATTCAAAGCACAAATTATAGAATTAATTCGCCAAGCTAAAAAACGCATTTACGTGACCGCGCTTTATTGGCAAAAAGATGAAGCGGGACAAGAAATTCTCAATGAGATTTATCGCGTAAAACAAGATCATCCTGAATTGGATGTGAAAATTTTAGTAGATTGGCATCGCGGACAACGCAATTTACTCGGTGCAGAAAAATCTGCCACTAACGCTGATTGGTATTGTGAACAACGCCAAACCTATCAACTTCCCGATGAACCTAATATGTTCTTCGGTGTGCCAATTAATACCCGTGAAGTCTTCGGTGTGTTACATATTAAAGGCTTTGTGTTTGACGATACCGTTCTTTATAGCGGCGCAAGTATCAATAACGTGTATTTACAACAACAAGATAAATACCGCTACGACCGCTATCAAAAAATCCATAATGCTGCACTTGCCGACTCGATGGTTAATTTCATCAATGATTATTTATTGGATTTCAGTGCGGTACATCCATTAGATGTGGCTAATCGCCCTCGCACCAAAGAAATTCGTAGTGCAATAAAAGCTTATCGTAAAAACTTATCTGCTCATGCTGAATATCAGTTGGAAAGTTCGGTTGGTTTTTCAGATGTTTTAACCATTTCACCACTTTTTGGTTTAGGTGCATCTGGCAACGAATTAAACCAAGTTATCGAAGATTTATTCTTACAAGTGCAGGAAAAATTGGTGATTTGCACGCCTTATTTCAACTTTCCTCGCACGCTAAGAAGTAAACTTGCCCGCTTATTAGAACAAGGAAAACGTGTCGAAATTATCGTGGGTGATAAAGTCGCGAACGATTTCTATATTCCACCAGATCAACCGTTTAAAATGGCAGGTGCATTGCCTTATTTATATGAAAGCAATCTTCGTCGTTTCTGCGAGAAATTTGATGCTTACATTAAAAACGGCCATTTAACAGTGCGTTTATGGAAAGATGGCGATAACACTTATCATCTCAAAGGTGTTTGGGTGGACAACCAGTATATTCTTTTAACAGGAAACAACCTGAATCCTCGCGCATGGCGTTTAGATGCGGAAAATGGATTATTAATCCACGATCCCAAACAAGAACTTCTGTCACAAGCAGAAAAAGAATTATCGCATATCCGCCAACATACCAAAGTATTGCAAGATTATTCTGAACTAGAAGAATTGACGCAATATCCTGAACCGGTGCAAAAACTGTTGAAGAAATTTGCACGAATTCAAGCAGACAAATTAGTCAAAATGATTTTATAAACGCAAAAGAGGCCGACAAATGTCGGCTTCTTGCTTGTATCTTACGCAAAAATATCAACTAACATTGCACAAGTGAAATAAGTTGTTATAATCGCCCAACTTTTAAATCTTATTGGAGAAATCAATGAACCCAATTTCTTATTGGCAACGCCTAAAAGTTGCATTTCAATATGTGATGCCGCAAATCTATATGACACAAGCAGCGGGTTGGCTAGCTAAACAAAAATGGGGCGCAGTGACACATTTTGTGATTAAAGCGTTTGCAAAAAAATACAACATTGATATGAGCATTGCTGAAAAAGAAAAATTCAGTGATTACGCCAGTTTTAATGAATTCTTTATTCGTCCATTAAAAGAAAATGCACGACCAATTAACCAAAACCCAACCGCACTTTGTTGCCCTGCGGATGGCCGTGTAAGCGAATGTGGACACATTGACGATGATCGCCTATTACAAGCAAAAGGTCACTTTTTCAGCTTAAATGATTTATTAGCGGAAGATAAAAATTTAACCGAGACCTTTAAAAATGGGGAATTCATCACCACTTATTTATCACCACGTGATTATCACCGTGTGCATATGCCATGTGATGGTACACTTCGCAAAATGATTTACGTACCGGGTGATTTATTCTCTGTCAATCCGTTTTTAGCGAAACATGTGCCGAACCTCTTTGCACGTAATGAGCGTGTGATTTGTGTCTTTGATACTGAATTCGGTACCATGGTACAAATCTTAGTAGGTGCGACAATCACCGCAAGTATTGGCACTGTTTGGGCTGGCGTTATTAATCCGCCACGTCATAACGAAGTGAAAGTATGGACTTATGAAGGTGAAAGTGCGGTTAAATTAAGCAAAGGTCAAGAAATGGGTTGGTTCCAACTTGGTTCTACCGTGATTAATTTATTCCAAGCCGGCCAAGTGAAAATTGCCGATCATTTAAGTGTTGATGAACCTGTTCGCATGGGTGAAATCTTGGCATTGAAAAAATAGTTTTACAACAAAGGAAAAAACATGACAGCTCAAATTTTTGAACAAGTAAAATTAGAAAGTATTTCTGAAAAAGGCAGCTACGGTATCGGTTTACAAATCGGTCAGCAATTAGCTGATAGCCAAATGGATATTTCTGTTGAAGCGGTAGCAAAAGGTATTTTCGATGCGTTAAACCGTAATCAACCTGCATTAGAAATTAATGATTTAATGCATTCTGTTCAAGCACTTCAACAACAAGCGGCTGAAGCACAACAAGCGCAATTCAAAGCGATTGAAGAAGAAGGTAAAAAATTCTTAGAAGAAAACGCGAAAAAAGCAGGTGTAAACGTGACTGACAGCGGTTTACAATACGAAATTTTAACCGAAGGTAACGGAAACAAACCATCTGCAACTGATAAAGTACGTGTTCACTACACAGGTACATTACCAGATGGTACCGTATTCGACAGTTCGGTTGCTCGTGGAACACCGGCTGAATTCCCAGTAAATGGCGTAATTCGTGGTTGGGTTGAAGCATTACAAATGATGCCTGTTGGTTCTAAATGGAAACTCACTATTCCACACGAACTGGCTTACGGTGAACGTGGTGCGGGCGCATCTATCCCACCATTCTCAACCTTAGTGTTTGAAGTCGAATTACTCGATATCCTCTAAAAAGAAAAAGTGCGGTTGAAATGATTTAACCGCACTTTTTTTATTTTTAGCTTGCTAAAAAAGTAAAAACTCATAAAATGAACGTTCATTCATTTTTGAATGTTTGTCTTAAATGACCTTTCTCATATATAACCCTAAGAATTTTATTTTTTATTATGCGACAAGCAGAAGAATTTAAGCCAAAGATAGATGTCAGCGAGCAGATCTTTGATGCAACAGATCGTCTTATGGCAAAAGAAGGATTACATTATCTTTCTATGCATAAGTTAGCCAAGGAAGCTGGCATCGCAGCGGGTACGATTTATCTTTATTTTAAGAGTAAAGACGAGTTATTAGCACAATTTGCTCGTCGAGTGTTCAATAAGTTTGCTGTGGCGATTGAAGAAGGTTTTGATGAAAGCCAATCTTTTTTCGAGCAATACAGAAAAATGTGGTGGAATATTTGGCATTTTCTTCAAGAAAATCCAACGATTCTGTTAAACATGAATCAATATCGATCTTTACCAGAGTTTATTGAAACCTGCAAAGAAATGGAACATTCATGCTGGGATCAGTTTTGTATAAAGGGACAAGCAGCAAATGTGTTAGCTGATTTAGATCCTCGAATTTTATTTTTGCTGAGTCTAGATACTGCAATAGTTTTAGCCTCAGATAACAAATTTCTCGGTATAGCGGTTACCGATGTGGTATTAGAATCTGTCATTGAACGCTCTTGGCGTGCAATTCAGAAGTAGTCATTTTATTGTCTTAATGGAGTTTTCCAAATGAGTATAACTCAAACTAATAGACCAAAGCGTTCGCACGTTTTCTTTTTGAAATTAGCGTTAGGCGTATTTGTGTTAATTTTTGCTGCAATGATTTTTCTTAATCAAATGAAAGCAAAAGGCATTGCTGATTTCTTAGCAAATAAACCTGAAACAGCTTCTCCTGTTACCGCAATGACAGTTAAGGCTTCAGAATGGACGCCGATCATTGAAACAACCGGTCTTGTTCGTCCAAATCAAGGGGCGATGTTAAGTGCACAAAGCGCTGGAACCGTGTCTAAAGTGCTCGTGCAAAATGGCCAAAGCGTGAAAAAGGGTGATTTGTTAGTTGAGTTAGATAGTTCCGTTGAGCGTGCAAGCTTACAAGCGGCTCAAGCTCAAGTGGTGTCATTACGTCAAACTTATCAACGTTATGCAAACCTTGCAGGCAGCGGTGCCGTTTCTCGTCAAGAATTAGATAACGCAAAATCAGCTTATGAAGCACAAGCGGCAAATATTGAGTCATTAAAAGCAACCATTGAGCGTCGCCAAATCGTCGCGCCATTTGATGGTAAAGCTGGTATCGTGAAAGTGAATGTTGGTCAGTATGTTTCAAACGGTACTGAAATTGTGCGTGTGGAAGATCGTTCTTCAATGAAAGTCGATTTTGCGATTGCTCAAAACCTATTAGATAAATTGCATATTGGTCAAAAAGTAACAGCTACGGCAGATGCGCGTAAAGGTGAAACATTTGCTGCTAAGGTGACTGCAATTGAGCCAGCAATTAATTCTTCAACGGGTTTAGTTGATGTTCAAGCAACATTTGAGCCAGAAGATGGCGCAAAATTATTGTCCGGTATGTTTACTCGCTTACATGTGGCTTTGCCAACAGAACATAATCAAATTGTGGTGCCACAAGTGGCGGTGAGTTACAACATGTATGGCGAATCGCTTTATATTTTGACCGCACTTTCCGATGAAGATATTGAGAAATTAGGCGGCGCAGAAAAAGCAGCAAATATGTACCGTGCAAAATCAATCACTGTATTTACGAAAGATCGTCAAGGTATTTATGCACAATTAAAAGGCGATGAAGTCAAAGTTGGCGATAAAATTGTGACCGGTGGTCAGCAAAACTTAAGTAATGGTGCATTAGTTTCTGTTGCAGATAAAGCGGGCGTGGGTACAGAACAACCTGCAAATAAAACGAATCTTTAATTAGGAAAAGCGAATGAGATTTACCGATATATTTATTCGTCGCCCTGTTTTGGCGGTTTCGATTAGCTTGTTAATCATTATTTTAGGTTTACAAGCGATCTCGAAATTGGCTGTGCGCGAATATCCGAAAATGACTACGACGGTGATTACGGTGACCACTGCATATCCAGGGGCGGATGCGAACTTAATTCAAGCGTTTGTTACTTCCAAAATTGAAGAGGCGGTAGCGCAAGCAGATAATGTGGACTATATGTCTTCAAGCTCTAGCCCAAGTACGTCAACTGTCACCGTAAAAATGAAATTAAATACGGATCCGAATGCGGCCTTGGCAGATGTTTTAGCTAAAGTTAACTCAGTTCGTTCTGAATTACCAAGTGGTATTGAAGATCCAACGATTTCTTCATCAACCGGTGGTTCGGGGATTATGTATATTAGTTTCCGTTCTAACAAACTTGATGCAAGCCAAGTGACTGACTATATTCAACGCGTAGTGAAACCACAATTCTTTACCGTAGAAGGTGTGGCGAGTGTACAGATCTTTGGTGCTTCGGAGTACGCACTTCGTGTTTGGTTAGACCCAGAAAAAATGGCGGCTCAAAACCTTTCGGCAACACAGGTGATGTCAGCATTATCGGCGAATAACGTTCAAACAGCAGCAGGTAATGATAATGGCTATTTTGTGACCTATAAAAACAAAGTAGAAACTACGACAAAATCGGTTGAAGAATTAAGCAACTTAATTGTGACATCAAACGGTGATAAGTTAGTACGTTTACGCGATATCGCTGATATTGAGTTAAATAAATCAAGTGATAGCTCTCGAGCAGTCGCGAATGGCGCAGATTCCGTTGTATTAGCGATTAATCCAACTTCGTCAGCAAACCCATTAACGGTAGCTGCGAAAGTGCGTCCGCTATATGACAGTATTAAAAATAATCTGCCGGATGCTATTGAATCTGACATCTTATATGACCGTACAATTGCGATTAATAACTCCATTAATGAAGTAATCAAAACGATTGTTGAGGCAACGCTGATCGTGTTGGTGGTGATTACCATGTTTATTGGTTCATTCCGTGCGATTTTAATCCCGGTTATCACCATTCCGATTTCATTAATCGGGGTAATTATGTTGCTTCAAACCTTAGATTTCTCCATTAACTTGATGACGTTGTTGGCACTGGTTTTGGCCATCGGTTTAGTGGTGGATGATGCGATTGTGGTATTGGAAAACGTGGACCGTCACATTAAGTTAGGTGAAACGCCATTCCGTGCGGCGATTATTGGTACGCGTGAAATCGCTGTTCCGGTTATTTCCATGACCATTGCCTTGATTGCAGTATATTCTCCAATGGCGTTAATGGGGGGGATTACGGGTACATTGTTTAAAGAGTTCGCCTTAACCCTTGCAGGAGCGGTATTTATTTCCGGTATCGTGGCATTAACACTTTCACCAATGATGACCAGCAAGTTACTGAAATCGAATGCGGAGCCAAGTAAATTAGAGCAACGAGTAGAGCATACACTAAGCAAAGTAAATGCAGCTTATGCGTATGTCCTTGATTTGGTGATGGTTAATCGTAAATGTATGTTGATGTTTGCAGCGATTATCTTTGCGACCTTACCGGTATTGTTTAAATCACTTTCAAGTGAATTAACCCCACCAGAAGATAAAGGGGCATTTTTGGCGATTGGTTCAGCACCGTCTAACGTAAACGTGGATTATGTGCAAAATGCGATGGCACCTTATCAAGAGATTTTAAAAAATACGCCAGAAGTGCAGTTTGCCATGACAATTTCAGGTGCGCCAAGTTCTAACCAATCTTTAAACGTCATTACGTTAAAAGACTGGAAAGAACGTTCAAAAAGCCAAACTGAGATCTTAAATGAATTAAATGCGAAAGCGAAATCAATTCCTGAGGTATCTGTACAAGGCTTCTCGTTCCCAGAAATTGATACAGGGGAGCAAGGACCTCCGATTGGTTTTGTGATCAGCACATCACAAGATTACGGCGATTTAGCAAATGTAGCCGGTAAATTCTTAGAGGATATGCAAAAATCCAGTAAGTTCGTTTATACCAATCTCGATCTTAAATTTGATACCGCTCAAATGAGCATTAAGATTGATCGTGAAAAAGCAGGGACTTACGGCATTACGATGCAACAAATCAGCCGTACTTTAGGTAGCTTCTTATCTGCCGCAACCATTGAGCGTGTGGATATTGACGGCCGTGCTTATAAAATTATTTCCCAAGTAAAACGTGACAATCGTTTATCACCGGAAAGTTTTAATAAGTATTACATCACCGCAGCAGATGGTACCTCTGTACCGTTAAGCAGCTTAGTGACTGCCACATTAGAGCCACAACCAAGCTCATTACCTCGTTTTAGCCAGTTAAACTCAGCGGTAATCAGTGCAGTACCAATGCCGGGTACTTCAATTGGTGATGCAGTCCAATGGTTACAAGACAATGCGAAAAATACCTTGCCACAGGGTTACAACTATGACTTTAAAGGTGAGGCACGTCAGTTAGTACAAGAGGGTAATGCACTTGCTGTAACGTTCTTACTTGCGGTAGTGATTATTTTCTTAGTCTTGGCGATTCAGTTTGAATCAATTCGCGATCCAATCGTGATTATGATTTCCGTACCCTTAGCCGTGAGTGGCGCATTGTTAGCCTTAAATGCTTTCGGGTTTATTGGTATTGCCGGAACAACGCTAAATATCTACTCACAGGTTGGTTTGATCACCTTAGTTGGTCTTATCACGAAACACGGTATTTTGATGTGTGAAGTAGCGAAAGAAGAGCAGTTAAATCATGGTAAAACGCGTATTGAAGCAATTACCGAAGCGGCTAAAGTACGTTTACGTCCAATTCTGATGACAACCGCTGCGATGATTGCAGGTCTTGTACCGTTACTTTATGCAACAGGTGCGGGTGCGGTATCTCGTTTCAGTATTGGTATTGTTATCGTGGCAGGTTTGGCGATCGGTACATTGTTTACCTTGTTCGTGTTGCCAGTGATCTATTCTTACATTGCAAGTGAACACAAGCCGTTACCTGTGTTCGATGAAAATGTGAAACCAATTGAAGGTCACATTAACGAACAACATTAATTAAAAATACGATAAAAACAAACCGCACGTTGATTTTTCAAGTGCGGTTTTCTTTTAGATATTAAAAAAGCGAACATGATGTTCGCTTTTTATTTTATGAAAGTGCGGTCAATTTTTTGATGGTTTTATTTATCCATTTTTATTTTTTGCTGCTTTATAAAGCTCCATTGCTTCTGGTAATAAGCGTTGTAAGTTTTCTTGACGGGATTCATCACTCGGGTGAGTGGAGGCTAATACATCAAGCGCACCTCTTGACCCTCCCGACATTTTTGCCATTTTTTGCCACAAACCAGGTGCCACCTGCGGATTATAGCCTGCACGCGACATAAGCATTAAGCCTTCTTCATCAGCTTCTGTTTCAGCACTACGAGAATAAGGTTTATCTAAGGCAAAATCTTTGGTTAAAGAAACGAGCTCTGTCATATCTGCTCCCATAAAAACGGATAATGCAGTTCCACCAATGGCTCCAGCAATAGAACTCATCGTACCAAAGTTGGCTTTCGCTTTACCGTGTTCTTTTAAGGCGTGAGCCATTTCATGTCCCATGACGACAGCGATTTCATTATCGTTTAGTTGTAACGTATCCACTAAACCTGTATAGAAAGCCATTTTTCCACCAGGCATAGCCCAAGCATTGAGTTCTTTAGATTTAATGATATTAATTTGCCAGTTAAATTGTTGTCCTGTTTCATTCGCTTGGTCTGCATAAGGGACCATTTGATTAAAGACATGATGAATACGTTTTGCCGTATTTGATGTCGTATCAATTGCCCCTTGTGCACGAATTTTTCCCATTTCTTGTGTATAACTACTTGCAGCTTCTTGATTGATTGAGGCAGAATCCGCACAAGATGTGATAACCGCACTTGCTAATACAGCAAACACAAAACTTTTGAGTTGTTTTTTCATAAATTATCCTTTTTGTTGAGATGACTGATTATATGAATTTATTGCGTTTTGTCGATACAAAAAGATTGCCTTTTACTTATGTACTATTATAATAGTGCGAGATATATATTTTTTAGGCGGGAGCATGACAACAAAAAAATTACCATCTTTATTTGGTGGAGCCATGATTATTACAGGTACAGCAATTGGTGCGGGAATGTTGGCTAACCCCACTTCTACAGCTGGAGTATGGTTTATTGGATCGCTTCTCACCTTAATTTACACGTGGTTTTGTATGACTACGTCTGGTTTGATGATTTTAGAAGCCAACTTACATTATCCTACTGGCTCAAGCTTTGACACCATTGTGAAAGATTTGTTAGGTAAAGGTTGGAATATTATCAACGGTCTTTCTGTGGCTTTCGTCTTATATATTTTAACTTATGCTTATATCACCTCTGGCGGCGGTATTACACAAAACTTGCTTAATCAAGCGCTTGGTTCTGCTGAAAGTGCGGTCGATATTGGACGTACTTCTGGATCCTTAATTTTCTGTTTTATTCTTGCAGCTTTTGTATGGCTTTCTACTAAAGCTGTGGATCGTTTCACCACTATATTGATTGTTGGAATGGTAGTTGCTTTTTTCCTTTCTACCGCAGGTTTATTGAGTTCGGTGAAAACAGAGGTGTTATTCAATAGTATTGCAGAAGGTGAGCAAACCTATTTACCTTATTTATTGACCGCACTTCCAGTTTGTTTAGTGTCCTTTGGTTTCCACGGAAATGTACCGAGCCTCGTCAAATATTACGATCGTGATGGTAGTAGAGTAATGAAATCGATCTTTATCGGTACGGGCTTAGCATTAGTGATTTACGTCTTATGGCAGCTGGCGGTGCAAGGTAATTTACCACGTACAGAATTTGCACCCGTAATTGAAAAAGGCGGCGATGTATCGGCATTATTAGAAGCATTACACAAATATATTGAGGTGGAATACATTGCGGTTGTATTGAATTTCTTTGCTTATATGGCCATTGCGACCTCATTCTTAGGGGTAACGTTAGGTTTATTTGACTATATTGCCGATTTGTTGAAATTTGATGACAGCGTATTAGGTAGAACAAAAACCACATTGGTGACATTCTTACCGCCGCTATTGTTAAGTTTACAATTCCCTTATGGCTTCGTGATTGCCATTGGTTATGCTGGATTAGCTGCAACCATTTGGGCAGCAATCGTGCCAGCACTGCTTGCTAAAGCCAGTCGCCAAAAATTCCCAAATGCGACTTATAAAGTGTATGGCGGTAATTTTATGATTGGCTTTGTGATCTTATTTGGTGTGTTAAATATTGTGGCACAAGTAGGTGCAAACTTAGGATGGTTTGCCAATTTCACAGGATAAGTTTTCGCGTTAATGTTAATATTGTAGGGGCGTATCGAATACGCCCTTTTTAATTTTACATAGGAAACGAGATGTGTAACAAAACGAGCGTTTACGATAAAGAAAACTTCTTTGAGCTTTATCAAAAACTTCGATCTAACCCAATCAGTCTCAATGAAATAGTGGAAAAGCCGACTATGCTTTCCCTCTTACCTGATTTACAAGGAAAAAAATTACTCGATCTAGGTTGTGGAACGGGTGGACATTTGCAACTCTATTTAGAACGCAATGCGGAGAGTGTAGTAGGAACAGATCTTTCAGCTAAAATGCTAGAACAAGCTGAACAAGATCTACAAAAGTGCGGTCAGTTTTCAGGACGTTTTTCGTTATATCAGTTACCGATGGAAAAACTAACGGAATTGCCAGAAAGTGATTTTGATGTTATTACCAGCTCTTTTGCTTTTCATTATATTGAGGATTTTCCCGCTTTATTAGCAATGATAGCCAACAAGCTTAAGCCTAACGGCACATTAGTTTTTTCCCAAGAGCATCCGATTACAACTTGCCATAAAGAAGGGGAACGCTGGGAAAAAAATGAGAAAAAACAGCAAGTCGCTTATCGTTTAAATCATTACCGTGATGAAGGACTAAGAGAGCGAAATTGGTTTCAACAACCTTTTAAAACGTATCACCGCACGACAGCAACGATTATTAATGATTTAATCGCTGCGGTTTTTCAAATTGAGCAAATGGCTGAACCAATGTTAGCCGAGCAGCCACAATGGCATGATGAATTTAAAGATTTGCGGCATCGTCCCCCTTTATTGTTTATTAAAGCAAGAAAAGTGATGAATTTAACAAAATAAACTGGTTTTTGACCGCACTTTATGGTATAAATCGCACCGCTGTTTTTGGGTTTCAAAAGCAGCGTTTTTAATTATTAACAACACACACATATCATTAAGGCTTAATCGGGGTGCCAAACGGTCGATTAGCTGATATGTGGAGGCTCAACCCCAACAAAAGGAAAATATTATGGCACAAGTTTCAATGCGCGACATGATCAACGCGGGCGTACACTTCGGACACCAAACTCGTTACTGGAACCCACAAATGAAACCTTTCATTTTTGGTGCTCGTAACGGTGTTCACATCATCAACTTAGAAAAAACTTTACCTTTATTCAACGAAGCTTTAGCGGAATTAACTCGCATTGCTAGCAACAACGGTAAAGTATTATTCGTTGGTACAAAACGTGCAGCGTCTGAAGCAGTTCAAGCAGCAGCATTAGATTGTCAGCAATATTACGTAAACCACCGTTGGTTAGGTGGTATGTTGACTAACTGGAAAACCGTTCGTCAATCAATTAAACGTTTAAAAGATTTAGAAAATCAATCTCAAGACGGTACTTTTGAAAAATTAACCAAAAAAGAAGCGTTAATGCGTACCCGTGAGATGGAAAAACTTGAATTAAGCCTTGGCGGTATCAAGGATATGGGCGGCTTACCAGATGCGTTATTCGTTATCGGTGCAGACCACGAACATATCGCTGTTAAAGAAGCAAACAACCTAGGTATTCCTGTATTTGCTATCGTTGATACTAACTCAACTCCAGCTGGCGTAGATTTCGTTATCCCAGGTAACGATGATGCGACTCGTGCTATCCAACTTTACGTTTCTGCAGCTGCAGCAGCGGTTAAAGAAGGTCGTGGTAACGAAGCTCAAGTTGCTGAAGAATTAGCAGCTGACGCAGAATAATTTAAGTTTTGCAATAAGGCGAAGCCCTTAATAATCAAACGATTAATTGGCATAGGGGCTAAAGTTTAGCCCCTATATTTTTATCTAAAAGTGCGGTCAAAATAAACCGCATTTTCGACAGAGGATTTTAAAAATGGCTGAAATCACAGCATCATTAGTAAAAGAACTTCGTGAACGTACCGGTGCCGGTATGATGGAATGTAAAAAAGCATTAGTTGAAGCAAACGGTGATATCGAGTTAGCAATCGACAATATGCGTAAATCTGGTCAAGCTAAAGCCGCTAAAAAAGCAGGCCGTGTTGCAGCTGAAGGTGTTATCCTTGCTCGTGTAGAAAATGGTTTCGGTGTATTAGTTGAAATGAACTGTGAAACAGACTTCGTAGCAAAAGATGCTGGCTTCTTAGGTTTAGCAAACGAAGTAGCTGATTTTGCAGCAGCACACAAAGGTACTACTATCGAAGCGTTACAAGCACAATTTGAAGAAAAACGTGCTGCATTAGTGGCTAAAATCGGTGAGAACATGAACATCCGTCGTGTTGCTTACTTAGATGGTCAAGTTATTGCTCAATACTTACACGGCGCGAAAATCGGTGTATTAGTTGCGGGTGAAGGTTCAGCTGATGAACTTAAAAAAGTAGCTATGCACGTAGCTGCATCTAAACCTGAATTCATAAATCCAGAAGATGTATCAGCAGAAGTGGTTGAACACGAACGCCAAATCCAAATTGACATCGCAGTTAACTCTGGCAAACCAAAAGAAATCGCAGAGAAAATGGTTGAAGGCCGTATGAAGAAATTCACTGGTGAAGTTTCATTAACAGGTCAACCATTCGTAATGGATCCTTCTGTATCTGTAGGCGACTTCTTAAAATCAGTAAATACTTCAGTGTCTAACTTCATCCGTTTAGAAGTAGGTGAAGGTATCGAGAAAAAAGAAGAAGATTTCGCAGCTGAAGTTGCAAAAATCACTGGCGGTAACGCTTAATTTTCTCCATTGAGATATTATAAAAAAGCCGATATTCAATATCGGCTTTTTTGTTATCTTAAATTTGAGATGCTTTATTTCTTTGGACGAATATCGATGGCAGGGTCTGCATCTTTACGATATTTTTCTTCAATCAGTTTTTTCAGTCCATAATCGTCTTTGTCAGCTTGTTCAGAGAATAAATCTTCCTCTAAAGTGAGCTTCGGATTTTTAATCCCTATCCAATGAGCAATGCCTTCTAAGAAATTCAAACCAGATTTAAAGGTTTTGTATTCCTTACGTGCCGTATCATCAGATGAAATCTTAAAGAGCGGAATATTATGATGTAATTGGCTGTGACAGTTTTGGTTAAATAAAGTCACACTATGTTTATCATCTTCCTGATGACACAAGCCATGATCAGAGAAATAAATCATCGAGAAAGTGCGGTGTGTTTTTTGCTCGTTTTCTTTGAGGGTTTCATACACTTTCTTAATAAAATCATCGGTTTTCTTAATGGATGTAATATAGCAATTTAAGTATTCATTCTTTTTTTCGATGTCATTATCATTGAAAATTTTCGGGTAATCTTCAACACGATCGCAAGCAAGCGGATGTGAACCATAAATGTGTAACACAATAAAGCGTTTACCTTGTGTTGGATCTTCTAAAACTTGGGCAAATTTAGGGATTAGATCAAAATCGCTGTAGTTTGTTGAATTAAAGCTCCCACCTTTTTTCAAGAAAATGGTTTCATCAGATTTTGATGCAAGCGAGGCGACTGGCGTGTCATATTCACCTAAGAAACCTTGATTAGACAGCCAGTAGGTTTTCAGACCTGCAGACTTAATGAGATCCACTAAGCTTAAATCATAGTTTGGTTCCCATTTTTCTTTATCAGATAACGTTAACATTAAGCGCAATGAGGCGACAGTGTTGGTTCCGGCAGATGTCATCCCATCAATAAGAGTGCCATTTGCTGATGACATAAATGGCGTGTCATTAACAGGATAGCCATAAGCGTGTAAGTAGTCTTTTCGCGCACTTTCACCCAAAATAATCACATAATCTTGATATTTGGAATTCTCCAAATTGGATTGTCCCCAGCTGCTTTCTTGTGACATTTTTTTCAATTTTTGCCATTCATCAACGATTTTAACAGTGGAATCAATCGTTTCTTTTAATGGCGCAGCAATCGGCAAGTTATAACCAATAAACAGGGTAGCCAAAGCGATAAATGTTTTATTGTGATAAAATTTCACGCCAAATTTGACCGTACTTTTGTAATGTAAAAAGACTAATAGTGGAATAGCCAATGCGGCTAAATAGCTACTTACTGGAATTTGTAACAGAAACTCTTTAGTTTCCAACATGTCTGTCGCAAGAACAGAAGCAATATATTGATAGCTTGGCGCACCAAAATTTAAGCCTGTCGGCGTATAAATTGCGTGTAAACAAACTAAGGGTAATAAAATAAAATAGAAAGATTTTCGACTGCTGCTTAACAAAATAATGAAAATAGCCGTGAGTAAAATCAGACTAATAGATGGCTCAGGAAACATCCCTGAACCTCGTAAAATCAAATAACCGGCAGCAATGGCACAAGCCAAAGAAAAAAGTGCGGTTAAAATTTGTGAGGTTTTTGAAATCTTCATAAAGTTTACCTATAAAATCAAAACAGCGATATTTTATCGCACTTTTCTGACCAATTTCCATTTTTAACTTTTTCGCTCTTTTGCTAAAATAAGCCAATTTTTGTAAGCGACAAAGGAAAAAACAATGAGCCAACCAATTTACAAACGAATCTTATTAAAATTAAGTGGTGAAGCATTACAAGGTGATGAGGGCTTCGGTATCGATCCTTCTATCCTCGATCGTATGGCGTTAGAGATTAAAGAATTAATTGAAATGGGCGTGGAAGTTGGTGTTGTGCTCGGTGGTGGTAACTTATTCCGTGGAGCAAAATTAGCTAAAGCAGGGATGAATCGTGTCGTGGGTGACCACATGGGGATGCTTGCAACCGTGATGAATGGTTTGGCTATGCGTGATGCGCTTCACCGTGCAGATGTTAATGCGAAATTAATGTCTGCGTTCCAATTAAATGGTATTTGCGATACGTATAACTGGTCTGAAGCAATTAAAATGTTACGTGAAAAACGCGTAGTGATCTTCTCTGCAGGTACAGGTAGTCCATTCTTTACAACAGATTCTGCGGCTTGCTTACGTGGTATTGAAATTGAAGCGGATATCGTGTTAAAAGCGACCAAAGTTGATGGCGTGTATGATTGCGACCCAGCAAAAAATCCTAATGCGAAGCTATACCATAAATTATCTTATGCAGAAGTGATTGATAAAGAATTACAAGTGATGGATTTAGCTGCGTTTACACTTGCTCGTGACCACAGTATGCCAATTCGTGTATTTAATATGTGCAAACCAGGTGCATTGCGCCAAGTGGTGCTAGGCACAGAAGAAGGCACAACGATTTGTTAATTTTTTGAACGAATAAAATGGCGAGAGACTATCTCGCCTTTTTTATGAATAAATTTATTCAAAACTCCCTAAAAATCCAGTAAAATCACTGCGTTTTATCTTTATTTATTGAAAAGGACAGATGAATGATTAATGAAATTAAACAAGATGCTGAAGCTCGCATGGAAAAAAGCCTCGAAGCGTTGCGTGGGCATATTGCGAAAATCCGTACAGGTCGTGCACAACCTAGCTTATTAGACGCGATCCAAGTGGAATACTATGGTGCAGCAACCCCACTTCGTCAATTAGCTAACGTCGTTGCGGAAGATGCGCGTACTTTAGCGGTAACGGTATTTGACCGTTCTTTAATCAGCGCAGTAGAAAAGGCGATTTTAACTTCTGATTTAGGTTTAAACCCATCTTCAGCGGGTACAACGATTCGCGTACCTCTTCCTCCATTAACTGAAGAACGTCGTCGTGATTTAATTAAAATCGTAAAAGGCGAAGGTGAACAAGGTAAAGTCGCGATTCGTAACGTGCGTCGTGATGCAAATGATAAAATCAAAGCATTATTAAAAGATAAAGAAATCAGCGAAAACGATCAACACAAAGCAGAAGAAATCATTCAAAAAGTGACTGATAGCTATATCAAAAAAGTGGATGAGATCTTAGCTGATAAAGAAAAAGAATTAATGGATTTCTAATTGTCGAATCATGTTTTGGGGCAGACCAAGTGTCTGCCCTTGTTCTATTCTGATGAAGAAATAAAAGCACAAAGTGCGGTCGAAATTTTATGCAAAAACAAAATCTTGTTATTTTAGGATCAACAGGTTCTATTGGTCATAGCACCCTTTCAGTTATCGAACATAACCCCGACAAATACCATGCCTTTGCGTTAGTAGGGGGCAAAAATGTTGAGACAATGTTTGAACAATGCGTGAAATTTCAACCGCACTTTGCCGCACTAGATGATGAAAATGCAGCAAAGGTATTGCGAGAAAAATTAGCTTCACATCACATTAAAACGGAAGTCTTAGCTGGACAGAAAGCCATTTGTGAGTTGGCAGCCCATCCGGACGCAGATCAAGTGATGGCCGCCATTGTTGGGGCAGCGGGATTACTACCGACTCTTTCGGCAGTAAAAGCGAGTAAGAAAGTCTTGCTTGCGAATAAAGAATCCTTGGTGACGTGTGGCCAGATCTTTATTGATGCAGTGAAGCAGTCGAAAGCAAAATTATTGCCTGTTGATAGTGAGCATAACGCGATTTTTCAATCTTTACCGCCTGAAGCGCAAGAAAAAGTTGGGTTCTGTCCTTTGAAAGAATTGGGCGTCAGTAAAATTGTCTTAACTGGTTCTGGTGGGCCTTTCCGTTATACGCCATTAAACGAGTTTGAACATATTACGCCAGAACAAGCCGTCGCTCATCCAAACTGGTCAATGGGTAAAAAAATCTCCGTAGATTCTGCCACGATGATGAATAAAGGTTTAGAGTACATTGAAGCCCGTTGGCTCTTCAATGCATCGTCTGATGAAATGGAAGTGATTATTCATCCTCAATCTATTATTCATTCAATGGTGCGTTATGTAGATGGCTCGGTGATTGCTCAAATGGGCAATCCGGATATGCGCACGCCCATTGCTGAAACTATGGCTTATCCAAATCGTACTGTCAGTGGTGTGGAACCATTAGATTTCTTTAAAATCAAAGAATTGACGTTTATCGAACCTGATTTTAATCGTTATCCAAATTTAAAATTAGCGATCGATGCTTTTGCAGAAGGGCAGTATGCGACAACCGCTATGAATGCAGCAAATGAAATTTCAGTACAAGCTTTTTTAGATGGATATATTAAATTTACGGATATTGCGAAAATTAACCAAGCAGCGGTTGAGCAAATGCCATCTTCTATCATTTCAAGCATTAATGATGTATTGGCTGTAGATAACCAAGCACGTGAGCTGGCCGATTCGCTGATTAAAAAGTTGATGTAGAATATGCCAAAGTACGGTCATAAAATCCGAATATTTTAGAATGAAAGAACTTGATAACAATAATATTCCCGAACACGTTGCCATTATAATGGATGGAAATGGGCGATGGGCGAAGCAACAAAATAAGCTACGCATTTTTGGCCATACAAATGGTGTGGCAGCCGTGCGCTGTGCGGTGAGTTATGCACGACAAACTGGTGTTAAATTTTTGACGTTATATGCGTTTAGCAGCGAAAACTGGAATCGCCCTGAGCAAGAAGTGAGCGCTTTAATGTCGCTCTTTATGCAAGCGCTTGATCGAGAAGTCAAAAAATTACATAAAAATAATATTCGTTTAAAGATTATCGGTGATGTTTCTCGTTTTAGTGAAAAATTGCAAGAGAAGATCGCAAAAGCAGAAAATTTAACGAAAAATAATACCGCACTGACTTTAAATATTGCGGCTAATTACGGTGGTTGTTGGGATATTGTTCAAGCGACTCAACAATTAGCTGAAAAAGTAAAAAATAATGAGATTTCGGTGAGTGATATTAATGAATCACTTTTCCAGCAACATTTAGTCACACAAGATGAGCCGCCAGTCGATTTGTTAATTCGGACGAGCGGTGAGCAACGTATTAGTAATTTCTTACTTTGGCAAATTGCGTATGCGGAATTGTGTTTTTTAGATGTGCTTTGGCCGGATTTTAGTGAAAAAGATTTTAATCAGGCGATTGCCTGCTATCAACAACGTCATCGCCGTTTTGGCGGGACAGAATAAGCGGAGAACTTATGCTTAAAGAACGTGTATTATCAGCCATTGTGTTGATTGCTTTGGTATTATGTGCCTTGTTCTTATTTACCCCATTTTATTTTGCCCTAGCCTTAGGCTTTGTGGCGACGCTTGGTATTTGGGAGTGGGCTCAATTTGCTCGTTTTAAAAATCCTTTGGCGCGCCTTTGTATCGCGGCATTTTTAGGCGCATTTATCTTCCTTTGGCTTTATAACGAAGGTAATTATTTAGATGCGGGTCGAGTATTTGAAAACTACTTGCCGCTTTTATTGTTAAATTCAGTCGGTTGGTGGGCACTTGCATTAGTATTAGTGGTGACTTATCCAAGTTCAGCGAAGTTTTGGGGAAAAAATATCCCTTTACAAGTGTTGTTTGCTTTCTCTACGCTGATCCCTTTTGTTGCCGCTGTCTTACGTTTACGTCTAGATAATTATACCGCTGATCCTCATCATGGTTTATTCTTATTGCTTTATGTGTTTGTATTGGTGTGGGCAGCAGACTCTGGTGCCTATTTTGCGGGACGAGCCTTTGGTAAGCACAAGCTTGCACCGAAAGTCTCACCGGGAAAAACATGGCAAGGTGTATTTGGTGGCATGATCACTGCAGTTGTATTGGCATTTGTATTTATCCATTTCTCAGGTAAAACCTTATTAGGTAGCCGTGCAATGAGTGGTTTTGTTGTGCTTTCTGTGGCGACTGTAGCTATTTCTGTATTAGGTGACTTAGCCGAAAGTATGTTTAAACGTGAATCGGGCATCAAAGACAGTAGTCAATTAATTCCAGGCCATGGCGGTATTTTAGATCGTATTGATAGCTTAACAGCCGCAGTACCATTCTTCACATACTTCTATTTCTTTGTGTTATAGGATAGAACATGTCGTTTTTGTGGTCGCTTGGCTCATTTATTGTTGCAATTGCTGTGCTGGTTGCCGTACACGAATACGGCCATTTTTGGGCAGCAAGAAAGTGCGGTATTAAGGTTCATCGTTTTTCGATTGGTTTTGGTAAAGTGATTTGGCGACGCACAGATAAATTGGGCACCGAATTTGCTATTTCAGCCATTCCACTTGGTGGTTATGTCAAGATGCTTGACGGACGAAATGAAGATGTCCCCGCAGAATTAAAATCGCAGGCATTTGAAAGCAAATCTGTCGCTCAACGGGCTTTTGTCATTGCCGCAGGCCCGCTTGCTAATTTTATTTTTGCGATTTTGGCATATTGGGTGATTTATTCTGTAGGGATTCCAAGTGTTAAACCGGTCATTGAAAATGTCAGGTCAAATTCACCGGCGGCGATGGCTCAAATTGAACCGAATACCCAGATTTTGGCCATTGATGGTAAGAATGCGCCCGATTGGGAAACCATTAATTTATTACTCACTGATACGTTAGGTTCTGATTCTGTTGAACTCACATTGACTCCTTTTGGTGAAGACCAACCTTATTCGCGAACCATTAATCTGCAAAATTGGACATTTGAGCCAGATAAAGAAACGGCATTTGAAACATTAGGAATCAATCCTGTTTCAAGTAAAGTAGAGATGATATTATCAAAAGTGGTGGAGAATTCTCCAGCTGATAAAGCGGGCTTGTTGATTGGCGATAAAATTTTAACAGAAAATTTGACCGCACTTGATTGGAAGACTTTTGTCGCACTGGTACAACAAGGCCAGCCTTTTACAATTAAGGTTGAACGCAATCAAGAAATTTTTGACAAAACCTTGCAACCCGAAAAAAATCAAGATGGTAAGTGGTTGGTTGGTATAAGCCCGACTTTCTTAAAAGTTGGCGAACAGTATCGAACTGAACTAAAATATGGTATTCTTGATGCCTTAAAAAAAGGCGTAGAAAAGACAGGCCAAATTTCTTGGTTTATAGTGAAGGCGATAGGAAAACTGTTTAGTGGTGAGCTTTCATTTTCCAGTTTGGCAGGGCCGATTTCAATTGCCCAAGGAGCAGGTGCATCTTTTAATGCTGGTGTGATTTATTTCTTAAGTTTTCTTGCGTTAATCAGTGTTAATTTAGGCATAATGAATTTATTTCCATTGCCAGTTTTAGATGGTGGACATCTTGTATTTCTGACAGCGGAAGCTATCAAAGGAAAACCTGTTTCAGAGCGGGTTCAGAATTTAAGTTATCGTATAGGGCTGATACTCTTGTTAATTCAAACAATGGTTGTGCTTTTTAATGATTTCTTACGTTTATAACTATTATTTTTATAGGATAAAGTCGATGAAAAAACTTCTAATCGCAAGTTTATTATTCGGTACTACAACGAGTGTATTTGCGACACCATTTGTAGCAAATGACATTCGTATTGATGGTGTTCAAGGAGACTTAGAACAGCAAATTTTAGCAAGTCTTCCCGTTCGTAGTGGTCAGCGTGTAACGGATCAAGATATGGCTAATATTGTACGTTCATTGTTCATCAGTGGGCAGTTTGATGATGTTAAAGCTTTCCAAGATGGTGATGATTTAGTTGTAAGCGTCATTGCGAAGCCTATTATTTCTGAAGTACATATCAAAGGTAATTCAGTTGTTCCAACTGAAGCGTTAAAACAAAATCTTGATGCTAATGGTTTTAAAAGTGGTAATGTACTAAATCGAGCAAAATTAGAAGAGTTTGCGAAAACCTTAAGAGAACATTATAAGAGTGTAGGTCGTTATAATGCGAAAGTTGATCCGATCGTGACAACTTTACCAAATAACCGCGCAGAAATTACGCTTCAAATTGATGAAGATGATACGGCAAAACTTCGTTCAGTGACTTTTAATGGAAATGAAGCGGTTTCTAGCAGTAAGTTACAAGAACAAATGGAGCTTCAACCAGATTCTTGGTGGAAACTTTGGGGTAATAAATTTGATGGTTCTCAGTTTGATAAAGATATTCAAGCTATCCAAGACTATTACCAAAATAATGGTTATGCCAAAGCTAGAGTGACAAAAACAGATGTTCAGTTAAATGAAGAACATACAAAAGTAGATGTGACTATTGATGTAAGTGAAGGTGAAAAATACAATTTAAGTTCTGCTCGTATTGTTGGTAACTTAGGCGGTATGACTGATGAGTTGCAACCACTATTAGGTGAGCTTCATTTGAATGATACTTTCAGACGTTCAGATGTGCAAAACGTAGAAAATCTAATTAAAGATAAATTAGGTGAGAGAGGTTATGGCGGTGCAACTGTTAATGTGGTACCAGATTTTGATGATGCAAATAAAACATTAGCATTAACCTTTGTGGTTGATGCAGGACGTCGTTTATCAGTACGTCAAGTTCGTTTTGAAGGTAATACGGTTTCTGCAGATAGCACATTGCGTCAAGAAATGCGTCAGCAAGAAGGGGCTTGGTATAACTCACAATTAGTTGAGTTAGGTAAAGTACGTTTAGATAGAACAGGTTTCTTTGAGAGCGTAGAAAATCGTGTTGAACCCATTCAAGGTTCTAATGATGAAGTAGATGTTGTATATAAAGTAAGAGAACGTAATACTGGTAGTATTAACTTTGGTATCGGTTATGGTACAGAGAGTGGTATCAGCTATCAAGCAAGCGTGAAACAAGATAACTTCTTGGGAACTGGTGCAGCGGTAAGTTTAGCCGGTACACGTAATGACTATGGTACAAGTGTAAACTTGGGTTATACCGAACCATACTTTACTAAAGATGGGGTAAGTTTAGGTGGAAACGTATTCTATGAAACTTATGATAACTCGAAAAGTGATACATCATCCACTTATAAACGGACAACTTATGGTGGTAACTTAACATTAGGTTTTCCAGTAAATGAGAATAACTCATATTATTTGGGATTGGGTTACGCCTATAATAAGATCAGTAATTTTGCTACTGAATACAATCGTAACCTATATATGAAGTCTATGAATTTAGATAGTAACTCAATTAGAACAAACGATTTTGATGTTTCATTCGGGTGGAATTATAACAGCTTAAATCGGGGCTATTTACCAACTAAAGGGATGAAGGCAAGTATTGGTGGACGTATTACCGTTCCTGGTTCGGATAATAAGTATTACAAGTTAAGTGCAGATATTCAAGGATATTATCCATTAGATCGTCAGCACCTTTGGGTATTATCAGGTAAAGCAAGTGCGGCTTATGCTAATGGTTTGAGTAATAAGCGAGTACCTTTTTATCAGTTGTATAGTGCTGGTGGAATTGGATCACTACGAGGTTTTTCATATGGAGCAGTTGGCCCAAATGCGATATATTGGCAAAAAGATAGTTATGGTAGCCAAGGCTGGGTTCCAAGTACTGATGTAATTGGTGGTAATGCGATGACTACGGCGAGTGTCGAGTTAATTGTTCCAACTCCTTTTGTGTCAGATAAAAATCAGAATAATGTGAGAACTTCATTATTTGTTGATGCAGCAAGTGTATGGAATACAAAATGGAAATCTGATAGAGAAGGGCTTCCATCAGCCCTTCTTACAAACTTACCCGATTATGGTAAGTTTGGTCGAGTTCGTGCATCTGCTGGAGTCGGTTTTCAGTGGCAATCTCCGATTGGACCGTTGATTTTCTCTTATGCAAAACCAATCAAAAAATATGAGAATGATGATGTAGAACAATTCCAATTCAGTATTGGTGGTGCATTTTAAAGGTTGAACTTTAGTGTATTATTTAAGTCAAAATTTTTTTCTGTGTCAGCATATTAGCTGATACAGAAAAGTTTATTAAACTCATTTAAGGATATTAAAATATGAAAAACGTAGTAAAAGTAACAGCGTTATCTGTAGGTCTTGCGTTGGCATCTGGTTTTGCAGCTGCAGATGAAAATATTGCATTCATTAATGCAGGTTACTTATTCCAAAATCATCCGGATCGCCAGGCTGTTGCAGACAAGTTAGATGCAGAATTTAAGCCAAAAGCCGATAAACTTGCAGCAAGCAAAAAAGAAATTGATGAGAAAATCGTAGCATCGCGTAAAAAAGTAGAAGACAAAATTGCCTCTTTACAAAAAGATGCACCTCGTTTACGTCAAGCTGAAATCCAAAAGCGCCAAGATGAAATTACTAAATTTGGTTCAGATGAAGAAGTTAAGCTAAATAAATTGATGGAAGAGCAAGATAAAAAAGTAGCAGAATTCCAAGAGCAAAATGAAAAACGTCAAGCAGAAGAGCGTGCTAAATTATTAGAAAGTATCCAAGTTGCAACTAATGAGTTAGCCAAAACAAAAGGTTATACTTATGTTTTAGATGCTAATTCTGTTGTGTTTGCGGTAGATGGTAAAGATATTACTGAAGAAGTATTAAAATCTATTCCTGCAACTGAAAAAGCGGCTCCAGCAAAAACTGAAGAGAAAAAATAATAGGTTCTCATAATGCAAAAATCCTATTCTTTACAGGAATTAGCAATAAAAGTCGGCGGTACTCTTCGTGGTAACGCCGACATTATCGTTAATAGTATTGCTGCTCTTTCAAAAGCAGATGCGAATCAGCTTACGTTCATTTCTAATGCAAAATTTCGCCCTTTATTAGCTGAATCTAAAGCCGGTATTCTTGTGGTGTCAGAAGCGGATGTGGAATTTTGCTCATCTGAAAGTAATTTACTTATCGTTAAAGATCCTTATGTTGCTTATGCAGTATTATCTCAATATATGGATACTACCCCAAAAGCGGCTCAAAATATCCACCCAAGTGCGGTTATTTCTGAAAAAGCTTCAATTGGTGAAAATGTATCAATTGGTGCAAATGCCGTTATTGAAGAAGGTGTTGTATTAGGCGATAACGTGATTATTGGCGCTGGTTGTTTTGTCGGTAAATTCACCAAAATTGGTGCAGGTACACAGCTTTGGGCAAATGTAAGCGTTTATCATGAAGTAGAAATTGGACAAAATTGCTTAATTCAATCAGGTGCTGTGATTGGTAGTGATGGTTTTGGTTATGCAAATGATCGTGGTCGCTGGGTAAAAATTCCACAAGTAGGCCAAGTGATCATAGGTAATAATGTCGAAATCGGTGCTTGTACCTGTATTGACCGTGGAGCCTTAGACGCGACAGTCATTGAAGATAACGTCATCATTGATAATCTTTGTCAAATTGCGCATAACGTTCATATCGGCACGGGTACAGCAGTCGCTGGCGGTGTGATTATGGCCGGTAGCTTGAAAGTGGGTCGTTATTGTTTAATTGGTGGAGCAAGTGTCATTAATGGGCACATGGAAATCTGCGATAAAGTCACAGTAACAGGCATGGGAATGGTGATGCGCCCAATTACTGAGCCAGGTGTTTATTCATCGGGTATTCCATTACAAACCAATAAAGAGTGGCGAAAGACAGCTGCACTGACTTTGGGTATTGATGGTATCAATAAACGATTGAAAGCGCTCGAGAAAAAGCTTGGATAAGATTTTTAAAGCGTACCTTAGGGTGCGTTTTATTTTTATACGGAAATATCGTATAATCGTAACGTTTTATTATTTATTTTTAAAGGTATTAAATGTGTCAGAGAATCAAGTAAGTAAAGTGATTGAAGCAAAAGAAATTATGACCTTATTGCCACATCGTTACCCATTTTTACTCGTAGATCGAGTATTGAACTATAAAGAAGGTGAGTGGTTAAAGGCGATTAAAAATATTAGTGTCAATGAGCCTTGCTTCACCGGTCATTTCCCAGGGGAGCCTATATTGCCTGGCGTGCTAATTCTTGAAGCTTTGGCACAGGCAATGGGAATCCTTGCATTTAAAACGCATCAACTAGAAGGTGGAGAGTTGTTCTATTTTGCAGGTATTGATGAGGCACGTTTTAAGCGACCAGTATTACCGGGAGATCAAATGGAATTAAGCGTTCAAGTAATTAAAGAACGTCGTGGTGTTACCGCATTTACTGGTATTGCAAGTGTAAACGGTGAAGTAGCCTGTGAAGCTAAGTTAATGTGTGCTCGTCGATAATTAAAGAAAATTAAGGGGTAATTATGATCCACCCAAGTGCAAAAATTCACCCAACTGCGCTCGTTGCTGATGGTGCAGAGATTGGTGAAGATGTTGTTATTGGCCCTTTTTGTATCATTGAGGAAACAGTTAAGATTAAAGCTCGCACTGTTTTAAATTCTCATATTGTTGTGAAAGGTAACACTGAGATCGGTGAAGATAACCAGATTTATCAATTTGCAAGTATTGGTGAAGTCAATCAAGACTTAAAATATAAGGGCGAACCAACAAAGACCATTATTGGTAACGGTAACCTTATTCGTGAACATGTGACGATTCATCGTGGTACGACTCAAGGTGGAGGAGTAACACGTATTGGTAATAATAATTTATTGATGATCAATGTTCATGTCGCCCACGATTGCCAAATTAAAAATAACTGCATTTTGGCAAACAATGCAACGCTTGCAGGTCACGTTGAATTGGATGATTTCGTGATTGTTGGTGGTATGTCTGCGATCCATCAATTTGTGATCGTCGGTGCGCACGTAATGCTAGGTGGTGGCTCTATGGTTAGCCAAGATGTGCCTCCTTATGTGATGGCACAAGGTAACCATGCGCAACCTTTCGGTGTCAACCTTGAAGGATTAAAACGTCGTGGTTTTGATAAACCAACCATGCATGCTATCCGTAATGTCTATAAAATGATTTACCGTAGCGGTAAAACTCTTGAAGAAGTATTGCCTGAAATTGAACAAATTGCACAAACTGAATCTGCAATTAGTTTCTTTGTGGAATTCTTCAAACGTTCTACCCGTGGCATTATTCGTTAATTAACGTTTCTTTTCTCATTAAGAGAAAATGATGAATAACAAAGAGACCGCACTATGATTTGTTCAAAGTGCGGTCGTTTTTTAGGATAAATTTGATGATAAAAGAAAATCTGACTATTGCAATTGTTGCCGGTGAAGTGTCTGGTGATATTCTTGGTGCAGGTCTCATTCAAGCGCTTAAACGCCACTATCCGCAAGCTAAATTTGTCGGGATTGGCGGGGAGCGAATGATTGCTCAAGGTTTTGAAAGCTTTTTTGATATGGAAGAGCTCTCTGTCATGGGGTTAGTAGAAGTACTTAAACATTTACCTCGATTGCTTAAAATTCGTCGCAGTATCATCGAACAACTTTCTGCTATTAAACCGGATGTATTTATCGGTATTGATGCACCGGATTTTAATCTTACCGTTGAACTGAAATTAAAAGAAAAAGGGATTAAAACCATTCATTACGTGAGTCCATCTGTATGGGCTTGGCGTCAAAATCGTATTTATAAAATTGCTAAAGCAACCCATCAAGTATTAGCCTTTCTTCCTTTTGAAAAAGCCTTTTATGATCGTTTTAATGTGCCTTGTCGTTTTATTGGCCATACCATGGCAGATGCGATTCCATTAAAACTAAATAGAACGGAAGCTTGCCAGACCTTAGGTATTGATGAAAAAGGACGTTATCTTGCCATTTTAGTAGGAAGCCGTGGTAGCGAAATCGGGTTTCTGACTGAACCATTTCTAAAAACCGCTTTGTTATTAAAAGAAAAATATCCAGACTTGCAGTTTTTAGTTCCTTTGGTGAATGAAAAACGTCGCCAGCAATTTGAGGAAATAAAAGCTCAGATTGCACCTGATCTCGATATGCATTTAATTGATGGTAAAGCACGCCAAGTGATGATTGCTGCCGAAGCAACTTTACTCGCTTCAGGTACCGCTGCACTTGAAGCGATGTTGTGTAAATCGCCAATGGTGGTGGGGTATCGAATGAAACCTTTCACACATTTTTTGGCAAAACGATTGGTCAAAACAAAATATATTTCATTACCTAATTTGTTAGCGGATGAAATGTTAGTACCAGAAATGATTCAAGAAGATTGCGAACCACAAAAATTAGCAGAACAACTTTCTCAGTATTTGGGTGATGATGAAAGTGCGGTCAAATCTCGCAGTATTTTAATTCAACGTTTTACTGAATTACACAAATTAATTCAATGTGATGCGGATAGCCAAGCCGCACAAGCTGTGATTGATTTATTGGAGCAAAGACATGACTGATTTTGTTTATCCTGAAGGTTATCAATTAGTTGCAGGAGTGGATGAAGTTGGCCGTGGCCCTTTAGTTGGGGCTGTCGTGACTGCAGCCGTGATTTTGGATCCTGATAAGCCGATAGCTGGTTTGGCAGATTCTAAAAAGCTCAGCGAGAAAAAACGCCGTGCACTCGCAGCAGAAATTAAAGAGAAAGCCTTGGCCTGGGCAATGGGACGAGCAGAGCCAGCAGAGATCGATGAGTTGAATATTCTACATGCCTCTATGTTAGCAATGGAACGAGCCGTAAAAGCCTTAAAAATTCAACCGCACTTTGTGTTGGTGGATGGCAATCGAATTCCGCCTAACCTTGGTTTGCCTGCCCAAGCCGTGGTGAAAGGGGATTCACTTGTGGCTGAAATTAGCGCTGCCTCTATTTTGGCAAAAGTCGCACGGGATCAGGAAATGGAAGAATTAGATAAAAAACACCCTGAATATGCTTTTACTCAACATAAAGGTTATCCCACTAAATTACATTTAGAAAAATTAGCTGAGCTTGGTCCTTTACCGGAGTATCGTCGTAGTTTTTCACCCGTGAAGAAAGCATTAGGCATAGAAGAATAGTTAGAGTGAAAGGTCGTAAGATTAAAGGATAGGGTATGAATACCATTTTTGATCATGCACTTTGGGTGAGCCCATTATTTTGGACATTGATGTTGCTTAGCGTAGCCATCATTTTATTTGTGCATAATAAAATTCGTATGGATGTGGTGGCATTATTGGTGATGCTCTCTTTTTATCTAAGTGGCATTCTCAGTATCCAAGAGATCTTAGTTGGCTTTAGCGATCCTAATATTATCCTGATTGCTTTACTCTTCATTGTGGGGGAAAGCTTGGTTCGGACAGGAATTGCTTATCGTGTGAGTGACGGCATCTTGAAAGTTGCGGGAAATAGTGAAGCTAAAGTACTTATTTTACTGATGCTTTCAGTGGCTGGATTAGGTGCATTTATGAGTTCTACTGGCGTGGTTGCGGTGTTTATCCCTGTTGTGATTATGATTTGCCGTCAAATGAATATTTCCCAAAAACGATTAATGATGCCATTAAGCGTGGCGGGATTAATCAGTGGGATGATGACGTTAATCGCGACAGCCCCTAACCTTGTGGTGAATGCAGAGTTAGTAAAAGATACGAATCTTCGTCTTGAGTTTTTTGATTTCACCCCGGTCGGATTATTGATCTTAGCGTTGGGTATGGGCTATATGCTTATCGCTCGTCGATGGCTTTCGGATAATAGTGATGAAAGTAATCAAGATACTGCGCAGAGCTCCATGAATGAGCTAATTAATGAATATGGTTTGAAAGATCGTACCAAACGTTTGGTGGTGAAAAGCACGTCCCCTTTCGTCGGTAAAACCTTAGACCAACTTCATTTGCGTTCTAGCTATCAATTAAATGTGTTGGCGATTGAGCGTTGGAAACATTTCCGTCCAAGTTACATCATGCCTCTTGGCACATCAGAGATAAAAGCAAAAGATATTCTCATGGTGGATTTGGAACGCTGTGATTTTAATTTCGATATGTTTTGCCAAGAATTTCATCTAGAGCCAGCCGAAATTAAATCACAATCGTTTGATCAGCAGGCTCGTTCCATTGGAATGGCCGAGTTAATTATTGTGCCGAACTCTGCCTGTATTGGTAAAACCACTGCAGAGTTACAATTCCGCACAAAATATGGCTTAAATGTGGTTGGGATTAAACGAGATGGTGTGGTGTTGAGTGATGCTTTTAAAGAGAAATATCGCTCAGGTGATTTGCTTTTAGTGATTGGCGATTGGCGACTTATTCAAGCGATGCGTGATCGTCGAAAAGATTTCCTGGTATTGAATTATCCGAAAGAAATGGAGCGTGCCGTACCAGCTCAACGTCAAGCACCACTAGCCTTACTATCCATTTTAACTATGGTGGTACTGATGGTTTCAGGTGCTGTGCCGAATGTTGTGGCGGCCTTAATTGGCTGTTTAATGTTGGCTTATTTTTGTTGCGTGGATGCTAAAAGTGCTTATGACTCCATTCAATGGCCTAGCCTTATTTTGATTATCGGAATGATGCCATTTTCGACCGCACTTCAAAAAACAGGTGGAGTTGAATCTGCGGTGAAATGGTTAACACAAATCATTGATGGATGGGGAATGTATCCTGTATTGATAGTACTCTTTGTGTTTTGTGCATTAGTCGGGTTGTTTATATCGAATACTGCTACTGCAATTTTGATGGCACCCATTGCGATTTCTCTTGCTCAGCAACTTAATGTGTCTCCCGTGCCATTTGCAATGGTTGTCGCGATTGCTGCTTCAGCTGCATTTATGACCCCAGTCTCTTCTCCAGTAAATACCATGGTGGTGGGACCAGGTGGCTACAAATTTGCTGACTTTATTAAAATCGGCGTACCTTTTACCTTAATTGTTATGCTGGTGACTGTTTTTATCGTGCCAATATTGTTTCCATTTTAAATGAAAGACTAGTTAACAATATAAATTTATTTACTCATAGTTTACTCTTTATTAATTCTTGAGTTGTTTACTAGACTATTTTTTGTTATGCTACCTTGCATCATCTTATATGATGATAAATAGTGATTATCTTTTATTTTTATCCGTTTAGTCGAGGAATTCCTTTATGAGAAAAGTAACACTTTCCGCATTAGCTATAGCTCTTGCTATGGGATTATCTGCTGTTCATCGAGCCAAGAAGAAAGTTATGACCCGTCTTCTAATGATGTTGCAACTTTCCAACCGAATAAATCTTCATCAGAAAATAATTCGTCAAACCAATCTGCATCAGAAAATAATTCGTCAAACCAATCTGCATCAAAAAATGATTCAGCAAATCAAACAAACGAATCAAATAACCAAAAACAATCAACCCGACCTCACTTGACAATAATTGAAAAGGGACCGTTAAGTAAAGGGCACCCATCATCAGCGAAAGATTACGCTATTCCAACAACCGGTAAATTTAATGGGATTGCTTATGAATTTAGCAGCCGTTATGACAGTGACAAAATTGCTAATCCAAAAGTACATCAATTATCAACGGATAATATCTACGTGTTAAATATTAATGGTAAACGTATTGATATTGCACCAGAGGGTGTAAATCCAGGGTATACTTACTTGAACAAGGATGGAGAAATTCGTTTAAGCACAGGGGCTTTTGTTAATGGTGAAGTTTTCCAAAAGAGTATGCAAAACGGGATTTATCAAAACCAAAAAGATGGAAAAACCTACGTTTATATCCAAGGTGAACTTACTCCGATAGATAATATTCCAAAAAGTGGTGAAGCTCGTTATCTTGGTTTGAGTAGCTACCATGTGAATAATTATACACTACATGAAGGTTCTCTTGATGGCGCTCCTCCAAGATTTGGTATTGTGGGTGTTGATATGACGGCAAATTTTGAAGATAAAACGGTTGCAGGTCACTTACTTCATACCATTGCTGCTGCGAATAATAATGTAGTAGCTGAATTAGAAGGAACTATCTCTGGAAACCAATTCAGTGGTACAAAAAATGATACTAAACTGCAAGGTGCATTCTTTGGTGAAAATGCTAATGAAATGGGTGGTGTTTATATCAATGAGAAAGAAGGTTTCAGTGGCGCATTTAGTGCGAGACATCAATGGTAATTAAGTGCCATTAATCATATTTTAACGAGATGTTAATAAAAAAGAGCGGTCAAATTGATCTGACCCCAAAAAGTTAGACTGTTATTTAAAGGATTGTTTTCGATATTGTACCGGACTCAGTCCTTTTAATTTTAGTTGAATCCGTCGGTGATTATAGTAATCCAAATAATC
>OBUR01000016.1_pt1 | contig 157234 bp, 161 predicted proteins | sample 1475951 | NCBI WGS metagenome assembly OBUR01 (sample SAMEA2579957, study PRJEB22360) | human gut metagenome
AATTTTAATCAGCGAGTCAGCTTGGGAAGAAATGACCTGCTTATTCGCACCTTCCTTAGCCCGCAGGCATTGACTGAGATAAAACTGAGACATTACTGCATGAGGCACTAATATAAGGTTCGGCAGAGAAGCGGTATTCAACGACAACGTGTTTACTCAGGACTTCTTTACTGAAAATGCCACACATAAACAGAACTGTACCTCGTTTGACCCAAAACGTGTTATCACACACTATGTTTAATATGGCAAGCCATTTTTAAACATGTCTCGATCCGCCGCACAAATTCGAACACTGTCTGTAAGGATTTGCACAATTATGCGCGATACACACAGACAGCTTAACGCTCTTACACAGGCTCTACGGTGCTTTCGCAAGCACTGTAATCTAAGACTTTTTTAACATAGCTCAATCATTACAATGCGTCCAGCAACCGTGAAAAGAAATCTTCGGAATTGATTGAGTTAGAACAAATTGTGAAAACTTATGCTTAAATCATTGCAACGGGGGCGTATTGTTTCAGGAAAAACTCAATGTTAATAATCCGCACCGAACTGTATTAAAATGCAGCAGGTAATAAGGAGGGTTATGCACCAAAATAATGAAATTTTTATGACGCTGCATCAAAACAAGGCAAGCAAAACGTTTCGATAAAAATAAAACATTTTTGAGCGTAGATACATACAGAATATATGCAACAATTCATCGCTTCGTTTATAAGGATAAATAATCGCCAGTTTTCAGTATCCTGAAAGTACTATTAACTGGTGCTAAATTATCTGCCTTACCACTTAACGCGTTTTCAGGGAGGGATTACACCTGGACTGAACCAGACCACAGTCCCTCCCGGGACACGGCAATCAGCGCTCAGCCACCAGACGGATAAAATCGTCCTGATCCTGGTTGTTTTCAGCGACAGCCTCTTTTGACTCGTCTTTCCCTTCCGGTTCGTTAGCCTCGCACAGACGACGCAGCAGCGCATTCTGACGCTTTTGCTGATCGAGCAGCGCTTCCAGCAGTTCAATCTGCTCGTTTGTACGGGAACTGGCACGGTTCACGAAAAACCAAATGACCAGACCCACCAGCAGAACAACCAAAGAGATCATCAGGGATGCTACATTCAGCAACCCTGAGTTCAGTAACTCACCCATTTCACCACCTCAATAAAAACGCCTATTTTACCACTGGTGCGAAGGAAGGAAATCACCTTAAGAAAAAATGCGTGCTACCACGGGATAAACTTATTGATTGCGCAAACGCCGCTAAAAAACTGTACATCCTGATCGCACATCACATTGATCGTCTGCGTCCATAACACCACGCACGCTATCAGTACGACAATCAGAATCACCCAGCGTATTTTTTTCACTCCACACTCCGTCTAAAGACCTGATACAACCAGGTTATCACGGTGACCTTAAACAAGGACTAACTGTACCAACATCAGGTCTTTTTCAGAATCCTGCACTTGTTTCATTACGTAAACCGTTTAGGCTAGCCTCATGATAACAACGATAAAAGAGGTAACAATGCGCGTAATCATTCGAACGATTTTAGTACTGGCGATACTCTGGATTGGACTTTTGTTAACCGGCTACGGTGTGCTTGTGGGAAGCACCGAAAATGCAGCAGGCTTAGGTATTCAGTGTAAGTACGTAACAGCACAAGGCGTAAGCACGGCGCAGTATCTCCATTCTGATAGCGGCATCATTGGTTTAACCAACTGCCCGGTACTGAGAAAGATGTCCGTAGTGGTTGATAATGGCTAACTGGCCTGGTTAACCACTGACGAAAAACGCCGCAGAAGATGCGGCGTTTTTTTATGCTAAAACGCGTTAAAAGGGATAGTCGTGATAGCCCATCTGCTCGGAAATCTTACGCGCGGCAGTGTGCAGAATAGCCACATACTCGTGCAGACGCTCTTCTGAGAAGCGCAGGGTTGGGAAAGAGATACTTAAACCCGCGATCACCACGCCAAAACGGTCAAACACCGGAACGCCGATGCAGCGCAGCCCTTCTTCCTGCTCTTCGTTATCTTCGCCGTATCCTTGTTCACGCACCTTGTCGAGTACCGTTAACAGTTCATCAGTATTGGTAATGGTTCGTTCCGTACTGCGTTTATATTCCACACCATCAAGGATCTGCTTCACCTCTTCGCGATCGCGCCACGCCAGCAGAACCTTGCCAATTGCCGTGCTATAAAGCGGGTTGCGGCGGCCAATGCGCGAATACATACGCAGGTTGTACATGGAGTCGATTTTATGGATGTAAACAATGCTGTCTTCATCCAGTGCACCCAGGTGGATGGTCTCTTTGGTCAGACGGGAGATCTCACGCATCTGAATGTCCGCGCTGCGGATCAAATCAACGTTTTGCAGCGCCCGGGCACCCAGTTCGAACAGCTTTAGCGTCAGAGAGTATTTTTCAGACTCTCCTTCCTGCGCTACATAACCCAGTGACTTCATGGTTTGCAAAAAGCGGTAAACGGTGCTTTTCGACATCATCACACGCTGCGACAACTCTGTAATACCAATTTCACGCTCTTCTCCGAGCGCCTGTAAGATGCCAAACACCTTCAGCACGGAAGAAACAGAATCTGGCTGTTTATCCAAATCCGCAATTGCCATTTACCACCTCATAGAGAGTGTTTTATAAAAATCAGAACCGGTTTTTATTATAAATTCCTGTGATGTTACCTGCAATCAATGCGCGTTTGTTTCGTTACAAATCTGCGACATATAACGGCGTTAACAGTGCTAAAATCGTTACCCTGAGAATAATTTCACCCTGAGCTTTTTATCCCCGATGGAAAAGAACCTTTCCGATGGTCTGCCTTTGCCCCTGCGGTACGGCGCCATTGCTACGATTATTATTGGGATCTCAATGGCCGTCCTTGATGGCGCGATTGCGAACGTTGCCCTGCCCACTATCGCCAGCGACCTGCAGGCATCCCCGGCCAGCTCGATATGGATTGTTAACGCCTATCAGATTGCGATTGTGATTTCCCTGCTCTCCTTCTCTTTCCTCGGCGACATGTTCGGCCACCGTCGGGTCTATCAGTGCGGCCTGGTGGTGTTCACCTTTACCTCGCTGTTATGCGCCCTGTCTGACTCATTGCACACGCTGACGCTGGCGCGCATAGCGCAGGGCTTTGGAGGTGCGGCGCTGATGAGTGTAAATACGGCATTGATCCGCTTGATCTATCCGCAACGCCACCTTGGACGCGGGATGGGAATAAACTCGTTTATAGTCGCGGTTTCCTCCGCCGCCGGACCAACAATTGCAGCAGCCATACTTTCTGTCGCCTCATGGCAATGGCTCTTTGCCATAAACGTGCCGCTGGGTATCGTGGCTATCTTCTTTGCCCTGCGTTTTCTTCCTGCTAACGGCCCCAAAAGTACCATGCCGCGTTTTGACGTCCCCAGCGCAGTGATGAATGCACTGACCTTTGGTCTGCTGATTACAGCCCTGAGCGGCTTTGCTCAGGGGCAATCCATGGCGCTTACCGGCATCGAGCTTATCGCCCTGCTGGTAACAGGATTCTTCTTTGTTCGCCGTCAGCTCGCCCTGCCCGTTCCTTTGCTGCCGGTAGATCTGCTGCGTATCCCCCTCTTTTCGCTCTCCATCTGTACGTCCATTTGCTCGTTCTGCGCTCAGATGCTGGCGCTGGTTTCTCTGCCCTTCTTTCTGCAGAGTGTGGTAGGACGTTCGGAGGTGGAGACCGGGCTGCTGCTAACGCCCTGGCCACTGGCGACGATGGTGATGGCACCGCTGGCGGGTTACTTAATTGAACGTATTCATGCCGGTTTGTTGGGTGCGGTGGGACTGGCCGTCATGGCAACCGGCCTTTTCGCGCTGGCACTGTTACCGTCATCACCCAGCGATCTGGACATCGTCTGGCGCATGATCCTCTGTGGTGCGGGGTTCGGCCTGTTTCAGTCCCCCAATAATCACACCATCATCACCTCTGCGCCCCGTCACCGCAGTGGCGGCGCCAGCGGGATGTTGGGAACTGCGCGCCTTCTGGGGCAAAGCAGCGGCGCGGCGCTGGTTGCCCTGATGTTTAACCTTGCCGGGCAAAACGGTAACCACGTTGCGCTGCTCACCGCCGGCGCGCTTGCCACCCTCGCGGCCATCGTCAGCGGTCTGCGCGTTACCCAGCCCAGGGTTCAGGCATAAAAAAAGCCGGGCGGAGAATACGCCTGCCCGGCTTACTGTGACGCTTCGCGTTACTTCAGGTATTCCCCACTGCGCAGCGCTTCAATACGTTTATCCAGCGGCGGGTGAGACATAAACAGCTCACTGAGCGACTTTGATTTACCGTTGATGCAGAAGGCCATCATGCTGTTCGCTTCCTGCGGCTCGTAGCTGGTTTTCAGGCGCTGCAGGGCAGCAATCATCTTCTCGCGTCCCACCAGTTTCGCAGAGCCGGCATCCGCGTGGAATTCACGGTGGCGCGAGAACCACATGGTGATAATACTCGCCAGAATACCGAACACCAGTTCCAGCACCATCGACACGGCGAAGTAGATCAGCGGGTTACCGTTGCTCTCTTCACCTTCATCACGGTTGCCGCCCATAAAGCCCGCCGCAATCTGCGCCAGGATACGGGAGATAAAGATAACGAAGGTGTTCACCACGCCCTGAATCAGCGTCATGGTCACCATGTCGCCGTTGGCAATATGGCTGATTTCGTGAGCGATGACCGCTTCGGCTTCGTCACGGCTCATGTTTTGCAGCAACCCGGTGCTGACAGCAACCAGCGATGCATCACGACGGGCACCCGTGGCAAACGCGTTAATATCGGGCGCATGATAAATGGCCACCTGCGGCATGGCGATCCCGGCCTGACGGGATTGCTGAGCCACCGTATTCATCAGCCACTGTTCCATATCGTTACGCGGCTGCTCAATCACCTCACCGCCGACGGATTTCAGCGCCATCCACTTTGACATCAGCAGGGAAATGAACGAGCCACCAAAACCAAACAGCAGCGCCATAATCAACAGACCCTGAACGCTGCTCGACTGAATTCCTGTCAGGCTTAGCACGAGCCCGAAAACCACCATCACCGCCAGGTTGGTGAGCAGGAAGAGCGCGATTCGCATCATAATTTTCTTTTAACCTCAGTTTAACAAAGCGCACTATGCGATTACCCACATCGTATGGGTATTGCGGCTATTTTCAAGCATCCGGAGGGCGTAAGTCACCAGAAAGACACAACTTTACACAATTGGAAATCTGCCTGACGGAAGGATGCGGAACAAAAAGAAACAGGCACAATTTCTTGTGCCTGTTGGGGGATTATTTCGCCGGAGCGGGTTGCTCGGCAGGCTTATCTTTTTCCAGATTCGCCAGGTCGAGGGCAATATGCACCGTCTCGTCCAGGTAAGGATCCGGCTCCTGGTAATCTTTTGGCAGATCGTCCAGTTTCTTGAGCAGAGGCTTACCTTCACGCTTGAAGCGGTCGTTGATACGGGCCAGACGCGTGGCATCGTCTTCGTTGTTCTCTTTCTCACGCTGGGCGTAGTTCAGAGAAACAATATTCCGTTTATCCTTCAGGGCATTGAAACGCGCAATGTCCTTCATGATGTACTGGAATTCCGGATCTTTCGCGATGCGGTCGTTATGCGCTTTCAGCAGTTCAGGGCCAAATTGCGTCATATCACCCGCTTTCACGTAGGTCGCAGCATTGATGCTGTCCCACGGTAACGCGTTATCTTCAAACTTCTCGCCCGTTTCGGTCTCTTCCGTACCTGTCGGCATCATGATATCCGGCGTGACGCCTTTACGCTGCGTACTGCCGCCGTTGACGCGGTAGAACTTCTGAATGGTGTACTGCACTGAACCCAGCGCAGGCCATTCCGGACGCAGCATCTGATCGTAGATACGGTTCAGCGATCGATACTGCTGAACGGTGCCTTTACCAAAGGTTGGCTCACCCACGATCAGCGCACGGCCGTAGTCCTGCATTGCCGCGGCAAAGATCTCAGACGCAGACGCACTGAAGCGGTCGACCAGCACGACCAGCGGGCCTTTGTAGTAGACCACACCGTCGTTGTCGGCATCTTCACGGACTTTACCGTTGTTATCACGCACCTGAACCACAGGGCCAGACGGGATGAAGAGGCCAGAGAGCGATACCGCTTCTGTCAGCGCACCACCGCCGTTGCTGCGCAGGTCAATGATGACGCTGCTGACGTTCTGTTTCTCAAGTTTCTGCAGCTGAACCTTCACATCGTCGGTCAGCCCTACGTAGAAGCCAGGGATATCCAGGACACCCACCTTCTCTTTACCCACGGTTTTCACCGACATTTTCACCGCGCGGTCTTCCAGACGGATACGCTCACGGGTCAGGGTAACGATACGGGTTTTAGTGCCTTTACCCGCTGGTAGAATTTCCAGACGAACTTTGCTGCCTTTCGGACCTTTAATCAGCGCAACCACGTCGTCAAGACGCCAGCCAATGACATCGACCATGCCTTTACCGGTTTGTCCGACCCCGACAATGCGGTCACCTACGCTGATCGCTTTGCTTTTGGAGGCCGGGCCACCCGCCACCATGGAATTGATCACGGTGTAATCATCGTCCATCTGCAGTACCGCACCGATACCTTCCAGAGACAGGCTCATTTCGGTATTGAACTGTTCGGTGTTGCGCGGGGAGAGATAGTTGGTGTGCGGATCGATTTCGTGCGCAAAGGCCGTCATTGCCAGAGAGAAGACATCCTCACTGTTGGTCTGCGCCAGACGACGAATGGCAAATTTGTAACGACGCGTCAGCGTGTCACGGATCTCTTTTTCATCTTTGCCGGTCAGCTTGAGACTCAGTTCGTCGTATTTGACCTTTCCGTCCCACAGCGCATTCAACTCGGCTTCATCTTTCGGCCACGGCGCTTTGCTGCGATCAAGATTAAAATTGTCGTTGCCGGTGAAGTCCATCGGACGTTCGAGCACTTTCAGGGCGTACTGATAGCGTTCAAAGCGGCGCTTTTGCGACAGGTTGTAGAGGTCGTAGAAAAGATCCAGCTTGCCTGACCGCAACTCATCACCCACTTCGGATTTGCGCTTAGCGAACTGCTCGACATCACTGGCGAGCAAAACGTTATGGCTGTAATCCAGCAAGTTCAGATAGCGGTCAAAGATTTTGGCCGAAAAGGCCTGATCGAGATCGAACTGACGATAGTGCGAGCGGGTGAAACGAGACGTCACGCGCTCGCTCACCGTCGCGTGCTGCGTCTCTTCCTTGAGTACCGGAATTTGATCAACACGCGTGATATCGTCCACTGCGAAAGCATGGCCTGTTATAGCAAACAGACCCGCCAGCGCGGTGAGCTTAAAAAAAGTGTTCATGCCAGGCTTGGCCTCCGTTTCAGAACAACAAGTGTTCTGCGCGTACAATCATTGACATACCAGAAGTCAGCTGTACACGAACGCCATCTTTGGTGATTTCCAGTACGGTGGCGTCCATAGCATTGTTGCCCGCTTTGACCTTCAGCGCCTGACCCACGCTCAGCGCGTTGATGTCAGAAACTGGGGTATGGCGCGGCTCTTCACGAGGCGCACGTGGGGCTTTGGCTGCTGGTTTGTCTGCACGCGGTTTGCGATCGTTATTATCGTGACGACGCGGCGCAGGGCGCGGTTTACGCTCACGACGAGGCGCTTCTTCCTGGCCGTTTGCCGCTGCGGCTTCGCGTTTTTTCGCTTGCTGTTCTGCACGTTGTGCCTGAACGCGTGCTTTGGCTTCTTCAAGCTGCTTGCGTGCGTGTTCAACGTGCTGCTCGTCCAGCTCACCACAAGGGTTGCCGTCGAGATCCACGCGAGTCGCGCCCGGTTTGATACCGTACAGGTAACGCCAGCTCGAAGTATAAAGACGTAAGGCAGAACGCAACTGAGTTTTGCTGAGGTTCATTTCCCCCTCAACGCGCGCTACCAGATCCTGAAAAATACCGACTTTCAGGGGACGAGCTTCACCTTCCGCGCTGAAGCACTGCGGGAAACGCTCGGCCAGAAATGCGATAACTTCTTTACTGCTATTCAACTTAGGTTGATTTTCCATGAAATTTCCTGATTACAACGGACGTTGCCAACAAGCGCAGGCATGAACAGGCGTCATTATAATGACGCTATCAGTAAATGCTACGTTATCCGTTGATTATCCTGCGACGCTCGCAAAGAATTTTTGATAATCGGTGCCGGCAAGGACGTTTTCCAGATTCGCCACCAGCTCGCGCAGCCCTTGCTCGTCCTCGGTTGTGAAGCGACTGAAGACGGTGCTGTCGATATCCAAAACGCCAATAATCTGATTTCTTACCACCAGCGGCAGTACGATCTCAGAATTACTGGCGGCATCACAGGCGATATGCCCGTCAAACGCATGAACATCTTCCACACGCTGTACCTGATTCTCGGCCACCGCAGTACCGCATACACCGCGCCCGACCGGAATACGCACGCAAGCCAGTTTTCCCTGGAACGGGCCAAGTACCAGCGTGTCACCTTCCAGGAGGTAAAAGCCAGCCCAGTTCACGTCAGAGAGACGTTCGAACAACAATGCGCTAGTATTTGCCAGAGTGGCTAAGAAGCTGGTCTCACCCGCCATCAATGCCTTAAAATCGCGGTTCAGATCCGCGTAGAATTCTGTTTTGTTCATTATTCAATCACTTAGTTGTCTTACAAAATTACCGCATAGCCTATTAAAATAAGCATTAAATGCGCTCATGCTCAAGATGAATCCGTTCATGAGTTAATATAACGTTCAACAATACTTATTTGTGCGCAGCTGATGGCCTTAAAAACAACCAAAATTACGCCGACAAAAAAGATAACGGTCCATACGGTAAGAGACGCTTTGCCTCGTGCACATTATCAGCGTTGCCCCCAGTGCGATACGCTTTTTATGTTGCCGAAGATGAAATCGCACCAAAGTGCCTTTTGCCCCCGATGTGACGCGAAAATTCGTGACGGCCGAGACTGGTCTTTAACCCGTCTGGCCGCCATGGCCGTCACCATGCTGCTGCTGATGCCCTTCGCCTGGACCGAGCCCCTGCTGAAGCTCTACCTGCTTGGCGTACGCATTGATGCCAACGTGCTGCAGGGGATCTGGCAGATGACCCGCCAGGGCGATCCGATTACCGCTGCCATGGTGCTGTTTTGCGCCGTTGGCGCGCCACTGGTGCTGGTTGCAGCCATTGCCTATCTGTGGTTTGGCAACATCCTGGGGATGAATCTTCGCCCGGTGCTGCTGATGCTGGATAAACTCAAAGAGTGGGTGATGCTGGATATCTATCTGGTCGGTGTGGGCGTGGCATCAATTAAAGTGCAGGATTATGCTTTTCTGCAGCCGGGCGTCGGGCTTTTTGCCTTTATTTGCCTGGTGCTGCTCAGCATCCTGACGCTGATCCACCTGAACGTTGAGCAACTCTGGGAGCGTTTTTACCCTCAGCGCCCTGCCACCCGTCCGGATGAGAATCTCCGCGTCTGTCTGGGATGCCATTACACCGGGTTGCCCGATCCCCGTGGGCGCTGTCCGCGCTGCCACATACCCTTGCTGCATCGACGCAATAACAGTCTGCAAAAATGCTGGGCGGCGCTGATTGCCTCCCTGGTGTTCTTGATCCCCGCCAATATGCTGCCGATTTCCATCATTTACGTGAATGGTGCCCGTCAGGAGGATACAATCCTCTCCGGCATTATCTCCCTGGCGCACAGCAACGTTGGGGTGGCGGCCATCGTCTTTATCGCCAGTATCCTGGTTCCTTTTACCAAAGTCGTGGTGATGTTCACCCTGCTCATCAGCATTCACTTTAAGTGTGAACAAGGATTACGAACCCGAATACTGCTTCTGCGATTTGTCACCTGGATTGGCCGCTGGTCCATGTTGGATCTGTTTGTGATTTCGCTGATGATGTCGCTGATCAACCGCGACCAGTTACTTGCTTTTACTATGGGACCCGCAGCTTTTTATTTCGGCTCTGCGGTGATATTGACTATTCTTGCTGTGGAATGGCTGGATAGCCGCTTACTTTGGGATGCACATGAGTCAGGAAACCCCCGCTTCGCCGACTGAAGCGAGAATTAAAACTAAACGCCGCATTTCGCCATTCTGGTTGCTGCCTGTCATCGCCCTGATGATTGCAGGCTGGCTTATCTGGACGAGCTATGAAGATCGCGGAAGTACCGTCACCATTGATTTCCAGACCGCCGACGGCATCGTCGCCGGACGAACCCCCGTTCGTTTTCAGGGGGTTGAAGTCGGTACGGTTCAGGACATCTCACTCGGAAAAGGGCTGAACAAAATTCAGGTGCGGGTCAGCATTAAATCGGACATGCAGGACGCGCTGCGCAGCGAAACGCAGTTCTGGCTGGTCACGCCGAAGGCGTCTCTGGCGGGTGTCTCGGGGCTGGATGCGCTGGTTGGCGGTAACTACATCGGTATGATGCCAGGCAAGGGCGAACCGCAGGATCACTTTGTCGCGCTGGATACGCAGCCAAAATACCGTCTCAATAACGGCGATCTGATGATCCATCTGCAGGCGCCGGATCTCGGCTCACTGAACAGTGGCTCGCTGGTCTATTTCCGAAAAATTCCGGTGGGTCGCGTTTACGATTACGCCATCAATCCGAACAAACAGGGCGTGACCATCGATGTGCTGATTGAACGCCGATTCACCAACCTTGTGAAAAAAGGCAGCCGCTTCTGGAACGTGTCTGGCGTAGATGCCGACCTCAGCCTGAGCGGTGCTAAAGTGAAGCTGGAGAGCCTGGCCGCGCTGGTAAACGGGGCGATTGCCTTTGACTCCCCGGAGAACTCCAGCCCTGCTGCTGCCGATGATACGTTCGGGTTGTACGCTGATCTGGCGCACAGCCAGCGAGGGGTGATCGTCAAACTTGTTCTCCCCGATGCGAAAGGTCTGAAAGCCGGATCAACACCGCTGATGTATCAGGGTCTGCAGGTAGGTCAGCTCACCAAAATGACGCTCAACCCTGGCGGCTCGGTGACGGGCGAAATGACCGTCGACCCCAGCGTGGTCGATCTCCTGCGCGAGAAAACGCGTATCGAGATGCGCAGTCCGAAGCTCTCTCTGAACGATGCCAGTCTCAGCACTTTGCTGACCGGCAACACGTTTGAACTGATCCCCGGAGAAGGAAAGCCAAGCAACAACTTCGTGATCGCCCCGGCGGATAAAGCCCTGCTGCAAAAACCGGGCGTTGTGACGGTTACGCTAAATGCACCCGAAAGTTATGGTATTGAAGCCGGTCAGCCGCTAATCCTCCACGGTGTCCAGGTGGGTCAGGTTCTGGAGCGAACGCTTTCCGAAAACGGCGTGAGCTTCTCGGTAGCGATCGATCCGCAATACAGCAACCTCGTCCATAGCGACAGTAAATTCGTGGTAAACAGCCGCGTCGATGTGAAGGTAGGCCTGGACGGCGTAGAGTTCCTTGGTGCCAGTGCCAGCGAATGGGTTAACGGCGGCATTCGCATTTTGCCGGGCGATAAAGGCCCCATCCGCGAAAATTACCCGCTGTATGCCAACCTGGACAAAGCGATTGAAAACAGCCTGAGCGATCTGCCGACGACCACGCTGACCTTGAGCGCCGAGACGCTACCGGACGTCCAGGCAGGTTCTGTTGTGCTGTATCGCAAGTTTGAAGTCGGGGAAGTGATCGCCGTTCGCCCGCGTGCGGACGCGTTTGATATCGAACTGCATATCAAGCCGGAGTATCGCAAGCTGCTGACGCCAAACAGCGTCTTCTGGGCCGAAGGCGGCGCGAAAGTTCAGCTTAACGGTAACGGGCTGACCGTGCAGGCCTCCCCGCTCTCACGCGCGCTGCGCGGCGCCATTAGCTTCGATAACCTCAGCGGTGCAGGCGCAAACCTGCGTAAGGGCGATAAGCGTATTCTCTTCCCGTCCGAAACCGCCGCGCGTGCCGTGGGTGGGCAGATTACCCTGCATGCGTTTGATGCCGGTAAGCTGGCGGAAGGCATGCCGATTCGCTACCTGGGCATTGATATCGGCCAGATCCAGAAGCTGACGCTGATCACCTCCCGCAACGAGGTACAGGCCACCGCGGTGCTCTACCCGGAATATGTGCAGACCTTCGCCCGCACCGGTTCCCGCTTCTCGGTGGTGACGCCGCAGATTTCGGCCGCAGGCGTTGAACATCTCGACACTATTCTGCAGCCCTATATCAACGTCGAACCCGGCCAGGGCAATGCACGGCGTGATTTCGAACTGCAGGAAGCCACCATCACCGATTCGCGCTACCTCGGTGGCCTGAGCATTGTGGTGGAAGTCCCGGAAGCAGGCTCACTTGGCATCGGCACGCCGGTTCTGTTCCGCGGTATTGAGGTAGGTACGGTAACGGGTCTGACGCTTGGTACGCTCTCCGATCGCGTGATGGTGGCGTTACGTATCAGCGACCGTTACCAGCACCTGGTACGAAATAACTCGGTATTCTGGCTGGCATCTGGCTACTCGCTGGACTTCGGCCTGACGGGGGGCGTGGTGAAAACCGGTACCTTCAACCAGTTCATCCGTGGTGGTATTGCGTTTGCCACCCCGCCGGGCACGCCACTGGCGCCAAAAGCGCAGTCGGGGAAACACTTCCTGCTGCTCGAAAGCGAACCGAAAGAGTGGCGTGAATGGGGAACGGCCCTGCCGCGTTAATCTGAAAGGCTCCGGTGTCAACGCGCCGGAGCCTTTATGTTACACTGCGCACCTGAACTTTTCCCTGTGGTGTGCACGTGGCTCAAAACTCCGTATTTCTTCCTGAACAATTCCTTGCGCAAATGCGCGAGGCGCTCCCCTCTCATCTGTCGTTAGATGATTTTATCGCCGCCTGCCAGCGTCCGTTACGCCGGAGCATTCGCGTCAACACGCTGAAAATCAGCGTCGATGATTTTCTGACGCTGGTTTCCCCCTACAACTGGCAGCTTACGCCGGTGCCCTGGTGTGCAGAGGGGTTTTGGATCGAGCGCGATGACGAAGATGCCGTGCCGCTGGGAAGTACCGCAGAACATCTGAGCGGTCTGTTTTATATTCAGGAAGCCAGTTCGATGCTGCCGGTTGCCGCCCTGTTCGCAGAAGGCAACGCACCTGAACGCGTGATGGACGTTGCCGCCGCGCCCGGCTCCAAAACAACACAAATTGCCGCCCGGATGGGTAATCACGGGGCGATTCTTGCAAACGAATTTTCCGCCAGCCGCGTGAAAGTCTTGCATGCCAACATCAGCCGCTGCGGTATCCAGAATGTCGCCCTGACGCATTTTGACGGACGCGTGTTTGGCGCCGCCTTGCCGGAAGCGTTCGATGCCATTCTGCTCGACGCCCCCTGCTCCGGCGAGGGGGTAGTGCGTAAAGATCCCGATGCGTTAAAGAACTGGTCTGTGGAAAGCAATCTTGAAATCGCTGCCACGCAGCGCGAACTGATCGACAGCGCCTTTCACGCCCTGCGACCCGGCGGCACGCTGGTGTACTCCACCTGTACCCTCAACCGCGATGAAAACGAAGACGTCTGTCTGTGGTTGAAAGCGCAATACACGGATGCCGTTGAGTTCCTGCCACTTAACGATCTGTTTGCCACGGCAGATGAGGCCGCCACGCCGGAAGGTTTCCTGCACGTGTTCCCGCAGATTTACGACTGCGAAGGGTTCTTTGTGGCTCGTCTGCGCAAAACTCAGGCGGTGGCTCCCCTGCCAGCCCCGAAATTTAAGGTCGGCAATTTCCCGTTCGCCCCGCTGAAAGGCCGCGATGCTGTGCAACTTAAAGCCGCCGCCAACAAGGTTGGGCTGATCTGGGATGAGAATCTGCACCTCTGGATGCGTGATAAAGAGATATGGCTGTTCCCGGCACCCATTGAGCCGCTTATTGGTAGAGTCCGTTTTTCACGTATCGGGATCCGCCTGGCGGAAGTGCATAATAAAGGGTACCGCTGGCAGCACGAAGCGGTCATCGCCCTGGCGGACAGCGATAACACGTTTGAACTGACGCATCAGGAAGCCGAAGAGTGGTATCGTGGTCGCGACGTTTACCCGGAAACCACCCCGTCTCAGGATGAGGTTATTGTGACGTATCAGGGCTTCCCGTTGGGTCTGGCGAAAAAGGTCGGCTCGCGGCTGAAAAATAGTTATCCGCGGGAGTTGGTCCGCGATGGCCGGTTGTTTACGGGTAACAGTCCCACCGACTAAAAAAAGCGCATTTTTTTACTGGCGATTTTGCTCTCCTTGTCTACGATCAAAAATGGATGCCCATACTGGTCATACCAGATTCTGAAAACCGACCCGGAGAGCACTATGACGAAAACCAGCGTGCGTATTGGCGCTTTTGAGATCGACGACGCAGAGCTGCGCGGCGAAGCACAAGGCGATCGAACGTTAAGTATTCCCTGCAAGTCCGACCCGGATTTGTGCATGCAACTCGACGCATGGGATGCGGATACCAGCGTCCCGGCGATACTTGATGGCGAACACTCTGTTCTTTACCGTGAGCATTACGATAGCAAAACCGATGCCTGGGTCATGCGCCTTGCCTGACCTAAAGAGAACCCGCCCGAAGGCGGGTTATTTATTACTGTAGCTGTGCCAGCGTGAAGTAACCGTCGAACACCGCTCCGGTATCAATATAGTGCAGGTTATCAAAATCATACCGCCTGTCGACGGGCGTATGCCCGAACCAGAAATGATCCGCACCGCTAATCCCCTGCCCTTTGCCCACCATAAAGCCCATCAACCTGTCGCGATCCCACAGCACGCGCTGGGCGCTCACCGGTTTTTGCCAGCGGTATTCCGCGGCGGGGTAATCTGCGTGCGCAATAACATTGAGACCGTTTGCGCAGGTTATCTCGATAATATGCGGCAATTCGCGGCAGGCGTTTAGTAACGTTCGCGCCAGCGCCTGCTGCTCGCGATCAAGGCGCGTAAACCACACTCCACCATTCATCGCCCACAACGCAGAATCGTTATTGTCCAGGCTATCCATTGCCATTTGCTCATGGTTACCCCGCACGGCTCTGAACCATTTCTCATTGATGAGCTGCAGTGTTTTTACGCTGTCAGGACCGCGATCGATCAAATCGCCAACAGAAATAAGCAAATCCTCATACGGATTAAAATGGCGGCGTTTCAGTTCGTCCATAAGCCACTGATAACAGCCATGTATATCGCTGACAACCCAGACGTGACGCCACATCCCACCCTCTATTCGCTGATACATAAGGCCTCCTTTAAACAGTATAGCCGCCGTATAAAAAGCAAAAGACGGGAGCGGTTCTTACAAAGTCAAACAAACGGTAAACCAACCAGAAATAAAGATCCTCACGCTATTAATCCCTTATTCCTGGCTCCTTAGAATAGAGGCAGAAAAAAACGAGGGATCTTCACGTGTCTAATACACACCTGCATAACGATGTGTTCTACCCACATCGCACAAATATAATTTCCGAGCTGGTGAACGGCGAACGTGTCCCGGGCCCCATCTGGCGGAAACGCGATTATCGGCTGAAGTTCCTTTTACGTTCGCTTCTGTTCTGGACTTCCACCCGTCGTATGCTGGAAGCCCTTTCAGGGCGTGACGATTTCGACAAACTGCTCGCCGCTCAAATTACATTGCCCAGCAAGACCCATCGGCAGTATCTGATGCGTGGCCTGACCGCGAACGATCGCGCCGACGCTATCGTTAACCATTATTACTGGATCGATAGCCTGAAAGAGCGCGCCCTCGCCCAGGCGCTGACCAGCCCGCAGGAACAAACCGTTGTTCAGTTCCATGCAAAAGAGGGCGTGATCTATACGGTTAATGCATCCTCTGCCGGGAAAGCCGAGCGCGAAGGTGAGAGCACGCTGTGGCTGCGCGATAACGAGGATACGCTGCTTGCCAGCCTGACCTTTAGCGTAGCCCGCAGCAACGGACAACGCGTAATAGTGATTGGCGGGCTTCAGGGCCCCCGCCGCTGCGTGTCGCGGGACGTCATTAAACAATCCACCCGCGCCTGTCACGGCCTGTTCCCAAAACGCGTGCTGATGGAAGTTCTTTTCCAGCTGGCCTTACAGTCATCTGTGAAGGCGATTTTTGCCGTCAGCGACGAGGGACACGTTTTCCGCGCATTGCGCTATCGCCTCAGCAAAGGCCGCCATTTCCACGCCAGCTATGACGAATTCTGGGATTCTCTGGGCGGTAAAAAGGTCTCCGGCTTCTGCTGGCAACTCCCGCTGCAGATGGAACGCAAATCTCTCGACGAGATCGCGAGCAAGAAGCGTGCGGAATACCGCCGTCGTTTTGAATTGCTTGATGAAATTGAGGCGTCGGTAAAATCCCGCTTTTAAGCACGGCGCTGACTTTCCTTAATTGCTCACAAAAATTTAACAAAACAGGCAAAAAGGGCTGGACTTCCGCCTGCGGTGTTGTGATATGTTTTACGAAGTCGCACAGGATGCATCCACTGCATAAAGATGATAAAAGACGTAACGTATTGTCTTTCATACAGATAAAAAGAGACCGAATACGATTCCTGTATTCGGTCCAGGGAAATGGCTCTTGGGAGAGAGCCGTGCGCTAAAAGTTGGCATTAATGCAGGCTAAGTCGCCTTGCCTTTTAAGAATAGATGACGACGCCAGGTTTTCCAGTCCACAGTTAAAGCGGCCAGAAAAAAAGCGTTAAATCATCATCAAAAACAAAAAACCGCAGTGCTTTCGCGAGCATCTGCGGTTTTTTTATTGGAAACCTGAACGCTAGCAGAGCTTGTCAGCGCGTTCGATAAACGGTGTCAGGCTCATCTTCTGCCCCGGGTGAGCCGGGTCATCAATCTGGATCACGCTGATGGGCTGGCCGCTGCTCTTGCCGCTGGCCACCTGCTGCTCTGCAACCTCATTCAACGGGTATTGCACCAGCGTACTCGGGTTGATCGCGTATAACGCATGTCCCGGACGACAGGTCAGCATCACCTCTTCGCGATTAAACGCCCACTTGTCTTTACCCACTTCAAAACGGCTGACGGTGATCACCTGCGGCGCGGCCAGAGCGCTCCCCGTGCAGGCCAGCAATAAGAGCGAAAGTACTGTTTTTTTCATATGTTAGTTAACCTTGTCAGAAGGGTTCCCAGGTGGCGAACAGGCTGACCGCTGCCAGAACCAGCGCTCCCAGCACCACTTCTGCCTGTGTCATCCTGATAAAAAGCTGTTGTGCCCACCCGGAATCCGGACGAAACCGTGGCACCAGAAAATACCGATTTGCCAGCGCAATTGCCACCATCAACGCCACCAGCGCACATTTGAACAATAAAAGCTGCACGTAGCCAGCCTGCCAGGGAATATGGACGCCCAGAATCAAGAGCGAATTGATCGTCCCTGTGAGCAGCACGCCCGCGACGGCATAGTGGCCTACGCGCGAGAAACGCATCATGGTGTAGATGGCCGCGTTCTGCCAGCGCCCTTTTGCCAGATGCATGCAGAACAGCAGCGGCAGTAATCCGCCGAGCCAGGTTGCGGCACATAACAGATGAACGGCATGATTGAGACGCTGCACAGCCCCCAACGGACCTTCGTTCATCGTCGCGTGGCCTACCCCTGCCAGCAGGACAAACTGCCCCATTGCGAGCAGTAGTAGCCGGGAGCCTTTCAGCGGCGCAAGCCACGCGGCAGCAACCGTAATGGAAGCCAGGATAATTTGCCACAGCCAGACGCTGCCAAACTGCGTCCCCAGTACGCCGTGCCAGACTTGCGGGTTAAACACATCTCCCCAGCCGTCGCCCATTAATCCGCCCTGAAGCATGAACATCAGAAGCGCAGCGGCCAGGCTGATTAAAGATGCCACCCGCTGCTGCAGCGCGAAACGCAGAGCCATCAGACGGTGGAGAGAGGAAGGCGCCAACCAGACGCTGTATAGCGCATTACCAAAAACGAGCATCAGCGCCGCGAAATGGATAAAGCGCAACCCAACATAGACCAGTGCCAGCATGCTATTTCACGCTAAAGTGATAGCTACCTTTGGTTTTGTGGCCGTCGACGGAAACCACATGCCAGTCCACCTGGTAGGTTCCGGTCGCCAGCGTTTGCGCCAGCGGAACGATCAGTTGAGCCTTGTTCTTTTCGTCTCGCGTTACGGCTCCCATTTTGACGACCTGCTTGTGCGCATCCGTCACCACCACATCGCTAAACCCCGGTTCAATACCTTCCGAAAAATTCAGCGTCAGTGACTGCGGAGCGCTCACCACGCTGTCTGCTGCCGGGCTCTGCTGTTTAAGATGCGCATGCGCCAGCACAGTAGGTGAGATAACGACTGATGCCAGAAAAACCAGCGCGCATACCGTGCGTGAAGTGGATAATCCCATCGCGATCATTCCTTTTTGTTATGTCTGTATGCTAAAGAATAACGCTGTATAATAGACGAGTCGAGGATCATCCCACCTCCGCTTGTCATCGTCGCGCAATCGCGGTAACGTTGCCGCCTCATAAACAGGAGAAGGAAATGAAAATCAATCTGGCCGCCCTTCCTCAGGACGAGATGGATAAAGTGAATGTCGATCTCGCAGCCGCTGGCGTTGCGTTCAAAGAGCGTTACAACATGCCCATCGTGGCTGAAGTTGTGGAACGGGAACAACCCGCACATTTGCGCGACTGGTTCCGGGAAAGATTAATTGCTCACCGTCTCGCTTCGGTCAACCTCTCTCGTCTGCCGTACGAGCCTAAAGTTAAATAAGCTTAACGAGTCGTTACACTTCCTTACGCGAAATCTGGCAGGATAAGAAAACCCTGATTAAATTAGGTGTATTCTTAAATCCCTGCGACTCAGTGTATAAGGAAGTCACGATGTCACAATGGAATATAGCGGCAGCCCAGTATGGCGGGCAGTATCACAGTGTTGATGAACACGTTACCCACCACCTACGCTTCATTGCCGAAGCGGCACAGCAGCAGTGCGATCTGCTGGTCTTCCCGGAACTCTCCTTAACCGGCTCAGGCACAACGACGTTACCTCCCCCACCGTGCGACGCGCAGCTGGAACCCTTGCTTGATGCGGCACATTTGTACCAGATTAGCGTTATTGCCGGGCTTCCCCTTGAGCGGAATGGCCAGCGCCAGAAAGGTCTCGTGCTCTTTACGCCCTCTCGCCAGAGCATCGTGCGCTATCCGCAAGGCGGCGGTGCGAGCCTGGTTCCGGGGGATAAACAGCTCACCATCATTGATGCGCAGGGCGATTCCCCCAATCTCGATCCGCAGGCAACGCTGTTCACCAGCAGCCAGTCGGTAAGGGACAACCGCTGGCGGCAGTCCATCAGCACCCTGCAACGCTTTGCACACAAATATGCCATTGCGGTATTAATGGCGAACGCCAGCACCGGCAGCGCATTATGGGATGAAAAAGGCCAGTTGATCGTGCGGGCGGATAAAGGCGAGCTGCTGTTGACCGGCACGCTTAACCGACAGGGTTGGCAAGGCGATATCATTCCTTTAGGCTAAGCGTTTTAAGCTCAGGAGATTTTCATGCTGCGCGTCATTGATACCGAAACTTGCGATCTTCAGGGCGGAATTGTGGAGGTGGCCTCGGTCGACGTCGTTGACGGAAAAATAGTCAACCCGATGAGCCATCTGGTGCGGCCCGATCGCTCTATTAGCCCGCAGGCCATGGCTATCCATCGCATCACTGAATCAATGGTGGCGGATAAACCCTGGATAGAAGACATTATCCCGCACTACTATGGCAGCCCGTGGTATGTCGCCCACAATGCCAGCTTCGACCGTCGGGTTCTTCCCGACATGCCCGGGGAGTGGATTTGCACCATGAAGCTGGCGCGTCGCCTGTGGCCGGGGATCAAATACAGCAATATGGCGCTGTATAAATCCCGCAAGCTCAGCGTCAGAACGCCTGAAGGGCTTCACCATCACCGCGCCCTGTATGACTGCTATATCACCGCTGCGCTACTGATCGATATTATGAATACTTCCGGCTGGACACCCGATGATATGGCGACGATTACCGGTCGTCCTGCACTGCTGACGACGTTCACCTTCGGAAAATACCGCGGAAGAGCAGTATCGGATATTGCGGATAAAGATCCGGGCTATCTGCGCTGGCTGTATAACAACCTCGACAAGATGAGCCCGGAGCTACGCTTAACCCTGAAGCATTATCTGGGTGAAGCTTAACGTTCAGCCTGGCCTGGAAGCGTATCCTGCGCCAGGCCGATCAAAAAGGCGTATTCCAGCGCCACCCCTTCATAAGATTTAAACCGCCCCGACTTCCCTCCGTGCCCGGAGTCCATATCGGTACAGAGCAGCAGCAGGTTGTCGTCGGTTTTCAGTTCCCGCAGCTTCGCCACCCATTTCGCCGGTTCCCAGTACTGCACCTGTGAATCGTGCAAACCGGTGGTCACCAGCATGTGCGGGTAGGCTTTCGCTTCCACGTTATCGTACGGGCTGTACGCTTTCATATAGCGATAATAGGTTTCATCCTGTGGATTCCCCCACTCTTCAAACTCCCCGGTCGTGAGCGGGATAGATTCGTCGAGCATGGTGGTGACCACATCGACAAACGGTACCTGCGCAACGATGCCCTTAAAACGCTCGGGACGCTGATTGATCACAGCGCCCATCAGCATGCCGCCCGCGCTGCCGCCCATGCCAAAGCAGAGCTGCGGATCGCCATAGCCTTGTTCAATTAAGGCGTCGCAAACGTCGAGATAATCATTGAACGTGTTTTGCTTTTTCAGGAATTTCCCGTCTTCATACCAGTGCTGGCCCAGCTCACCGCCGCCGCGAATATGAGCGATGGCAAAAACAAAACCGCGATCGAGCAGACTTAATCTGCTGCTGCTGAAGTCGGCATCCATGCTGGAACCATAGGAGCCGTAGCCGTAAACCAGGATAGGGTTTTTACCTTTCTGAAAATGCGCCTTGTGATACACGAGCGAAACCGGCACCTCGACACCATCGCGCGCGGTAACCCACAGGTGTTCGCTACGATAATTGTCGGATTCAAATCCCTTCACTTCTGTTTGCTTCAATACCTGGCGCTGGCCGGTATCCATATCCAGTTCGAACAGCGTATCCGGCGTGGTCATCGACGAGTAGCCATAGCGCAGCCGGGACGATTCAGGCTCAGGATTAAAACCAATCCAGGTGACGTAGGCCGGGTCGTCAAACGCGATCCCTATCACCTCGCGCGTTTTGCGGTTGATTTGCCGGATACTGGTCAACCCCCGCTGACGCTCTTCCACCACCAGCCAGTCGGTAAACAACGTGAACCCTTCGAGCATCACCTGTTCCCGCGCGGGAATAAGCACCTCCCACTTGCGCTCGTCGCGCACCTTGGTCTTATACAGGCCAAAGTTTTTTCCCTCGCGGTTTGAGCGCAGATAAAAGCTGTGCTGGAAGTGATCCAGACTGTACTCATGGTCTTTTCGGCGCGGCAGAAAGCAGAGCGGCTGGGCATCAGGCAGCTCGGCATCCAGCAGCAGCACCTCTGAGGTGGTAGCGCTGGCAAGGAAAATAATCACATAGTGGCGCGAGGACGTTTTATGCAGGCTGACATAAAACGTTTCGTCTTTCTCTTCATAGACCAGTTCGTCATCGGCGGAGTCCGTGCCTACACTGTGGCGCCACACCTGATAAGGCAGCAGCGTGGCGGCGTGCTTTTTAACGTAGTAGACCGTCTCGGAATCGTTCGCCCAGACAAAATCCGGGGAGACGTTTTCCAGCATTTCCGGATACCAGTTACCGGTATCCAGATTGCGGAATCGCAGGCCATACTGACGACGGGAGAGATAATCCTCCGCCAGCGCCATAATGGTGTTATCCGGGGAGATGGACATACCGCCCAGCGTATAAAACTCGCTGTGGGCGGCACGCTGGTTGGCATCCAGCAGAATATCCCATTCATCCCACTCGGCGCTTAATACCGACTGTCGCTGATAGATGGGATATTCACTGCCGGGCTCGTAGATATGCCGATAACGATAGCCGTTTTTGGTCCAGGGCGCGGAGATATCGCGCTGAGGAATGCGCTGCACCATTTCGTTCAGCAGCTGGTCCTGAAGCGCCTGCTGGCTGGACATGACCTTGCGACCGTAATCGTTTTCTTCATGCAGGTAGTCGAGTACCTCTGGGCGGGAACGTGAATCGTCCCGTAGCCAGTAATAGTTATCTATACGCGTATCGCCATGGGTGGTAATCGCATACGGAGTACGTCGGGCTTTCGGTGGCATGACATCATTCTTTTAAGTTTTACACCCTATAAGGTTGGCAAAACCCGCGCATGATGCAAGCGAAACATGGCTACATCAGCGATCGCTAGCCCTGTAGCGTCTGTTTTTGCTCCCGGATATCCTGCTCGATCCCCTCGCGAACATCCTGAGGAATTTTCAACGCATCGCCCAGGGCGTTGAGATAGCTGCGTTCCATAAAGTGGTCAATATCAATGGCGGCACAGCTCAGGAAATAGAGTTCCAGCGCCTCTTCCTCATTCTGTACGCTTTGCGCCAGACGCTGCGGATCGAGCGGCTGCTCAATGGCCTGCGCCACCAGCGTTCTGCCCTGCTCCTCCACGCCGGCTTCTCGCATCTGCTGCTCGATAGCCGCTCGTTCTTTATCATCAATATGCCCGTCGCTTTTTGCGGCAAACACCAGCGCAAGAATGAGCCGCTCCGTACGTAGATCCAGCGGCGAAGTCTCCTCCCCAAAGTGGGGTTCATCCTGGTGCGCCGCGCGTACCCTGTCCTTGTACTTATTCCACAGCACGGTACCGGCGATAGCGCCGCCACCGGCCAGCAACGCGCCGGTACCGTACTTTGCCAGCAGCTTACGTGAGGATTTATTGGCGACCAGCAGCCCTGCCAGCCCTCCGAGCGCCCCCGGTACCAGCAGTTTGCTGAGCCCCTGGTCGCCTGAACCTGATGTTTTCTGCCCTAACATGGATTGCAGTTGATTTAACCAGCCTGACATGGTTTCCCTCACTTAACGGTTAACATTTCCACAGCGTAAGCGAGCAGGCGTCAGGAAATGTCCGTCGAGGCTAAAGAAGCGCAAATTTCTCGTCGGCCCTTTTGCCCTGCGCAAGACAGACGCAAACGTTTTCGTTTATACTGCGCGCATCTTTTTCAGGGGGAATGTTATGACTCGTTTAGGAACCGCGCTGCGACCTGCGGCGACGCGTGTGATGCTGTTAGGATCGGGCGAGCTGGGGAAAGAAGTCGCCATTGAGTGCCAGCGTTTAGGGGTAGAAGTGATTGCCGTAGACCGCTACGCCGACGCGCCCGCCATGCATGTTGCCCATCGTTCTTATGTGATTAACATGCTGGACGGAGAGGCTCTGCGGACACTCATCACGCAGGAGAAACCGGATTTTGTGGTGCCGGAGATTGAAGCTATCGCGACCGATACGCTGATCGCGCTTGAGCAGGAAGGTCAGCGCGTGGTGCCTTGCGCCAACGCAGCGAAACTGACCATGAACCGCGAAGGCATTCGCCGCCTGGCGGCAGAGGAGCTGGGGCTGCCCACTTCAAGCTACCGTTTTGCGGGCGATAAAACCGCATTCCTGCAGGCCGTCGATGAGATGGGTTACCCGTGCATCATTAAGCCGGTGATGAGCTCATCCGGAAAAGGACAGAGTTTTATCCGCGACAGCAGCACGCTGGACAAAGCCTGGGATTATGCGCAACAGGGTGGCCGTGCCGGAGCTGGCCGCGTGATTGTCGAGGGGGTGGTGAAGTTTGATTTCGAAATCACCCTGCTTACCGTCAGCGCCGTGGATGGCGTCCATTTCTGCGATCCGATCGGTCACCGCCAGGAGGATGGCGATTACCGCGAATCCTGGCAGCCACAGCAGATGAGCGCCCTGGCGCTGGAACGTGCCCAGGATATCGCCCGTAAAACCGTTCTGGCGTTAGGTGGTTACGGTCTGTTCGGCGTGGAGCTGTTTGTCTGCGGCGACGAGGTGATTTTCAGCGAAGTCTCCCCTCGCCCGCATGACACCGGTATGGTGACGTTGATATCGCAGGATCTCTCCGAGTTCGCCCTGCATGTTCGCGCCTTCCTTGGCCTGCCGGTTGGCGGTATTCGTCAGTACGGCCCGGCGGCCTCGGCGGTGATCCTGCCGCAGCTGACCAGTCAGAACGTGACGTTTGATAACGTCGAGGGCGCAACGGGCGCCGGGTTACAGGTACGTTTGTTCGGTAAGCCGGAGATCGACGGCACCCGTCGTCTGGGCGTGGCGTTAGCAACCGGGAATAACGTCGACGAGGCCATCGCACGCGCTAAAGCGGCGGCAGCGAACGTTAAGGTAGCAGGATAAAAAAAACGGGCCGAAAGGCCCGTTTTTCATACGATAAAAAACTTATTGCTTCGCGCCTTCAACCGCTTCGCGAGCCAGTTTCGTGATGCGATCCCAGTCGCCCGCTTCCAGCGCATCCGCTGGCACCAGCCATGAACCCCCGATGCACAGCACGCTTTTCAGCGCCAGGTAGTCACGGTAGTTCGCCGGAGAGATACCGCCCGTCGGGCAGAAACGCACCTGAGAGAATGGACCTGCAATCGCCTGCAGCGCTTTGGTGCCGCCGTTGGCTTCTGCCGGGAAGAATTTGAACTCTTTCAGACCGTAGTCCATACCCAGCATCAGTTCAGACACGGTGCTGATACCCGGGATCAAAGGAATAGTGCCTTCGGTCGCTGCTTTCAGCAGCGGCTCGGTCAGGCCAGGGCTGATAGCGAACTGAGCTCCGGCCTCCGTGACTTCTGCCAGCTGTTGCGCATTGAGAACAGTGCCCGCACCGATGATAGCGTCCGGCACTTCTTTGGCGATAGCGCGAATCGCATCCATCGCGCAGGCGGTACGCAGGGTCACTTCCAGAACACGAACGCCACCCGCAACCAGCGCTTTCGCCATTGGCACAGCGTGCTCCAGCTTGTTTACCACGATAACCGGCACGACAGGGCCAGTGGTCAGGATTGCTTCTGCACTTGTTTTCCAGTTTTTCATCAGAGTTTTCTCTCGCCAGATCGTTAAAATCAAGTCGTCTTAAAACGTAATACAGGTCGCGCCCTGCTCCGCACCGGAGAGTTTCTCACGCAGCGCGCTGAACATTTCGCGTCCGGTCCCCACGCGCGATGCGCTCAGGTCAGGAATATGTGGCTGACGTGCCGCCAGCTCTGCTTCATCCACCAGCAGGGTTAACTCACCTGTCTGACCGTTCACGCGGATCATGTCACCGTCGCGCACTTTCGCCAGCAAACCGCCGTCATAAGCTTCCGGCGTGACGTGGATAGCTGAAGGCACTTTGCCGGATGCACCGGAGAGGCGTCCATCGGTCACTAACGCAATTTTGAAACGGCGGTCCAATAATACACCAAGTGGTGGCATAAGTTTATGTAATTCTGGCATGCCGTTCGCTTTTGGCCCCTGATGACGCACTACCACCACACAGTCTTTATCAAGCAGACCCGCGTCAAAAGCGGGTAATACGTCGTGCTGGCTTTCAAACACCACAGCCGGCGCTTCAATAACCTGGTTCTCTTCCGGTACAGCAGACGTTTTCATCACCGCACGACCGAGGTTGCCGCTCAGCACTTTGGTGCCACCATGAGGAGAGAACGGTTTGTCGATGGTGGCAATCACCTGCGCATCGAGAGATGCGGTCGCCCCGTCGCGCCAGTCCAGCTCGCCATTGTTCAGCCACGGCTCCTGGGTATAGCGCTGCAGGCCAAAGCCTGCCACGGTGTTGACGTCTTCATGCAGCAAACCGCCTTTCAGCAGCTCGCGCATCAGCAGCGGTACGCCACCCGCAGCCTGGAAGTGGTTGATGTCCGCCGGACCGTTCGGGTAAAGACGTGCCATCAGCGGCACCACGGAAGAGATCTCAGAGAAATCATCCCAGTTGATCAGAATGCCCGCCGCGCGCGCCATGGCCACCAGGTGCATGGTGTGGTTGGTCGAACCGCCGGTGGCCAGCAGAGCCACGATACCGTTGACGATCACTTTTTCGTCGACCATTTTGCCCATCGGCATCCATTCATTGCCGTTTCCGGTCAGACGCGTCACCTGACGTGCTGCGGCCTCAGTCAAGGCCTGACGCAGAGGTGCATCCGGCTGGATAAAGGACGAGCCCGGCAGCTGCATGCCCATAAATTCCACCACCATCTGGTTTGTGTTGGCCGTGCCGTAGAATGTACAGGTACCCGGCGCATGGTAGGACGCGGCTTCCGCCTCCAGCAGCGCCTGACGGTCTGCTTTTCCTTCCGCATACAGCTGGCGAATACGCACTTTTTCTTTGTTCGGCAGGCCGCTTGCCATCGGGCCAGACGGCACAAAGATCGCGGGCAGATGGCCAAACGACAGCGCTGCCATCACCAGTCCCGGAACGATCTTGTCGCACACGCCCAGGTACAGTGCGCCATCAAACATGTTATGTGACAGGCCTACTGCAGCAGACATCGCAATCACTTCGCGGCTGAGCAGCGACAGCTCCATACCATCCTGCCCCTGGGTCACACCGTCGCACATTGCCGGCACGCCACCCGCGACCTGACCTACCGCATTCACGCTGTGCAGCGCGTTACGAATGATATTGGGATAGACCTCATACGGTTGGTGGGCGGAGAGCATGTCGTTATAGGAGGTAATAATGGCGATATTGTTACGCAACATGCTTTTCAGGGAGGCTTTATCATCGGGCTGGCAGGCCGCGAAGCCGTGCGCCAGGTTACCACAGGCCAGCTGGGAGCGATGGACGGTATTGCTCTTTGCCTGTTCAATCCGGGCGAGGTAGGCCGAACGGGTCTCCTTCGAGCGCTCAATAATGCGTTGTGTTACGCGTAACAATGTCGGATTCATAAAAGCTCCTCTAATTTATCTGTCCGGGCTCAGGAGTTTACAACGTCGCTGGCAGTTGTTAACACCGCTGAAACGCTTGCCGTCCGGAGCTCTGGGGCAAAATCACTTCCGGCAGTGTAATAAAAAAAGCGCCGCGGGGAAATCCACGCGGCGCTTAAAAGAATAAAAATTGTGCCACTAGCTGTGTTAGATCATGTTACCGGTAAAATAACACTTTCGGGCTAGTGGATTATCCTACTCAAACTCGTTCCAGGAGCGGCCATCACGGGTGATCATGGCCACCGATGCAACCGGCCCCCAGGTGCCCGCCTGATACGGTTTTGGCGCATCCTGATCGGCTGCCCAGGCTTCGGTAATGGAATCGACCCATTTCCACGCCTCTTCCACTTCATCGCGACGCACGAACAGCGCCTGGATACCACGCATGGTTTCCAGCAGCAGACGCTCATAAGCATCCGCGAGGTGCGTCTGGTTGAAGGTTTCGGAGTAGCTCAGATCCAGTTTGGTGGTCTGCAGGTTATGCTTGTGATCCAGGCCCGGCACTTTGTTGAGGATCTGGATATCAACCCCTTCGTCCGGCTGCAAACGAATGGTCAGTTTGTTCTGAGGCAGCTCCTGCCAGGACTCTTTGAACAGGTTCAGTTCCGGGTTTTTGAAGTAGACGACGACTTCGGAACATTTGGTTGGCAGACGTTTACCGGTACGCAGGTAGAACGGCACGCCCGCCCAGCGCCAGTCGTCGATATCCACGCGGATCGCCACAAAAGTCTCGGTGTTGCTGGATTTGTTCGCGCCCTCTTCTTCCAGGTAGCCCGGCACTTTTTTGCCTTGCGCAAACCCGGCGGTGTACTGGCCGCGAACGGTCTTCTCACGCACGTTGGAGCGGTCAATGCGGCGCAGCGACTTGAGCACTTTGACTTTGGCGTCGCGAATGCTGTCTGCCGTCAGGTCAGACGGCGGTGACATGGCGATCATGCACAGAATTTGCAGGAGGTGGTTCTGGATCATGTCGCGCATCTGGCCTGCCTGGTCAAAGTAACCCCAGCGGCCTTCGATACCTACTTCTTCCGCCACGGTGATTTCCACATGGTCGATAGTGCGGTTGTCCCAGTTATTCACAAACAGGGAGTTAGCAAAACGCAGCGCCAGCAGGTTCAGTACCGTCTCTTTACCGAGATAGTGGTCGATACGGTAAACCTGGCACTCTTCGAAGAACTCGCCCACCTGGTCGTTGATTTCACGCGAGGTTGCCAGAGAGGTACCCAGCGGCTTCTCCATCACCACGCGCGCCGGTTTGGCGTTCAGTTTGGCTTCGCCGAGACCTTTGCAGATGGCGCCGAAAGTGCTTGGCGGCATGGCGAAATAGTTAATGGTGACACGGTTTTTCTGATCCAGCATGGCGCCCAGGCGGTTAAACGCGCTGACGTCATTGACGTCCAGGTTGCAGAAATCAAGACGACCGCTCAGAGTATCCCACAAACTTTCATCAATTTTTTCCTTCATGAAAGTTTCGAGCGCCTCGCGGACGACTTTGGTATAAGCGTCCTTATCCCAGTCGGCGCGCCCTACCCCCAGGATACGGGTATCCGGATGAATTTGGCCCGCTTTCTCCAGTTGATACAGGGAAGGCAGCAATTTTCGGCGTGCAAGATCGCCTTTCGCGCCGAAAATGACCAGGTCACATGCCTGGGCTGTTTGCGTTACCGCCATGTCATTCTCCTCAGTTGGATCACCTGGTACTTCTGCCAGGTATCGTTGTAATTTTATTACAATGCACTGTACTGCTTTTACGTCATTCCCGAAACCATTAGCACTTATCGTCTCGTGCGATACGGCAATTTTTCGCCTTGCAGCCGATTAAGGGGGCATTATGACGCAACAAGCGTCGATAATTTGCGCAACAGGGTCATAGCAAAACCCGACATCGATCAAGTAATGAAAAAAAACAACAACATTATCTTGTCGACTGTTACCCTTTATGGAAGCCACAGGGGTAATATCGGCTAATCGAATGAAGATTTCATCCATTTATGAAATCGTTTCCACCCCCACGAGCGCCCTGTTAACAATGAATATGCTTGAAAAAATCCAGTATCAACTGGAACACCTTAGCAAATCCGAGCGAAAAGTGGCTGAAGTCATTCTTGCCTCTCCCGCTCAGGCGATTCATTCAAGCATCGCCGCGCTGGCTCAGGAAGCAGGCGTCAGCGAACCGACGGTTAACCGCTTCTGCCGTAGCCTGGAAACGCGCGGCTTTCCTGATTTTAAACTGCATCTGGCACAAAGTCTGGCAAACGGCACCCCTTATGTTAATCGTAATGTGGATGAAGACGACAGCGTAGATGCCTACACGGCGAAAATTTTTGAGTCAGCTATGGCCACGCTTGACCACGTTCGTCAGTCTCTGGATATGAGTTCGGTGAACCGTGCGGTGGATTTACTTACCCAGGCCAAGCGGATCGCGTTCTTCGGACTTGGGTCGTCGGCCGCCGTGGCGCACGATGCCATGAATAAATTCTTCCGCTTCAACGTGCCGGTGATTTATTCCGATGACATTGTGCTGCAACGCATGAGCTGTATGAATTGCAGTGAAGATGACGTCGTGGTACTCATTTCGCATACTGGCCGCACCAAAAGTCAGGTGGAACTGGCGCAGCTGGCCCGTGAAAACGATGCCATGGTGATCGCCCTCACCACCGCCGGTACGCCGCTGGCACGAGAGGCGACGCTCGCCATTACGCTGGACGTCCCGGAGGATACCGATATGTATATGCCTATGGTTTCCCGTCTGGCACAGCTCACGGTTATAGACGTGCTGGCGACCGGTTTTACCTTGCGCCGGGGCGCAAAATTCAGAGATAACTTGAAGCGAGTCAAGGAAGCGCTGAAGGAATCGCGTTTTGATAAAGAATTGCTCATAAAGAGCGATGTTTCCTTAAAGTAGATAACGAAGACGTAACCAATAATTACGATGTAATGATTTACGGCATTCGGTCCTCTCTTTGCTGCCTTGCGGCAGATGAAGGCCGATTCAATGTTCACGCAACACCAAAGTTGTTTCAGTCAACGGAGTATTACATGTCCAGAAGGCTTCGCAGAACCAAGATCGTTACCACCTTAGGCCCGGCCACCGACCGCGATAATAACCTTGAAAAGATTATCGCCGCGGGTGCCAACGTGGTGCGCATGAACTTCTCTCACGGTACGCCAGAAGACCATAAATTACGTGCCGACAAAGTGCGTGAGATCGCCGCTAAACTGGGCCGCCATGTCGCTATCCTCGGCGATCTGCAGGGTCCTAAAATTCGTGTCTCCACCTTCAAAGAAGGTAAAGTTTTCCTCAATATCGGCGATAAATTCCTGCTGGATGCCAACCTGGGCAAAGGCGAAGGCGATAAAGAAAAAGTCGGGATTGACTATAAAGGCCTGCCAGCTGACGTGGTGCCTGGCGATATCCTGCTGCTCGACGACGGACGCGTACAGCTGAAGGTGCTCGAAGTTCAGGGAATGAAAGTGTTCACCGAAGTCACCGTCGGCGGCCCGCTCTCCAACAATAAAGGTATCAACAAACTGGGCGGCGGCCTCTCTGCGGAAGCGCTGACCGATAAAGACAAAGCGGACATCGTTACTGCGGCTCTGATCGGCGTTGACTACCTGGCAGTCTCCTTCCCACGCTGTGGCGAAGATCTGAACTATGCACGCCGTCTGGCCCGTGATGCAGGCTGTGATGCCAAAATCGTTGCCAAGGTTGAACGCGCGGAAGCCGTTTGCGATCAGGACGCCATGGACGATGTGATCCTGGCTTCTGACGTGGTGATGGTGGCCCGCGGCGATTTGGGTGTGGAAATCGGCGATCCTGAGCTGGTTGGTATCCAGAAAGCGCTGATTCGTCGCGCACGTCAGCTGAACCGCGCGGTGATCACCGCGACCCAGATGATGGAATCCATGATCACCAACCCAATGCCAACCCGTGCGGAAGTGATGGACGTCGCTAACGCCGTGCTGGATGGTACCGATGCGGTGATGCTGTCTGCGGAAACCGCTGCGGGCCAATATCCTGCTGAAACCGTGGCCGCGATGGCGCGTGTCTGCCTGGGCGCAGAGAAGATCCCAAGCATCAACGTCTCAAAACACCGTCTGGACGTGCAGTTCGACAACGTGGAAGAAGCGATTGCGATGTCTGCCATGTACGCGGCAAACCATCTGAAAGGGGTTACCGCGATCATCACCATGACCGAATCAGGCCGTACCGCGCTGATGACTTCCCGTATCAGCTCCGGTCTGCCGATCTTCGCCATGTCCCGTCATGAACGTACGCTGAACCTGACGGCGCTGTACCGCGGTGTGACGCCGGTGCACTTCGACAGCACCAATGACGGCGTGGCAGCCGCGCACGATGCCGTCAATCTGCTGCGCGACAAAGGTTACCTGGTGTCCGGTGATATCGTTATCGTGACGCAGGGTGATGTGATGAGCACCATCGGCTCAACCAACACCACCCGCGTTATGACCGTCGAGTAACAACATCTGTGTTAAAAAGCCCTCTCCATCTGGAGAGGGCTTTTTTTATTTCCTCGGATAAAGCTCTTTGCGTTTATAAGGTTCCGTTTCACCCGGCTTTCGCGTTTTAAGCAGCTTCAATATCCACGTGTACTGTTCGGTATGCGGCCCCACCAGGATTTCCACCTCTTCGTTCATGCGACGCGCAATGGTGCGATCGTCTGCGGTCAGCAAGTCATCCATCGGCGGCCGAACTTCAATGCTCAGACGGTGCGTTTTACCATCATAAACCGGGAAGAGTGGGATCACGCGGGCGCGACACACCTTCATCAGGCGGCCAATCGCGGGAAGTGTGGCTTTGTAGGTCGCAAAGAAGTCGACAAACTCACTGTGCTCTGGTCCGTGGTCCTGATCCGGCAGATAGTAGCCCCAGTATCCCTGACGTACGGACTGAATAAACGGCTTGATACCATCGTTACGCGCATGCAAACGACCGCCAAAACGACGACGTACGGTATTCCAGACAAAGTCGTAGATTTTGTTGCCCTGGTTATGGAACATGGCCGCCATCTTCTGACCCTGAGAAGCCATCAGCATCGCCGGGATGTCGACACCCCAACCGTGAGGAACGAGGAAAATCACCTTCTCGTCATTGCGACGCATTTCGTCAATGATTTCCAGCCCTTTCCAGTCAACACGGTCGACGATTTTTTCCGGCCCTTTCAGCGCCAGCTCTGCCATCATCGCCATTGCCTGCGGCGCGGTGGTATACATCGCATCGATGATAGCCTCGCGCTCGGCATCGCTTTTTTCGGGAAAACAGTAATAGAGGTTGATCTGCGCACGGCGACGCGCGCTTTTGCCTAAACGCCCGGCCAGACGGCCAATTTTCCCCAGCAGGGGATCGCGCAGCGCAGCAGGCAGCATAGCGATGCCTGCAAATGTGTAGACCCCGAGCCAGGCGCCCCAGTTGCGCGGATGGCGAAAGGATTTTTCAAACTCAGGAATGTATTCAATATTGTTTTTTTTTGTTTCCATGCTGGTTCCAGGGTCTGGTGACGCAAAATTTTATTGATAGTGTAGCGAGGCAGTCGTCCACGCACAAAAGAAAAAGCCGGCGCATACTGACACCGGCTTTTTTCACAAAAACAGAAGGCTTAGTTTAAGCTCAGCTGCGGTATCACCTCTTTCACCTGCGCCAGGTAATCAGAACGATCTTTACCCGTCAGGCCTTCGGTGCGTGGCAGTTTCGCCGTCAGCGGGTTTACGGCCTGTTGGTTAATCCACACTTCATAGTGCAGGTGCGGGCCGGTCGAGCGTCCGGTGTTGCCGGAGAGCGCGATACGGTCGCCACGTTTCACTTTCTGTCCAGGTTTAACCAGCAGTTTACGCAGGTGCATATAGCGGGTGGTGTAGGTACGACCGTGACGCACCGCGACATAGTAGCCTGCGGCACCGCTACGTTTAGCCACGACCACTTCACCATCACCCACAGCCAGCACCGGCGTGCCCTGCGGCATGGCAAAGTCAACGCCACGGTGTGGTGCGACGCGCCCGGTAACCGGGTTCAGACGACGCGGGTTAAAGTTAGAGGAAACGCGGAACTGTTTAGCCGTCGGGAAGCGCATAAAGCCTTTCGCCAGTCCCGTACCGCTGCGGTCGTAGAACTTACCGTCTTCGGCACGGATGGCATAGTAATCTTTGCCATCAGAGCGCAGACGTACGCCCACCAGTTGGCTCTGCTCACGCTTGCCGTCGAGCATTTCGCGAGACATCAGCACGGAAAACTCATCGCCCTTCTTCAGCTTGCGGAAATCCATCTGCCACTGCATGGCTTTGATCACCGCACTGATTTCAGAGCTGGTGAGACCGGCATCACGGGCGCTGGAAACGAAGCTTCCGCCTACTGTGCCTTTCATCACGCTGTTCACCCAGTCGCCCTTCTGCATTTCACTGGTCATTTTGAAACCGTTTGCAGTGCGATCGTAGGTGCGGGTTTCACGGCGGGACATCTCCCAGGTTAACCGCTGGAGATCGCCATCCGCCGTTAAGGTCCAGGAGAGCTGTTGCCCTATTTTCAGGTTACGCAGGTCTTTATCTGCAGCAGCGAGCTGACTGATATTCCCCATGTCGATACCGTACTGGTTGAGCACGCTGCTCAGCGTGTCACCGGTAGAGACAACATACTCGTGGATCCCGGCCTCGTTCTCGATTTTATCGTCCAGTTCATCCTGGGGAATCGCTTCATCTTCCTGAGCAGCCTGGTCGATAGGCTCACTGGCTTCAGGCAGTAAAGAACGGATCTCGCTCTTTTCAAGCTCGATGGTTTTGATGATAGGGGCAGAACTCGGGTGGTAAACATAGGGCCGCCAGACGGCGACCGCTAAGGTGAGTACTGTAAGCGACCCCAGCATAACGCGGTGGGGTCGAGGCAGATTGTTAAATGCCAGGGCGACAGAGCGGGCTATCTGTTGCACGTATTCACTTCCTCGTTAATCTCCTTTCAGGCAGCTCGCATACTGGTTCGCCAGTTGGCTGAGGAACTGCGAATAGCTCGCTTTGCTCAACTGGATATTCGTTCCTAGCGGGTCAAGGGTCCCCATGCGCACGGATGTCCCCCTGGCCACGGCTTCTACGACCGCTGGCCTGAACTGTGGCTCAGCAAAAACGCATGTCGCTTTTTGCTCAACCAACTGTGTTCTGATTTCATGTAAACGCTGCGCACCAGGTTGAATTTCAGGGTTGACGGTGAAGTGCCCAAGCGGGGTCAAACCATAGTGTTTTTCATAGTAGCCATAGGCGTCATGAAAAACGAAATACCCTTTTCCTTTCAACGGTGCGAGCTCATTACCTACCTGCTTATCGGTTGCGGCTAATTGTGCCTCAAAATCCTTCAGGTTGGCGTCTAGTTTGGCTCGACTTTGCGGCATAAGTTCCACTAATTTGTCGTGGATTGCAACCGCTGAAAGCCGCGCTATCTCTGGGGAAAGCCAGAGATGCATGTTGTACTCACCATGATGGTGATCTCCATCACCTTTTTCACCCTCTGCCGCGTGATGGTCATGTTCATCACCGTCGTCATCCGTGCCTTTCATGAGCAACGGTTTCACGCCGGAAAGCCCGGCAATCGCAACCTGTTTATCGCCTGGAATCTGTTTGGCCGACTTCTGCATAAACGCTTCCATCTCTGGTCCAATCCAGACGACTAAGTCCGCGTTTTGTAAGCGTTTTACATCTGAAGGGCGAAGAGAATAGTCATGCTCAGAGGCCCCGTCAGGCAGCAAAACCTGGGTTTCCGTCACCCCATCGGCAATGGCCGACGCGATGAATCCAAGCGGTTTAAGCGAAGCGACAACTGCCGCGTTAACATCTTGTGCGGTTGTACCCCAAAGGGCAGCGGATAATGCTGCGAAAAGAAGCGTATTTTTATGTAACATAATGCGACTAATCATCGTAGTGAATGCGTGGAATGTGATATTATAACATTCGTTGACTTCTTCAAGCTTAAATTGACATGACGACACTGGTTTCTCTCGATAATATTTCGGTCTCTTTCGGCCAGCGCCGCGTCCTCTCTGACGTGTCGCTGGATCTGAAGCCCGGCAAAATTCTGACGCTGCTTGGTCCTAATGGCGCAGGTAAATCCACGCTGGTACGGGTTGTACTGGGTCTGGTGACGCCCGATGAAGGTGTTATCACCCGCGAGGAAAAATTGCGTATCGGCTATGTGCCTCAGAAATTACATCTGGACGCCACGCTGCCTTTAACGGTGAGTCGCTTTCTGCGTCTGCGCCCCGGCACGCGGAAAGCCGATATTCTCCCGGCGCTGAAACGCGTACAGGCGGGCCACCTGATTGACGCGCCGCTGCAAAAACTTTCCGGGGGTGAGACGCAGCGCGTTTTGCTGGCGCGCGCGCTGTTGAGCAGCCCGCAACTGCTGGTGCTTGATGAGCCTACCCAGGGGGTGGACGTTAATGGTCAGGTCGCGCTTTATGATTTGATCGATCAGCTTCGCCGTGAACTGAATTGCGCCGTGCTGATGGTCTCCCACGATCTCCATCTTGTCATGGCGAAAACGGACGAAGTGCTGTGCCTTAACCATCATATTTGCTGTTCCGGCACGCCTGAAGTGGTCTCGATGCACCCGGAGTTTATCTCCATGTTTGGCCCTCGTGGCGCTGAACAGCTGGGTATTTACCGTCATCATCATAATCACCGCCATGATTTACAGGGACGAATTGTCCTGCGCCGGGGAAATGGACACTCATGATTGAACTGTTACTGCCCGGCTGGCTGGCCGGGATTATGCTTGCCTGCGCCGCGGGTCCACTCGGCTCGTTTGTGGTCTGGCGCAGAATGTCCTATTTCGGTGATACCCTCGCGCACGCCTCTTTGCTGGGCGTGGCTTTTGGTTTACTGCTGGATGTGAATCCCTTCTACGCGGTGATTGTCGTCACCCTGCTGCTGGCAGCCGGGCTGGTCTGGCTGGAGAAGCGTCCGCACCTCGCCATTGATACGCTGCTTGGCATTATGGCACACAGCGCGCTCTCGCTGGGTCTGGTGGTGGTGAGTCTGATGTCGAATATCCGCGTCGACCTGATGGCCTATCTGTTTGGCGATCTGCTTGCCGTGACGCCGGAAGATTTAATTTCCATCGCCTTCGGTGTGGTGGTGGTACTCGGTATTCTGCTCTGGCAGTGGCGTAACCTGCTGGCGATGACCGTCAGCCCGGACCTGGCTTTCGTCGACGGCGTGAAGCTGCAGCGGGTTAAGCTACTGCTGATGCTGGTGACGGCATTAACCATCGGCGTAGCGATGAAGTTCGTCGGGGCGCTGATTATTACCTCGCTGCTGATCATCCCTGCCGCCACGGCGCGCCGTTTTGCCCGCACGCCGGAGCAGATGGCCGGTGTGGCCGTGATTATCGGGATGATTGCGGTAACGGGTGGGTTAACCTTCTCGGCGTTCTATGACACGCCTGCGGGGCCGTCAGTGGTGTTGTGTGCGGCGGTGTTGTTTATTTTTAGTATGATGAAAAAACAACCGAATGCCTGAATGAACGATTGGCGCTTCGCTTCATGTGCTGTGATCAACGCATGGCGGGACTTAAACCTCTGGAGTGCGCCCATGTTGGGTGCCAACGTAAATAAGCACCGATAAAATTATCGGTGCTTATGTTATTACCTGGTACACGTTGCTAAATGCAATTTGGCACCTGGGACGTTTATACCGCCTTCCATATCAAGACACTTGACAATACCATCGGTATCAACTTTTTTCAGCTGTCCGTTAACATAGTCCCAATGACTCGCAATAGGTTCATATTCGCGTATATAAACTTTGCCGCTTGCTGGTGCGAAGGCATATTCTGGATATGTTTCCAGCATCAGCATCCCATTCATAGCGAAATTGAGCTCACGAATATTCTGCAATTCTGGATTAGAACCACATGGCTCCATCACCGCCTGCTGGTAAGCAATGCCAGTCATACATAATTTTCGTCCGTTACTGGTATTTTCAAGTTTATTATCCACCATTTTCCATGTTTGGGTTCCGGAAATAGCGGCATTCGCGGCGCCAGACAAAGCCGCCATAGTCAGAGCGGCAATAGTCAGAGCCGTCATTGTTTTCATTTTGTTATTCCTGATGTGATGATGAAATTTATTCATAGCATGGATATCGCTATAAATTCATCATAGAGGGAATAAGCGAATTATCTAAAATGATAGGTAGGATAAATTTATCCAAAATAATATGGATGATAAATCAGATGAGGTAACTAATCGGTCAGCGTCGCAGGCGAAATTTAACATCCCGCCTGCTCATCATTACGGCATTGACGGTGGCGTAATGCCGAAATGATTCCACGCCCGCACCGTCGCCATACGACCACGCGGCGTACGCTGTAAGAATCCCTGCTGGATCAAATACGGCTCCAGAACATCCTCGATAGTTTCACGCTCTTCACCGATCGCCGCCGCCAGGTTATCCAGCCCGACCGGGCCGCCAAAGAATTTATCCAGCACCGCCAGCAGCAGCTTGCGGTCCATATAGTCAAAGCCTTCGGCATCGACGTTAAGCATATCCAGCGCCTGGGCGGCAATCTCTGCCGAAATGGTGCCATCGTGCTTCACTTCGGCAAAGTCGCGCACGCGACGCAGCAGGCGGTTGGCAATACGCGGCGTACCGCGCGAACGCTTCGCCACTTCAAAAGCGCCCTCTTCGCTCATCTCCAGCCCCATATAGCGCGCGCTACGACCGACAATATGCTGCAGGTCCGGCACCTGATAAAACTCCAGACGCTGCACGATACCGAAGCGGTCGCGCAGTGGAGAGGTCAACGATCCGGCACGGGTCGTTGCGCCAATCAGGGTAAACGGCGGCAGATCGATCTTGATGGAGCGCGCAGCCGGGCCTTCACCAATCATGATATCCAGCTGGTAATCTTCCATTGCCGGATAGAGGACTTCCTCTACCACCGGAGACAGACGGTGGATTTCATCGATAAACAGTACGTCATGCGGTTCAAGGTTGGTCAGCATTGCCGCCAGATCGCCGGCTTTCTCCAGCACCGGGCCGGAGGTCGTGCGCAAGTTGACGCCCATTTCATTGGCAACGATATTCGCCAGCGTGGTTTTCCCCAACCCTGGCGGGCCAAAAATTAGCAGGTGATCGAGCGCATCGCCGCGCAGCTTTGCCGCCTGGATGAAAATCTCCATCTGGGAACGTACCTGCGGCTGGCCGATATACTCATCAAGCAGCTTCGGGCGGATCGCACGATCCACCACGTCTTCTGCCTGAAGGGTGCCTGCCGATACCAGGCGGTCTGCTTCAATCATCCTTTACCTCACAATGCAGCGCGCAGCGCTTCACGAATCAGGGTTTCACTGCTGGCATCCGGTTTGGCAATTTTACTTACCATCCGACTGGCCTCCTGAGGTTTATAGCCCAGCGCCACCAGCGCGGCAACCGCTTCCTGCTCAGCGTCATCATCTGTTGACGGCGCCCCCGGTGACGTCAGAACCAGATCGGTCGCCGGGGTGAACAGATCGCCATGCAGACCTTTAAAGCGGTCTTTCATCTCAACAATCAGACGCTCGGCGGTTTTCTTACCAATCCCCGGGAGTTTAATTAGCGCCGCAGGATCTTCGCGCTCAACGGCATTCACGAACTGCGGAGCAGACATACCGGACAAAATCGCCAGCGCCAGCTTCGGCCCCACGCCGTTGGTTTTAATCAGCTCGCGGAACAGGGTACGTTCCTGCTTGTTGTTGAAGCCGTAAAGCAACTGAGCATCTTCACGCACCACGAACTGAGTAAAGACAATCGCCTCTTTACCCGCGTCCGGCAACTCGTAGAAGCAGGTCATTGGCATGTGGACTTCATAGCCCACGCCACCCACTTCCAGCAGCACTAACGGGGGTTGTTTTTCAATGATGATGCCTCTGAGTCTGCCTATCACGTGACGCTCCTGCGTTCTGGAAAATGTTTGACTGGCGACATAATAAAAAAAGGCTGGATGTTTATCCAGCCTGATTTCTCTTTATCGTAACCTGCCTCGCGCCAGATTGAGCCGCGATTCACTCATTTGCATCACGTTCTGGCTGACGTGACAGTGGGTAATCGCAATGGCCAGCGCATCGGCGGCATCGGCCTGCGGGTTCGCGGGAAGCTTCAGCAAGGTACGCACCATATGCTGCACCTGGCTTTTCTCCGCGCTACCTATCCCCACCACCGTCTGCTTTACCTGACGTGCGGCATATTCGAACACCGGAAGATCCTGGTTCACGGCGGCAACAATCGCCACGCCGCGCGCCTGCCCCAGCTTTAGCGCCGAATCGGCGTTTTTTGCCATAAAGACCTGCTCAATGGCAAAAAAATCAGGCTGAAACTGGGTGATGATTTCAGACACGCCCGCATAAATCAGCTTCAGGCGCGACGGCAAATCGTCCACTTTGGTGCGAATACAGCCGCTGCCGAGGTAGGTTAGCTGGCGTCCCACCTGGCGGATAACGCCATAACCGGTGACGCGCGAGCCGGGGTCAATCCCAAGGATAATCGACATCACGCGTCTCCCGTAAACGGCTTATACGCTCTCATCAGAGAGTCGCTGCAACCTCATCAGAGATTTCACCGTTGTGATACACTTCCTGCACGTCGTCGCAGTCTTCGAGCATGTCGATCAGACGCAGCAGTTTTGGCGCAGTTTCCGCATCCATGTCCGCTTTGGTGGACGGGATCATGGAGACTTCCGCGTTGTCCGCTTTCAGACCCGCGGCTTCGAGTGCATCGCGCACGGCGCCCATCTCTTCCCACGCGGTGTAAACGTCAATTGCGCCATCATCGTAGGTCACCACGTCTTCCGCACCGGCTTCCAGCGCCGCTTCCATGATCGCATCTTCGTCACCTTTCTCGAAGGAGATGACGCCTTTTTTGCTGAACAGGTAAGAAACGGAACCGTCGGTACCCAGGTTGCCGCCGGTTTTGGTGAATGCATGTCGCACTTCCGCAACGGTACGGTTACGGTTATCGGACAGACACTCAACCATCACGGCAGTACCGCCAGGGCCGTAACCTTCATAAATGATGGTTTCCATGTTCGCGTCTTCATCACCGCCTACACCACGTGCGATGGCGCGGTTCAGGGTGTCACGCGTCATGTTGTTAGACAGCGCTTTATCCACCGCCGCGCGCAGACGCGGGTTAGAGGCCGGATCGCCGCCGCCCAGACGTGCCGCTGTCACCAGCTCACGAATGATTTTGGTAAAGATCTTACCGCGTTTGGCATCCTGTGCCGCTTTACGGTGTTTGGTGTTGGCCCACTTACTATGACCTGCCATAAAAAGTTCTCCAAAAATCGCGCCTTCTCAGGCAGCGTTAATTACAAATTCTTCAATCGCCTGCCGGTTGCTCCACGACTTGGTCAGTGCGGCGGCATCCGTCGCATCCACCCAGCGGTAGTTCAGGTGTTCGGTAAACACGATCTCCCGCTCATGGGGGAGCGCGAGACAGAACCACGATTCCTTATTGCGCTCAATGCCCGGCGCGTAGCGATGACGTAAATGGCTAAAAATTTCAAACTCCACCGTGCGCTGACAGTCCTTCAGGGTCAGTTGCTCGCGAGCAACATCAATGGTGACCTCTTCCTTTACTTCACGCGCGGCGGCCTGCGGCGCGGTTTCCCCCTCTTCCAGGCTGCCGGTAACCGACTGCCAGAAATCAGGATCGTCGCGCCGCTGCAACATTAGCACCCGCTTCGTGTCCTGGGCATAAATGACAACTAAGACAGAAACGGGAAGCTTGTATGTCATATCAGTTTTTCTCTTCCTTCTTCACCACCTCAATGCCCAGCTCAGCCAGTGCAGTCGGGTTAGCAAAGCTTGGCGCTTCGGTCATCAGACACGCTGCGGCAGTGGTTTTCGGGAAGGCAATAACATCACGAATGTTATCGGTACCGGTCAGCAGCATGGTCAGACGGTCAAGACCGAAAGCCAGACCTGCGTGTGGCGGTGTACCGTATTTCAGGGCGTCCAGCAAGAAGCCAAATTTCTCGCGCTGCTCCTGTTCGTTAATGCCCAGGATGCCGAACACGGTCTGCTGCATTTCGCCGCTGTGAATACGCACGGAACCCCCGCCCACTTCGTAGCCGTTGATCACCATATCGTAGGCGTTTGCCACCGCATCTTCCGGAGACGCTTTCAGCTCTGCCGCCGTCATGTCTTTTGGCGAGGTGAACGGGTGGTGCATCGCGGTCAAGCCGCCTTCACCGTCGTCTTCAAACATCGGGAAGTCAATAACCCACAGCGGTGCCCATTTGGTTTCGTCGGTCAGGCTGAGGTCTTTGCCCAGCTTCAGACGCAACGCGCCCATCGCATCGGCAACCACTTTCTTGTTGTCTGCGCCGAAGAAGATCATGTCGCCATCCTGCGCGCCGGTGCGCTCAAGGATCGCTTCCACGATGTCCGCATTCAGGAACTTCGCAACCGGGCTGGTGATCCCTTCCAGACCTTTCGCACGCTCGGTTACTTTAATATAGGCCAGACCTTTCGCGCCGTAGATCTTAATGAAGTTGCCGTAATCGTCGATCTGCTTACGGCTCAGTGCCGCACCGCCCGGTACGCGCAGGGCTGCAACACGGCCTTTCGGATCGTTAGCCGGGCCGGCGAATACCGCGAACTCAACGGATTTCACCAGGTCTGCAACATCCACCAGCTCCATCGGGTTACGCAGGTCTGGTTTGTCGGAACCGTAACGACGCTCGGCTTCGGCGAAGGTCATGATCGGGAAATCGCCCAGCTCGACGCCTTTCACGTCATTCCACAGGCTACGCACCAGCGCTTCCATCACTTCACGCACCTGCTCGGCGGTCATGAAGGAGGTTTCCACATCGATCTGGGTGAATTCTGGCTGACGGTCAGCACGCAGGTCTTCGTCGCGGAAACATTTGACTATCTGATAGTAGCGATCGAAACCGGACATCATCAGCAGCTGTTTGAACAGCTGTGGAGACTGTGGCAGCGCGTAGAATTTGCCTTTATGTACGCGGGATGGGACCAGATAATCGCGCGCACCTTCCGGTGTGGCTTTGGTCAGCATCGGGGTTTCGATATCGAGGAAACCGTGGTCATCCATGAAACGGCGCACCAGGCTGGTGATTTTCGCACGGGTTTTCAGGCGCTGGGCCATCTCCGGACGACGCAGATCCAGGTAGCGGTATTTCAGACGCGCTTCTTCCGTGTTGACGTGGTTGGAGTCCAGCGGCAGCGCTTCAGCACGGTTAATGATAACCAGATCGGACGCCAGTACTTCAATGGCACCCGTCGCCATGTCTGCGTTGACGTTTTTCTCGTCACGCGCACGCACGGTACCGGTGACCTGAATGCAGAACTCATTACGCAGCTCAGAAGCCAGCTTCAACGCATCCGCACGATCCGGGTCGAAGAACACCTGAACGATACCTTCACGGTCGCGCATATCGATGAAAATAAGGCTACCAAGATCACGACGACGGTTGACCCAACCACACAGGGTGACCTGCTGTCCGACGTGGGACTGACGCAGCTGCCCGCAATATTCTGTACGCATGAGATATCCCTTAATTAGCCGCAGGCTAAATGTCGCCTGGAATGCAGGCTACTATGTCGCAGCTTTCTGTATGTCACAACTGGATGAAAAAAGGCGGCTATTATACTGGAAATTCCGCCGGACGATAAGAGCGAACCACGGCCTGACGGTCGTTTGCTGCACTCTTATTGCGCATTCTCACAAAAATTAACAAAATTTTCCGACCCATTACAGGTCATCACGTCGTATGGTGTTACGGAAGTGATTCATTTAACGGGAGTAACGATGTTAACACTGGATGCCAGCAAAACCGCGCTTGTGGTGATTGATTTACAGGAAGGGATCCTGCCCTTTGCCGGTGGCCCGCACGCTGCGGATGATGTGGTTAGCCGCGCCGCTCGTCTGGCGGAAAAATGCCGTGCCAGCGGTGCCCCTGTAGTCATGGTGCGCGTCGGCTGGTCCGCTGATTTCGCCGAGGCGTTAAAACAGCCCGTTGATGCACAGGCGCCCGCCCATGCCCTGCCGGAAAACTGGTGGACGTATCCGGTGTCGCTGGGCAAACGCGACAGCGATATCGAAGTGACCAAACGTCAATGGGGCGCATTCTACGGAACCGATCTGGAACTGCAGCTCCGCCGTCGTGGTATCGACACGATTATTCTGTGCGGCATTTCCACCAACATCGGCGTGGAGTCTACCGCCCGTAACGCGTGGGAGCTGGGCTTTAATCTGGTGATTGCCGAAGATGCCTGCAGCGCAGCCTCCGCGGAACAGCATCAGGGCAGCATGACCCATATCTTCCCGCGTATCGGACGCGTGCGCAGCACGGACGAGATCCTCAGCGCACTATGATGTATGTGGGGTTACCCCAGTGGTCGCACCCGAAATGGGTGCGCCTGGGCATCACCGGCCTGGAAGAATATGCCCGACACTTCAACTGTGTCGAGGGCAACACGACCCTCTACGCGCTGCCTAAAGCGGAGATTGTTGAACGCTGGCGGGAGCAAACGACCGACGATTTCCGGTTCTGCTTTAAGTTTCCGGCGACCATCTCCCACAACGCCGCGCTGCGCAACTGCGGGGATTTAACCGAAGAATTCTTTTCGCGCATGTCGCCACTGGCGAACCGGATTGGACAATACTGGCTCCAGCTTCCCGCTACGTTCGGCCCGCGCGATCTGCCTGCCCTGTGGCAGTTTCTGGATAGCCTTCCCCGCGAGTTTACCTACGGCGTTGAGGTCAGGCATGCTGAATTTTTTGCCAAAGGTGAAGCAGAAATAGCGCTCAACCGCGGCCTGCTGGAACGTTCGGTCAACCGTGTCATTCTCGACAGTCGCCCCGTCCACAGTGCAATCCCGCACAGTGAAGCGATTGTGGATGCGCAACGCAAAAAACCGAAAGTGCCGGTCCACGCCATCGTTACCGCGCAAAACCCGATGGTCAGGTTCATCGGTAGCGATAACATGCAGCAAAATCAGGCGATGTTCGCCGTCTGGCTGCAAAAATTAGCGAAGTGGGAGCAAACCACTACGCCCTATCTCTTTTTACACACACCGGATATTGCGCAGGCACCCGAACTGGTCGATGCTCTCTGGCAGGCCTTGCAGGCCGCGGTTCCCGCCGTGGGCGACGCCCCCTCCATTCCACAACAATCTTCTCTTTTCTGATATCACCCCCTATCATAGTGAAGTGCCATCTGCCAAAAACAGGGAGTTTGTATGGTCAGCGCGCTGTATGCGGTGTTAGGTGCATTACTGCTGATTAAGTTTTCATTTGATGTTGTGCGTCTGAGAATGCAGTACCGCGTTTCTTATGGTGACGGCGGTTTTTCGGAACTGCAAAGCGCTATCCGCATTCACGGTAATGCGGTCGAATACATCCCCGTCGCCTTGATTTTACTGCTGTTTATGGAGATGAATGGCGCAGAAACCTGGATGGTTCACGTCTGTGGCCTGCTTCTGATTGCTGGCCGACTCATGCACTATTATGGCTTTCACCACCGCTTATTCCGCTGGCGTCGTTCCGGCATGAGCGCGACCTGGTGTTCGCTTTTGCTGATGGTGCTGGCTAACCTTTGGTATATGCCGTGGGAGTTGGTTTTCTCCCTCCATTAGCGCACAATACGCCACTTTATTTTTCCCGGATTTTTACGTTATGTCAGATCGCGACACGCTTTTTTCCGCGCCTATCGCCAGCCTGGGCGACTGGACCTTCGATGAACGGGTAGCCGAAGTCTTCCCGGATATGATCCAGCGCTCTGTTCCCGGTTATTCCAATATTATCTCTATGATCGGTATGCTGGCTGAGCGCTTCGTTCAACCCGGCACGCAGGTCTATGACCTGGGCTGCTCGCTCGGCGCGGCAACGCTGTCGGTACGTCGTAACGTTCATCATGAAGATTGCCGAATCATTGCCGTCGACAACTCCCCGGCGATGGTAGAACGCTGCCGTCGCCATATTGATGCGTATAAAGCCCCTGTACCGGTGGACGTCGTCGAAGGCGATATTCGTGAGATTGAAATTCACAACGCGTCGATGGTCATCCTGAATTTTACCCTGCAGTTCCTGGTGCCTGAAGACCGTCAGCTGCTGCTGGACAAAATTTACCAGGGGCTAAATCCCGGCGGCGCGCTGGTGCTTTCCGAGAAATTCAGCTTTGAGGATGCCGACGTTGGCGAACTGCTGTTCAATATGCACCACGATTTTAAACGTGCGAACGGTTACAGCGAGCTGGAGATCAGCCAGAAGCGCAGCATGCTGGAAAACGTGATGCTGACAGACTCCGTAGAAACCCACAAAGCACGCCTGCGCAAAGCCGGATTTGAGCATAGCGAACTGTGGTTCCAGTGCTTTAACTTTGGCTCACTGGTGGCGCTAAAAGCCGGAGATGCAGCATGATTGAGTTCAGTAATTTCTATCAGCTGATAGCTAAAAACCATCTGTCTCACTGGCTGGAAACTCTGCCCGCGCAGATTGCCGCCTGGCAGCGCGATCAGCAGCACGGCCTGTTAAAGCAGTGGTCAAATGCGGTGGAGTATCTGCCGGAGCTGACCCCGCATCGTCTGGACCTGCTTCACAGCGTCACCGCAGAAAGCGAAGCACCGCTCCCGGCCGGGCAGATCAACCGCATCGAAACGCTGATGCGTAACCTGATGCCGTGGCGCAAAGGGCCTTTCTCGCTCTACGGGGTGAACATCAACACCGAATGGCGCTCCGACTGGAAATGGGATCGCGTTCTGCCTCATCTGTCTGACCTGACCGGGCGCACTATTCTGGACGTGGGCTGCGGCAGCGGTTACCACATGTGGCGCATGATTGGCGCAGGCGCGCATCTGGCAGTCGGTATCGACCCAATGCAGCTGTTCCTTTGCCAGTTTGAAGCAGTGCGTAAACTGCTGGGCAACGACCAGCGCGCCCACCTGCTGCCGCTGGGAATTGAGCAACTTCCTGCCCTGAAAGCGTTTGATACCGTATTTTCCATGGGCGTGCTCTATCATCGTCGCTCCCCGCTTGAACATCTGTGGCAGCTGAAAGATCAGCTGGTCAGCGGCGGCGAACTGGTACTGGAAACGCTGGTGATCGAAGGTGACGAACATGCTGTTCTGGTGCCGGGCGATCGCTACGCCCAGATGCGTAACGTCTACTTTATCCCGTCCGCGCTGGCATTGAAGAACTGGCTGGAGAAGTGCGGTTTTGTGGATGTGCGGATTGCCGATGTCAGCGTGACGTCACTCGAGGAGCAGCGCCGCACCGACTGGATGATCACCGAGTCGCTGGAGCAGTTCCTTGACCCGGCCGACCACAGCAAAACCATCGAAGGCTATCCGGCGCCGATGCGTGCGGTATTGATCGCGACGAAGCCGTAACCCTTTAGCCGGGTGACGGCTACGCCTTACCCGGCCTACGCGTCGCACGTTTTCTCCAAAATAGTTCAAGTTGCAGCAAGGCGGCAACGCAGCGAATCCCCGGGAGCTTACATCAGTAAGTGACCGGGGTGAGCGAGGCGGCCAACGCGGCTGCGGCTTGAAATATGAAGGAGAAAAAAAGGCCCCTGTGTAATTTGCAGGGGCCTGGTACAAGCAAGCATCATATTGGGCGACATGATGCGCGGTAAAAATCGGTACGTTGCTACACGTGATAGCGCTCAATCAGCGACTTCATTTCCGCAACCGACTCTCCATCTACACCGTAGCGTGAATACTCATCCGCTTCAGCATCCGTCGACATTGACAGCCCTGTATTGCGATAACGCATGGGTGAAGGTATCCATTTCCCCGCAGAGCTGTGAAGCTCTTCCACCCCGGCGTTTAAAAACCGTTCCAGATTGCCGGCACGGACTCCCGCACCCGCCATTATTATTGGAACACCGGAATGGGCTTTTAGTTCCATAATTAATTGCAGACCTTTTTCAGCAGATGACTGTTGCCCTGATGTCAGAACGCGCGCCACACCCAGTTCGGCAAGGGTATCAAACGCTTGCAGTGGGTTTTTGCACATATCAAACGCACGATGAAACGTCACGGCCATTCCTTTTGCGGCGTCCATCACCTGACGCATACGCGGCAGATCGACCTCACCGTCTTCATCCAGCAGGCCGGTCACCAGCCCGGGGAACCCGAGGTCACGAACAAGGGCGATATCTTCAAGCATGGCACTGAACTCACCCGACGTATAACAAAAATCACCGCCGCGAGGACGAATAATGGGGTGTACCGGAAGGGTGACGGCCTTACGGGCCGACGTCAGCACGCCGTATGAGGGCGTTAACCCTCCTTCTTTCGGGGCGGCGCACAGTTCAATGCGATCGGCCCCTTTCCGTTGCGCGGTGACGGCACACTCCACGCTATAACAACAAATCTCCAGCAGCGCCATCGACTCCTCCTTAAAATCGGCTTAACGCGCCATCATGGCACGCCTCTTGTTTTGGGTCTCAGCGACGAGTCACAACTCTCAGGCTTCGCTGGCAACGATCTGCTCAATGGTCCACGGATGAAATTTCACCGTCACCTGCCCGTCAGTCACGGCCAGCGTCGGATTAGGCAGACGCTCACGCTCGCCTTTGGGCGAACTTGTCTTCACAAAAATGCCCGGCTGGCTTAAGCCCTCGTCTGAGAGCAGGGCCAGCGCGCGCGCGTTCAACGTTTCCGGCTCACCCGGCAGGACGATTTCGATATGCTCCCAGCCTTCGTGCGGGTAACGTTTTTCACCCGGCCATGGCAGTTCTACAACGGTGAATTGCCAGTGCGCCACGCAGACCGGTTCATGCAGTTTGAACAGACAAATGGGACGACCATTAATCATGTTCTCAGAAAGCAACTCACCACACTGTTCAAACCCGCGACGCCAGCGCTCGGCAGTCGCGTTTTGATGGCAGCGCAAAGAGATGTGATCGGCCTCAAGCGGCGCGATATCCAGACCAAGACGGGTGGCAAGTTCTGTGAACGCCTGGGTGAAGCGCGGTAAATCTGCGGAAATATCATGCAGTTCGTCAATGGATTGCCAGTTCGCCATACGTCAGTCTCTTTTCATGTCGCAAAACCGCTAATTTACTCTGTTGCCCTGTTTCGACCAACCTCTGAATCGCGGTTTTTACGACTGCATGTTTATGCACCTCTTCTCTGGCTGGATTCTGAGCAATCTTCGGGCCCCGCAATGCTGACGGCAGAAGGCATTTGCAGTATACTCCCGCCCTAAATTCTTTAACTGGCGCGGGCGGTTGTAGGCCCGCATCAAAAACGTAAGGTATCCAGGTGAATATTCAGGCTCTTCTCTCCGAAAAAGTCAGTCAGGCACTGATTGCCGCAGGTGCGCCTGCGGATTGCGAACCACAGGTTCGTCAGTCAGCAAAAGTACAGTTTGGCGACTATCAGGCTAATGGCGTGATGGCAGTGGCTAAAAAACTGGGCATGCCGCCGCGACAGCTCGCTGAGCAGGTATTGACGCATCTGGATCTCACCGGTATCGCCAGCAAAACCGAAATCGCTGGCCCGGGCTTTATCAACATTTTCCTGGAGCCTGCATTCCTGGCAAGCCACGTTGACGCGGCGCTGAAATCAGACCGTCTGGGTGTCTCCCGACCACAAGCGCAGACGGTGGTGATCGACTACTCTGCCCCGAACGTGGCGAAAGAGATGCACGTTGGCCACCTGCGTTCCACCATCATTGGTGATGCCGCGGTGCGCACGCTTGAGTTTCTCGGTCACAAGGTAATCCGCGCAAACCACGTTGGCGACTGGGGTACCCAGTTCGGCATGCTGATTGCTTACCTGGAAAAACAGCAGCAGGAAAACGCAGGCGAAATGGCGCTGGCGGACCTGGAAGGGTTCTACCGCGAAGCGAAAAAGCATTACGACGAAGACGAAGCCTTTGCCGAGCGCGCGCGCAGCTACGTCGTCAAGCTGCAGGGCGGGGATCAATACTTCCTCGAGATGTGGCGCAAGCTGGTGGACATCACCATGTCCCAGAACCAGCTTACCTATAACCGTCTTAACGTGACCCTGACCCGTGATGATGTCATGGGTGAAAGCCTGTACAACCCAATGCTGCCGGGCATTGTGGCGGACCTGAAAGCGAAAAAACTGGCGGTTGAGAGCGAGGGTGCAACGGTCGTGTTCCTTGATGAGTACAAAAACAAGGAAGGTGAACCGATGGGCGTGATCATCCAGAAAAAGGATGGCGGCTATCTCTACACCACCACCGATATCGCCTGCGCGAAGTACCGTTACGAAACCCTGCATGCTGACCGTGTGCTGTACTACATCGACTCCCGTCAGCACCAGCACCTGATGCAGGCATGGACTATCGTGCGTAAAGCCGGTTACGTACCGGATTGCGTTCCGCTGGAACACCACATGTTCGGCATGATGCTCGGTAAAGACGGCAAGCCGTTCAAAACCCGTGCGGGTGGTACCGTGAAGCTGTCTGACCTGCTGGATGAAGCGCTGGAGCGCGCCCGTCGTCTGGTGGCAGAGAAGAACCCGGACATGCCTGCCGACGAGCTGGAAAAACTGGCTAACGCCGTCGGTATCGGCGCGGTGAAATACGCGGATCTCTCTAAAAACCGTACCACCGACTATATCTTCGACTGGGATAACATGCTGGCGTTTGAAGGCAACACGGCGCCTTACATGCAATATGCTTACACCCGCGTGCTCTCGGTGTTCCGTAAGGCGAACATTGATGAAAACGTGCTGGCGAATGCGACCGTGACCATCACGGAAGATCGTGAAGCCCAGCTGGCGGCGCGCCTGCTGCAGTTTGAAGAGACGCTGACGGTTGTCGCCCGTGACGGTACGCCGCACGTTATGTGCGCTTACCTTTACGATCTGGCGGGTCTGTTCTCCGGCTTCTACGAGCACTGCCCTATTCTGTCTGCGGAAAATGAATCGGTCCGCAACAGCCGCCTGAAGCTGGCGCAGCTGACGGCGAAGACCCTGAAGCTGGGTCTGGATACCCTGGGTATCGAAACCGTAGAGCGTATGTAATATAAAAAACCCGGCAGCCGCCGGGTTTTTTATTATCAGAAATACTTCCGCAAATACTCCGTCAGACACAGAATCGCCATGGCCTGTCCATAGGGCATCGACGTCAGCGGGATTTGGCGATAAAACGCCAGGTCGCTGCCCATCCCCGTGCCGAACGACGTTTGCAATAACTCCCCTTCCGGCGAGATATTTTTCACGATGCCGCGAATCGCTTTTTCAGCAACGTCAGCATACGCAGGCGCAACATAGCGCTTACGCACCGCTTTCAGGATCCCGTAGGCAAACCCGGCCGTCGCGGACGCCTCCAGGTACGAGCCCGGATCGTCCAGCAGGGTATGCCACAAGCCGCTCTCGTCCTGACACTTTTCCAGCGCGGCAATTTGCGCATTCAATACCTGCACCAGATAACGGCGCACGGCGTTGTTTTCCGGCAAATCAATCAGTTCGAGGAAATCCGGAATCACGATGGTGAGCCAGCTGTTGCCCCTCGCCCAGCGGGCATGAGCAAAGTTATGGTTGCCGTCGTAACTCCAGCCGTGGAACCACAGGCCCGTCTCCCGGTCCATCAGGTTCTGCACGTGCAGCAGGAACTGATACACCGCCTCTTCAACGTACTCCGGTTTGTTGAGCAGTTTGCCGATTTTCGCCAGCGGCAACACCGTCATCATCAGCGTGTCATCCCACATCTGCTGATGATTCTCTTCCGCCAGGGTGATGTGCTGCATGCCACCGTGATCGGTGCGCGGCATCTCGGTCATCGCCCATTCCGCCCAGCTTTCCAGCCACGGCAGCCAGGCCGGGTTTTTGGTCTCTTCATAACGACAGGCCAGCGTCAGGAACGGCGACATCGTATTGACGTTTTTGGTAGTGGCACCTTCAGCAAAACGGTCAGCAAACCAGCTGTCGATAATGTCGCGCATGCCTGTGTCACCGGTCTGGCAGTAATACTGCCAGATACCGTACAAACCGACGCCGTGCGTCCATTCCCATCCGGCCCAGCCTTTGGTGTCGATCACGCGCCCGTCGTCCAGCCGCAGCAAAAACTCACCCGTCTTGTCGTGGATATTGACCAGGTTATGCGTCACCTTTTGAATCAGTGCTTTCAGCTCATCTCTGGCGATAAAGCGTTCAGGTTGACGCAATAACGGGCTATGTTTGACAGGCCAAACTTTCATCATCTTAACCTCTGTTGTATGTCGAATTCAGTACTGCACGATCCTTCAGCGAAGGTGCGGCTGGCTTATTGCGATTCAGATAACCGATGTTGTTATTACCCCACAGTGACGCATATGGCATACCGGCCAGCATCTCGACAGTGGCGCGGGCGTGCGGCGTCGCTGATTCCGGTATCGCATGACCACACGCACGCATTTTCGCGGTCTCCTCGCGCAGCGTGCTGTGGGTCTGTAAATTCAGTCTGAAGCGCAGAGAAACGAGGAATCCGCAGAACAGCACCAGGAGGGTGCCCACACTCAGGATCATCAAAATGGTATGGCTCACTTCCGCAGGCTGCACTTTCTGACCGCTGACAAAGCCGGACATCTGCATCACGATGCCCACCAGCATCACCGCACCGGCCTGAGAGGCTTTACGGGTGAGGGTCATGATGCCGGCGAAGATCCCTTCGCGGCGCTGACCGGTGATCACTTCGTCCACATCAGCGATGTAGGTATAGGTATTCCACGGCACGTAGTTGATACCGCCGCGGCCAAGACCGGCAATGGCAGAAACCAGCAGCAGCAGAGAATAGATGTCGCTCAGCCCGGCATAATAGAGGACGGCGTAAGAAAGAGAGGCCAGGCCAAACAGTACCACCACCATGCGGTAGGACGGTGCAGGACCAAAGCGAATGCACAGCGGGATCATCCCGAGCACGGCGAGAAACTGGAAGATGGCCATCGTACCGAGCAGGTTAGAGGCCATTGAGGCTTCCTGCATCAGCACAAACACCACGTAGTAGGTGAAGACCGCGTTAAATACATCCTGCGCAATGTAGCCGCCGAGATACATGCCCAGATGCTGGCGGAAAATTTTAATTCGCAGCGTAGAACTCAATTCCACGAACAGACGATTGAGGCTCTGACCCAGCGTCAGCTTCTTCTTCTCTTCTTCAGCCCGCAGCGCCGCTTCGGACCATTCCTCACGCGGACGTTCCCAGGTAAAGCACCAGACGAAAATGAGCATCAGGGCGCACAGAACGGAGAAAACCAGGCTTGCATAGAAGAAGGAGACCGCATTGTCTTTACCGAAATGCGTGAGCAATATCCCTGGCAGAAAGGAGGCCAGAATGGCGGACATCTGCGCCATGGAAATACGCGCCCCGGAGAACTTGGTTTTCTGTTTGAAGTCATCGGTCATTTCCGGCACCAGCGTCTCGTACGGCACCAGAATCATGGTGTAGACGATATCAAACACCAGATAAGTCAGCAGGTAATACCAGAAATTCATGTCCCCCACCCACATCAGCGAGTAGCTGAACACGCACGGGATCCCCAGCAGAATAAAGAATTTACGGCGACCAAAGCGCCTTCCGAGCCAGGTCGTACCGAAGTTGTCCGTCAAAAACCCCATTAACGGACTGACAACGGCATCCAGTACCCGTGCCGCGGCAAAAATGAACGTTGCTTCAATCGGTGTGAGTCCACAGAAGGTGGTGTAAAAATACAAAAGCCAGGCCGCCGTCAGGGCGGTGGTACCCGCCCCGAGGAAATCGCCTGACCCGTATGCAAGATAATTTGCGAGTCCAATTTTACGTGTTTTCATTGCCGTCAACCCTAATCAATGTTGGGAGACTCCCTGTAAGCAAACCTCGTCCGGGAGCTTTTACACGGCTACAGTAAAGGCATCGACTTCCTGATACCTTTCTGTTTCTGCCATCACGCAGGGGGTGAATGGCAAAAATGCAAAGAGTATCGTCACGCGTGTCACTGATTTATAAAACAGCGTTTCTTTTTCATCAAAAGGTGAGGTCAGTTTTGCGAGCCAGCCATCAGTATTCCCTGATGGCTGGTGAAAAAGCGGGCAGTTAGCGGTAGTTTACAATGACAGAATTGCTCTGCACTTTTAGCGCCGGGATCAAACGTCCCCCGCCCGGCACTTCCCAGATAAAACGCAAAGGTTCAATGGCGGGCACGCCGTTGAACGCCTGCGTCGTGCCATTCTCTCCGTCGATTTCCGTACAGCGACTCTGGGAGCAGAGCCGCACCCGCAGTCCGGCTGGCGTTGGGCCAATCAGTCTGTAATTCCAGACCACCATCCCCATCAGACCGGAAACCGCTTCAGAGGGCGACAGCGGAGTAGAAGACATGGCGACACCCCGGTTGCTCAGGGTCACGCCCATGCTGCTTGCCTGCCAGGCGCCTTCCCCGGCCGCCTGTGCCGCCAGCGGGAAGAGCATAATCCAAAGCCATTTAGCCATTATTTTCCTCCAATCGTCGCTGTCATGCGGATATGACGGTTATCCGACAACTCCATATTCGACAGCACCACCAGCTGGTTCAGGCTGCGACGCAGGAAGCGCGACAGCAGCGGACGCAGCGCATGGTTGACCAGCAGCACCGGTGGCGCCCCCAGCATCTCCTGACGTGCCAGCGCCTCCTGGGTCTGCTCCAGCAGGCGATCCGCCAGACCTGGCTCCAGGCCGCCCCCGCCCTGCAGAGCCTGCAGCAGCAGACGTTCAAGCGGCGTGTCGAGGCCAATCACCTGCACTTCTCCGGTTCCCGGGAACCACTGCTGCGTGATTGCGCGCCCCAGCGCCACGCGCACCACCGCCGTCAGCTCGTGCGGATCGCTTTGCAGCGGCGCATGCTCGGCAAGGGTTTCCAGAATGGTTCGCATATCGCGGATCGGCACTTTTTCCTCGAGCAGGTTTTGCAGCACCTTATGCAGCGTGGTTAACGTCAGCACGCCCGGGACCAGATCTTCCGTGAGCTTCGGCATCTCCTGCGTCACGCGGTCGAGAAGCTGCTGCGCTTCCTGACGACCAAACAGCTCTGCCGAGAATTGCCCAATCAGATGATTAAGATGGGTTGCCACCACGGTACTGGCTTCGACTACCGTATACCCCTGGATTTGCGCCTGCTCTTTCAGCGCACTTTCAATCCAGATGGCCGCCAGACCAAAGGCCGGATCGACGGTTTGCTCGCCCGGCAGCGTGCCTGCCGCGGTGCCAGGGTTAATGGCCAGCCAGCGACCCGGGTAGGCATCGCCGCTGCCAATTTCGACCCCTTTCATCAGAATACGGTAGCGCGCAGGCGGCAGATCCATATTGTCTCGGATGTGAACCACCGGCGGCAGGAAGCCCATATCCTGAGCGAATTTTTTACGGATACTGCGGATACGGCCAAGCAGCTCGCCATCCTGCTGAAAATCCACCATCGGGATCAGGCGATACCCCACTTCCATTCCCAGGGAATCTTCCAGCTGCACGTCGTTCCACGTCGCCTCGACGGCCTGAGTATTCTCCGGCATTTTCACCGGAACCGGATCCGCCGCCGGTTGGGTTTCACGGCCACGCATCCACCAGGCAAGGCCCAGCAGACCCGCCGTAAACAGCAGGAAGACGAGGTTTGGCATGCCCGGTACCAGACCAAGCAGACCCAGAACGGCAGCGGCCAGCAGCATTACGCGCGGGTTACTGAAGAGCTGGCCAACCATCTGCTCGCCAACGTCCTGATCGGTACTCACGCGGGTGACAATCACACCCGCCGCCGTGGAGATGACCAGCGCCGGGATCTGCGCGACCAGACCATCACCAATAGTCAGCAGCGTGTAGCTTTCCGCCGCGTGGCCCATGTCCATGCCGTGCTGCAATACCCCCACCAGCAGGCCGCCCACCACGTTAATCACCATAATCAGAATGCCCGCGATGGCGTCACCGCGCACAAACTTACTCGCACCGTCCATGGATCCGTAGAAGTCCGCTTCCTGAGTGACTTCCGCACGGCGTTTTTTGGCTTCATCTTCCGCGATTAACCCGGCATTCAGATCGGCGTCGATCGCCATCTGCTTGCCCGGCATCCCGTCCAGCACAAAACGGGCGCCCACTTCCGCAATACGCCCGGCACCTTTGGTGATAACCATAAAGTTGATGATCACGAGGATAACGAACACCACGATACCGATAGCGAAATTACCGCCTACCAGGAAGTGGCCGAAGGCCTCCACCACTTTACCTGCTGCTGCCGCGCCGGTGTGTCCTTCCATCAGGATGATACGCGTGGACGCCACGTTCAGTGCCAGTCGCAGCAGAGTGGTAAACAGCAGAATGGTCGGGAACGCGGCAAACTCCAGGGTCCGCTGAGTGAACATCGCCACCAGCAGCACCATAATGGAGAGCGCAATATTAAACGTGAACAGCAGATCGAGGATGAATGCCGGGAGCGGCAGAACCATCATCGACAAAATTAACAGGATGAGAATCGGCCCGGCGAGGATCTGCCATTGGGTCGATTTCAGGTTGCCGGGCAGGCGCAACATTGCCACCAGATTAGCCATCAGTGTCCTTCTCGTTCATAAAATCCAGCGCGGCAGGCACCGGAAGGTTCTCAGGTTTCACAGGCCGTTGACCCCCGGCCAGACGCCAGCGTTTCAACTGCCATACCCAGGCCAGCACTTCCGCCACCGCGGCGTAGAGTTGTCCCGGGATCTGTTGTCCGATTTCCGCATGGCGGTATAAGGCACGCGCCAGCGGTGGAGCTTCCAGGATCGGCACGCGGTTTTCGGTGCCAATTTCCCGGATACGAAGTGCGATCAGCCCCGCCCCTTTCGCCACCACTTTCGGCGCGCTCATCTTATTTTCGTCGTAGCGCAAGGCAACGGAATAGTGTGTCGGGTTGGTGACGATGACATCCGCCTTCGGCACATCCTCCATCATGCGCCGACGAGCGGCAGCACGCTGCATCTGACGGATACGCCCTTTAACGTGCGGGTCACCTTCCATCTGCTTATATTCGTCACGGATATCCTGACGTGACATCCGCAGTTTCTTGAAATGGCTATAAAGCTGGAAGATAACGTCAAAACCGACCATCGGGATAATGCTGAGCACCACCAGCAGCGCGCAGAGTCCAACCAGATTCAGGGCATTACTCATGGCAGTAAGGGGCGACTCGCTGATGAGGCGCATCATTTCGGGCCAGTGATACCAGAGGAAGAACCCGGCAGAACTGCCCATCAGCACCGATTTGAGAATAGCCTTGAGCAGCTCGGCGCCGGTCTGCGCCGAAAACATTTTCGCAATGCCCGGCAGTGGGTTCAGCTTCGAAAATTTGGGCTGCAGTGATTTTCCGCTAAACACCAGACCGCCCAGCATGACTGGAGAGACCAGCGCCACCAGCACCACGCCGGTAATTAAGGGCAGCAGCGCAACCATGGCCCCTTTTATTAACTGAATAATCTGGCTGAGGATCAGATTCGGGTCATTGACCATACTGTGGTCAAAACGTAAGCCAGTTGAGAGCATTCCCGCCAGCTTGCGGGCGAGCGACTCCCCACCCCACCAGATAATGCACACCCCTACGACAAGGATCAGCAGGGAGGTCAATTCTCGGGATCGGGGGATCTGCCCTTCCTCACGCGCTTTTTCAAGTCGGTGGGGTGTGGGGGCTTCCGTTTTGTCGTCGTTCTCTTCTGCCACAGTGCATGCTCAGCCCATTACGTCACGGTTATCTTGCCACGGGAGGTTATCGCCAATGGGTAGATAAACCCCTATAATCATGCCCTGTTAACCACTTTAACGATTAAACGCTGTAGCGAGGCTGTTTGCCGTTCAAAAAACGTACAACTCAGGTTTGGCAATCACTTTTTAATACTGATTATTTTTTAAAAGTGTTTTTAATAAAAATAAATATAAAATTTTTAAAAACTGAGTTGGCCGGTTTCATCATCAAAATACGTCTATTTTTTGATCAAAATATACTTATGGATAATATTAAATCGAAAAAATTATAATTGATTTATATCAATGATGGTTTTTCTCCAGTATTAAAATATTTTTCATAACGGTTATAATAATTAATATTAATCTTGACCCGCAATTACTTGAAGGAAATTACCCGCTATACTTCTGCACGGTGTCAATTGAGCCAAAATATTAAATTGAATACCTAACGTGTTTTTAAACTCAGGAGTTTTTGCAGATGGATTTCAAAAATAACTTTATGGCTGGCGCAGTACTTGCGGCCATTTCGATTGGCAGTTTTGCTGCCGAAATGAATGCGGGGACGGTCCACTTTACGGGAGAAATTATTGAACCGAGCTGCACCATTCAGGGTGATAGCGGCACGGACAGTACGGTCCCTCTGGGGACGTACCCTAAATCTCTTTTTAAGGCGGTCGGAACTGAATCTTCCCTGACCCCGTTCTCGATTACGCTCGCAAACTGCCCGGTAAAGAGCGATGGGCTGCCGGCAGTACAGCTCACCTTTAACGGCACGACGACCCTGACCAATACCTCTACGCTGCTGGATGTCAGCAAAATCACCACCACCGGTGAGACCGCCGCTACCGGTATCGGCGTCGCCGTTAGCCCGGCGGGCAAAGACACTCAACTTATCACCATGGATGGGGCAGAAGGACAGGTTTATATTCAACTGGCCACCCGTACTACCGATACCATTAAAGCCGACTTTAACGCCCGCTATAAGTCATTTGCCGCAACGGTGACCGCTGGCCCTGCCGATGCGGATATGACGGTGAATATTTTATACCGTTAATACCTGTTTATCTAATATTCAGCATGCCACTGATTAGATAATGACACGTAATGCGTCATGCTCCGATAATAGTCCGAAAGCGGACTATTATCATTATTTCAACCTGCTCCAATAAGGGTTTCCCGTGCGCACATCCCTGCTGTTTTTATTATGTCTTCCCGTTATAACAAGTTCGTTTTGTCACGCCGCGGGAATACAAATCGGCCGCACCCGCATAATTTACGATGCTGCAAAAAAGGAAGTTGCCCTGCCGCTTACGAACAGTGAAAAAGAATTGCCCTGGCTGATCCAGACCTGGACAGACACTGGCGATGGCAAAACGCGTGGGCCCTTTATTGTCACGCCCCCCCTCTTTCGACTCGATCCTCAAAAAGAGCAAAGCCTGCGAATCACCTGGAACGGCAGCCCGTTACCGAAAGACAAAGAGACGCTGTTTTATTTGAATGTCCGCACGGTGCCCGCAACCGCCGCAGAGGATGCCGATAAAAACGTGCTACGACTCATCTACAAAACGCGACTGAAGCTGTTCTGGCGTCCCGTGGGGCTCAACGGGACGCCAGGCGAGTCCTGCAAGAATCTGCGCTTCGTTCGCCAGGGCCAGCAGCTGACGGTGATAAACGACAGTGCGTTTTACACCGTTTTTGACTCTCTCTCGCTAGGCTCGCAGAAGCTCGAAAGCGCCGATATGGTGGGGCCAGCATCACGCGTTGATATCCCTCTTCCCGACGCTGCACCGGCGAATGACGTCAGTTGGCGGTGCATTACCGATTACGGCAATGCCTCCGAAAAATACACGTTCCATCTGACCAGGGGATAAACGACAGAATGATTGCAGGACGTAATTTCTTGCCTGTTGGGGGAACCTTTCGGCTGAATTCGGTTACCCGCTGTCTGGCGAGTACCCTGATGTTAATGATTTTTTCCGCAGATGCCCGGGAGTATCTCTTTTCCCCTTCCTCACTCGAAGGGGACATGCTGACGCAGCAGGATATCGACCTCTCGCTTTTTACAAAATCGAACGCCCAGTTGCCCGGCACCTACTCTTCCGTCATCACAATCAACGATCGCAGGCTGAAGGATGCCAACATTCGCTACGTCAGCAGATCTGACGGGCGCCTGATCCCCCAATTGAGCCCCGCGATGCTGCGCGCCTGGGGCATTAATATCGACCGTTATCCTCCGTTGCTGAAGCGTCCGGCGGAGGAAACGCTCCCAAACTCGCTGGATAACTATATTCCACAGGCATCTGCGGAGCTTGATTTCTCAACAATGACGCTTAGGTTGAGCATCCCCCAGGCCGCGCTGGCTGATAACGGTCGCGATTTTATCGATCCCTCGCGCTGGGACGATGGTGTTCCCGTCCTGTTCAGCGATTATTCGCTGTCGGGCTCGCAAAGCAAAGAAGATCGCGAGGACAGCACAGAAAGCCGCTATCTGAATTTGCGTACCGGGGCGAACCTGGGCGGCTGGCGTCTTCGAAACTACTCAACGTGGAGCAAATCGGACGGCGATTCACAGTGGGATAACATCAACACGTTCCTGCAGCACGACATCGACGCGCTGAGAGCGCAGTTCACCGCGGGCGAGAGCAGCACGCGCGGCGAAGTGTTCGACAGCCTGCAGTATCGGGGCGTCAATCTCGCCACGGACGAAGAAATGTTGCCCTATAGCCAACGCGGCTATGCACCGGTCATTCGCGGCGTCGCCAGCTCGAATGCGGTCGTCTCGGTGCGCCAGAACGGATATCTCATCTACCAGCAGAACGTAGCCCCCGGAGCGTTTGAGATCAACGACCTTTACTCCACCACCAACAGCGGCGACCTGGAAGTGACGGTGAAAGAGGCCGACGGCACCGAACATCACTTTACTCAACCCTACTCAAGCATCGCCATTATGCAGCGCCCGGGACACATGAAGTATGAATTGACGGCGGGCCGTTATCGCGCAGACAGCGGGAGTGACCAAAAGGAGCCCGGCTTCCTTCAGGGGAGCGTCATCTACGGCGTCAACAATCTGCTGACCTGGTTTGGCGGGCTAACCCTTTCGCAAGACTATAATGCCCTCAATACGGGCGCTGGCATCGCGCTGGGGCCGCTGGGTTCACTCTCTACAGACGTCACCGCCGCCGATACCACGCTTGACGACGGCAGCAAGCATGTCGGCCAGTCCTGGCGCGTACTCTATTCGGGGAAAATTGACGCCACCGATACCAATTTCACGCTTGGCAGTTATCGCTACTCGAGTCGCGGGTATTACAGCTTTGCTGACGCTAATCAGAAGCAGGACGGACACGATAGCGATTTGCTCTTCCGCTATAACAAACGCAACCGCGTTCAGGCCAGTATCAGCCAGAACCTTGCTGGCGTCAGTCTCTATCTTAACGGCTACCAGCAGGACTACTGGGGGACGTCGAAAAAAGAACGCAGCCTGTCGTTAGGTTTTAACACCGTTCTGTCTGGGGTGAGTTATCACCTGGCATATACCTACAGTAAAACGAACGACGAGGAGGCCGACCGGATGGTCTCCTTCGGCTTTAGCGTGCCGCTAACTCGCTGGCTTCCCCGCGCGTGGAGTAGCTATAACATCAGCAACACCAAAAATGGCTACACCCGACACAATATCGGCGTCAACGGAACGCTGCTGGACGACGAACGTTTAAGCTATTCGCTGCAGCAAAGCCATTCTAATCACGATGGGGAGGATACCAGCAGCGTATATGGTACCTATCGTTCTCAATACGCCAACCTGAATGCCGGTTATTACGCCTCTTCCGGCAGCGCGGAGCAGATGAACTACGGGATCAGCGGGGCCATTGTTGCACACCCGCGCGGCGTTACGCTGGCGCAGCCGTTAGGGAGCCAGTTTGCCATTGTCAATGCCAACGGCGCCTCCGGTGTACGCTTCCAGAACCAGCAGGGTATTCAGACAGACTGGCTGGGTAACGCCGTTATCCCGTCCCTGACGCCGTATCAGGAAAATGCGATTCGTATCGACACCGCAAGCCTGCCCGAAAACGTGGAGAGCAGCGATACGTCAATCCGGGTGATCCCTTCACGTAATGCCGCCGTTGAAAGCCGGTTCGATGCGCACGTGGGTTATCGGATGCTGATCGCATTAACCCGCCCCGGCAATCAACGCGTCCCCTTTGGCGCAATCGTCACCAGCGCGAACGCGGACCTGAGCGGCATCGTGGACGATACCAGCACGGTATACCTGGCCGGCGTCGGCGAGCCCACACAGCTCACGGTGAAATGGGGAAAAGCGCCAGACCAACAGTGCGTCGCCCATATTTTACAGCAGGCAGAGGGATACACGGAGAGCCCTAACGGTATCCGTTCAACCCGCGCGCTTTGTCAGCAGGAAACAGCTTATGCTCACTAAAATGAAAAGACGAACCCTTACGGTTTCTCTGACCAGCACGCTGATGCTGGTATCGACGGGGTCTTTCGGCGCCGTCACGGTACTCAAAAATTGTTTCGGAGCCCCACAGACGTATTCCATTGATTACCATCATGAATTTACATCGACGGAAAACGTTGCAAACAACGATTATGATATTCCGGGTCACCTGGTCGGCGCAGGTGCCGACCTGGAAGCAAACTGCACGTGCCCGGGAAACATGTTTTCGTCAAGCACCGTCTACGAAAAAACCCTGGCTGGCAGTCCCCTTAACCCCGGCACCAGCGGTACTGGCTATCTTACGGATAAAATTGATGCCCACATTACTGGCTATGCGGATGCGATTAACTCCCCGGACGGCAGCTCGCTCACACCAATCCCGATCAATGAGTACCCGACCCCGCGGGGAAATATGCTTACCGTGCTCGAATCGAGCCTGTCTAAAACAGAAGAAGAAAGCGACGTATGCAGCAATGACTCCCGGCCTGACGGTGGTGCCGCATCGAAACGCAAGTTTCGCTGGAACGTCGTGGCCGTGCTGCTGCACATAAAAAAGCCGATACTGGGTGAAGAGGTGATCCCGGCGACGCTCATCGCCCAAAACTACGCCTGCCTTTATATTGGCACCGGTGGAAGCTGCGACGCCACTCAGGCAGAACACGTCTCTGATATCTGGTTTGGCGGCACCCTTTCTGCACCGCTGAGCTGCACCATCAACGCAGGCAGCACGATTGAAGTCCAGTTTGGCAGCATCGTCAGTAAACAGTTTACCCGCAAAGGGCAACCGCCTCAGGGCTATGCCCTAAAAAGCGTCGATATTAACTACCACTGTGACGATAACGCCGTTGGTAATAATGACCGGATAAAGCTCACCCTGACGGCCGACCAGGGCATAGTGGATAGCAGTACGCCCTACATTGCTAAGCTGCTTGAAAGGGACGATCTGGGCGTGCGGGTGTACGACGAAAATAGCCAGAACGTGGCGCTGGATGGGACTTATGCATTTCCAGTAAACCTGGACGAGCAGGGAAACGGCAGCGTTAAAATACAGGCGGTTCCCGTCAGCACTACGGATGCCACGCCCGCACCGGGGAGCTTCGAAGGAAACGTCACGGTGAAGATGGATCTGCGCTAGAACAGACCCTCAGGTTACGCAGGCAACCTGAGGGTAACGGCACCAATCAGAAGCCGAGGCTGTCCAGCAGATCGTCAACCTGATCCTGGCTTGCCACCACGCCCGCTTTGCTGGCGTCGAGCTGTGGGCCATTGAGCAGGCTTTCGTTCTCGCGTTTTGGACGGGCTGCCGGTTCCGGGATGTTCTCCAGCAGAACCATCAGCAGCTGGCGTTCAATCTCCTGAATCACATCCATCATGCGCTTGATCACCTGACCCGTCAGGTCCTGGAAATCTTGCGCCATCATGATATCCAGCAGTTGGGCGTTGGTGAAGCTGGTGTGGCCCGGCACATCCCCCAGGAACTGACGGGTATCGGTCACCAGCTCGCGGGCATTCGCCAGCTCGATCGGGTTCTCGAACCACTCGTCCCAGCGTTGGGTCAGCGCTTTCGCACCCTTTTCCATCGCATCCTGATGGGGCTGCGACGCTTCAACGCTGTTCAGCGCACGTTCTGCCGCCTGGGCGGTCATCTGCACAACGTAGTCCAGACGATCTCGCGCGTCAGGAATCGCTTCCGCCGCTTCCGCAATCGCCTGATCCAGACCCAGCTCACGCAGGCTGTCACGCAGCATGCGCGTCAGACTGCCAATACGGACGATGATATCGCTCGGCGAGTGTTCTTCAACGGGTTTCATAGCAGGTTGCAACATTTCCATCACCTCACATGCCGAGTTTCTCGAAGATCTTACCGAGCTTCTCTTCCAGGGTTGCCGCGGTGAATGGCTTCACCACATAGCCGCTTGCGCCCGCCTGTGCAGCAGCAATGATGTTCTCTTTTTTCGCTTCTGCGGTGACCATCAGAACCGGCAAGGACGCCATTCCCGCATCGGCACGAATGGTTTTCAGCAGCTCCAGACCGTCCATGTTTGGCATGTTCCAGTCGGAGATAACAAAACCAAACCCACCCGCCTGCAGTTTGTTCAGCGCATCAACGCCGTCTTCTGCTTCTTCAACGTTGTTGAAGCCCAGCTCTTTCAGCAGGTTGCGCACAATGCGACGCATGGTGGAAAAGTCATCCACAACCAAAAACTTAAGCTCTTTATCCGCCATAAAATAATACTCCTGAGTCAAATACGTATTGCCTGTCCGGCACTGATTTTCGCCAGCATCTGCTGGCTTACCTGGCTAAGATCGACCACTTCGCTCACGCCACCCATATTGATGGCCTCGCGCGGCATGCCGAACACCACACAACTTGCTTCATTCTGCGCAATCGTCCAGGCGCCAGCCTGGTGCATTGCAAGCATTCCGGCGGCACCATCGTTGCCCATCCCCGTCAGGATCACCCCAACGGCGTTGCGCCCCGCATGTTTCGCCACCGAATGAAACAGCACATCCACCGACGGACGGTGCCGGTTGACCGGCGGTCCGTCATGAATTTTGATTTGATAGTTTGCACCGCTGCGCGCCAGCTCCATATGCTTATCACCCGGGGCGATATAGGCATGTCCCGGGAGCACGCGCTCGCCGTCTTCCGCCTCTTTCACGCTGATCTGACACAGCTTATTCAGGCGTTCGGCGAACGAGCGGGTAAAGCCTGGCGGCATATGCTGGGTAATCAGAATACCCGGACTTGAAAGCGGCAATGGCTGGAGTACATGACGAATTGCCTCTGTTCCTCCGGTTGACGCCCCAATCACCAGCAGTTTTTCCGAGCTGAGTAACGGGCCGGCCTTCAGGGTTGCCGGGGCGGCCATTGGCTTATGGGCCGCCAGTTTTGCCCGCGATGCTGTACGAATTTTCTCCGCGATCATCTCGCTATACGCCAGCATCCCCTCGCGAATACCGAGCTGCGGTTTGGTGACAAAATCTACCGCCCCCAGCTCCAGCGCGCGCAGGGTGATTTCCGATCCTTTCCCGGTCAGGGAGGAGACCATCACCACCGGCATCGGCCGCAGCCGCATCAATTTCTCCAGGAAATCGATGCCATCCATGCGCGGCATCTCGACATCCAGCGTGAGCACGTCGGGGTTATATTTTTTAATTAAATCCCGCGCGACCAGCGGATCGGGCGCCGTTGCTACCATCTCCATGTCGCTGTGGCTATTGATGATTTCAGTCATGATCTGACGCATCAGCGCTGAATCGTCGACAGACAATACCCTGATTTTACTCATGCTTTTTCCTTACTCAGCGCATATACCGTTTGCCCACGCAGGCTAAACTCTCGCGCGAGGTTGCTGAAGTTTTCCGAGTGCCCGGCAAACAGTAAACCGTCAGGCTTGAGCAACGGAACAAACCGACGCAGAATGTCCTGTTGCGTCGTTTTATCAAAATAAATCATGACGTTACGGCAAAAAATGGCGTCGAATGGCCCCGGCACGTTGTACTGCTTGTCCAGCAGGTTAACGGGCGCGAATTCGACGCAATTCGCCAGCTCCTGGCGTACGCGTACCAGGCCTTCATGCGGGCCTGTCCCACGCATGAAATATCGCTGCAACTGCTGCGGCGACAGCGTTTTCAGTTCGTCCTGGCGATACACGCCGTTGCGCGCCTTCTCCAGCACCTCGGTGTCGATATCGCTGGCGTAAACCTTCCAGCGCCCGGGCGCCATCCCAAGCGTGTCGGCAAGTGTGATTGCCAGCGAGTACGGCTCTTCACCGGTCGAGGCGGCCGCACTCCAGACGCGATACTCCCCGGTACGACGCCGCGCGTGCTCGGCCAGTACCGGGAAGTGGTGGGCTTCGCGGAAAAAGGCCGTCAGGTTAGTGGTTAACGAGTTGATAAAAGCCTGCCACTCTGCGCTGTTCTGGTTGGCTTCGAGCATGCTCAGATAGCGACCAAAATCATCCAGCCCCAGCGTACGCAAGCGCCGCACCAGACGGTTGTAGACCATGTCCCGCTTATGATCCGCAAGCACGATCCCTGCACGCTGGTAGATTAACTGACATATCCGACGAAAATGCGCGTCGGACAGCGCGAGGCGCTGTGTCATCTGCAACAATAATGACGTTTGCCCAGGGGGCATTGGTGATGTCATAGCGCCTTCTTAATTACATTCAGGATACAACTGGCACGGCCTGCGACCGCCCGACTTCTGTTACTGCTTCAACGTGCTCTTTCACATTAAATACCGCGACCAGCCCGGTGAGACGATCCGCCTGGCTGGCCAGCTGATCGGTTGCCGCTGCCGCTTCCTCAACTAACGAGGCATTCTGTTGCGTCACCTGATCCATCTGGCTGACGGCCTGAGCAACCTGCTCAATGCCGCGACGCTGTTCGTCCGACGCAGACGCAATCTCGCCCATGATGTCGTTAACCCGCGTGACGGAGGTGACGATCTCATGCATGGTATGCGCCGCCGTATCCACCAGGGCTGAGCCTTGCTGGACGCGTGATACCGACTCTTCAATCAGGACCTTAATCTCTTTCGCCGCGTTGGCGCTGCGGCTGGCCAGGTTACGCACTTCCCCCGCCACGACCGCAAACCCACGCCCCTGTTCACCGGCGCGCGCCGCTTCAACCGCGGCATTCAGCGCCAGAATGTTGGTCTGGAACGCGATACCGTCGATCACGCTGATGATGTCACCAATCTTTTGCGAGCTGGTGGCAATCTCCTGCATGGTGCTGGCAACGTGAGAGGCCTGATCGCCCCCTTTCTTCGCCGTCATTGCCGCCTGTTTTGACAGGTCAGACGCCTGACGCGCATTATCGGCGTTCTGGCTGACCGTCGCGGTCAGCTGCTCCATGCTGGCCGCCGTCTGCGCCAGCGAGGCCGCCTGCTGCTCGGTGCGGGAAGAGAGATCGTTGTTGCCTGCCGCAATCTCTGAGATCCCGGTGTGCATGGCATAACTGCCCTGACGCACATCGGAGACGGTTTCCCGCAGGGCACCCTGCATCGCCTTCAGGCTGGCAAAGATCGCCGAAATTTCGTTCTTACCGAACACCGCCACCGGACGCGCCAGATCGCCCTTCGCAATACTGTCGAAGTGGCTGCTGATAATCGCCAGCGGCTGCACAATCATTTTGCGTGACCAGAGCAGTGCCCCACCGGTCAGTAGCCCCGCCAGAATCACGACGACGCCAAAGATCACACCCGACATGTGATAGCTGATACGGCTGTCTTCCTCTGCACGTTGAACAGACTGGTTAATATCCTGCTGCCACGCGTTAAAGCTGCCGTCGAACGCATCCTGTGAGGCCTGCACCGGCGCGGTCATAAAGTCCGAGAGCTGGTTGTTCTCAAGCCAGGTCGCCTGGTGGTCCAGATCGCTGTACCACTGTTCAAAGTTCTTCTTCATGGCGGCTTTCAGCGCGTGCTCTTTCTCGCTGCCCGCCGCCTGCGCCGTGAAAGCGTTAAACTGTGCGCCAGCCTGTTTCAGGCTGCTTCGCGCGGTGGCCATCAGCGCTTTAATGTCATCCGGCGGATAGCTCAGCGCGGTTAAGGTGCCCGCCTTGTTCAGCGCAGTGCTTGCCTGCAACAGCACGGCACGCGTTTGTGCCAGTGCGGAGCGCTGCTGATTACTCGCCTCAACATCCTGCAAATTCTGATAGCCATCGCGAAACGCCCAAAAAGACAACCCGTTACTGCCAACCTGCAACACACCGCAAAGGATCAGAATCAAAAACAGTGTGGTCGAGATACGAATACGATTTAACATCCACGCTCCCATCAAGCGGCAAGCAGCCGCGGTTTAATTGTCAGTCAAAATGTTTCCCAGTTTTCATCTTGTCCGGCCGGTGCAGCACGCAGGCGAGTTGCCGTCGATTCGGCGGCAGGCGCTTTATACGTGGCTTGCGCAGTGACCGTATTTCCAGCGAGTGAAGCGAGACGAAACGCCGAGACGGCCATCTTCAGACGGCTCGCCTGGTCTTCAAGGGCAGCGGCCGCGGCCGCGGACTCCTGCACCAGCGCGGCGTTTTGTTGTGTCACGCGATCCATTTCCGATACCGCCAGGGCAACCTGGTCGATACCACGACTCTGCTCATCAGATGCAGAGGCGATTTCACCCATGATGTCCGTTACGCGGGTAACAGCATTCACGATGTCATTCATGGTCTCCCCGGCGCTTTCCACCAGTACCGAGCCGGTATCCACGCGGGAGACGGAGTCTTCAATCAGGGCCTTAATCTCTTTCGCCGCGTTGGCGCTGCGGCTGGCCAGGTTGCGCACTTCCCCGGCAACCACCGCAAACCCGCGACCCTGCTCACCCGCCCTCGCCGCTTCCACGGCGGCGTTCAGCGCCAGAATATTGGTCTGGAAGGCGATGCCGTCGATGACGCTGATGATGTCGGCAATTTTCTTCGAGCTGTCGGCAATTTCGTGCATGGTTTTCACCACGCCATCCACCACGCGGCCGCCGCGCTGCGCCGTCTCGGAGGCGCTTTCTGCCAGCTGAGAGGCCTGACGGGCGTTATCGGCGTTCTGCTTCACGGTTGCGGTAAGCTGCTCCATGCTGGCAGCGGTCTCTTCCAGCGCGGACGCCTGCTGCTCGGTACGGGATGAGAGATCGTTATTCCCCATCGCAATTTCGCTGGTGCCGGTATAGATGGCATCCGTGCCGCTACGCACGTTGGCGACGGTATCGATGAGCGAACGCTGCATATGGTCAACGCTGTTAGCCAGTTCGGTAATCTCATTGCGCCCGGAAACGGCCAGCGTTTTGGTTAGATCGCCACTGGCAATTTCACGAATGTGGGCAATGACGCGACCGAGAGGATTCAGCAGGATGTGGCGAATGCCGTACCACACCGCGACCAGGACAATAACCAGCGCCAGCGCCATCGCCGCCATCTGCCATTTCGCAAAGCGGTAGTCATTCTGGCTTTCCGTAAAGGCCGAGTGATACAGATCGCCACTGGCCTTCGCATATTCCCCGAGCGCGGCGCCGAGTGCGTTTTGCATCCCCTGCGTGGGCTGTGCGAAATAGGCGTCCATGTTGCCGCTCTCCAGGAACTGGATCAGCTCCGTCAGGCCAGCAAAGTAGGCAGTGTATTTTTCATCAATATTCTGGCTAACCTGCGCCATAGCAGGCTGCGGCGCGATCTGTTTGAAGGCGGCGTAGTGTTTTGCGGCGTCAGCCAGGGTGGCGCGGGCATTTTTCAACAGATCGGTCTTCGCGCTGCTCTGCTGATTGTTAGGGTCCATCATCATGCGCGCGGACGAGCGGCTCAGGTTGATACGCGTTTGCAGCATCAGATCCCACGTCGAGGTGAGTTCACTCTGCTGCAGGCGAAGATCGTTCGAGGCGGCGAAACTGTCCTGGTTCTGTTTTAATGACGAGAAAAAAAGCCCGCCGGAGATAAGCTGAAGTAGTGCGAAAATGACCAGCACCATCATAAGCATTGTGACAACGCGGATACGGTTCAACATACAACACCTTCTCATAGATTTATTAACGGTGTTATCGGCACAGGCCACAGGAACTTTACATTTGCGAAAGGGAAAAGCATGGACTAAAACGCGACGTCAACAATCAGCGTATCGGTGTAGGTACCTGCGGGGGGTGTGGCCTGACTGGTCAGGACCTTCGCGGTGTAGTTGTAGGTGCGCAGTAAACCGTCGGTGCTGACCTGGGACGCGGTCGCGCTGGTCCAGCGTTCGGCGCCGCTGCCGCCCCAGCGGTTGGTGGTGGCTTCTTTATAGATGTCGTAGCTCATATAGTTACTGCCGCTCACCATCCGCCGTACGTTGTTCAGGGCGTTGGCACCATTATTAATGCCAATGGTGTAGGTGCTGCCTTTAGTACAGGTCACGGCAATGGCCTGCGAGACGGTGGGGAAACTTTGCACCAGCGGCGCGCTGTTAAAGTTTACGTCCGGCGTGGTCATGGCGCTGCAGTCATTGGTGACGGTCATGTTCAGCAGAATACTGGTTGTTGCGGTTCCCGACTGGGGAGACGTACAAAGGCTTCCAAGACCGACGGCACAGACGTTGTAATTGATGCTGAAGGTCAACAGCACCTGGTAAGGCCCGGCCGTCACGTTTTGCCCGGCGACGGTGCGAAAATAGAGCGGTATGTTGTACCGCTTTGAGCCAAGCAACCCCAGCAGGGTGTTACCGCTCCAGGTATACGTTTTACTTATCTGCACTTCGCTACTGCTCGCACAACCCGATAATCCACACAGCCGGGTGGGGATCACATCCGTAATACTCGTGTCGTCGGTGCGTTTCAGGTTGGCGCGGCTGTTGCCCGAAACCGACGCCGCGGTGTAATTCAACGTCACCGAATCGTTGGTCAGAACATTCAGTACCGCATCGCATGCCACCACCAGCGTACCGGTGGTTTCCACCTCCCCGGTTCCGCTAAGCGCAAACGACGTGACGCTACCAAACGAGGCATTGACCGTACTGATGGTACACGCCGCCCAGCCCCCGCAGGAGAACAGCAGCAGCATCAACAGCAGCCAGCGTTTCACGGGCCCTCCCGACACATCAGCGGACCGTAGGTTTGCAGCTTATGCTGCGGATTAGGCCCCACGTTCAGGGTCGCCGTGCAGCGCTTCCCGGCAGGCGTGATCACCTCAAGCGGATTGACGTCGCTGAGATTCTCCAGCCAGGCGATCCCGTCATAGCCCACCACCGCATTACTGCGCGAGGCTCGCCGCACCTGGCTTCCAACCGGAATCGCTTGCCCGCGCGCATCATGCAGAATAACGCTTGCCACTCTCTCCTGCTCCATCGGGAAATCCACCAGATAACCGCTGTGACGACGGATGGCAATCCGCCGCTCTGTCTCTTTCAGCCGGGTATCCGCAGGCAGATTCAGCGTATCAATCCGGTAGCTTGCCGGGTAATACGCCGACACCCCGCTGACCAGCAGGTAACCGTTGTCATTCGTTTTACCCACGGGCTGGTTCTCATAGCTGACGGGCACGTCCGGATGACCGTCGGTGCTGATCACCACAAACGCATCGTTGATTTTGTTCGCCGCAAACAGCTCTCCGTCCATCAGGACAATCGCGCCCATTGCCTCGCCCCACCAGGTCATGGTGTCTCTTTCGCCGTAGCCGCCGCCCTGCAGTTCGATGTTGTTATTGCGCCAGCCCAGCGTACCCTGCTGATAATCACTGGATTTTGACTGGTTTGCCCAGGCCATGTTCCAGCTAAAACCGCCGTCAGAAGGCATGGAGTGGTTATAGTTAATCCGCTGCGTGCTGCCCGCATCTGGGGTGTTCTCAACGGTGACGGCAGCGCTGTCGCGTGCGCCCAGCGGCACCTGCAGCGAGAGCGCAACCGTCCAGTCCCCCCGCTGCTGGTCCCGACTGCCGGCCAGGTAAATACTGCTTGCGCCCCACAGATTTCGGCTCCATGAGAGATTCAGCAGCTCCGTTTTTTGGCCGTCAAAGCTCTCTACGCCGATCCAGGCCGCGCCAATATTGCCGTACTGCCCCATGTTAAACGTCAGGGAATACTGGTCCGTATTGCGGCTAAAGCTGGCGATGGGTTTGTCGTTTTCGTCATACACCGTCGGCTGGTCATAAAGGGCAAGATTGCCAAAACCGCGATCGCGACGCGTGTGCTGGGTGGCCACGCTGAACTCGCTGGTATTGTACTGGTAACCCCAGTTGATTTGCCCGCCGTTGTCTCCGCGCATGCGGCTTTGTGAGTAAGAGGTGTTCACTACGCCAAACTGGCCGAGTTTGATCACCGTCCCTGCCCCGCCCAGCGCCAGCTCCTGCGCCCCTTCCGCATGGCCCTCCAGCGTCAGCCAGTCGGTCACCCCGTAGCGATACGAGCCGCTACCGGCAGCAGGACCGTAGTCAAAGTTCCTGATGCCATAGTTACGGCGCAGGCTGCCGAGCGTCACGGCGCCGTCACTCAGCCCTTGTTTGAGCAAATCGCTGGTGACATAAAACGGTAGCGTGGTACTCACCTGACGGCCCAGCGCATCGGTGGTGACCAGCACCGCATCCCCGGCACCGTTGATATAGGGCAGATTGGTCAGGGTGAAGGGGCCAGGCTGAAGCTGGGTTGAGCCAGAGCGATAGCCGTTGATAAACAGATCCACCGAGGTAGGCACCGCGGCTTCACCCGAAAACTCCGGCAGCGGCCATGTCACCAGGTCCGGGCGCAGGGAGAAATCACGTCCGTAGCTAATACCGCCCATCCGCACGCTGGAGGTCCAGCTCAGGGCATCGCTGATCACGTCCCCCGCGCTCAAGGTGGTCGCGTCATCCTCACGGGTTATCAGCAGCGTCGTGTCATAGCGAACATACCCTTCCTGTTGACCGTCGTTTCCGGTGAAATTTTTCCGGGCGTAGCCGGTGGAGGAGAACGAGCCGTTCTCGTTGAAGTAGCGGAATTCATGCCAGAGCGACGCCTGACCGCCGATATGTTCCGTGTGGTTGGTATACAGATCGTAATTCAGCAGCGCCCCGCGCCCATAGTGCGGTTTGGTCTGCGCCGTTTGGGCACTGAAAGGCGTCACCCGGGCACTGATCCAGTCGCGGGGAACGGTCAGCAACAGGCGCTGTGCGGCACTGTCATACGCCACACGAACCTGACTCAGTGAGGCGAGATTCACCTCGCCGGCGGGCACATGCTCCGGGGGGAGCCCCGCGCGCAGCAAATCGGCGCTGGAGATAAAGAAAGCGCCGTTACGTTGCGTCACGGGTACCACCAGACCGGTGTCGTAGTGGTTGAGCACGAGGGCAAGCTGGAAAACCGCCTCATCATTTACCGCCTGCGCCTGAGGAGGCGGCGGTAAACTGTCGTCACCGGGATCGGCCCAGGTTGTGGTGCTGACGCAAAGCAGTAGCATCATTGCCGGCTTCAGTTGACGGGCGTCGACTGCCATTGTTCATCCCTGGCATTAATCTGCGCGCTCATCCGGTCCGGCTGACGAACGCCAGCGGGTATTGGCCAGCTGCGGGTGCTGCCCGGGAGGACGTAACCCAGTAATCCCTCCGCTACGGTGCGTTTCTGTCCGCCCTGCTCCAGTGACACCTGGCTTAATCTGACATGCACATCCCCCTGATTACGTACCTGTAATGCAGGCTGTCCTCCCTCGTGGGTCACGCGCCAGCTCAGATTTCGGGTCTCGGCCAGGGCATGATGCGCCCCCTCTTTAAGGGTCGGGATACCCTGTCCGTAGACAAACAGCGGAATGGAATAGCGCATCTGTAATTTAAGGCCGATGGAGGGTTCGGCTTTCGCGTCGGGCTGGGGAATTTCATCAACAATAATGCGGTAGGCTTGTTCGACCCCGACAGGGACTGCGCTCTGTTTGATAAGGCGAATCAGCTGTTTATTGCCTTTCTGAATGGTGACAATGGGCGGGCTGGCGACCACGTCCTGCTGCGCGCTGTAGCGTTCGTATCCCCCCTCCTGCTTCCAGCGCACAATACGCACCTGCATCGTCGTTGCGCTGTTTCCCTGGTTCTGGATCCACAGCTCCGTGGCGTTGGCATCTGCGGCAAGCCAGGGATCGATGGGCCAGAGCAGAATGGTGGCCGCCGCCTGCGCCTCGCCTGTGGCCGCGACGCCTGATAAAACACCCGCCAGACACAACTGCCGGAACAATGGCTTCATCGACTCTCTCCCTTTATTACCATGACAAGGTCACGGTGAGCTGATCGGTATAGGTTCCTGCCGGGCTAAAGCCGGTCAGTAGCGCCACGCCAAACAGCGGCAGCGCGATGTTATTGCTGTTGGTATAGGTCACCGGTATTGCCTGGTTAACGCCAATTTCGCTGTTGGCGGCCAGCGAGCTGCTGCTGTAGAGCCGGTACGGCACCAGTTCTGTTCCTCCGGACCGCTTCATCCGACGGACGGATGAATAATTTTGACCGCCATTAATGCTCATGCTCAGCGCCACGCCCGGCGTACAGGCGATAGACAACGCCCCGTTTGGCACAAAGCTGGTACTGACTGGCGCGCTTTCCACCCCGTTATGGGTGCCAAAATCCAGCGTACCGAGAAGCCCCCCGCTACCGGTGGCCACCGCGCAACCCGGTACAATGGTCGCGCTGACCTTAAAGGACTGCGATGTCACCGCCCCCGCAGCAGGTATCAGCAACAGCCCGACGATCAGCGCGAAAAAAGGCTGCACGCTTCCCTCTGCGCGTTTGCGCAGACCTGTAAAAGGGGCCTTCATGGCAGTGCAGATCTAATAGGTCACGCTGACGTTAATCGTGTCGGTATAGGTGCCGGGTACCACCGTTACGCTGTTCCCGCCTCCGGTAATGCGGCCGTACAGGGTATAACTGTCGACCCCACCTGCCGTAGACGCGATCGGCAACGCGGTGTTATTGGCAATCACAGAGTTGAACCCGCTGTCGCTGTACAGGCTATACGCCACGCCCTGTGCCGCGTTGGCCGTATTGACCAGGTAGCGCTCAGGCGTCCCCGGCGACCCCACCACGGAGCCAGGGGCGGTGGAATGGGTATTGCCGGTTATCGCGACCGTATAGCTGGCGGTCGTACACTGGACGGTAAAGGTGTTTCCGCCGCTGGCACCGCTCAACTGCGTCGTAAGGGTGGAAAACGTTGCGGGATGGGTACCAAAATCGAGCGTCCCGAAGTTAATACCACTTTGCGTGGGCGAGCCGTTTATCAGGCAGCCGTTTGTCAGCGTCAGCGTCGCCCCGATGGTGCCGCTGCTGGTAACGGCCAGTGCCTGATTGACTACGGTCGTAGTCAGTAATGCGCCTGTACAGATCAAAAGGAGTTTTCTTTTCATTTACCACCCTCCAGAAGACGTCTCCGTTCCCTTGCAACATTTTATTTTTAACGTTCAAGATGTTAGCCCCGCTTAACGTTCCTCTGAGGGGGTTATTGAGAATTTAGTTTACGGATATCGCTTCGACCACCCGACGCAGGGTAGTCACAACCTATGTCTTATTGACAGCATTTATCCAGGAAAAACAGAAAGTTAAACGGAAATAAAAGAATATTCTGGCGCGCAGGCTGAGGATATATCCGCAAAAGTGTGATAAGTGTCACAATATATCGTCTGCGCATTAACAACAAAATTAATAAAACTTAAAAACTTGTTGTATCCCCCTACGCTTTGCGTCAATTTATGTGCCGAATAATTTCCCGCGCAGTAATAAAAAATCTATATGTATCGGCGCGGGTTACATCTGAAGCGCATAGAGGGTCTTTTTTCGTGGCAAGTGCAAACAAACTCACACTCTTCATCGTGATATTCATGCTGGCGGGTATTCTTTCAGGGGCAGCAATTCATGAATACGCATCTGCGGATGCCATTAAAGCCTGGTCGGATAATATTACCCTGCTGACCGACATCTTCCTTCGTCTGATCAAAATGGTTATTGCACCATTAGTGTTCAGTACGCTGACCGTCGGCATTATGAAACTGGGCGAAACCTCCACCATTGGCCGCGTTGGCGGTAAAGCGATGGTGTGGTTTATCAGCTCATCGGTGCTCTCCATTCTGGTCGGACTGTTTATCGTCACGCTGGAGCATCCGGGAAGTGGTCTGAACCTGACGATCCCAACCGAAGCGGTAGATACCGGTCTTGCCGTTGGAGGCATGACGCTGAAAGCGTTTCTGTCTCACACTATTCCAACCAGTATCGCAGGCGCGATGTCGAACAATGAGATCCTGCAGATTGTGGTGTTCTCAATGTTCTTCGGTATCGGCGGTGCGTCGCTGGGGCAGAAATTCAACGCGCCGCTGGTTGCCGCGCTGGATGTGGTTTCCCATATCATGCTGAAGGTAACCGGTTACGTGATGTACGTTGCGCCGCTGGCCATCTTTGCGGCGATCTCCTCCGTCATTGCCACTCAGGGCTTAGGCATTCTGTTGAACTATGCCTCCTTTATTGGCGGTTACTATGTTGCCATCCTTCTCACCTGCCTGGTATTGCTCGCCGTGGGCTATATGGTTTTGAAAAAAGAGGTGTTTCGCCTGGTCAGCATGTTGAAAGACCCGGTACTGGTGGCGTTCACCACCAGCAGTTCTGAAGCCGCCTACCCTAAAACGCTGGAGCAACTGGAGCGTTTTGGCTGCTCACGCAATATCGCCTCTTTTGTTCTGCCAATTGGCTACTCCTTCAACCTGGTGGGGTCGATGGTGTACTGCTCGTTCGCGTCGATGTTTATCGCCCAGGCGTATAACATTCACCTGAGTTTCTCAGAGGTAACGGTACTGATGTTAACCCTGATGCTGGCGTCAAAGGGGATTGCGGGCGTACCGCGTTCGTCCCTGGTGGTGCTGGCTGCGACCATTCCAAGTTTTAATATCCCGGTAGCGGGCATTCTGCTGCTGATGGGGATCGACCACTTCCTGGATATGGGGCGTTCAGCCATTAACGTGCTGGGGAATGGGATTGCGACCGCGATGCTGTCGCAGAATGAAGGGGCGCGGGAAGCGGAAGCTGAGCTGGTAAAGCAGGAAGCGTAAGGATATGAAAGGGGTGAGGCCTGATGCCCTCACCCCGACCCTCTCCCACAGGGAGAGGGAGCAAACATAAAAAACGGCAACCGGGTTGCCGTTTTGCTTTTACCTACGCTACGTGATTCGCCGCGATATCCAGCAGCGCCATCTCTTCGCTGTTCAGCAGCTTCTCAATGTTCACCAGAATCAGCATACGCTCGCCGAGCGCACCCAAACCGGTCAGGTATTCGGTCGACAGGGTGACCGCAAACTCCGGCGCAGGGCGAATCTGGTCAGAGGTCAGAGAGAGCACGTCAGATACGCCATCCACCACGATACCCACCACGCGCTGCCCCAGGTTCAGGACGATCACCACGGTGTTGTCATTGTAGTCAACGTCGCCCTGGCTGAACTTCACGCGCAGATCGACGATGGGCACAATGACGCCGCGCAGGTTGGTGACACCTTTAATAAAAGCAGGTGTGTTAGCGATGCGGGTAACCTGATCGTAACCACGAATTTCCTGCACTTTAAGGATATCGATGCCGTACTCCTCATCGCCTAAAGTGAATACCAGGAATTCCTGTCCTGATGGCTCGCCCGCCAGTTTCGTTACATTACTCATACCGGTCATGTTTTTACCTTCTACTTAATCAGGCGGCTGTGTACGCCACACGTTGTTCACGATTTAATCCCTGAAGCGCCGACACATCGACGATCAGCGCCACGCTACCATCACCCAGAATGGTCGCGGCAGAAATACCAGGCACTTTGCGGTAGTTGCTTTCGAGGTTCTTCACCACCACCTGATGCTGACCAATCAGCTGATCAACCAGCAGCGCATAGCGACGGCCCGCACTTTGCAGGATCACAACGATGCCCTGCGTGGCCTCGGTCTTCGCGCCGTCCACTTCGAACACTTTCCACAGTTCCACCAGCGGCAGATATTCCCCGCGCACTTCGAGCACGCGCTCACCGCCCGCCAGCGGATGCAGATCTTCTTCACGCGGCTGCAGGGATTCCATCACCGCGTTCAGCGGAAGAATGAACACTTCGTCTGCCACTTTCACGGACATCCCGTCGAGGATCGCCAGCGTCAGCGGAAGCAGGATGCGAATGGTGGTGCCGGAACCCTGCTTAGACTGGATCTCAACGTGGCCGCCCATCTCCTGGATGTTACGTTTCACCACGTCCATGCCGACGCCGCGCCCGGAAACGTCAGTCACCTGCTCTGCGGTAGAGAAGCCGGGCGCGAAGATCAGCATCCCCACTTCTTCATCGGTCATGTTTTCGTTGACCGCCATGCCCTGCGAAATCGCCTTCGCCAGAATACGCTCGCGGTTAAGACCCGCGCCGTCATCGGTCACTTCGATGCAAATATTCCCGCCCTGATGTTCCGCAGAGAGAATCAAATTGCCCACCGGCGATTTTCCGGCAGCAATGCGGTTTTCCGGCAGTTCAATACCGTGGTCGAGGCTGTTACGCACGAGGTGCGTTAACGGGTCGATGATGCGCTCGATCAGGCTCTTATCCAGCTCGGTGGAGCTACCCATCAGCGTCAGTTCAATCTGTTTATTCAGTTTGCTCGCGAGATCGCGTACCAGGCGCGGGAAGCGGCTGAAGACATATTCCATCGGCATCATACGGATGGACATGACCGATTCCTGCAGATCGCGGGCGTTACGTTGTAACTGACCCATGCTGGTGATCAGATCGCCATGGGTAACCGGGTCCAGTTCATTAGAACGTTGTGCCAGCATCGACTGGGTGATCACCAGTTCGCCCACCAGGTTGATCAGCTGGTCAACCTTCTCAACGGCAACGCGAATGCTGGTGGATTCGCTGGAGCGCGCGGCCGGTTTTTCACCACGGGCAGGTGCAGCAGCGTCTTTTGGCACCGCTTTCAGCGCCGGGGCCGCAGGCGCGACAGCCGGGGCCGGCGCCTGAGCGGTGACGGCCACCTCTTCCTGCGCTACTGGAGCTTCCGCTTCGGCGGTTTCGGTTTCGGTTTCGAAGGCAATCTGGTCGGCTTCAATCACAAAGCACAGCACCGCCACGATATCGTCCTGGCCAATCCCGTCATCAAGCGTAGCGGCGAGGCTGTCTTTGCCTTTCACGACATTGCTTAACGTCGCCAGGTTACCCAGCTCTTCTTCCAGCAGGTTAACCTCATTCTCTTTCAGGCGTGAAAGCACAACACGCAATTTGCCCGCTTGCGCAGCGGCTGGCGCGGTTTCACCGGCACCAACCGCATCGACAACGCTCAGTTTTGCAGCAGGGACAACGGCTGCTGCGACCTCACCTTTTGCTTCCAGGGCGAGCTGGCGAAGCGCATTGCAGATATATTCAAAGCTGGCGGCATCAGGCTCTGCCGAACTTTTATAGGCGTCGAGCTGTTCCTGCATAATATCTTTGGTTTCCAAAAACAGGTTGATAATGTCGGTATTGAGCTGCATCTCACCGCGTCGTGCTTCATCCAGCAGGTTTTCCATTAAATGGGTTGTTTCCTGCAGGATGGTAAATCCAAACGTTCCGGCTCCGCCCTTAATGGAATGCGCCGCACGGAAGATGGCATTGAGCTGCTCGGAGTCCGGTGCTTCGGGCACCAGGTCGAGCAAATGTTGCTCCATATCGGCCAACAATTCGTCGGCTTCATCAAAGAATGTCTGGTAAAAATCGCTAATATCCATGCTCACGCTATCACCTCGGATTGGCTGGTGGCGATGTTGGAACGGCAGCCGAAGGAACGGCCCCAGGCTGTTTTAAATCGTCCAGTGACTCATTCTGACTTTCGGCGTTTTCATGCAGGATGGCCTGCTCCGCCTGCTGGTTCAGCACTAAAAGACTGATACGACGGTTGATGGCGTCATCCGGCCCGCGGTCGGAGACGCGCATGGTTGCTGCCATGCCGACCACGCGCAGTACCTTGCCATCATCAAGCCCACCGGCCACCAGCTCGCGACGCGAGGCGTTGGCACGATCGGCAGAAAGCTCCCAGTTGCTGTATCCCTTCTCCCCACTGGCGTACGGGAAATCATCCGTGTGGCCTGAGAGGCTGATTCGGTTAGGAATGCCGTTCAGCACCGGTGCAATAGCGCGCAGAATATCGCGCATGTACGGCTCAACCTCGGCGCTACCGGTTTTAAACATCGGGCGGTTCTGGCTATCAATGATCTGAATACGCAACCCTTCCTGCACCAGATCGATTTTCAGGTGCGGTCGCAGCGCACGCAGTTTGGGGTCAGCCTCAATCAGCTGATCGAGATCGCCACGCAGTTTTTTCAGACGCGCCTGTTCCATCTTCCTCTTCAGCTCGTCGATGTTCGGCTCTTTTTTCACCTCACCCTTCTGCTGGGTGTAATCATCACCGCCGCCAGGAATGGGGCTGTCGCTGTTAGAGATACGCGGCCCACCGGTCACTGCCGTCGCCAGCGGCGTACGGAAATATTCGGCAATCTGGATCAGTTCTTTCGGGCTGGAGATGGAGATCAGCCACATCACCAGAAAGAACGCCATCATTGCAGTCATAAAGTCGGCGTACGCGATTTTCCACGAGCCGTGCGCGCCATGCCCACCGCCCTTGTGCTTGCGTTTTTTTACGATGACGATCGGATGGGACTGGTTTTTCATGCGTCCTCAGTTGTCGTCTGTTGGTTTGGGTTTTTCACCGCGCGCACGTGTTCTTCAAGTTCGATAAACGACGGACGCTCGCTGGAGTAAAGCGTTTTACGGCCAAATTCAACCGCGATCGGCGGCGCATAACCGTTGAGGTTTGAGAGCAGCGTGATCTTCACGCACTGCATCATTTTGGTGGTTTCCGCGCTCTTCTGGCGCAGGACGCTGGCCAGCGGAGAGATAAAACCATAAGCCAGCAAAATACCGAGGAAGGTCCCTACCATCGCATGGGCAATCAGCGCGCCCAGTTCGGCCGCCGGACGATCCGCCGAGGCCAGGGCATGTACCACCCCCATCACCGCCGCAACGATACCGAAAGCCGGAAGCGAGTCACCCACCAGCGCCAGGCTGTTGGCCGGCACTTCAGATTCGCTTTCGTGGGTTTCGATCTCTTCATCCATCAGCGCTTCGATTTCGAAGGTATTCATATTGCCGCTGATGATGAGTCGCAGATAATCGACGATGAAATCCAGCATCATGGCATCAGCCAGAATGCGCGGATAGCTGGCAAAAATTTCGCTCTCTTTCGGGTTTTCAATATCCCGCTCAAGAGAGAACATCCCCTGCTGACGTGACTTCGCCATCAGGCGATAGAGCAGCGCCAGCAGATCCATATACATGCTTTTGGTATATTTCGAGCGACGGAACAGCAATGGAATGGCTTTCAACGTACCCTTGATGGATTTGCCGTTGTTACCAACGATAAAAGCCCCTACCCCTGCGCCGCCGATGATAATAAGTTCAGCCGGTTGATAGAGTGCTCCAAGGTGCCCGCCGGTCATCATGTAACCGCCGAAAACTGTACCGAGAACTACCAGGTAACCTAATAAGATAAGCACGACATCATCCTTCCGCTAGTGACTATGGCAAGGACGTTCAGTTCGTAGCGTTTACCGTTTGAGGGGTAAAAAAAAGCAGCGGTAATGACTTACCGCTGCTGGAATCTTGCCCACACGTTCGGGTTAAACAGCTTGTTCGATCTGTTCATCCAGCAGTTGTGGAATAATATCGGCAGCATCCCGGGAAAGTTTACGTCTTTTTACTGCGCGGGATGGAGGCTGGCATAAACTACAGGCGAAGCTGCCAACAGGCTGATGAGCATGGGTAATAAAATTGCCATCGCAGCAATTGCAGCGCGACAATTCAAGCATTCCGCTCTCAACAAAACGTACCAGCGTCCATGCGCGGGTCAGTGCCAGCAGGGGGCCTTCGTCCTGCTGCGGGCATTGTTCAAGGTAAAGTTTATACGCTTTGATCACGGCGTCGACGCCGCTACACAAACCGGTTTTCAGAAGGTATTGCCAGGCGTTACAGAACATCGATGCGTGGATATTTTGCTCCCACGTCATAAACCAGTCTGTCGAAAACGGCAACATGCCTTTCGGCGGGGGACTACCACGTAACTCTTTATACAGTTTAATGAGGCGACCACGGCTCAGCTGAGTCTCGCTTTCCAGCATTTGTAAACGAGCACCCAGCGTAATCAGCTCCATGGCAAGCTGTATGTCACGCGCTTCCTGAACAATGCTTTTCTCGCTCATTGCTAGGCCCTTTTCTTACGGGCTGCGTCATCAGGCTGGCTGATTTCGTTAAGCAAGCGAGTGGAGAGAAGAATACCGGTATGGATCTGTTGCAGATCGTCAACACGGGATTCCTGCGTCAGACGCGTGATCGTCTGCGGATTGTCAAAACGGAACTGGCAAACCAGTTGATTCGTTTCGGCCAGTTTTACCATCTGCGGGAGGGTTAAACCACCCAGCATGGTTGCCATTTCTTCGTTAATACCCAGACGAAACATCGCGGACGCTTTGTCCTGACTAATTAAACGCTGCGCGAGCAGTAAATATGACAAATTGATGTCATAGATATGTTTTAGCAACTCGGATGTATGCATTGTTCCCATCCCGAATAACCAACTATTATTTTTATGCGGAAAGACCGCACCCCGTGATGTCGCCGGGAAATCACCCGGTATAAAAAGAAAAGGCTAAATGCATAGTTGAATCTAGGTTTGTATTCATCGAAACGCGCAAGAGTCGAAACGCAGTAACGTCTCTTACGTGGTTTATCATTTCTTACAAATAACTAAGATTTTTCCTAATTCGACGCAAACTCTACTCGTCAGATTTGCCACATACAATGCAGCCACCCTCAAATTTAAAAAAAATGTGATCCACGTCACACAATTTAAGTGAATATCCTCCATAAATCCATCAGTATGACTTGTAGTTTGTTCATTTTTTGCCCAATTGGCACAGTTTTGTATTCTTAATCGACGAATAGTCATGCAGAAGGGTGAAGCGAACTGGCATGTATCGTGCTTTTCCTGCCGTGAGCGCGCCCCGGAAACCTTCACAAGATGCTCATCTTAAGGAAACATTTTTCTTACCGTGAAAAAACATAGAGTTATGCAAGCCGCCCACAAAAATTGTTTCAGAGCGTGATCATTCGAAATATGTTTATAACGGGTTAAAACGATTTAACGGCAAAAGAGGGAAATTGTGTGATTTACGTTAAGTTGTTAATTTTTTTCATTTAGCCGCGTTTTTCAGTTATTCTTCTTATAAGAATAATTAATGAATAATTATGATAAGCTTCACACTAATGTCGTAATCCCCTCTTGCAGATCCTGGTCATTCGAGGTAATGGTGATCACACGCTGTCTTTCAGACATCTAAGGAGTGCGACATGAGTTACTCCCATCTGCTTGTATCTGTTGCTGTTTCCCCCGAAAGCCATCTGCTTGTTTCCCGGGCCGTGTCCATCGCCAGGCCCAGCAATGCGCGCATTAGCCTCATCACGCTTGCAGCCGAACCCGAGATGTATAATCAGCTGGCAGCCCCCATGCTGGAAGATATTCGTGAGGTATTGCAGGAAGAAACACAGCAATTTCTGCGAGAGTTGGTAGAAAAGGCACAATATCCTGTTTACGAGACCGTAATTGCGACCGGTGAACTTAATGCTCATATTCTCGACATGTGTCGCAAACAGAATATTGATTTAGTAATTTGCGGGAACCATAACCACAGCTTTTTATCTCGCGCAGCTTGCGCGGCAAAATCGATTGTCGCTTCAAGCCAGGTTGATGTGCTGTTAGTGCCGCTTGGGGGGTCGTAAACCCCCCGGAGGAATATCAGGCGAGTTTAGGGAATGTTGCGATCTTTTTTTGCAGATCGCCTTCATGGCTTTGCGGCGTTATTTCGCGGAGATCCTGAATAAAACGCGCCTGCCAGTGATTAATATCGTTCTTACGGATCGTTTCCATCATCTCAGCATGGCGTGAAATGCGCTCCGTCAGCGGCATGGTCAACGCGCGGTTGAGGGCATTAGCCACGTCATCCCTATCGTAAGGGTTCACGATAAGCGCTGACGTGAGCTCATTCGCCGCCCCGGCAAACTGGGAAAGCACCAGTACCCCCGGGTCCGCCGGGTCCTGAGCCGCCACATACTCTTTTGCCACCAGGTTCATCCCGTCACGTAACGGGGTGACCAGCCCCACGTCTGCATAGCGGAAGACTTTCATCAGGATTTTGCGGTCAAAATGCTGATTCAGGTAAAAGAGCGGCGTCCAGCCAAGCTGACCATAGCGACCATTGATGCGCCCCGCTTCCGTTTCCAGCTGGTGACGAATATCCTGGTAGGCCTGAACTTCACCGCGCGACGTTGGCGCTATCTGGGTATAACGAATTTTACCGTGGTGCTGAGGGTATTTATCCAGCAGCGTTTCATAGGCCAGGAAGCGTTCCGGTAGCCCTTTGGAATAATCCAGACGCTCTACCGAGAAGATATTCTTCACATGCTTAAGTTCATTCTTCAGCTGCGCCAGCTTCGGCGGCAGCGGGCCGGAAGCCTGATCCGCAATCTCGTCGGGTTCAATCCCAATCGGATACACTTCGGTGTGGAAGGTTTTTCCCCACGCCGTATGGGTCTTGCCGCCTTTTGTCATCAGTCGCGTTTTACCTGACACCGAATCCAGGAACGCGAGGCGGTCATTTTCGGTCTGGAAGCCCAATAAATCGTAATCACACAGCCCCTCCAGCAGCGCTTCATGCGGCGGCAGTGCGGTAAAGATCTCCGGCGTCGGGAACGGTATGTGCAGGAAGAAGCCAATCCGGTTGTTTACTCCCCTTTTACGCAGCTCTCGGGCGAAGGGCAGCAGGTGGTAATCGTGGATCCATAAAATATCGTCTTCCTCTATAAGAGGCAGCAGTTTATCCGCCAGCAGCGCGTTGACGCGCGAGTAGCCTTCGAAGGATTCACGCTGGAATTTGACCAGGTCAAGACGATAATGAAACGCAGGCCACAGCACGGCGTTGGAGAATTGCGAGTAATACTCGTCATAGTCTTTCTCTTTCAGCGCAAAGGATGCCCACGTGATATTCCCACGCGTCACTTTGTTAAGCGGTTTCTCTTCTTCACTGATTTCACCACTCCAGCCAAACCACAGCCCACCAGCAGCTTTCAAGGCACCTAACACCCCTACCGCCAGGCCACCTGCACTGGATTTTTTATCATCAGGCGGTGCAATTCGGTTAGAGACGACGACTAAGCGACCCATAATGGTTTCCCCCTTTGTTTTGCGCTATTTGTTGTTGTTGCTGGTTAGCGATATCAGATATCCACTGCCAGACGGCGTCGACATTTGCCAGACGCCATTCTGCAACAGTGTTACCAGGCCCCACCTTAACGGCGATCCCTCCGGCCTGATTCACCACGCGAAATCCGGCCTCGTCGGTCAGATCATCGCCTAAAAATACCGGTATACGTCCCTTAAATGGCGGTTCCGCCATAAACGCCGCAATAGCAGCACCTTTATTAATGCCCTCAGGTTTTATCTCAACGACACACTTCCCCGGCTGCAGCGCGAGCTGCGGGTGTGCATCGGCCACGCTACGGGCAATCGAAAATATCGCTGCTTCGTGATGCGGTGCCTGCCGATAGTGCAAGGCGAATGCCATGCCTTTCGCTTCCAGTTCCGTACCCGGGAGTGACGCCAGCGCCGAGGAGAGTTCAGTGTGTAACGCCTGAATTAAGGTATCGGGGAGTGATACAACATGCAGTTGATCATGGATATCGCGGCGCTCCGCTCCGTGTACACCGGCTAGCGGAAAGTGGTAAGGACTGGCGAGCACATCCAGCTCGGCCATTGAGCGCCCTGAAATCAATGCCAATGCGCCCTCGTTCAGTCGAGAGAGCTGCTGCAAATTCTCTAGCACCGTATCCGGTACGACCACGTCGTCAGGATGCGGCTGGATCCCGGCGAGCGTCCCGTCGAGGTCAAAAAAGAAAGCATATTTTCCGGGCAGTACAGGCGGTGCGGTTAACGAGTCAGCCACCCTTTTCCTCCTTACAGTTGATGAGAGGTAAACGCCTTTACCTCTTTCATAGCCATGTAAGTATAGACAGTGTGATGGGGCTCGCCATTTGACAACCGCCCCGCCAGCAAAACTGGCGAGGCGGTTCAGGGGTCAACTATGGTTATAAGTTGAGCAATAAAAAGTCAGCGTCGGGGTTACACGGTACGCTTTGCTTTTTGCTTGTAACGGTCGAATATCACCGCCGCCAGCAGGATCAGACCACGCACCACGTACTGAGAGAACGGCGAAATATTCAGCAGGTTCATGGCGTTCTCTACCGTCCCTAAAATCAGGATACCGGCCACCACATATGAGATTTTTCCGATGCCACCCTTGAGGGAAACACCCCCTAAAACGCAGGCAGAAATGACGATCAGCTCATAACCAATCGAGGTCATTGGCTGGCCGCTCGTCATACGCGAGGCCAGAATAATCCCGGCGGCGGCAGAAACCAGTCCCGAGAGGACAAAGATAATAATCTTAGTACGCACCACCGGCACACCGGCAAGACGTGCGGCTTCTTCATTGCCCCCGATCGCCAGAGTATTGCGGCCAAACGTGGTCCGGTTGAGCAGGAAGCCGAACAGGATCAGGCAGGCCACGGTGAGCCAGATTGGCGCAGGCAGGCCCAGCCAGTTGGCGTAACCTAGCGTAAAGAAGCGCTCGTCTTCAATCCCGACCGCTTTACCGTCGGAGATGATATAGGCCAGACCTCGCACAATTTGCATCGTCGCAAGCGTGGTTATCAGGGCGTTAATCTTCAGACGAGCAATGACAAAACCGTTCACCAGGCCGCTAAGCACGCCGAGTAACAGACCCGCCAGCACGCCAATCCACAGGCTTTCTGTCATGTTGATCACCACGGCGGTGGTCACGCCCGCACAGGCAATAACAGAGGCCACCGACAGGTCGAAATCACCGGAGGCCAGACAGAACAGCATACCGCAGGCCACCATGCCGGACATGGAAATGGCCAGGCCCAATCCTTTCATATTAATGAAAGTGGCAAAGTTAGGGACGAAGATCGCACAGGCGACGAAAAGTGCGGCAAAGACCACCAGCATGCCGTACTGATCCCAGATACGACCAAAACTAAAAGCCGACTTCGGCGCTCCGGATGTAGTAACAGAGGACATCATTAACTCCTTACTCAGGCGACTGCCTGGCTGACTTTAGGCATGGCGAGGTTCAACGCCTGTTGTTCATTCGCCTGTTCATGAAGTAATTCACCGGCGATTTCGCCTTCACGCATCACCACAATGCGGTCGGCAACGCCAAGCACCTCCGGCAGATCGCTGGAGGCGAAAAGTACCGCCACGCCGCGTTTTGCCAGTTCATAGATCACGTTATAAATCTCGTGTTTTGCGCCCACATCGATACCGCGCGTCGGCTCATCCAGCAAAATGACCTTCATGTCTTCCGACAACCAGCGGCCTAAAATGGCTTTCTGCTGGTTCCCCCCTGACAAATTCATAATCAGCTGTTCCGGGCCGGGCGTTTTAATATTCAGCGAGCGAATATGGTGGTCGGCATTGCTCGACTCCCAGCTGTCGTTTATCAGGCAACCCGCGCGAATAAACTTACGGCGGGCGGAAATATTGATGTTGTCACGCACCGAATGTACCGGAATGATCCCTTCCGCTTTGCGGTCTTCCGGACAGAGCATCATTCCTGCCCTGATTGCGTGGGCGGGTTTCTGGATATCAACCCGCTCACCGTCGATGGAGACCCGCCCTGCGGAAATGCGGGTCCCCCCGAACAAGCCTTTCATTAATTCGCTGCGCCCCGCCCCTACCAGGCCAAACAGCCCGACGATCTCGCCGCTGCGGACGGATAATGAAACCGGTGTTCTCACGCCTGGCGCTTTCACGTTTTCCAGCCGCAGGCGTTCAGGGCCATACTCGCGCGGCTTCCAGTGATAGATATCGCCCAGATCGCGCCCGACCATCGCCTGAACAAGCTGGTCATGGTTAACCTGCTGCATATCGCTAAAGGTGCGCACATAGCGCCCATCTTTAAAGACGGTAATGGCATCGCTCAGGGCAAATATCTCTTCCATACGGTGCGAGACATACAAAATGGTGCGTCCTTCCTGTCGCAACTCGCGGATCACGCGGAACAGGTTTTCGATTTCACGCTTGGAGAGCGAGCTGGTGGGTTCATCGAAAGCAATAATTTTGGCGTTGCGCGCCAGCGCCTTGGCAATTTCAACCATCTGCCACTGGCCGATGGAGAGATATTTCAGCGGCGTCTGGGGATCGACATCCAGACCAAGATGTTTAAGCTGCAGCCCCGCTTCATAATTAAGTAGCGAACGGTTCACCACGCCGCCTTTGTGCGGAAGCTGGCCTAAATAGATATTTTCCGCCACGGTCATCTCGGGAATAAGGTGCAATTCCTGATAGATAATGGCCACCCCGGCATTAAGCGCCGCCGTGGTATCGGCGAAGGCCATCTCTTCGCCGCGAATAGCCAGCGTGCCGGTTGTTGGCGCGTAGTTGCCGCTGAGGATTTTTAACAGCGTGGATTTCCCCGCTCCGTTTTCCCCCATCAGGGCGTGAACCTGTCCGGCATAGCAGTCAAAGCTGATATCGGTCAGCGCATTAACACCGGGGAACGTTTTCCCGATGCCGCGAAAAGAGAGATAGGGATGAGACTGTTGCATAACGACTCCGTGATTCCTGTAGTCTGTACGTCTGGCCCCTTACGGCGAGTAAGGGGCACAATCACAGCGTATTACTTACCGCCCAGTCCTTTTTTCGCCAGTTCCTCTTTGAAGTTGTCGCGGGTGATCAGCACCACGTCGGTCACTTCGGTAAATTTCGGCGGTTCAGCGCCTTTGGTTACCCAGTTGTAGAGCATTTCGCTGGATTTGTAGCCGTGGACATCCGGGCTTGGCAGCAGAGAACCGTAGAAGCCGGTGGCCTGCGCTTTGGAAAGCTCACTGACGGCGTCAACGCCGTTGATGCCAATTCCGATCACATCGGGCGCTTTAAAGCCCTGGCCTTCTGTCGCACGGACCCCACCCAGCACGGTGTTATCGTTCATACCGACCACCAGCCAGTGCTTCACTTCCGGGTGCTGAACCAGCATGGAGTTCGCGGCGTCAAATGCCCCCGGGATATCGTTGGATTTGGTCGGGACTTTATAGATCTGTTTCTCCGGGAAACCGGCCGCTTTCAGCGCGTCCATTGAGCCCGTCGTGCGACGACGTGCTGTGTCCAGCTCATCAGCGGTAATGGCCATGACGGCGGTCTCTTTCACATCCCAGCCGCGTTTCTGCATTTCTTTATAGAGTTCCTGACCCTGACGTTCGCCGATTTTGGTCGCCGCCATCATGACCAGGGGCACGCTGTCCATCGGTTTGCCTTTGGCATTCACGAACTGATCGTCAACGGCAATGACTTTCATGTCATAACCGCGGGCTTTCGCCGCAATGGCGGACCCCAGTTTCGGATCCGGTGTACAGATAACAAAACCTTTTGCACCGCTGGCCGCCAGGCTGTCGATGGCGTTCAGCGTTTTCTCACCGTCGGGCACGGCGATTTTAATCACTTCAAAACCTAAATCTTTCCCGGCTTTATCTGCGAATTTCCACTCGGTCTGGAACCAGGGTTCTTCGGGCTGTTTTACCAGAAAACCGAGTTTTAAATTCTCAGCGATAGCGGATTGTGACATAACGGCAGCCAGACCGATGGCCGCCAGCGCTTTAGTAAATTTGTGCATGGTTAACTCCAGCTTTAGCATTCTTTTCTGTAGGGAATATTTGCGTGCTTCTTATTTAATCGGACTTAAAACAAGGCATTAGCGCTTACCTCGTCATAAGCGTTATTGCTGGTGATAGTTTTAGCGGGAAATTAATCATCCATAAGAGAGCCTCATCACACCGCAGAATTACAGTAATTGCGTACATAAATTCAGCGAAAAATGACATAAAAAAGGCAGGATTTGTCAGACAAATAAACGAGGTGTGAGCAGAATTATCCATAAGATTAGCTAAGAAGTCCCTGATGCCATTAGACCTGTCACGCCGGGGCTAAGGGTTGAAAGGAACATCCTGCTTTCCATCAAAAAAACACACTCGCGCTGAAAATATATTCCCCGGCAAAAATTGATTTAGCGCAATTTTAATGAAACATCATATATGCGAAATGAATTATCTGTATTAATTGTTTTCCCAGATAATTATTCCGGCGCAATACTCCCGAAACACAAATCGCAGCACTAAAAACAGACTATCTCTTTATTATCAGTAAGATAGTGAGATTTCATTTCATGGGAATCTATTTGCATATTTGTACTATATTAAATTTTGTAATGTATGGTAAAAACAGCGGGATTAAGACTTTTCTTAAATTAAAGACAACGGTATGCTTATTTATATCGAACACAGGAAGTGAATTTCGGTCAGCTTTGGCACTGCAGAATCTCTTTTTCTGCTCTATTTCTTCGTATTTGCCTGGCGCTCAGGTTAAGCAACGGACATCACGTCCCACAGTCTATAAGGATATGAGTATGGCTACCCAAACGATGATGCAAAAACTTAACGCGCAGATGAACCTTGAGTTTTACGCCTCAAATCTGCACCTTTACCTCAGTGCGTGGTGTTCCGAGAAAAGCCTTACGGGCTCTGCCACGTTCTTTCGTTCACAGGCCCAAAGCAACGTCACCCACATGATGCGCGTCTTTAATTTCCTGAAAGCGGCGGGAGCAAACCCGGTTGTTAAAGCCCTGGAGGGGATCAACGATAATTACTCTTCTCTGGAAGAATTGTTTGAAAAGACGCTGGAAGAGTATGAACAGCGTTGCACGACGCTCAACAAGCTGGCCGATGAAGCCAGAGCGCAGCATGACATGACCACGCTGAAATTCCTGCGCGATATGGATAAAGAGCAGCAGCAGGACGGAATGCTGCTGAAAACCCTTGCGGACGAGATCCATAATGCGCAACAGGCAGGTTTGTGCCCGGAACAAACCGATCGCCACCTGCTCGACATTGTCACAGTGCAGCATCACTGACGCTTTTGACCTGCTCCCGTTCGGAGCAGGTTACCTTCCCTGCGCCAACCTTCTGCTTTTGCTGAGATTTAACAAATCAGATCTCGCTCCCAATGATTAACCACACAACATGTAATGATTTATTTAATTACATAATCATTGACGAGGGAGCAGCATGATCACCATTGAGTTTATTGTCATTCTCCTCTGCCTGCTGACGGGTACACGTTTCGGCGGCATGGGGCTTGGGTTAATCAGCGGGATTGGCCTTTTTATTTTGTGTTTTGTCTTTGGTCTCCAGCCCGGCAAGCCGCCGGTTGACGTGATGTTGACCATTCTCGCCGTGATTGGTTGTGCAGCCACCCTGCAAACTGCCGGCGGGCTCAATGTCATGATGCAATTTGCCGAACGCCTCCTGCGCAAACATCCGCAGCACATCACGCTTCTCGCCCCGTTTACCACCTGGATGCTGACCTTTCTCTGCGGTACCGGCCATGTGGTCTACACCATGTTCCCCATCATTGCGGATATCGCCCTGAAAAAAGGGATCCGACCCGAGCGCCCAATGGCCGTGGCATCGGTAGCATCGCAGATGGCAATCACGGCATCACCGGTTTCCGTCGCCGTCGTGTCGCTGGTCTCCATCCTGGCCGCCCAGCATGGGATCGGTCACGCGTGGGGGATCCTGGAAATACTCGCCGTGTCGGTTCCCGCTTCACTTTTTGGTGTCGCCATTGCTGCCCTGTGGAGTTTACGCCGCGGGAAAGATTTGTCTGACGACAGGGAGTTTCAGGAAAAACTAAAAGATCCAAAGCAGCGTGAGTTTATCTATGGCGGTACGGAGACGTTAATGAATCAACGTTTTCCGAAGCAGGCTTACTGGTCGACCTGGATTTTCTTTGCCGGTATTGCCGTGGTTGTCCTGCTCGGGGCCTTCCCCGAACTGCGCCCCGCCTTCGAGCTGAAAGGCAAAATAACGGCGCTGTCGATGAACCTGGTCATTCAGATGATGATGCTCATTGCCGGTGCCGTGATGCTGATGGCCTGCAAGGTCAATGCCTCAGCCATTTCTAACGGCGCGGTATTTAAGGCCGGTATGGTGGCGATTTTCTCGGTGTTCGGGGTGGCGTGGATGAGCGATACCTTTTTCCAGGCGCATCTCGACGAGTTAAAACTGGCGCTGGAAGGCGTGGTGAAAAGCCATCCGTGGACGTATGCCATCGTGCTTTTCCTGGTGTCGAAGCTGGTGAACAGCCAGGCGGCTGCCCTGACGGCCGTGGCGCCAATGGGGCTGATGCTGGGGATCGATCCAAAAATGCTGATCGCCTTTTTCCCGGCGTCATACGGCTATTTTGTTCTGCCGACCTATCCCAGTGATTTAGCCTGCATCGGCTTCGATCGCTCAGGAACCACCCGCATCGGCAAATTCATCATTAACCACAGCTTCATTCTGCCCGGGTTAATCGGTGTGAGCTGCGCGTGTGCGGCGAGCTACCTGCTGGTACAGACTTTCTTTTAAAGGCATCAACGGGCGACTTACGCGGTCGCCCGTTTGCAGATATTAATGCGACTCGCCCTGCGGGGTGAAGCGCAGCTCAATCAGCGCGATGGCTTTCTGGATCGCACGAAGCGTCACCGGGTCAGCGGCGGCAGGATGGCTGGTGAAATCAATGTTTCTCAGCTGCGTGGACATCTTCTCGCGGACTTCAACCGGGGCAATGACATCCAGAACATCAAGGATTTGTTTAATAACCAGCTGACAGGCAACAACGTCAGAGACCAGTTCCTGATCGGCGCTCAGGTTTTGTGACATGGGGCTTCTCCTTATTTAAAGGCCGCCATAGTATCAAAACGCAGCCCCTGACATCTCCCCTTCGTCACCAGCAGGGACAAAAAAACCCGCCGAAGCAGGTTTTTTTTATCAGAACATGGCGCCCGGCGGCACGTCTTTAAAGGTGCGGCAGTAATTGGCCCACATACTTTTGAGGATTTTGCGCAGTTTCATTGTGATGCTCCATTAACTTGTCATACAGCTTTATCGTCAATGCGCCTATAATATGACCACCATCACAAAAATCAATGTTTTTGTGACATGCATCACAATTCAATTTACTGCAACACCTGTTAGCCAGCAAAACCGCGAACAAAATCAAAGAGAGAAGGCAGATCGTCCGGCTATTCCTGGCATTGGGCTACGTCTCTGCGGGTACGATAACGTATCTCCATCCACTCAGAGCGAACCATGAAAAGAGTCATCGTAGCCGGTACGATCCTGCTGCTCGCGGGATGCAGCGTTAACCGTCAGGCGGAAATCAGTAGCCTCGACGCACCAAACGGCATTGTCCGCCTCGATTACGGTCAGGCCGTGCTGCAAAATGCCTGGTCTGACGAATATGTAAATAACGGCACCGCAGTGAAAGCCTGCCAGGGTATGGGGTATGCCACCGCGTCTGCCTACGGGCAACCCGTCAAAACCTGTACGCTGATAAGCGGCTCTTTGTGCCTTAACGAAAGCGTGACCATTCAGTATAAATGCATGGGTTATGCCGTTAACCCTAAGTCAAATAATCCCTGGTATTAATCCAAGCTGCCAGCGTTTGCTGGCACTTTATTTAACTAAGAACAAAAACAATTCGCATTAATATAATGCCGACAATGCGTTTTATTCCCATTCGTATTTTGAAGTAATGAATATTTATTTTACGTTTTGCAAATAATTAAATAACAAATTATAGTGTCGCTCATTGTGAACCAGTAATAATAACCCGGAGCGTCACCATGCTGAAAACTGAAATGATCGACAAGCTCAATGCGCAAATGAACCTTGAGCTCTTTTCATCCCTTCTCTACCAGCAGATGAGCGCCTGGTGCAGCTACCACAGCTTTGAAGGTGCGGCCGCGTTTCTGCGTCGCCATGCGCAGGAAGAGATGACCCACATGCAGCGCCTGTTTGATTATCTGACCGACACCGGCAGCCTGCCGCGCATTGAGACCGTGGCCTCGCCTTTTGCCGAGTATAATTCTCTCGATGAACTGTTCCGCGCCACCTACGAGCACGAACAGCTGATCACGCAGAAAATTAACGAACTGGTTCATGCGGCAATGACCAGCCAGGATTATCCAACCTTTAATTTCCTGCAATGGTATGTGGCAGAACAGCATGAAGAAGAGAAGCTGTTTAAATCCGTGCTGGATAAATTATCCCTGGTGGGTAAATCAGGTGAAGGTCTTTACTTTATTGATAAAGAACTTTCCACTCTCGATACACAAAATTAATTTCAACGCGGTGCGGGTTTCCTGCACCGCGTTAATTTACATACATCCTGCGCAGCTGGTACAGCGCCAGTCATGGGGATTGACGGCCTGATAAAAATAGCGGTAGCTGGCCGTCTCAAGCGGAATACCCACCTCGAAAAACAGGTCTGTCAGCCAGTCAACGTTTTCGATAATCCACTCATCTTCCTGTAAGCCTTGTGCAAAGGTTTCATCTTCAGGATCAATAACCGAATAGATTGCCCAGGTGCCCATATCCTTTTCGCGGCGGGACTCAGGCAGCGTCAGAGGCTGGTTCTGCCAGCTCATTATCCAGTGTCCATGGCACAACAGATTGCCTCCCCGGCTCCATGCAGCCGTATATGGATTCTCCCCCGCCATAAAAAACCCTCACATTATTTTATTATTTGCACGAGTTGTTTACGTTACGCCTGAAATTTGCGCCGTGATATTGCTCTTATGAAGTAGGCATCGGCCCATTAAGGATCACAGTACGCCTAAACTGTAAATATTTCATTACGCACCTTGTAACGGTGATTTGACGAATTACGGCTTTTCCCTTACTCTGCGCCGCAGAAATTGTCGCGATTCACCATCGTTGTAGAGGAAAGCGTGAGAAACAGAACCCTGGGAAGTATTTTTATCGTCGCCGGAACGACGATTGGCGCAGGAATGCTGGCAATGCCCCTGGCTGCTGCAGGTGTGGGATTCGGGATGACGCTGCTGCTTCTTGGCACACTCTGGGCGCTGATGTGTTACACCGCGCTGCTATTGCTTGAGGTTTACCAGCACGTGCCCGCCGACACCGGTCTGGGTTCACTGGCGGCGCGCTACCTGGGACGCTACGGTCAGTGGATAACCGGCTTTAGCATGATGTTCCTGATGTACGCCCTGACTGCCGCGTATATTAGCGGGGCCGGGGAGCTCATCGCCTCCAGCGTCAATGACTGGTTTGGCTCTGACATTACCCCGGCGACGGGGGCAATCTTCTTTGCGCTCATCGGCGGCGGCGTGGTCTGCGTGGGGACCTCGCTGGTCGATCTGTTCAATCGTTTTCTCTTCAGCGCCAAAATTCTGTTTCTGATTGTCATGCTGGTCCTGCTGGCACCGCACGTGCACAAGGTTAATCTGCTGACGCTGCCGCTGGAAAAAGGGCTCGCGCTTTCCGCTATCCCGGTGATTTTCACCTCGTTTGGCTTCCACGGCAGCGTACCGAGTATTGTCAGCTATATGAACGGTGATATTCGCAAGCTGCGCCGCGTGTTTGTTATCGGCAGCGCGATCCCGCTCATCGCCTATATTTTCTGGCAACTGGTGACGCTGGGCAGCATTGACTCTTCAACCTTTATTGGACTCATGGCGCAGCACGCTGGCCTGAACGGTTTTCTGCTGGCACTGCGCGAGGTCGTCACGTCTCCTCACGTGGAGCTGGCGGTCCACCTGTTTGCCGACCTGGCGCTGGCGACCTCGTTCCTGGGCGTGGCGCTCGGCCTGTTTGATTACCTGGCCGACCTGTTCCAGCGTCGCAATACGGTTAGCGGGCGGTTACAGACGGGGGGAATTACTTTCCTGCCGCCGCTCGCGTTTGCGCTGTTTTACCCACGCGGGTTTGTGATGGCGCTGGGTTACGCCGGGGTGGCGCTGTCGATCCTGGCGCTGTTACTCCCTTCCCTGCTGGCATGGAAGAGCCGCCAGCAGCATCCTCAGCAGGGGTACCGCGTGGCGGGAGGAAAACCGCTGCTGGGCATTGTGTTTAGCTGTGGGGTGGTGATTATTCTGGTGCAGGTATTGATTGCCGCCGGCATGTTGCCGGAAGTGGGTTAAGAAAAAAGGGGCTATCTTTAGCCCCTTTTTTATCAATGCAAACAGCAGCTCTTAAACTTCTTCCCGCTGCCGCAAGGACACGGATCGTTACGCCCGACCTTCGTGCCGTTCACAATCGGCTTCTTTGCTTCCGGCTGCTGCGGGTTATCTACCCAGTATTGATATAAACGCAGTGCCGCTGGCTGGATGCGCTCAATGCTGGCGATATAGTCTGCTTCGCTCAGTTCATCCAGCTTCTCGCTGTTCTCTTCCGTACCGTGCAGGGCAATCACTTCGAGATCGGCCTTCAGAGACTCCGGCAAGGCTGACCAGTCCGTCAACGCCACGCCGCGCATATAGCCATAGCACCACTCTTCCACCACGGTGTAGCTCTCACCGTCGACGTCGTTATATCCAAACATCGGCTCAAACTGGTCCGGGTATTCGCTCAGCCGCTCAGCAATGTCGTTCATATGCTTAAAGCAGAGATCGATAAAACGGTTCATTTCACGATCGTTTTTCCAGCGCGGAATGTATTTCTCCCCGCCCCACACGGCCACCAGCCAGGTATCTGGCTCAACGACAACAGGGCCGGAAAGCACTGCGGTAAGCATGCCGTCCAGTTCGGATACATCAATCACGGACGCATCGTCATGGCCGTAAGACATGAGAGTCTCTTCCAGCCATGCCATTTCGCTTTCATTTAATGGACCTTCCGTCATCGCGGACACTCCTGATAAAAAGGAAAAGATCCTAACACAGTTCTCACGCCGTTCCCGGCTGAAGTTTAGGTCTTTATTGCTGCAAAAGTGTGCAAATCGTGACCCTTGCACAACTTATGGGCTTTAATGTTAACGATATGTGATCTCCGCTGTAATTTCTTCTCCTGCCGCGGGGCGGCAGAACGCGGCGCTCTATACTCAAAGATGTCATAACCCCGTCAAGGGGTTAACCATTCTGGCAACGTTTTTGCTTGCTGTTCTTCGCGCGACGCTGCGCATGGAAACCTCGCCGTATCATGCAGGATGCCGTTCGTTTAGTGCATTTTGTTCTTGCCCGTGTTTTGGATTGGCTGCGCCCTGGGCGTTCAGGTTTACGCCGTGGTGCAAAAACCTCTTTGCTAAGGAACATAATAATGTCGCTGAAATTAATCAGAACTCCCCTGTCTCTTGTGTTAGCTGGTTGTCTGGTGACGGCGTTTTCCGCCCGCGCAGATATCGTGATTGGTGTCGCCGGGCCGTTTACGGGACCCAATGCCACCTATGGCGATCAGTACTGGCACGGCGCAACGCAGGCCGCTGAAGATATTAACGCTGCCGGCGGGATTAACGGTGAGAAAATCAAGCTGGTTCAGGGTGATGATGCGTGCGAGCCTAAACAGGCCGTGGCTGTCGCCAACCGCTTAGTCGACCAGGATAAAGTCAACGCCGTTGTCGGCCATTTCTGCTCCTCATCGACCATGCCCGCCTCTGAGGTGTATAGCGATGCGGGGATCATTTCCATTACCCCCGGCTCGACGAACCCGCTGATCACCGAACGCGGTATGAGCGATATGTTCCGCATGTGCGGCCGCGATGACCAGCAGGGCCAAGTTGCCAGCGACTTCATCATCGATAAGCTGAAAGCCAAACGCGTGGCGATCATTCACGATAAAGACACCTATGGGCAAGGGCTGGCAGACGCCACCAAAGCGGCACTGGCGAAACGCGGGGTCAAGGATGTGATGTACGAGGGGTTATCGCGCGGTGAAAAAGACTTTAACGCGCTGGTGACGAAGATTGGCGCGCAAAAACCGGACGTGGTGTTCTTCGGTGGCTGTCACCCGGAAGCCGGTCCGCTGGTTCGCCAGATGCGTGAACAGGGCGTACAGGCGAAATTCTTCTCCGGCGACTGCATTGTTAATGAAGAGATGGTGACGGCGGCGGGCGGTCCACAGTATACCAACGGCATTTATATGACTTTCGGTAAAGATCCTCGCCTGATCCCGGACGGTAAAGCAGTGATTGAGAAATTCCGCGCCGCTAAATTCGAACCGGAAGGTTACACCCTCTACTCCTATGCTTCCGTGCAGGCCATTGCTGCTGCGTTTAAAGCCACGGGCGGCAAGGACTCCGCCAAAGCCAGCGAGTGGCTAAAAGCGAATACGGTCGACACGGTGATGGGTAAAAAAGCCTGGGACAGCAAGGGCGATCTGAAAGTCTCCGACTACGTGGTTTACCAGTGGGACGACAAAGGAAAATATAAGGAAGTGCAGTAACGGGACGGAATCACGCTCAACGTCGGCGGGCCTGCCTGCCGGCGCGTAATAAACATCAGGCTGCACACCACGTGCAGCCTATAAAACGAGCGCGCTAAGATGAGTACATTCTTCCTGCAGCAGTTAATCAATGGCTTAACGCTGGGCTCCGTCTACGGCCTCATCGCCATCGGCTACACCATGGTGTATGGCATTATCGGGATGATCAATTTCGCCCACGGCGAAGTGTATATGATTTCCGCTTACCTCTGCGCCATTGGCCTGGCGCTACTCTCTTTCTTCGGCCTGCAGTCATTCCCCCTGCTGATACTGGGAACGCTGGTATTCACCATTGTCGTTACGGGGGTGTACGGCTGGACCATCGAGCGTATTGCTTATAAGCCGTTGCGGAATTCTACGCGCCTGGCGCCGCTTATCTCTGCCATCGGGATGTCGCTTATCCTGCAAAACTACGCGCAGCTGAGCCAGGGGCCGCGCCAGCAAGGGGTGCCAACCATGCTCGACGGCGTACTTCGTCTGCATCTGGGCGAAGGTTTTGTGCAGATAACTTATACCAAAGTATTTATCCTGGTCGCCTCGTTTGCCGGCATGCTGGTGCTGACCTGGATAATCAACCATACCCGGCTGGGGCGGATGTGCCGCGCGGTACAGCAGGACCGTAAAATGGCCTCCATTCTGGGGATCAACACCGACCGGATTATCTCCCTGGTCTTTGTCATTGGTGCGGCCATGGCGGGCCTGGCAGGTGTGCTCATCACCATGAATTACGGCACCTTTGATTTCTACGTCGGGTTTGTGATTGGCATTAAGGCGTTTACCGCAGCGGTGCTCGGCGGGATTGGCTCCCTGCCGGGCGCGATGCTCGGTGGGTTGATTCTGGGCGTCGCCGAGGCGCAATTTTCCGGCATGGTGAACTCCGATTATAAAGATGTGTTCTCGTTTGGCTTGCTGGTCTTGATCCTGATTTTTCGCCCTCAGGGTCTGCTTGGCCGCCCGATTGTCGCCAAAGTGTGAAGGAGAATACGATGACCTCTCACGGCTTTTCGCTTAAGCGCTGTATTCTGGACGCCATTTTTTCCGGCCTGATTGCGTTAATCATTTTTGGCCCGATTGCCGGCGTGGTGCTGGACGGATACAGCTTTAACTTCGCCGGACAGCGACTCGCATGGATAGTCGGCATCGTTATGCTGGGTCGTTTTCTGCTGAGCGCTTTTTTAAGTACCGCCCCAGGTGCACGTTTCCAGGCACGTTTTGAAGCCGACAGCGCAGGTGTTTATGTCCGGCCACCGGAATACAAAAGCCGCATGCGCTGGATTATTCCCCTGGTGATTGCCGTTGCCATTTGCTTCCCGTTTGTCGCCACCAAATATGTGCTGACCGTCGCCATTCTCGGGCTGATCTACGTGCTTCTCGGGCTGGGGCTGAACATCGTCGTGGGTCTGGCGGGTTTGCTGGATCTGGGGTATGTCGCTTTCTATGCGATTGGTGCGTACGGCCTGGCGCTGGGGTATCAGTATCTCGGCTTAGGCTTCTGGAGCATGCTGCCGCTGGCGGCCATTATGGCCGCTGCCGCGGGCGCCCTGCTCGGTTTTCCGGTACTGCGCATGCACGGTGACTATCTGGCCATTGTCACCCTCGGGTTCGGGGAGATCATTCGCCTGATCCTGAACAACTGGCTGACGTTCACCGGCGGGCCTAATGGCGTGTCGGCCCCTCCTCCTACCTTTTTCGGCCTTGAGTTTGGACGACGCGCAAAAGAAGGCGGCGTGCCTTTTCACGAGTTTTTCCACCTCACCTATAACCCGAACATGAAGTTTATCTTTATCTATACGGTGCTGTTTCTGGTGGTAATGCTGGTGCTCTATATCAAGCACCGCCTGACGCGGATGCCGATCGGCCGGGCGTGGGAAGCCCTGCGGGAAGACGAAATTGCCTGTCGCTCCATGGGGCTCAATCATGTGCTGGTCAAGCTTTCGGCCTTTACGCTGGGCGCATCGACTGCGGGCATCGCCGGGGTATTCTTCGCCACCTATCAGGGGTTCGTGAACCCGACATCGTTTACCTTCTTTGAATCCGCGCTGATCCTCGCCATTGTGGTACTGGGCGGCATGGGGTCTACGCTTGGCGTGGTGCTGGCCGCCTTTGTGCTGACGGTCACGCCGGAACTGCTGCGCAGTTTTGCCGAGTACCGGGTCCTGCTGTTTGGCATGCTGATGGTGGTGATGATGATCTGGCGTCCACGCGGTTTGATCCGCATTAACCGCAGCGGATTTGCCGTGCGTAAGGGCGTCGCGCCATGAACGAAACGATATTGCGCGTTGAACATCTGATGATGCACTTCGGCGGGATTAAGGCGCTAAACGACGTCAACCTGGACGTGCAGCGCGGTTCCATTACTGCCCTGATTGGGCCAAACGGGGCGGGAAAAACCACCGTATTTAACTGCCTGACCGGCTTCTACAGAGCCTCCGGCGGCAATATTTTATTTACCAGCCGCAATAAGACGACCAACGTCATTCAGGTACTCGGGCAAAAATTTCAGCCGGGTGACTGGATTAACCCCGCGCAGTTCGGGCAGCGTCTGTTCTACAAAATGTTTGGCGGAACCCACCTGGTCAACCGCGCCGGGCTGGCGCGCACCTTCCAGAACATCCGTCTGTTTCGCGAGATGTCGGTCGTGGAAAATCTGCTGGTCGCACAGCATATGCGCGTTAACCGGAATCTGCTCGCCGGGATCGTTAATTCCCCGGCCTACCGTCGGGCGGAAAGCGACGCCCTCGACAGAGCTTTCTACTGGCTGGAAGTGGTCGATCTGGTGGACTGTGCCAATCGCCTGGCGGGGGAGATGTCGTACGGTCAGCAGCGGCGCCTGGAGATCGCCCGGGCAATGTGTACCGGACCGGAGATGATCTGTCTCGACGAACCTGCCGCCGGGCTAAACCCGGTTGAAACGCATAAGCTGAGCAGCATCATTCGTTTTCTGCGGGATCATCATGACATCACGGTATTACTGATTGAGCATGACATGGGGATGGTGATGGAGATTTCGGACGATATTATCGTGCTCGACCACGGTGACGTGATTGCCAGGGGGAAACCCGCGCAGATCCAGCATGATGAAAAGGTCATTGCCGCCTATCTGGGCACGGATGAAAGCGAGGTCACCCTATGAGCGAACCGCTGCTGGCCTTCCGCGAGGTGGATGTGTTTTACGGCGTGATTCAGGCGCTGAAACAGGTCTCACTTGAAGTGAATACAGGAGAAACCGTGGCGCTGATTGGCGCAAACGGCGCGGGTAAATCGACATTACTGATGTCCATCTTTGGCCAGCCGCGTATCCGCAACGGACAGATCCTTTATCGCGGCGAAGACATCAGCCATAAATCCACCCACTACGTCGCCTCCGGCGGCATTGCGCAGGCACCTGAAGGCAGACGTATCTTTCCGGATATGACCGTCGAAGAGAACCTGCTGATGGGGACCATCCCGATTGGCAACCAGTTTGCGGCCGAAGATATGCAAACGATGTTCGATCTGTTCCCTCGCCTGAAAGAACGGCGTAAACAGCGCGCGATGACCCTGTCCGGCGGAGAACAGCAAATGCTGGCTATCGCCCGGGCGCTGATGAGCCGTCCGACGCTGCTGTTGCTGGATGAGCCCAGCCTGGGCTTAGCCCCGATTGTGGTGAAACAGATTTTCCAGACGCTGCGCGAGCTGGCCCGCAACGGGATGACGATCTTCCTGGTGGAGCAGAATGCGCACCACGCGCTGAAGCTTTCCGATCGCGGGTATGTGATGGTTAACGGGCAGATCCGCCTGAGCGGCAGCGGCGAGGAGCTGCTGGGCAATCAGGAGGTGAGGAAGGCGTATTTGGGTGGGGTGTGACGACACGATGTTCATGCACCATTGAACCAGCTTTATACTGTAACATCGGCAATTCAGCGGCATTTCATGACGTATATCGCTGCACTTATCCTCCTTTAAGCCACAACAATGCTTTCACTGAAACAGGATAAAAGAATTTACTCGCGTAAATTCTTTTTATAGGCAATAAGCGTCCTTATGCGATAAAGTAATAAGGTGAAATTCTCACATTATTTTCGCAGCAAAACTATTAGCTAACAGGTGATTTCATGAAGAAATTTATTAAATGGATTTTTTATATCTTTATTGCTTTGATGATTCTGGGATATATCGTCGGTAAAAACGACAAATCGGAAGCAGGCGCGACTTCGTCTTCTGCACCAGTTGCGGATACGCAGAAGTCAGTACCGCAAAAAGAAGTGTTTACGACCTCCGCAAAACAGCTTTTTAAAGCTTATGAAGAGAATGAAGTCGCAACCGATGAAAACATGAAAGGTAAGCTCATCTCAGTCAACGGGGTTGTTCAGTCCATTGATAAAGATTTTACAGACTCAATTATCATCGGCTTACAAACAGACAATCAGTTCATGCCTGCACGAATGGAGATGGAAAACTCAGAAAAGGCTACTGCCGTAGCATTGAAAAAAGGACAGCAGGTCACTGTGATTTGTAAAAAAATGATCCGAGTAATGGGTGCACCTTCTGGGCGAGATTGTATATTCGCAAAATAACGAATCGGGAGGGTTACCCTCCCATTCCATTCTCCTGAACACCTGCTGTCGCCAACATCATGCCATTCACCAATACCTGACATGCTTATATAATCCCCCTTATTCCACACACCAACTCCGTTGCAGTATCGGGGCAACATAACAATATGTAGACGCAATGATGTAATCGGTAAGCTGTACTTGCGAAAAGTGGGAATAATGGGAGAGTGAAATTAGAAAATAAAAAAACCACCTTTCGGTGGTTTATACGACACTGCTTATTGCTTTGATTATTCTTTGTTTCCCATGGTAGCCGGAGTGGGACTTGAACCCACACAGCGCGAACGCCGAGGGATTTTAAATCCCTTGTGTCTACCGATTCCACCATCCGGCCAGGGAAGAAAGTGGAGGCGCGTTCCGGAGTCGAACCGGACTAGACGGATTTGCAATCCGCTACATAACCGCTTTGCTAACGCGCCGTAAAACTTTTCTAACTGACACCCGCTACTGCGCATGTCTTTAATCTGGAGCGGGAAACGAGACTCGAACTCGCGACCCCGACCTTGGCAAGGTCGTGCTCTACCAACTGAGCTATTCCCGCATGTCATCAAGTCAACTTCTAAACACTTGATTTCATTATCGTCCGGCTTGCTGTGCCGCCGTTCGATGCGTTGCATTCTACTGATATGACGTTATGAGTCAACGTTATTTTTTGCTTCCCTGGATCGTTTGCTGAAAATTACGGCGAAACGATCACTGATCAAGCAAATCCCCGCGCGCAGCGTTCAAATATTGCAGCATTGACCACAACGTCAGCACTGCCGCTACCCACAGCAGACCAATTCCCGCCCACTCAACCCAGGCGTTTGGACGCCAGAGCATCCAGACCAGCGCCGCCATCTGTGCGGTCGTTTTCACTTTCCCGATCCAGGAGACCGCCACGCTGCTGCGTTTACCCAACTCCGCCATCCACTCACGCAGCGCAGAAATGATGATTTCACGGCCGATCATGGTTGCCGCAGGCAGCGTCACCCACCAGGTATGATAGTGTTCAGCCACCAGCACCATCGCGATAGCAACCATGACCTTATCCGCTACCGGATCGAGAAACGCGCCGAAGCGAGTGCTTTGATTCCAGCGACGCGCCAGATAGCCATCAAACCAGTCCGTTACCGCTGCGATAAGGAAGATCAATGCGCAGGCAAAAGGTGCCCACACAACCGGCAGATAAAACGCCAGCACGAAGAACGGAATGAGTACAACACGAAAGAGAGTGAGCAACGTAGGGATATTATATTGCATAGTGACGGTAACTATTTGTTGTCAGTAAAATTTAGCTCTATGTTGCTACAGAGCCCTCAATGTTTCAACGAGTAGTAGATCTTTTCTGCCAGCCCTTGCGAAATACCCGGCACTTTTGCAATTTCCTCCATGCTGGCGTTGAGTAATCCTTGCAATCCGCCCATATACTTCAGCAGCATCTGACGACGTTTCGGCCCGACGCCCTCAATGGTTTCCAGAGTACTGGTATTTTTCACCTTCGCCCGTTTTTTACGGTGCCCGCTGATAGCATGGTCGTGCGATTCATCGCGAATATGCTGGATGACATGCAGCGCCGGGGAGTCTGGCGGCAGACTGAAGCCCTCACCTTCCGGTTCGAAGAACAACGTCTCCAGACCCGCCTTACGATCGGCCCCTTTCGCCACACCTAACAGCAGCGGATGGTTTTTGTCCCACTCAACGTCGAGCGATTCAAATACCGCTTTCGCCTGGCCAAGCTGGCCTTTACCACCGTCAATCAGGATCACATCCGGGATCTTGCTCTCTTCAATCGCTTTACCGTAACGACGACGCAGCACCTGATTCATGGCGGCATAGTCGTCCCCCGGCGTAATGCCGGTGATGTTATAGCGTCGATACTCGGCGCGCAGCGGGCCATTAGCATCAAACACGACGCAGGATGCTACCGTCTGCTCACCCATCGTATGGCTGATATCGAAACACTCCATACGTTTCACTTCCGGCAACTTCAGGAGCGTTGCCAGCGCGGTTAACCGCTGGCTGACCGTCGATTGCTGAGACAATTTTGTGGTCAGCGCTGTCGCCGCGTTGGTCCGCGCGAGCTTCAGATAACGCGCCCTGTCGCCGCGGGGTTTGGTTTGTACGTTGACCCGACGGCCCGCCAGCTCGGAAAGCGAATCGGCCAGCAGGGTTTTATCGTCAAGGTTGAAATCGAGCAGGATCTCCGAGGGGAGCGTTCGCATCTGGCTTCCCTGTAGATAGAACTGGCCGACAAAGGTTTCCACCACTTCCCCCAGCTCGGTGCCACCAGGCACTTTGGGGAAATAGCTGCGGCTGCCGAGTACTTTGCCCTGGCGGATAAACAGCACGTGAACACAGGCCATTCCTGCGTCAAAGGAGACGCCGATAACGTCGAGATCGTCACCGGTATTCGAGACAAACTGTTTCTCGGTGACCCGGCGCACCGCCTGAATTTGGTCACGGATCCGTGCGGCCTCTTCAAACTCAAGTGCGGCGCTGGCTTTTTCCATCCGCGCGATCAGCTGGGTTAACACCTGATCGTCTTTTCCGGCTAAGAACAGGCGTACATAGTCCACCTGCTGGGCATACTCATCTTCACTGACCAGCCCGGCAACACAGGGGCCCAGGCAGCGACCAATCTGGTACTGCAGACACGGACGCGAGCGGTTACGGTAGACACTGTTTTCGCACTGACGAATCGGGAAGATTTTTTGCAGCAGTGCCAGCGTCTCCCGCACGGCATAGCCATTCGGGAAAGGACCAAAATATTCCCCCTTCGCGTGTTTTGCACCACGGTGCATCGCCAGACGCGGATGGGTATCGCCACTCAAGAAGATAAAGGGATAGGATTTATCGTCCCGCAACAGCACGTTATAGCGCGGCTGATAGAGCTTTATATAATTGTGCTCAAGCAGCAGGGCTTCGGTTTCGGTATGCGTGACGGTGACATCAATATTATGAATGAGAGAGACCAGCGCTTCAGTCTTACGGGAGGCAAGGTTGCTGCGAAAATAGCTGGAAAGGCGTTTTTTAAGGTCTTTCGCCTTCCCCACATAGATAACCGTACCGCCAGCGTCATACATCCGATAGACGCCAGGCTGGCTGGTTACCGTTTTCAGAAATGCTTTTGAATCGAACACATCACTCACTGACTTAACAACGTCTCCGCATTACATAAACCATGTCGGATGGCCAGATGAGTCAGTTCAACATCACCATGAATGTTCAGTTTACTGAACATTCGATAACGATAGCTGTTCACCGTTTTCGGGCTGAGGTTCAGCTGTTCCGAGATCTCATTTACCTTCTGACCTTTCGTGATCATCAGCATAATCTGCAATTCGCGCTCAGACAAACTGGCAAACGGGGACTCGTTTTTCTCGGGTTCGATCTGGCTCAAAGCCATCTGTTGCGCAATGTCAGAGGCGATGTAACGCTGCCCGGCAAACACGGAGCGGATGGCATTGACGACCTCCTGCGGAGCGGCACCTTTACTCAGGTAACCGGCCGCACCCGCCTGCATCACTTTCGCAGGCAGTGGATTTTCAGTATGCACGGTCAGCATGATGACTTTGGTATCTACGAAGGTACGCGCAATTTTGCGCGTTGCCTCAAGGCCACCGATGCCGGGCATGTTCATATCCATCAGCACCACATCGGCGGAGTTTGTGCGGCACCATTTTACGGCATCTTCCCCACAGCACACCTCTCCGGCAACTTTAATCCCTTTTATATCTTCAAGAATGCGTCGTATCCCTGCGCGCACCAGTTCGTGGTCATCAACAAGAAGGACGTTGATCAAAGGAAATGTCTCCAGAATAGGGATAACGCTACTGAGTGATAATTTGGTTTATATTAACGGTTTTCCTCACAAGATTAAAACGTTAAAAAATCGGCTATTCGATTTTGCTCTCGTTTTTGGAAATTAGCCTGTACAGTCCGTGGAAAGAGAGTCCTTGCCATCAGGGCTTTTGCGCTTTTTTTTAAGCATCCGTATTCAAAAAGTTACAAAAACCTTGCTCCTTTTCTTCGGGGAAAACAGTTTTCAGATTTTTGTAACAATAATTAACGGTAAGCAAACCACTCATAAACAATTAATAGTCATACCAGGGCATCAGTCTACCGCCTGGCGGAGTTTACGCAAATAAACAGCGCAGTAAAAGTACGAAAAACAACCGCTGCATTTTTTGCTACAGCTTGTGGTATACTCCGCCGCCTTGACTTTCGTCGTCGCGCTTTAGCGCCGTTTAATAATGAGGAAAATAAATGAGCACACCTGAATTTGCCACTGCGGAGAATAACCAGGAACTGGCACAGGAAGTAAACTGCCTGAAAGCACTGCTGACGCTGATGCTGCAGGCGATGGGCCAGGCTGATGCTGGTCGTGTGATCATTAAAATGGAAAAGCAAATCGCGCAGATGGAAGACCAGGCGGAATCGGCTGTATTTGCAAACACCGTTAAGCAAATTAAACAAGCGTACCGCCAGTAACAAAAAACGGCTGGATGCACTGCATTCAGCCGTCCGCTCGTCTGTCACGCAGAACGTACTCGCTAATCAGATCAGTCCCGTTGCCGCCGCGTAACAAGCAATCTGGGTTTTGTTGGGTGCATTGAATTTTTTCTGCATATTCTTCTGATGGAAGTTAACCGTATTCTCTGAAATGGAGAGAATGATCGCTATTTCCGCTGACGTCTTCCCTTCCGCAGTCCATTTCAGAATTTCCCGCTCACGCTTGCTGAATTTCATCTCTGGCGGCATCACCATCCCATCTTCAAAACGCAACAACGTGGTTAATGCCATTTGCACCAGCATTTGCAACCGTAGTTCTATTTCTTCCTGCCTGTACGGCACATCCTGCACACTCGTACGGGAAACCGAGAGGAAACCGAGCGCGTGATTAGGCAGCATCAGACACTGCGTTATTCCCGTGCGTAAACCGTGATCCTGTGCGTTATGCCATAACTCCTGCGCATCCACGAATAATGCGTCCGTCCAGGGAAGATGACCCTGAATGAAATTCTCCGGCTTTAAAACCGGATCAATCGCGAAATAGTTCGCGGATTGATATTGCGCCATCCACTGCTTTGGATAAGTGGTTTGCAACGAGACCTTGGGCCGCGTAAATGGTACGGGATGGCGCACGCAGAGCGCGTAATAATCGAATTCAAGCGCCTGCGTTTGTCGCTGAAGTTCCTGATATACCTCGTCGGCACAGGTCAATTCCTGAAACCGGAGGAAGCAATCCCGTCGCCAGGTGAAAAAGTCTGAATCCTTCATACTTACTAAAAGAAGCCTCTGAAAAGATAATCATTATTATGGTGAATATAACCTAACACATAAAACTTATTTCTAACCACAAAATATCGGCAATAACACAATTAACTTTACTATTGATAAGGCTTATCTGCGTCGGGTGGAATAAAAAAGCAGACGCCCGGGGCAACAGGGAGAATAATTTGCTCCAGAAAAGATTTCCGGAGCAAATAAGGACAAAAATGCTACTGCATGAGGAATTTTTCAAGGAACTGGCGGGTTCGCGGCTGTTGAGGATCCGCAAATAAACTTTTCGCCGGCCCCTGCTCCACAATCCGCCCCTGATCCATGAAAATGGCCCTGTCCGCCACGTCACGAGCAAAGCTCATTTCATGGGTCACGATGACCATCGTGCGCTTTTCCTGTGCCAGCTGGCGAATGGTATTCAGCACTTCGCCCACCAGCTCGGGGTCGAGCGCGGAGGTCGGTTCATCAAACAGGATCACGTCAGGGAGCATCGCCAGCGCACGCGCTATCGCCACGCGCTGCTGCTGGCCTCCTGACAGGCGGCGCGGATAGCTGGTCTCTTTACCTGCCAGCCCAACTTTAGCGAGCAGCTCGCGGGCACGCGCCGTCGCGTCCTCTTTTGGCTCACCTTTTACGATGACCGGCCCTTCAATAATGTTTTCCAGTACCGTGCGGTGCGGAAAAAGATTGAAGTTCTGGAAAACAAAGCCCACATGCTGACGCAGACGGCGAATTAATCCTTTCTGCTGACTGATGGATTTACCGGTATCAATCGTAATCTCCCCGACCCGGATGGTGCCCCCTTCCGGCTGTTCAAGCAGGTTAATACTGCGCAGTAGCGTCGTTTTTCCCGACCCGCTCGGCCCGATAATCGCCACCACTTCGCCCTGCTCCACTTCCAGATCGATCCCGTGGAGCACCGTTTGACCATGGAATTTTTTCACCAGGTTTTTAACGTCGATAGCACTCATTTTGGATCACGCTCCTGGCGGTTAAGCTGGTTTTCAAAATAGTTTTGCAGAGCAGACAACACCGTCGCCATCACCCAGTAAATCAGCGAGGCAGCCAGATACATGGTGAAGACTTCAAGGGTGCGCGAGGTAATAAGCTGCGCCTGACGGAACAGTTCAGGCACCTGAATCGTTGCGGCCAGAGAGGTATCTTTGACCAGGCTGATGAAGCTGTTGCTCAGCGGCGGAAGCGCCACACGCGCAGCCTGCGGCAAAATAGCGCGACGCAATGTTTGCCACGGCGTCATCCCGATGCTGGCCGCCGCTTCCCACTGACCTTTATCAATGGACGAGATTGCCGCGCGCAGGGTTTCAGAGGTATAGGCCGCCGTATTGAGCGACAGACCAATCATCGCCGCCGGGATCGGATCCAGCTCGATACCGAATTGCGGTAGACCGTAGTAGATCATAAAGAGCTGAGCAATAAGTGGCGTACCGCGAAACACGGAGATATAGAAGCGCGCCAGCCAGCGTACCGGCAGAATGGGCGACATACGCATTAAGGCCAGCACGAAGCCTAGCACGAGGCCGAAGAACATCCCGCCAATACTCAGCTGGAGCGTGAATACCGCACCTTTCAGCAGATACGGCAGTGAATCAATAACCAGTTGTATACTTTCTTGCATTATTATTTTTCGACCTGATTTTTAGACATGAGGATGATAAGCAAACAGCGCGGGCGCCCCGCCGGTGTGCACAAATAAAATCGGCCCTTCATCCTTAAAGCGTTTCTGCGTAATGCCATCTATAAGCCCGGCCATCGCTTTACCCGTATAGACCGGATCAAGCAGTATACCCTCAAGGCGCGCCAGCAGTTTAACCGCCTCCATCCCCTCTTCATTAGGCGTGCCGTAGCCCGGCGCAAAATAGTCATCCCAGAGCAGAATATCGGCTTTTGCCTTAAGCGCCAGCTGCTCTGCCACCGCCTGCTGTAACGTGACCACTTTGGGCTTCTGATCCGCAACGCTGCGGGACACCGTCACGCCTATCAGTTCCACCTCGGGCATCAGCTGCTCCAGCCCCACCGCCAGCCCGGCGTGCGTGCCCGCACTGCCAGACGCGACAACCACGGAGGAGAGGCTCACCGCCCCCTCACACTGCTGCGCGATCTCCAGCGCACTTTCCACATAACCCAGCGCGCCCAGCGCATTCGAACCGCCGACAGGGATGACATAAGGACGAAAACCCTGCGCTTCTAGGCGCGTAGCCAGTTCGTCGAGCTGCGCAGTCGGGTCGGTCAACGCATCGACCATCTCCACCTGCACATTAAACAGATCCAGCAGCAGACGATTACCGTTGGTGAGATAGTTTTCTGCCCGCGTGCCAATTGGGTTTTCCAGCAGTGCCACGCAATGGAGACCAAGCTTCGCCGCCACTGCCGCCGTCTGACGAACGTGGTTGGACTGGATTGCCCCGGCGGTGATGAGCGTGTCCGCCCCTTCACGCAGTGCATCCGCGGCCAGAAACTCCAGCTTACGCAGCTTGTTGCCCCCCATCGCCATCGGCGTCACGTCATCGCGCTTAATGAAAATATCGCGTCCTACGTAATCAGAAAATCGCGGCAGATACTCCAGCGGAGTCGGCGCGCCGATAAACTCCAGGCGGGGAAAGCGCGTTAAATTCTGTAGTGACATGGGTTCTCCGGTAACTCAGACAAAATGTGATATTTTTCATTATGCACGCAGACGCGTAAGAAATAAAAAAGGCGCTTTTAAAAGCGCCTTTTTTTCACGTCAAAGACTTATTTGGTGACGTCTGCGCCGAACCACTTCTCAGAGAGCGCCTTCAGGCTGCCGTCTTTTTGCATATCAGCAATCGCAGCGTCGATCGCTTTCACCAGGTCTTCGTTACCTTTACGGACCGCAACACCGGATTCCTGACGAGAGAACGCATCGCCGGCAACCGCCAGAGTGTTGTTGGTTTTCTTCACCAGATCCAGCGCGGCCAGGCGGTCAACCAGAATGGCGTCAATACGGCCTACGCGCAGATCCTGGTATTTCGTCGGGTCATCATCATAGGTACGGATGTCCACGCCCTGAACGTTCTGGCGCAGCCACTCTTCGTAGTTAGTGCCCAGACCGACACCCACTTTTTTGCCTTTCAGGTCGGCCGCGGTTTTGATGGTGCCTTCGTTACCTTTCTTCACCAGCGCCTGAATACCGGACACGGTGTACGGCGTGGAGAAGTCATACTTCTTCTTACGCTCGTCAGAAATGGTCACCTGGTTAATCACCACGTCAATGCGTTTGGAATCCAGCGATGCCAGCATACCGTCCCATTTGGTCGGTTTCAGGGAGGCTTTCACGCCGAGGTGTTTTGCCAGTTCTTCGGCAAATTCCACTTCAAAACCGGTCAGTTTGCCGTCGTCGCCCTGGAAGCTGAACGGAGGATAGGTTCCTTCCAGCCCAACCAGCAGCGTTCCGCGCTCTTTTACTTTGTTCAGCAGATTTTCTGCAGCGAACGTTTTCACGCTCATACCCGCAACCAGCGCCACGGCCATAACGCCCATCAACGCCTGACGACCCAGAAGTGCTAATTTCATAAATACCCCGATAGCGTAGAATTTTTACGTAGTGTAGAGAAATCGCCTGCGACGTCAAAGGCGACTGCGCTACATCTTATTCTTTTTTAATATATATCAGAAGTTGTTCCGGCGTGGCCTTTCTGCTTCATCGCACCCGGCATTTGTACCTTATATTGCGCATACTTGCGCAGCGCAATACGGTAGTTGTTGGTGCTGGTGGCAGGCAGCCACGGCTCCAGATTCTCATCCAGATAACCGGTTTTTAGCAGATCGCGAGAGATGTTGTTAACGGTCAGATGCTGTCCAAGGCGGCGCAGGCGAACCACATATTCGCGCACGGTGCCGTGGCTCATCTCCGTTTGTTCAAACAGGAATTGTTTGAAGCCGATAATGTCGAAGAAGTCGCTTTGCTCTTTGCAGTGGAGATCGCCACAGAAACGGCAAAGCGCCACCCACTCTTTCTGCTCTTCGAGCCACGCCGCTTCGTCCATCAACGTGTCGAGGCGAGAGATCGCGATTTTATTCACGATCTCGCCACGGCGAACCAGCGTGATACGATCGAGTAGTTTCTTACAGTGGGCGCAATGCGTCTGGCTGTGTTTAAAGTCTTTCAGGTAGCGGCTTAAAGGCCGTCTTTTTGATTGCTGCACCGTCATGATAACTCCTGGTTGTCAATACGTTGTGCGGCATTTTTCGGGTGAAAAAATCACCTATAACTTACCCAGCTTGGTTCGTAAGCGTTTAATGGCCTGGCTGTGCAACTGGCTCACCCGCGACTCCCCCACCTCCAGAACAGCGCCAATCTCTTTGAGATTAAGCTCTTCCTGGTAATAAAGGGTCAACACCAGCTGTTCGCGTTCAGGCAGCGCTTCAATCGCTTCCATTACGCGCTGGCGTAAATTCCCTTCCATTAAATGGTGTAACGGGTTTTCCTGCTGGTGCTCATCCGTCACCAGCTCGATGCTATCGCCATGCTCTTCGCGCCACTCGTCATAAGAGAAGAGTTGGCTATTATTGGTATCGAGCAACATCTGACGATACTCTTCAACAGCAATGCCAAGACGTTCCGCCACTTCGGTTTCCGTTGCGTTGCGTCCCAGTTCCTGTTCCAGCTGCCCCATCGCATGCGCCACTTCGCGGGCGTTGCGGCGAACACTTCGCGGCACCCAGTCACGGCTGCGCAGTTCGTCCAGCATCGCACCACGAATACGCTGAACTGCGTAAGTCGTAAATGCCGTTCCTTGCAGAGCGTCGTATCGGTCAACTGCATTCAATAACCCGATACCGCCCGCCTGTAGCAGATCGTCAAGTTCCACGCTCGCCGGCAAGCGCACCTGGAGGCGCAATGCTTCGTGACGCACCAGCGGGACATAACGCTGCCACAGCGAGTGTTTATCCATTACACCTTCAGCGGTATAGAGTGAATTCACGATAAACAGCCCTGCGTTAATTGAGTTATCGGCATGATTATCCGATTCTGCAGGGGTTTCAATTGGGTGAATAGTGGGTGAAATGAGGGGTTATTTGGGGGGTTATGCGAATAGCGCTAAATAAAAAACCCCGCCGAAGCGGGGTTTGAGCATTATCAGGCGATTAGCCCTGCAGCAGAGACAGAACCTGCTGAGGAACCTGGTTAGCTTTGGACAGCACGGAGTTACCGGCCTGCTGAACGATCTGCGCTTTAGACATATTTGACACTTCGGTCGCATAGTCGGCGTCCTGAATACGGGACTGCGCTTCAGACAGGTTGGTGGTGGTATTGTTCAGGTTGGTTACCGCAGAGCTCAGACGGTTCTGTACCGCACCCAGAGAAGAACGGAATTTATCAACAGAAGCGATAGCTTTGTCCAGCAGAGCCAGAGGGTCATTTGTTGATGCGCCAGCGAATTCTGGGGATGCAGTTACTTTAGTAGTACCGTCAGATTCGGTGCCAGAGCTCAGTTCGATACCAACTGTTGCAGTACCAACAGAAGTAGTATCTGTTGCAGCTGCTGCATCATTACTGTTAGCAAGATAACCAGCGGCCACACCATAGTTTTTGCCTTGAACGGTAACAAAACCAGTCACAGTGCCAGCAGAATCGGTACCAACTTTAATCAACTGACCAGACATGCTTGCCTTGTTAGTATCGATGCCGTTAGCTGCATCGCCATAGGTTACATCAGTCGTGTTCAGTACTACTTTACCTGCATTAGCACCGGTGCTGCTGTCATTATCAACGGATACTGAGTAGTAATCGTTACCAGACTGAACAACATACTCAGAACTACCTTTAATGTTATGCAGGCTAAGAGTGCTTGCATCAACACCCAGTTTGCTTGCAACACCAGACAGGTCAACATCAACCATTGTGCCAGCAGAAGCAGCTGCGGTATCAGCAATCTGAGTAATTGAATCGCCAACATTCAGAGAGTTTTTAGAAACAGAGAAACCGTTCAGACCCAGAGTAGAAGAGTCGATTTTCTGCAGGTCGATGTTGATGGTCTGGCCATCATTCGCGCCAACCTGGATAGACATAGAACCGTTTTTAGCCAGTACGTTCACGCCGTTGAACTGAGTCTGACCCGATACGCGGTCGATTTCGTCCAGACGGGATTTGATTTCGTCCTGGATTGAAGACAGGTCAGAATCAGAGTTAGTACCGGTGGTCGCCTGAACGGTCAGTTCACGAACACGCTGCAGGTTGTTGTTGATTTCAGACAGCGCGCCTTCAGTGGTCTGCGCCAGAGAGATACCGTCGTTAGCGTTACGTGCAGCCTGAGTCAGACCTTTGATGTTAGACGTGAAGCGGTTAGCGATAGCCTGGCCCGCAGCATCATCTTTAGCGCTGTTGATACGCAGACCAGAAGACAGACGCTCGATAGAAGAAGACAGAGCAGACTGGTTCTTGTTGATGTTGTTCTGAGTGATCAGCGAGAGGCTGTTGGTATTAATGACTTGTGCCATGATTTCGATTCCTGTTGTTCATCAAATCTGTTTGGTTAGATTTGGGTTTCCACCCTTCGGCTTCATCGCCGTCAAAGGTGTTATCGTCTGGTCCAAAACAACCTTTAGATTTTTTTTCAGGATCTCGATAATTTTTTTAGCCACGGAAATACTCTTCTCTATTACCGTTATTCCCGCCATTAAAAAAAAGAAATTAACCGTAAACTTTCCCCCATTAAGGCCGATAACCCCACTATTCGTTCTACGTGTCGATAGATTAAGGAATAAATATGGCAAGTATTTCATCATTGGGGATTGGTTCGGGTCTTCAGTTAGCAGACATTCTGGATAGTCTGACCAAGGCCGAAAAAGAGCAGCTAACACCGATTTCCAAACAACAGTCATCTTATACCGCCAAGCTTAGCGCTTACGGCACGTTGAAGAGTTCACTGGAAGCGTTTCAGACCGCCAACACCGCGCTGAATAAAGCCGACTTGTTTACGGCCACCAGCACGGCGAGCAGCACCACGGCATTCAGCGCCACCACCTCCGGCAGCGCGATTGCGGGGAAATACACCGTTAGCGTGTCGCAGCTGGCGCAGGCGCAAACGCTGACCACCAAAAATACCCAGGCGGATACTAAAACCGCTATCGCCACGACAGATAGCAAAATTACCTTTACCGCAGGCAACGGTAAAAAACCGGTGACGGTAGATATCAGCGCCGCCAACTCCTCGCTGACCGGCATTCGCGATGCGATTAACAAAGCTGACGCTGGCGTGACCGCCAGTATTATTAACGTCGGTAATGGTCAGTATCGTCTGTCCATCACCTCTACCGAAACCGGGGCGGACAACGCGGTCAGCATCAGCGTGAGCGGCGACAGCGCTCTGCAATCCTTTATGGGTTATAACGGCACCAGCACCGACGCCAGCAACGGGATGACGGAAAGCGTCACCGCGCAGAACGCGAAGCTGAAGGTGAACAACGTAGATATCGAAAACAGCAGCAATACCATCAGCGATGCGCTGGAAGATATCACCCTGAACCTGAACGATGTCACCACAGGCAACCAGACGCTGACGATCACCAAAGATACGTCGAAAGCGGAAACGGCAATGAAAGCCTGGGTGGATGCCTACAACACCCTTCAGGACAGCTTTGCAACATTAACCAAATATACGGCGGTGGATGCAGGTACAGATGCACAGGATGCCAGCAACGGTGCCCTGCTCGGTGACAGCACGCTGCGTACGATCCAGACCCAGCTGAAAACCATGCTGAGCAACACCGTAGGCGGCACCACCTATAAGACGCTGTCGTCACTGGGCATTACCTCAGACCCAAGCTCAGGCAAACTGGAGCTGGACAGCGCGAAGCTGAAAAAAGCGCTAACTGATAACCCGATCGCCGTAAAAGATCTGGTTGTGGGCGACGGTAAAGCCACCGGTATCACCACCACCATGGCCACCAATCTGACTGACTGGCTCTCCAGCAAAGGGATTATCCAGGCGGCAAAAGATGGGGTCAGCAAAACGCTGAACAAGCTGACGGATCAATACAACTCAGTCAGCGATCGTATTGATGCTCGTGTGGCACAGTATAAAGCTCAGTTTACCCAGCTGGACGTACTGATGACCTCATTGAACAACACCAGTAGCTACCTGACGCAGCAGTTTGAAAATACGTCCAGCAACAAGTAGTAAACGCTAATCAGACCCGAGGGGGATAACATGTACGGCGCAAAAGGTACACAAGCCTACGCAAAAATAGAGGTTGAAAGCGCGGTGATGAGCGCCAGCCAGCAACAGCTGGTTATCATGCTATTTGATGGAGCCCTCAGCGCGCTGGTTCGCGCGCGTCTGTTCCTGCAAGACGGCAATATCCCGGCAAAGGGACTCGCGATTTCGAAAGCGATCAACATTATCGAGAACGGTCTGAAGGTCGGCCTGGTGGAAAGTAATGGTGATGAGCTCACACAAAACCTGATCGCCCTTTATGCCTATATGGTTCGTCGCCTCCTGCACGCCAATGTGAATAACGACGCCAGCGCCATCGAAGAGGTGGAAACATTGCTGCGCAATATCGCTGACGGGTGGAAGGAGGTTGCCGGTACCCCACAACTGATGCAGGACGCCGTCTAATGAGTAATGCACCGCAGCTCTATACCCTTTATCAGCAACTCCTTGAGCAGAGCCAGTTGATGTTGCGACTGGCCCGGCAGGGGCTATGGGATGATCTGATCATCTGTGAAACCGACTATGTTAATGCGGTGCACTCACTGGCTCGTCTCACTCAGGAAAGTGAACCTTCGATGCAGATTCAGGAGCAGCTTCGCCCGACGCTGCGGGTGATCCTGGACAACGAAGGCCAGGTAAAAACATTGCTGCAAGCCAGAATGGATGAGCTGGCGAAGCTAGTTGGGCAATCCTCCATCCAGAAAACCGTTCTCTCCACCTACGGTAATCAAGGCGGCCATGTCCTGGTTCCGCAAAGTAATAGCGATATAAGTTAGCCATTTTACTGGCGTACGAGCATTAACCGTTTCGTACGCCAGCATTTCTGCCAAACCTGCGCCATACTTGAGTCTCGCGACCTCATGGAGATGGTGCATGCGCAACCCAACACTTTTACAATGTTTTCACTGGTATTACCCTGCTGGCGGTGAATTGTGGCGCGAAGTCACGGCGTTAGCCCCTAATCTTAATGAAATCGGCATCAATATGATCTGGCTTCCCCCCGCGTATAAAGGTGCGTCCGGCGGGTATTCGGTTGGCTATGACTCATATGATCTGTTCGATCTCGGCGAATTTGACCAGAAAGGCAGTATCGCCACGAAATACGGTGACAAAGCGCAGCTGCTGGAGGCCATTGAGGCGCTGAAAAGCAATGATATCGCCGTGCTGCTGGACGTCGTGGTGAACCACAAGATGGGGGCAGACGAGAAAGAACCTGTCCGCGTTCAGCGCGTGAACGAGCAAGACCGCACGCAAATTGATGATGAAATCATTGAGTGTGAAGCCTGGACCCGCTATACCTTCCCTGCCCGTGCCGGGCAATATTCCCAATTCGTCTGGGATTACAAATGCTTCAGCGGCGTGGACCATATTGAAAACCCGGATGAAGACGGCATCTTTAAAATCGTCAACGACTACACTGGCGAAGGCTGGAACGATCAGGTTGATGATGAGATGGGTAACTTCGATTATCTGATGGGCGAGAATATTGATTTTCGCAATCACGCGGTCACCGAAGAGATCAAATACTGGGCCCGCTGGGTCATGGAACAGACGGGCTGCAACGGTTTTCGTCTGGATGCCGTCAAGCATATTCCCGCCTGGTTTTATAAAGAGTGGATTGAGCACGTCCAGGACGTCGCTGACCAGCCGCTGTTTATTGTGGCGGAATACTGGTCCCATGAGGTGGATAAGCTGCAGGCCTATATTGACCAGGTCGACGGTAAAACCATGCTCTTTGATGCTCCCCTGCAGATGAAATTCCACGAAGCGTCTCGTCAGGGACGGGATTATGACATGAGCCAGATTTTCACCGGTACGCTGGTGGAGGCGGATCCGTTCCATGCGGTCACTCTCGTCGCTAACCACGACACCCAACCTTTGCAGGCGCTGGAAGCACCGGTAGAAGCCTGGTTTAAACCGCTGGCGTATGCGTTGATCCTGCTGCGGGAAAACGGCGTGCCGAGCGTGTTTTATCCGGATCTCTTCGGGGCGAGCTATGACGATACGGGTGGAGATGGCGAGACCTACCACATCGACATGCCGGTCATTGAGCAGCTTCATGAACTGATCCTCGCCCGGCAGCGTTTTGCCCACGGCGTGCAGACCCTGTTTTTTGACCATCCTAACTGCATCGCCTTCAGCCGCAGCGGTACGGAAGACGATCCCGGCTGTGTGGTAGTGATGTCGAACGGCGACGACGGCGAGAAAGTGATTTGTCTTGGGGAAAATTACGGCGACAAAACGTGGCGTGATTTCCTCGGCAATCGCGAAGAAACGGTCACCACCGCGGCAGATGGCGAAGGCACCTTTACCTGTAATGGAGGGAGTGTCAGCGTTTGGGTAATAGAAGATGCGCTGTAGAAACAATGCCGGGTGGCGCTGACGCTTACCCGGCTTACGGGACGGTACTTTTGTAGGCCGGGCCAGGCGAAGCCGCCACCCGGCAACAAACGGCTACGGTAGTTTACTCTCCAGCGGGTTTTTGCTCAGGTAATCAGCACATTCCACCGTTGGGCGGTCAACCTTCTGCAGCTCCATCCCGTCATACTCAAGCGTCGCGCCATCGCGCTCCAGCGGATAGATATCCAGCTTGCGGGTAACGTTGTAGTAGCTGTCTGAACGCAGCATGATTTTACCCGGCACGGCAATCACGCGCTGCCACTGGCGGCAGTCCAGCGTATCGCCCTCTTCGGTCACCACCAGCGTGGCAATCGCTTCAGGACTGACCAGGCTACTCTGCGGTCCTTTTGACTGCCAGTATCCCGCCAGATGCGCCGGGACAGGATGCTTGATCACATCCTGATAGTTATCGACCTGTACGCACCCGGTCAGTGCCAGCAGCGCGCCAGCAATTGCTATTTTTTTCATCATCTTTCCTGCTTTCGAAGAAAAAAATATTGTGGCATTAAAGCGCTGCGGCTGCCAGCGAAGATAAAAGGCTTAAACCTGCATCCCCATCACATGAGCATACATTTTTCATAATCGACAAAGATCGTCCAAGAGCGCACCAAATAACAGATGGTTAGAGTCGTCGAAAACTTCAGTCGTCTAAGTTCACCTTAGAGCGAGTGCTGTTTTGTGTCCCATCCATGCCCCATCACCAAATCTTTGCGTAGCTCCTTCCAGTTTCGCAACTTGCCGCTTTACGCCTTCCCATACCATCAGCATAATCACCACCGATCCGATTGTAAGATTTATCAGGTGCGCACCTCTTTTATCGGACAACAAGCAAATCTGAAAATCTCGTAGTGTAACGAGGCGAAAGCATTTCTCGCTTCATTTGCCACTGCTGCTGAATTCCCTGCCCGGCAAAATATAGCGTGCCTTTTCCGCCCTTGGCATTGAGCTGGTCGATGACCTGCATTAGCTGCGCGCTGTCTTCGCGCGGTGCATTCTCGTCGAACAGATTTAGCTGAGCCACACCCTGGCTGAAGAAGTCGCCGAGCATGATCCCCGCTTTCTGATACCGGTGCCCATCCTTCCAGATTGCATCCAGGCACCGGGTTGCGGCGGTTATAATGTCGCGGCTATCCTGTGTTGGTGTTAGCAGCTTTACTGATGCACTGTTGCCGTAATACCGCTCGTTCAGCGCAAAGGGAGACGTCTTCACGAACGCCGATATGTACCGGCAGTATTGATGCTCACCTCGCAGCTTCTCGGCACCGCGCGCGGCATAGCTGCAGATGGCCTGCCGCATCTGTTCGTACTCGGTAACGCGCTCGCCGAATGACCGGCTGCAGACGATTTCCTGCTTAACCGGCGCGAACTCTTCCAGTTCGAGACATGGTTCGCCGCGCAGCTCGCGCACCGTCCTTTCCAGCACGACGTTAAAGTGTTTACGGATAACGGCAATATGCGTGTCCGCCAGGTCGAGAACGGTTTTGATGCCCATCGCTTCCAGCTTCTTGCTGATGCGGCGACCAACCCCCCAGACCTCGTCAACGGGTAGCAGCGACATGAGCTTTCGCTGGCGATCCACATTTGACAGGTCCACAACGCCGCCAGTGGCCTTCCATGTCTTTGCAGCGTGATTGGCGAGCTTTGCCAGCGTCTTCGTTTGAGCAATCCCCACACCTACTGCCAGGCCGGTATTCCTGCGCACAGCATCTTTCAGCTCGTGACCGAACTCTTCCAGAACGCGGCAGTTACGCACGCCGGTGAGGTCACAAAAGGCCTCGTCGATTGAGTATATTTCGACTCGAGGGCTCATTTCCTCCAGCGTTGTCATAACACGGTTGCTCATGTCGGCGTAGAGCTCATAGTTGGAGCTGAAGCAAACCACGCCCTGCTGCCGGAAGTAGTCCTTACATTTGAAGTACGGATCGCCCATTTTAATGCCGAGCTTTTTGGCTTCAGCTGAGCGGGCGATCACGCAGCCGTCGTTGTTGGATAGCACAACAACAGGCTTTCCCCATAGATCCGGCCTGAATACCGTCTCACAGCTCGCATAAAACGAGTTCACATCTACCAGGGCAAACATGTCACATCACCGGATTGTCGTCGACCCATACCGGGACAATGGTATGCGTAACCACGCCAACAAGGCGAACATCATCAAGAGCCTCGCCTTCTATAGCCTCACCATCATCGGTAATTAGCGCATCACCGGCCCAATACGCGTGCTGCTGTCGTCCGCAAAACCAGATGAGCAATGTATCTCCGCGCTTAAACAGCGTTGAGTCATCAACGACATCATAGCCGTCCTGCGTTTCGACAATAGTGGCAGAAGGAGGAATGAATGGTTCAGTGACCGCAACAAAGGCGGCGTGCATGTCTGCTGTGCGTGGCATAATTACCTCACAAAATAGCTGTATGCATATACAGTATCGCTAAATATGAGAGTCGATCAAGCTTCATAGTGGTGCTACACTCCCTACCTTTCAGAATTAACTGATTTCTATAATGTTAAAGCTATTTACTCGCTATGTTTCTGTGGGGGTGGTCAACACTGCTCTTCACTGGCTGTGTTTCGGTGCGCTTATGCATTTCATCTGTGCTAATCAGGCAGTTGCGAACGTTGTTGCTTTTTGTATTGCGGTAACTTTTAGTTTTTTTGCAAATGCAAAATGGACGTTCAAATCTCAGGCCACTTCTGCTCGGTACATCGCTTTCGTCATTTTCATGGGCGTTATGGCTGCCCTGACAGGTTTTATCGCGGATGCAATCGGAGCTCCACCAGTTGTCACTCTCATAGCTTTCTCGGCATTTAGTCTGGTTGCCGGATTCATATACTCAAAATTCATTGTCTTTAGGGATGCGAAATGAAAATTTCTCTTGTCGTTCCGGTGTTTAATGAAGAGGAAGCAATTCCGATCTTCTATAAGACCGTGCGAGAATTTGAAGAGCTACAACAGCATGAAGTTGAGATAGTCTTTATCAATGACGGTAGTAAAGACGCGACAGAGTCAATTATAAAGGCGCTTGCTGTTGCCGATCCGCTTGTGGTCCCCCTGTCATTCACAAGAAACTTCGGTAAAGAGCCTGCGCTATTCGCTGGCCTGGACCATGCAACAGGTGAGGCAATAATCCCAATTGATGTTGACTTGCAGGACCCAATTGAGGTCATTCCACACCTGATAGAGAAGTGGCAAGCCGGGGCTGATATGGTCCTTGCTAAACGCTCTGACCGCTCAACTGATGGACGACTCAAACGCAAGACCGCTGAGTGGTTCTACAAGCTGCACAACAAAATAAGCAACCCGCAGATAGAGGAAAATGTTGGCGACTTTCGCCTGATGTCTCGGGATGTTGTTGAGAATATCAAGCTAATGCCTGAGCGAAACCTTTTCATGAAAGGCGTTTTGAGTTGGGTTGGCGGACGCACTGACGTTGTTGAATACGCCCGCGCAGAACGTGTTGCCGGGGATTCTAAGTTCAATGGCTGGAAGCTGTGGAATCTTGCATTAGAGGGCATTACCAGTTTCTCAACTTTTCCACTGCGCATGTGGACGTATATCGGCTTGTTCGTTGCTGGACTGGCCTTCATCTATGGCGCATGGATGATCGTCGACACGTTAGCATTTGGCAATCCGGTTCGCGGCTATCCATCAATGCTGGTTTCAATACTTTTCCTGGGCGGGGTTCAATTGATAGGTATAGGCGTGCTTGGGGAGTATATCGGCAGGATTTATGTTGAGGTTAAGGGAAGACCGCGATACATCATCAAAAACTATTTCAAGGATATTGGTAAGGACGAGAAATGATTAGTCAGACTTTGGGAAAAGAGATTCAAATAAAGTGGGTATTGTTCACATTTGTTTTCGCTGTAGTGGCTGTGTTTTTTACTGCTATCCATCCGGTAACAATTATCACTGGTGATGAGTGGATAAACCTTTCTTCCGGAAGGCAAGCATATCCGCAATGGGGTGGGTTTAATCCTATTAAGGTTGTGCCTGAGGTATCTTTCCCGCTATTTGGTAACATTGCCTCATCAATCGTTATGCCTCTAGGGTTTACATTCCTTGAAGCTATCGCCTATTTGACAGCAGTTTTAGTTGCAATTCTTGTTGTGGCATTCCTTTATCAATTCTATCTTTTGATGAGGAAGACTATAGGATTATCAACTTACACAAGCTCAGTTTTGGTTATCTTCTATTTACTGTGCATGTTTGGCCTATTCAGAACACTTAACAATAATAACAGCCCATATCTGTTATGGGAGCAAAATCTCACTTGTTATTATCACTATATAGTCCCAGCATTAATAAATGGAGCATTGACACTTTACATTTTAAGAATGTCGTCAACGTTAAAGGCCTTCTTTTACGAAAAGGCGATATCCTCTGGTGTTCTGATCTTTGCAGTTTACTTGTGTGTGTTTTCTAACATTTTTGGCAGTGTTGTGCTCGCTGTAATGTGCGGTGTGGTACTTCTTCTGAACCTCATTAGCAACAGATTTAAAATTGTTGAGACGATTAAGGCTTACCCTTTCCACTGCATTACTCTGGCGATTTGGGTTATTTCTGCTCTCTTTGAAATGAACGGAGGAAGAGCGGACCGAATGGCAAAAGATCATCTGGATATTTCAGGTACAGTCAATGCATTTTACTCACTGCTTAAATTAACAGATCGCACCTTCTTCGTTGTGCTGGCTGTTGGATTGGTTTGCGGCGTGGTGTTCTTGCTAAGAAGAAAATCAGATGAGACAACTGAAGGGAAAAGATACGCTTTCTGGGTATCAGTGATTTCTGGAGCCATTACCACATTAGCCCTCATACTGGTATGTGCAAAGGCTAGCGCTAACTATGCTACTAGACCTGTAGCGATGTGGGGTTCGTTTATGTACCTGATTGTTGCTGCAAGCATAGGGCTTGGTTACCTCGTTGAGCGCTTTAAGTCTGTTCAATATATCGCCCCTATAGTTTTATTGTGCTTGGTTAACAAAGCTACAGATCAATCTCATTCTTTGCGTGAGTCACATAATGGAAACGTGCCTTTCTCAGTCGCAAATGCTATCGGGCAAGACATGATAGATCAGGTTCAGCAAGCTGTGGAAAGCAATCAGAGGACTATGACATTGCATGTGCCAAAGGGCGACAATAATGATAACTGGCCTTTCCCGGTTACAAGGGGAAAGGCCATATCAGAGACTCTTAAGTCAAATGGATTAATACCTCGTAACATTGAGATAAAAATCCAGCCTGACAGAGAAATGAACGCCAAATATGGCATGCCTATTTAATTAGATTGCCCCATCAGGGGCATTTTTTTAGTGCGCTGTAGTTTTTTATAGTTGATAATGATAATTTAACACCACGTTATTAAAATGAAAACCGCGTAGTAATTAACTTTGTATCAACATATTAACTCCAATTATCACTGCCATTTTTAATGGTATTAATCTTATTTCGCGCAAACAATGGGCATGTAAAATCTTCAGATGAAATAAACCTAAATGTAAATCAGTGCGTAGATGTAAACCTTGAGCAATTTTTATCATCATCATAGAAAAAGTTATGAGGTGGTGCATCTAGTCATTAAGAGTTGTGAAGCAGACGCAAATAAGTGACTTAAGCCTTATACCGCAAACCCTGATGATTATCGAATGACATATTCATATTTGCGAGATTATTGCATTTCAACAATACAACCGCCAGCCAGAGGCCAGCGGCCAAGATCATTCGTAAATGGCTTTTGTATATCCTTTAATTAATGCGGAGTGACAGGTCAATCGCTGAGATGTTTGCCCATATACTGCAGGATATCCACGATTAACTGTTATTCCTGTCTTTGTTACTTTTAACACACCATCAACATAGACATTGCATGTTGTTCCAACTATTTCCATTTCAATTTCACCAGTCCAGGTTCCGGTCGCCGGGAATACGCCGCTTGCCGGGGTATCCGCACCGACAACCCCATTTACAATCTCACGAATACCAAGTATAGCCCCAGACCGAATAGCAAGAATCGCATTATCAGTGAAGTTGTTTGGTGCGTTTTGGAAGCCATTCATTAGCGCCAGGCCGCCTATTGCTTCTGTACCGAGTGTTAATCTTGCGCAGAACTGGCAATCTGCGGTTAGCATTCTTGAAGTGTCAACGGCAACCCATCCATTGGTAGCATTAGATATCCTTGCTGGTTGGTGTATGCCGCTCAGCGCGTCTGACTTGGAAAAGAAACCAAGAGTCATTGCTGGCTGGGATAAGCATTGGAACTCAATAGCCTCAATGTAAGCAGGAACGGTTCCATTGTTGAGGATATAAAGAGTCCTGTACCCCTTGCTAAGCTTTTGAGCGGTTAGCTTTTGTCTGAAACCAAGTGAACTAACGTGTGCGAGCCCGGCAGTTTTAACGCCAGATGTAGCAGATGGTGCACCAGCATAGTACGCACTTATTGCCGAGCTTGTGCCTTGTGAGTTTACGCAGTGGATAACAGGCAAAACGTCTTCACTACAGTAAATTCCAATCGCATAGATCTGACCAACACCTAAATTAATAAGGAAGTTATTCCCTTTCGCACCAGAAACAACCTGGAATGATGTTCCTCCGCCATAACCAATGTGATCGGTTGGGTGAAATAATTGCCCAGCACACACACTCTGAATAGCACCTTCCCTGTTTGAGAACAGAGCGGCAATGTGCCATCCCATTTCGTTGTAAGCAAAAGAAGTGAGATGAACATTATCCGTCCACTGCTTTGTCATGGTCTCAATTTGCTGAGCAGAGTCAATGTAAGCAATCGAATATGCCTTAGCGAGATATTCCATCTGCGCTCGGTAAGGCGCTATCTTTGCATTAGCGATTCGCTCTGCCACGTTTGGCGGAGACATGAGTATTACAACTGCTCCTTTCGCCCTTTCCCTCTCTATCATCGAGGAAATGTTTTTCCTGAAATCATCCACGCTAACAAGGCCGGTTCCGCCATAGTTCATAGCATCATTGGTGCCGTACATGATGATCGCAACATCTGTGGCACTTGCCGACGCCCACCGCGTTAAACCGTCAGATGAAGTATCACCAGGATACCCACGGTTAATTACAGATGCTGAAAATCCGATAGTTGTCAGGCTTGTCGCTAGCGCCTCGGGATATGGATTAGGACTTCTGCTTTGAGTAGCACCGTTGATAGGAGATCCTGTACCAGTTGCGCTTGTATCCTGCCCATACGTCAGTGAATCGCCATAACATGCGATAGTGATAGCCGTACCATCGTTAGCCTTCTTTAATACTGAGGCGAAGGTTTTAACAGCATATGGAAGCTTATTCTCAAGGGATGCAATATCTTCAGACTGCAGCTTTAACTCAGCCCCGACAGTATTTGCTGGATAGGATTGGCTACCATTAAAACCAACCAACCCGGCACCGCTCAAAGCCGCCAAGGCAGCACGCAATGACGCATCACCAACACCAATCCACGCCCCAAGCGCAATACCACCTGTGCTGGCAGGGGTAGAGTTTTCCGGAACAACTTTCGGGCCGGATGCAAACGAACCAGTCCATTTGTAATATTCGCCGTCGGCAGTGTTCAGCAGCACCTCATTCGGGTTGTTGATTGTCGCGCCGGTGGTGAAGGTCTTCCCGGTAAGAATCACGTAACCGAAGGCGTTCATGGCCTGCTGCGCGAGGTAATTGATGCCCTCGATGGTGTAGTGCTTCTGACCAAAGCGATCAGTGTAGGTCCACCCCATGGATGTGACGAACTCGTCAATTTTCCCTGCGTTAAATTTGAAATCGAACGGAGATTCGCTTGGTACTGCATCTTGAGTTGGTTGCGTGGCCATATTTATTCCATAAAAAAGCCCGGCGCGGTGGCCGGGTCTGGTTGGTCGGGACGGTTCTTATTGATAGATGGCGTCGCTGTATTCCGCGACTGTAAGAGATACCGTGTTATCGGTGTTCGGCTTGATGCTGTTGACTGTCCATAGCTGACTGTCCAGCTCCTCCACTGTCGCAATGAGATAGCGTGACGGGAGCTGCACAGTGTCTCCGTTCCATATGTTGAGCTGAATATTGGGTATTGCCGCGGTGAATCCATATTTCGTGTCGCTGCGAGCCGTAGCCGGGTAACGCAGTGTCGGGTTGCCCAGGCTGTCGGTCACCAGCACATACATTGAACCGGTAAACACGATCGGCTCGCTGGTATCGAAATTATTCCCGGCACGGCCGGTAATGTAGCCTTGCTGCTGATTACTGTCGTAGATATCCGGCATCTGAATGACGCTGCCTACCTGGATAATGCCGTCCTCAAACACTTTGACGTTCATCTTCACCCTGGAGTAGATCAGGCGTTTAGTTTCGCGCAGCGCGCGCTCCCGTGCCTGGTACTCGTTGCGAAAGCCGACAATCTCAAGCTTGTTCGGGTTCTCAGCTTCCTGCTCGACGATAGAGCCGTTCAGGACCCGGTAGTTAATGTACGTCTTGTTGTTCGTGGTTGGGTGAACGTAGGACACCTGCACGCCGTCGTAGCCGCCAGGCAGCGTGGCTTCGTACGTCATTTTGTACTCGTCCGTCTTCATGTTGGCCCGGTTGAATACGGCCGCCGGGTAATCAACTTTCTGATCCCTGGTGAACGTCAGCACGCCGTCATCCCAGTACGCCACCACTGAAGCCGCATTGCAGATCGCCTGTACACGGTCGCCCAGCGAGTCATTCTCATCGTCAAACGTGTAGTCGAAGTAACCCAGCCGTTCATCAGGCAGGCTTTCGGCGATTGAGTACAGTCCGTACAGGTCAATGCTGCTTACCGGCTGCCCACCCATGATGAGCCAGGTATGCGCCACCGCATCAGCGAATGAGCGCGACGGACGCAGCGTGTAATCCACCGTCTGCGTGTCCAGGTCGTATGTGATGGTGTGGCGGGTCACCAGAGCGTTATATTTGCGCTCACGGCTGCCCAGGGCGTTCTCTGTCGCCCTCACCTTCACTCGTACCAGGGTGTCTGTCTGGTGAACGACATTCGTCCGGATGTTGATGCTGTGGATCTCTTCAACCTTCAGAAGGCTGGCATCGCTGGAGTTATCTGTGCGCTGGAAGCTGACGGCGTATTTCCCGAAGCCGCCAGACGGCGTAATTTTGTCAGTGCGGTAGAACACCTCACTTGTGGAATCATGCGGAGTCGTCTGCCGGTATGTGAAAGTCTGCTGCGTACCAGGAACCTGGTTGTAGTCGTCGTCGATCTTCCAGATGACAACTTTCCAGTTGGTCTCCTTCTTTGGTCCAAGGCTGGATTGAGTGTGCAGCCATAGCTGCGTCGACTCGACCGGGGAGAAGAACGGGCCGACAACCAGCGCCTCGTTATCGTTCAGGATGAATTTTGTGGTGTTGATCGTTGCATTCGCCGGGATGTCCTGCGGACCCTCCAGCTGGTTCATCGTAAACGTGTACCAGCGCACCGGGTTAACAACCGCGCCGTCGTTTGTTTCAACGGCGGAGATCAGCGTGCCGGAGAATGTAGCATCGGTAGTAACGGTTCCGGAGGCCGTGCTGTACGTCACGTTAATGGTGAAAGTCACCGCGTGCGGCAGCACCAGCCCCATGAAATAGTCAAACTCAGACTGCTTGACGATTTTCATCGCTATCTGTCCGCCGGAATACGTTCCGCTGACAACCGTGTTTGCCGTTGCTGTTTCTATCGGGAAGTCGCTGGCTTCGTTCTGACCGGGAACTTCCTGACCGTCAACGTCATCGAATCCGTACCCCTCAACGATCTGCGGGATAACTTCGCCAGGCTGGAAGAACTGGAATTCAGCGCCTGCCAGAGAGCCCAGGCTTGATTCTGAGTAGCGCACGGACTCGTAATCGTATTTGCCGATACCAATGCACATCCACTCTGTAACGTACTTTAGGCCGCCGTCGGTGGACGTCTGGTGCACGTATTCGAATACCGACTCCTGAATCAGATCCGGGAAAGAGCGAATCTGCCCGTAAATGTCCGGTTTTGCCTTATAGACACGAGCGGTGTTTGTCTGACCGGTCAGGCTATTGTTCGGCGAGTCGACAGAATTTCCACCGGTGTTTGCGATGGCCGGTTTCGGTGCAAGGAACGAAAATACCTGACCAACCACTTTGAAGATCGGGCTGAGGATGTCGCCGACAATACCCTTCGGCTGGTCGAATATCTGAACGTGGTCCAGCTCGCTCAGCTCAAACGCCAGCTCATCATCGTCGCCGAGTTTTACGCCGTTGCGGACGATTAGCAGATCACGGTGAAAGGTGGCGTCATTGGCCGCCAGCCAGTCATAAAAAAGGGTGCCGTTTGGCACCATGCAACGCAACTTAGGCGTTCCTGGAAAATTCGATATCTCAACCAGCGCCATAAGAAAAATACTCCACTTTGGTGAATGCCCGCTGAATGACCAGCAACGAGTCCATGCGCACGCTTCCGTTTTCCCCTCGCGCATGAATGGCTTTTCGGTTCAGCACCAGGCCAACATGCGCCGGTTGCGCGCCGCGGTACCCGACGAATATCCCGCCCTCGACAGGTTTATCGACCTGGCGCCAGAAAACGACGTCACCCTGATAGCAGGTAAAGAAGTCCTCACCGGCTTCGTAACCCGGCGTCTGGTGCAGTTCAATGCCGAGAACGTGCCGGTAATACAACACGCACAAGCCCCAACAATCCACCTTATCGAACGAGCAGGCCCGGTTAGCCCACGGCACGCCGATCATCCTGCTGATAAAATCAGAGGTACTGAAGTCCCGTGTACTCGACTGGATCATAAAGGCGACCAATATTGTTATTCAGAGGGTTGGTGACGGAGAGCGTGACCGATGCAGCATCAGCATCGATATCCACCGTCTTGACGTATAACTGCCAGGACTTAATCGGCACCGAAACGTCGCCGCTGTCGAAGATCTGCCTTGTGGCCGTGATAGCTGTCAACCTAGCGGCCCCCTTCCACTGTTTCATCAGCGCTTTGATATCCGACGACAACCGGCCTAACTTCACCGTCGCGTCGATCACCGGCGTGCCGCTCTGCTGACTCTCTTCGATTTCAAAGCGCGCTGGCGTGTACGTCTGGCCGCCTAGCGTCTTCGCAAAGAACTGCTTGTCGACCAGGCGGACATAGCCAAAGGATGGATGGTAGAACGTGATGGTATCGTACAGACCGCGCGTCGGGCGCTGCTGCTTATAAGCTCTGAAGGTAGGCATTACGGCACTCTCGGTAAAGATTCCGGGTCGCGCCCGTCAGGATAACCAGTGACAACGATATCCAGCCACGAATCCCACGGCGGCGGCAGCTCAACAATGATGTCGTCGAATTCGTCGTCGGCGTTGTAGAGATGGTTCGCAATAACTGTCCCCGTCCAGGTCACCGACCCGCCATCGATGCTGGTTTGCACCGGCATCTGCGTGAAGTGAAGCTCCTGCAGCTGCAGGCCGCTGCCGCCCAGATTGATATTCATCCGGAACCAGTTCAGGCCCCGGTTGAGATAGTTCGGGCTGCGTAGCCATTGCTGGAATGCTCGCTCCTGCGCCAGGGTGAAAATCCACGTCAGTGACCAGGTCACTTTCAGGTCATCAGTAAGGTTCTGGAAGATAGCCGGGCCGACCGCTGGCTGATCGGTCTGGAACCCGGTATCGAGCGTCATGTTTTTGCTGGCTTTCTGCGCCAGCGGCAGCCAGTCGGGATAGTCGATAATTGGCATCTAAACTCCAGGCATTAAAAAACCCGCCGAAGCGGGTTTGATTATTCAACGGACCGTGGACCAGATGGCGTATCGTAAACATTGATTTTTATATCAACGATATCGCCATTATTGGTAAATTCCAGGTCCTCTCCAGCAGGAGCAATGCCTTTGATGATAGAGCCGTCCTTGAGAGTAAATACAAACTCTACTGCCCTGTTCGGATAAAGCTTATGAGGCTTGCCTATCTCTGTTGGTATTGATTGCACATCGTTTGGCTCAATAACCACGCATATCTCCTTATAACTGACCTCGAGGTGTTCGTTTCGCAGTTGTATTGCCAGTAATAGCCTGCGATATAGGACCTCCATTATTCAAGTCAGCAATAATGGCATCCACGGTTATTGTACCATCTCCGTTATTAGTAGCCTGAGCGTCAAATGTGGCACTCGTCATATTCTGTACGTTGATTATGACGCTCACACCGCCGCCTACAGTCATATCCTTGTTGCTGATCACCTTGCCGTTGTCGCCCGGTATCATGTACTGCTTACCGGTACTGGCCTGGTAAATCTCCGGCATCCCGCCTTCACCTACCTGGTACATTCCGCCAGCAGTAACCGGGCCTCCATTTTTACGCTTGCCCAGCAGGTTAGCACCAATAACACCAGCTACCGCGCCGAGACCGATAGCCGCAGCCGTACCCATCGAAGCAATCGAGGACAAGATGGCTGCCGGAGTCCATGCTGCGGCCGTCGTTGCTGCCGCTGCTGTACTGGTCGCCGTCTGCGTGGCTACCGCTGCCGTCTGTACGGCCGTAACAGTGCCTATGGCTGCCGTTTGTGCGGCCTGTCCCATGATGGCAGACTTCACCCACTCAATACCCATCTGGACGAATGAGTTAACCACGCTGTTCAGTACTGTCATGCCGATACTGCGCATTGCGTCACTGGCAGACATGCTGCCTGTGATGATTCCTGTCAGCGCGTTACTGGCAACCGAACCAAGTGAATCAAAGGCTGCCGCAGTTGCCTGTGTTGCCGCGTTCTGCTGCGCCCATTCTTCCCACATGGCTGCCATTCTCTTCTGACGGTACTGATCTTCAATTTGCGCACGAACGGCCTCAACCTCAGATATTTTTTGAGGATAAAGCGCAGCGTACTGATTTAGTTGCTCCATCTGAGTGCTAAATGAGCTATCCACTGCGGCAACTGGAGAAACTACCCCTTGGATTTGTTTAAAGCCCTGACTAGCTTCTTTTCTTTTTTGGATAGAGATGGCTGCTTTTTCGTTAGCTTCTCCCAGCGCTTTAGCTTCCTCCATTTGCTGCTGAGTGGCTGAGCTTCCTAGGGATTGCTGCGCTCTTAACCCCGCCTCCTCTATTCTGCGTTTCTCGATTGACTCTGTTGTGAGGTCTGAGGCTGCGCGAAGGTTGGCAAGTTTTTGCGCTATAGACTCATCAGCTCGTTCGGCGCTCTTGGTAGCTGATGCGCTTTCCCTTGCTGCTTTGGCGTTGTCTTTTGCGGCCTGAGAGTTAGCCTCTTGTTGTTTATATGTCTGGAGTCGGACGTTGTAGTAATCTCGGAATGCTTTAGTGCCTGCTTTGATTCCTTGATTTTCTGCATCTCGCCACGCCTGAGCCTTTAACTTCTCATCTCCAGTTTGCCTGGTGATGAATAGCTCCTGCTGAGCTTGTTTAAGCGCTCTGTCCTGACTGGATGTCAGGCTGTCAGTCATTTCTCTAAGAGCTTTTAATCGCATCGACGCATCTGCGCTTGTCGCCGCAATTTCAAGCAATCTTGCTGCATACTCGCGAGCGGTTTTGGCCCCTGAAGATTGCCCGTCGCCAACACGCTGAAGGGTAACGATCAGCTCATTTAATTTCGCATCCGATGGATTTTTTGCGATATCAGACAGCTGTTTTGCGAACTCATAAGCCTGCTGGTCAGTTAGGTCAAATTTACTGGCTAACGCGCCAACAGTTGCCATGATGGACTGCATGGTTGTCTGCCCAGCCTGTCCTGATGCCGCAGCTTGCTTCATTGCCTGGCTGAAATCATTTGTGGTAATGCTCAGCGTAGACAGGTAATCATTAAACAACTTAACGCTCGCATAACCACCACCAAGTGATGATATCAACGAATCACCAAAGCCTATGAAATCCTTAGATGCCTTCTGTACTTCACTTGATACTTTCCCAAGCGCAGCTTGAAGTTCAAGCTCCGCCTGCTGACGCATCAGAGTGGCCACTTGAATATTCACCCTTGCTAAGGCTGCATACTTATCTGAAAGTGCACCAACGCCGTTTTGTGAAAGAGTAATCACCTTATCAGTAGACTCGATGGCGTCTTTAAGGGCGTCAACCGCACTCTTCCCATTACCAAGAGATGCAACAAAGGTTCCGGCAATAACGGAGCTAAGCGCTATTATGGCGCCAACCACGGCACCGCCAGGGCCAAATGCGCCAGCTAGTTGCGAGCCCTGCTGAGCGAACGCCACCAGCGCAGACTGGCCGCCCTGCACCTGCACGATGAAGTCCTGCACCTGGTATCCAGCCTGCTGCATACTGGTTTTCCAGTTGCCAGTGCCCTTTGCGCCATTTTCAACGCCAGTCTTCATGTCATACAGGCGACCAGTAAGCTCGCCGATTTTCTGCTTTTCTTCGTCTGTCGCTTTCGACCCGGCACGCAACTGCGCAGCCAGAACTGCGGCACTACGCGCGCCATTTTCCTGCGCTTCGTCCAGTACCGCCAGCTGGTTACCCAGCGCCTCGATGATGGACTCTGCACGACTGAATTCACTGCTCGCACCGCCGGTACCGCTGCGGGCCTCTTCCATAGCGCGGGCAATGCCGCTAACGTTGGTGTTCAGCTTGCGAAGCTGGTTGTCCATGGAGTTGGCATAACCAGCCAGTTCAGTAAATGCGGACCCGGTCTGGGATGCGCTCTGATCAAGGTTATCCATTCCCTTGCCGGACTGCTGGGCTGCAGCATCCAGTTTATCCAAAGCATCAATGGCCTGTTTCCCGCCCTGCAGCAGCGGTTCAACGTCGGCGCTGATTTCATAAACGATGCTACCGGCGTTCTTCTCACCTGCCATGTCATTCTCCGGTTATTGCTTTGCTTTTGCCCTGCGTGCGGCCTGTTTAGCCAGGTACTCGTCGGCGATGCTGTCGTACTCTTCGCGAGTGAAGCCTTTCTGGTCAGGGTATTTCGCCGCCAGCAGCATCTGGAATTCGGTCATCGTTAACTGAGAGGCTTCGGCGCGGTTCATTTCAAAGTGGCTGCGTGCGGCACTGATGTAGTCGAAGGCTTTAAACTCAGTAGTTCTTTCGCCTGTTTCATGGCGCTGCAGCTGGCGAACCTTTGCCTTTCCGACGACGCCGTGCTGCATGAGGTGCTGCGCCAGCACGATAATGTCGTTCTTCGGCATCTGGCCCGGGCGGTAGACGACGCAGTGCCGCCACCCTTTCCACTCGCCGATCATCGGTGTCAGGTCATCATCGCAGCACGCCTGAAGCACCAGCATGCACGTTGATAAAAGCTTCTCAGCAGCGCGATTGAATGATGGAGAAAGCCATTCAGGAAAGCGTCCCAGTGTGCCAGCGCACACCTCAATGAGCTGAGCGACATCATTGCCGTGGATGGTGGCGTACACTTGCACAATCTCTTCCGGAGTGCCGATCCTGGTCATGGCCTCAAATGAAGGCCGTAGCAGGTAATCTTTGCCTCCCTCACGGCTGTCGCTGATAGAGAGTTCACCAATATCGGTTAAAGCGGTCATAGGCATTCCAGTAAACGGTCATTATCAAGGGCAGCACGCCGCCCTTTGGAATGTCCGTTAGGTAACGGTAACCGTATGCACGGCCACAAAGTTGCCATCTACGGTGTTGATGATGATCTGCGCGCTGCCGGTGGCGACGCGCGTCACGGTAACGGTGTTGCCGGAGGCGGTAGCTGTTGCCTTGGTCGCATCGGTAGTCGCTACAGTGAAGTCTTTGTTGGTAGCGCCGGTTGGCGCGATGTTCACCGTGAAGGTGCTGGTACCGCCTGCCGTGCCGGTGCTGGTTGTCGGGGTTACCGTCACGCCAGTCACCGCAACCGCAGTGATTTCGTTCACTTCGATGGTGCTTGCGTCCCCGACTTTGAACTCGGTAGAGAACGTGACGATGTCATTTGTGCCGCCGTCAGAGCTCAGCGCGGTGATGTTCATGTAGCCGATGAATTCAACCGGACCATATTCCATTCGCACCCAGATGCCCGTTTGACGCTTGGCAGCAAGCTCGTCAGCAAAGTACTTAATGAATTTGCCGACGCCGTACTGATCCAGTTTGTCCTTCTTGCGCACTTCCCCTTCAAAACTGAAGGTCAGATCACTGTTGGTGATGATGGTCTCGACATAGCCGCCGCCGTCATCCGCATCAGAGGTAACCGAGTTCGGGTTGAAGTCGAAGCCTTTCGACGTACCAGCAGCCAGCGCCTTCCACTCACTTTCCAGTGGTTTGACGTCCGGGCAGCCATCGGCGACTTCCAGCACGACCGCACCGCCGAACAGGCGCTCGTTCGAGTTCTGGCAATTAGCCATGTGAAACTCCTCTTTGACGTATAAAAGAAAACCCGCCGGAGCGGGTTATTTGGTTGGGAATGGCTAGTCGCCAAACGTGCAGGCAAATTGCAATCGGAAGACTATTCGCCCTTCTTCTGTGAGCACCGGCGCGGGAATTGCGCCCATGTTCTGGATGTAGCCGACACACTCGTCAGCCATGGGGTTGTCCTGGACGTAATCGACGATGCGCTGCACGGCGTTAAGCGCGTCTTTGCGCTTATCCTTCGCGCCGACAACGTCAACCAGGACGTGGTATTCAGAGCCAAGATTGGTTCGGATATTCGATCCGCCATTTGGCCTGAACACCATGACCGCCTTCGACAGGTCGTCCGGGTCGTCATACATCAGCTGCTGCACCGTGAAACCGGTAGTTAGCCCGGCATCGCCGAACATGTTGCGCACCCGCTCGTGCATCATGGGTGTCATAGCGAAAGCTCCTTGCGCATCACCGCGTCAACGTTATCTCGCTCGTCATTCGCGCCTTTGGTCAGGAATTGCGGCTCACCATGCGGATCCCAGTAGTTGCCCTTTCCGGTGCCGCCGCCGAACTCTTTCGGTTTCTGCGGACCGAACTCAGATCGGTTACTGGTCACGCCGAAGTGCGCGCGCGGCTGGCCTTTCAGCTTTCCTGACGCTTCGTGCACGTACGCGGCATAGTTGGCTGAGTAGCCGATGCGCCCGGTGATGAGCACGCCGCCCGCGTCGATTTCCCGGAACTGGCTGTTAATCAGCGTGGAGGTGTCGATCGGGGTGTAATAGGCCGCCCGGGCACCGATAAGAATCATCGCTGACTGTAGCGCGCGAATTACCTTTCGGCCCTTAACGTCGTTGATGACATCGTTCAGGTGCTTCTTCGCCTGGCTGATGCCCTTCACTTTGATGCCCATGGCTACACTCCCGTAATTATCGCCCAGTCATCTTCCAGACCGTCGAGAGTGTCGTTCCAGCGCGTCACGTGACGAACCTCATCGGCACCTGCCACGACCGGGTCTGTTTCAGTGCTCACACCAATCAGAATGTAATCGCCCTCATCTGCCAGAGCGTAAGCCGTGAAAAAGGTGTTTTTTACGACAACCTCTTTACCGATGGAGCCGAGCTTTGCTGACAGGCCGCCGATGTAGTCGCACATGATGGTTTCAGGCGGCTCGTATGGGTCGACAGGATCTCCCCACTCGTCATTACCGCCTGCGCCCTTGCGCCATATCGTGCACGGCTTGTTGTATGACCATGAAGCAGTAGACGACATCAGCCCTCCTTCCAACGCAGCACCTTCGCGCCAGTCGCCCGGATGCGCGGGCAGTTGATGAACCACTCGCCATCCGATTTCACGTAGCCGGTAGTCTCCCGCCCGGTGTCGGTCATCACCCAGACGCGGACGAATGAGCGCGGAAGGCCGTGCTTAACTGATTTGTACGTCATCAGCAGCCCCCGACCACCAGGAAAAGGCCCACGCTGTTACCTGCGCTGATTGGCAACTCACTGGTGCAACCGCTGGTATCGAGACGGGCCAGCGAGTCGCGCAGCCATGTGATGCTGTCGTCGCCATATTCAAACGAACGGGACGCACCAGACGGTGCACCCTGCGATTTGATGCGGCGCGCACCGGAAGACGTAGCCATCAGCGCGGCGGCATACATCAGGATCAGCTTCGCGTTGCACTCGTCATAACCAGCACCATCAAGGCACGGGATAATTTTGTTGACCGCGCAGAGAATCGGATCCAGCAACGCCATGGGAATGGTGTAACCCAATTCACCGAGGTACGCCTGCACGTCTGCCGCTGTGATTGGGTCAGCCATGGTTATTTCGCCTTCTTGATTGCTTCCGCCAGTGCTGCTTCGGCTTCGTCAGCGCGTTTTGTTTCTGCTGCCAGCGCGTCGGCATGAGCCTTGTCTTTAGCTTCACCATCGGCGATTAGCTTTTGGTTCTGCTCCAGTGCGTCGGCGAGCTGCTTTTGCAGGTCAGACGAATCAACTGTGGGTGCTGAAGGTGTTGCCACCTCAAACACTAACTTCTCGCCTTTCTTCTTGTCTGTCTCCTTCGCCTTGCCTGTGTTAATCCAGCGCTCAGCTGTTGCATCGTCCACATCCACCACCGAACCAACCTCCAGTTTGCGGAGGTTGGCACCGGCGTGCAGGTTACTTGCCACGATTTCTACCAGTGCCATAATTTATCCTTAGCTTGATGCGTGAATTACGGAGTATTTGTTGTTGATGTCCTGCTTGACCATCAACCCCATTGCACCCCAGGTGCGCCAGATGTAGTCGCTGTTGTACTCCGGCCGCGGAGATGCAACGGTACCGATAGCCTGTCCGACGATTGGAGCGATGACGCCTGCACTCAGTGGAACGATGACGATTTCGTTACCTGTGAGCTGGCTGTCTTCTTTAATCGCTGCAACACCGGTCAGTTTCAGGATTTCATCCATGATCGTGCCGGACTGGAAGTTGTCGGAGAAGTAGCGTTCCAGGTTGGAGATGATTTCGCCGGATACATACCAGGTCTGCTCTGCATACTGATTGTTTACGCGACGCATCTGATCACGCAGTGCGATTGCTCCAGCGCGGATGTCCTGAGACGTTGCTGTGCCAGAGGTAAAATCGATGTTCAGGCCTGAAGCGCCAAGGTCGATCTGCGCTACGCGCTCATCGTCACGCAACCCTTTCCAGGTCAGACCGTCAAACACTGCGAAGTTGCCAGCTTTGTCGCGGAAGCCGTTGAAGATGTAGTCAACGTAACGACGCTGAACGTCTTCAACCGAACCACGCTGCGCATCAGCCTGCGATTGCAATGCCTGCGGGCTGTTGAAAATTGGATCACGCCATTCGAACTTAAAGCCCGAGTCGTGGATAGGCACCATGGTGCCATCGAAGGAATAGCTACGAGCATCGAGTGCCGCGCCGACCTGTCCGGACATGGAAGTGTGAGCCCAGCCGCGGCCACCGGTACGAGCGTAGTCGTAACGAGACTGTTCGATTCGAACGGAGCGAGAAAGCGGCATTAGATCGTTCAGCAGAGTGAACTCGGTATTCGGCTCGAACTGCTGAAGAACAGTTGTGTCGAAAGCGCGATACAGGCGACGAATATCGTCAACTGCGTTCACCGCATCGAGATAAGGAGCGTTTTCTGCATCGCCACGGAACTGAGTGCGCGCCAAGAAATCCGCTGCTGCCTGAGCACTGGCGTTTCGCTCAATTTCAAGAGCGCGCCATTGCGCCTGATTTACCGCGAGGTTACCGGTCTTTTCACCGATAGACTTGGAGAATACAAACATATCCGCTCCTTATTTGATTACGACACGAAGCAGATCACCTGCCGCCGCTGTGTATGATTTGTCTTCCTCGACGTAGCAGCGCACTGACTCATCGCCAGCAGCCACCTTGACTCGACCATTTGCAATAGAGAGCGCCTGTCCCTTGGTGTAGGTGCCGGTTGCTGCACGAACGTTTAAGAACATGCCGGGCAAAGGTTGAATGCCTACCACCAGCTCGCCAGCAGGAATAGGGTCATCCACTGACAGGCAGCGCAGATAGTCTTTGTTGGCCACGTAGAGAATTGCAGCTTCATTACCATCAACTGAGGCCGTGAATTTGTCCGTTGCGCTGAAGAAGCCAATGGTTCCAGGAGGGGTTGATGCCGCAGCTGCGCCTTCACGGTTAAGAAGCGGATTGGGGAACACGCCGCCGGCGTGGATGATATGCTTTCCGTCTTTAGCCATTTTTTACTCCGGCATTTCGCTTACTGATTGGGTGTTCGTAGCCTGATGGCGGAATGCACCGTTCAGACCGAAAGATGTGTGGCACTTGGCGTACATGGCGTCGAGCGCCTTTCCGTCAAGATCTGCGACTTCTTCATCGCTCATGTTCATCGCCAGCTTCACAGCCGCGCGCTTTTCGCCTTTCTCTTTGTCGGCGTTCGCGTTCAGGCTGTTGAAAACGACGTCCACGCGATCGGCAAGTTTCTGCGCCCACGCTGGCATCTCTTCGTTATTGGTGGCCTGCTCTTTTTTCTTGGGCTTGCCGGTTTCCGGGTCGATTTCTTCATCGCCTTTTTTCTTGGCGGTGGTTTCTTCGGCCTTCATCTGGTTGTATGCGTCCATCAGCTCGGCGTCGGACTTGCCTTCAGTCGGCTTACCAGCGGCTTGCAGCGCATTGATAATCAGTTCTTTCATCGGATCGTTCTCTCCGTTGGTTTTAATCTCGTACTCAGTGGGTTTGCGCACGACTTCTACAGGTTCGCCGACGAACACGGCCTTGCCGTCGTCATCGATGAGGTACTTCTGCTTCAGGTATTTGGTGTCATTGCGGTAGATGAAGCTGTCCGGCCACACCGTTTCAGGCCAAAGCCACTTATCTTCGGCGTCACCCTCGCGCAGCTTGTCGCTGATAGCGCGGGAGATGTCGTCGAAAGAGAAGTTAGAGGCATTGGTGAAGAAGAATTTGGTCTTGTTGATCAGGCCGTCGCGGGTGCAGTCGATACCATCAGCCAGGCGGGCAACTTCAATCTGTTGCTCATCGCCTTCTGAGTTAACGAAGATGCCCACTCCCTCTTCCGGGGTGCCGGCACCAGGCTCATCAAGTAACACCGCCACATGGTCAAACATCATGTTGGTGGCGATTTCGTTGTACTTTTTGCCCTTCGACTCGCCGTTGGCGGCGATACCGGAATACAGCAGGCCAGTGGATATGTGGATCGGGTCGGAGTTGGTACCGTCCAGCATCTCATCCAGGCGGTTAATCAGGCGCTTGCCCTTGTCGCTCGACTCGGCGTACTGGCGATTAACGTACATGTCGCCCGTTACCTTCCCGTCGTTGTGGCTGACGTTCTGCAGCCAGGCACCGACGTGGTACTCATTCACCGCTCTGACATCGCGCGCCGAAACATGCTTGCCATCCACTTTAGGGTGGCCCAGCGGCATCGGGTTACGCTCAAGCGTGTTGTAAGCCTTTTCGATTTCTGCTGCCGGGTACAACTTCCGGTTCATCACGATATCGTCCACGACAGGCGTGATGCCGCGAACCACGATATGTGGCTTGCCGTCGATGGTTTCAGTGGTGATGTTTGAAGCGGAGTTGACGACGGTCAGCACGTTAACGCGGTTGCGTTTCATGCTGGGTCCTCGATGGTGGATTTCAGGCAATAAAAAAGGCCGCCGTGGCGACCTTGAGTAATACGACTTTCATTTTCTAACGTTTAATCTGGCGATCAAAGTAGAGTGCACTTCATCAAAGAATGGACTCATGTTTACACGCCCGTCAATTTCATAACACTTCACTTCAGACGGTAGACCATCAGACTCGAAGAAATACTCATCACCGTTTCGCCTTACTTTGACGTTTATAAGTTTTGCAATTCTGATGTCTTCTGTTTCGGACGAGCAGAGATTTAATAGGATCTGGAAGCAAAGCTTACGGTCTTCCCTTGGCAGCGCTGAACCTGCATGGCTGATTATCTTTTTACTGTTTTGATCATACAGCCCAGTTGTCACTACTGGTTCAAGATTGCCATGTCCGTTAATTACTTTTTCATCTTTTAAACCAAGGTATGATCTCAACTCTTCTTGAAAGTTGTGATAAACATCATAAAGCTTTCCCCAGTATAAATCTTCGGAGATAACAAGATCAGAAACAGCCATTCGCAATTCATCGTACTTTGACATTTGAACCTCCGTTTAATGAGATGCTCAAATGTAACACCATGTAATCTAATCTGTCTTCTTCCATTGTTGACGCTCTTTTTTCAGCTTATCCGCCAGGCCATCATTGAAAATGCTGCCGTCGTCGTTGAGCAGGGCCGGAATCTGGCTGCAGTAGCAGTTGTACCGGTTACCGTTCTCGGCGTAGAAGTCTCGCACCTCTTCGGTGGTGTAGACCTTCCCGTGACGGCTGGCGTGCCAGGTGCGCGTCGTTGGCTTGAGCGCTGACAGCCACAGAAGGCCGGTATTCAGCCCCAGCCTGTCAGCAGCCCAGTCCGTTTCGTTCCATTGTGCCTGCCGCAGCGCGCCGACCTGCTCAGTCTGAGCGATGGTCTTCGCCTTCGACATCGAAACGTCGAGTCGCTTGCTGATAACGCTGGCCGTCTCGCGAGGATTCACGCCGCGCGCTACCGCATCGGTGATGATGTTGGTCAAATCGCCACGGGCGGTGTCGCTGATGACCTTCCAGTCACTGAACGTTGTCAGCCTGGCCGCCGCCACCTGATTAAGGTGACCGGGGCTGCTTAAAAGCTGCTGGAGCGTCGTCTGGCTGGCGTACACCTGCGACTGCTGCGAGAGGTTGTTGAATGCCTCCAGCGTGCCGCGCTGCGCCTCAGCGACGACGTAATCCATCGCCCAGAGGTTTTGCTCGCCGCCCTCCAGCAGATGGTCATCGAGAATAGCCTGCACCGCTTCCAGCAGGCCAGCCAGTTCCTGCGACGACATGTCGTAGATGAACTTGCCGGCGTTTACCTGGTAGATCCGCACATCCTCGCCGTGGTCGTGGCAAAGGAAGTGCCAGTTATGGCTGTTTACCTCGCGCTCACGCCCGATCATGCGCTGGTCTAACAGCGTTTTCAGTGCGCGCTTAATGCCGAGATACCGATTCTCGATATCCCGGTACATCGCGGTAACCTGCTTTGCAGAGCGGGTAGGGTCAACCTTGCTGCGCGGAACTATCGGCAGGCCCACCTTTGCCGTCTGTTCTGGTGTCATCGGCCAGGGGATCATCGGTAGTCACCTTCTCATCCGGTTTTGGTGGTTCTTTTGGCTCCGGCAGCGGGTCAAGCCCAACCACTTCGCGCAGCTCATTGGCTGTAACAGGCGGCTCACCGCCATAGAAGCCAGTGGTTTTCTGCACAATGTCGGCAAGTTTCGAAGCGTTCTCAATCTTCTCTTTCTCGCCTGGCGCCAGCAGGTCGCTCCAAGAGATGGTTACCTCGCCCTTGGTCGGTGGGTCGATAATCCCAAGAGTCCAGAAGCGTTCCAGCAACGCGGTGATGCGGTCTGTCAGGAAGCCATTGCGGCGCGTGTTGCGGCGGATAGCCCAGTCCGTTTTATCCTCGTCGCTCGCCAGTCGCCCGGTCTGCTGACCGAACAGGATGGTGAACGGGATTTGCACAGAGGCGGCCAGTTCGTTCGCGGTGACTTCCCACGTCGGACCCGGGTCGCCGGGCGTAACGCTCAGAACGCGCATCTGCCCGGCCTGCATCACGGCGGCCGCATCGGTACCACGGTTAAGCTTGTTGACCTTGTCGCCCATCGCTTCGCCGAGATCGGCATAGCCAGCCTGTTTAGCCTGGTCCGCCAGCGTATTCATGTCGGTTTCTTTGCTGAATTCGACGGCAATCTGACGGCTGGCGTTCTTCAGGAAGCCCTCAGCGCCACCGCCGGAAATCTTCTCGATATCGAGGCCTTTGTTGAAACCAGCCTCCAGTAGCGGGATGCCGGACAGAACGTTGTCGTCTTCAGACCCTTCGCAGAACAGGATAACGCGGCTCGGGTGTACCGGTTCTCCGCGCATCGGCCCGACAAAAGGCTCATCACCGACCGGCTGCTCGTTGAAGTTGAACATCTTCGGCTGGCCGAACGTTTCAGACTGACGGTTGTTATCCCATTCCGCGACAGTTAACTGCGGCTCCCACACAGGAATAAGCTTTACCAAAGCAGACTCGCCCAGCGACTTCACAAGGTTGATATCGACTGGATCACTCCATGGCTTATTGTCTTTTACCTGCAGCAGGAGCGCGGAGTAACGCCCAACCATATTGCGGCGGTCAGCATCCTTCACCTTAGGCCACAGCTTCTTCATGAGCTTGGTGACTTTCTTTTCCCAGGCGTTTTTTTTCTCCGCTTCCTGCGCTTCATCACCGTCAACAATGACAGGATAGTCCTGCCAGCAACCTTCCAGCAGCCGATGCACCACAGCGAAGCCAGCGGCGTTGCGGCGGTACATGTTGTAGAAGTCGTTGAAGGTGATCTCACGCGGGTAGCCAAATTCCTGGTAAAGCGTCGGGCGCTTCGTGTTCCCACCACCGATGCCGATGGCATTCAGGTAATTTGCTCGCCTCATTTCAGTGGCGAGGTTGTTCACAGCCAGTTGAAGGCCGTTATCTTGTTCGCTCACTGGCGATGCTCCTTAGAAGAATACTGCGCCGACTTGCGCTTTGTGCTTGATGTACCCATCGAGACCGTACCGGACGCCATCCCAGCAGTGGTTATTTTTGTCTTCGATAACCGGCAGAACTTCGCCAGTGATACGGTCTGTTTTGTAAGAGTAAAGCCGCGCCTCTTTCGCTGTTTCTTTGCAGCGAGGATGGATGATGATCTTCTTAAACCCACGCAGGCAGGTGATGCCGTCCTCTACGCTACCCTGCCACTTCTGAGCGGCGGAGATATTGAACCCCTGCCCTTTGATGTGGCTGATAGTCTCAGGGCGGGAGTTGTCGGCTTTGATAGGCCATTTACGCGCTTCAGGGATGCCTGGGAATTTAGCCTCGTCTGTAACCTTCCAGTCGACAAGTTGCTTCGGCGTGGCGTCTGTTTTCCCGGCGTAGAACTTCCACATGTCGTCGAGCTCAACGCTGTTTCCGTAAGCCTCGTATTCGATGTAGAGGTTGTTATCCAGGATAAACATGCGAATAAGCGTGCTGGGGTCTTTTGCGAATCCGAAGTCTGCGCCGAACAACAGGCGCTCTGCTTTCTGCCAGAGGTCGTCTTCGAAGCTCTGCACGACGTATTTGTTAGCCAGCACCTGTTTATCGGAGTTTTCGAGGTAAGCGCCTTCCCAGATCCACGCATAGTCTGCGTAATCGAGGTTTGCCAGGTCTTCCTGCCTCTCCTCCTCGAGCACCGCAGGGAACCATGGATTGTCCACATAGTTCATCTCGACGATCATCGAGCTTTTTGGCGGGTTCTTTCTGAAGAGCTTATCGGTGGCGCTGCCGTCTTTCTCCGGGTTCCATGTGACCCATATCTCTGAGCCTTCTTCACGAACGGTCGGGCGTAGCTTTTTCCACGCAGTAGCGGATACAGACTCGGCCTCATCAACCCAGGCCACAAGAATGCGCGCTTTGGATTTGATGCTGTCGAGGTTATGGCGAAGACCACAGAATACGTAGCTGACTCTGCGGTTCTTTGTCCGGATGTATTTCTCGCCGATGTCGAAGTAATCATCAAGCCACGGAACGGAGCGAATGGCCTGCTTCACCTCCTCCATGGAGGATTCTTCCAGCGAGTTCATGTATTCGCGAGCGCACAGGATCACGCCGCTGATATTGGCCTCCGCCGCCTGGTAAGCCTTGACTGCGGTCATTAGTGCAAACGTGCGGGTCTTTGCAGAACCGCGCCCGCCATGAGCACCACGATAGCGGATGCCTTCTGTCGCGAATACGGGTACTAACTTGGCTGGTATCTGGAGGTCAACTTGGCTTTCCATTGGCTGGGTCAACTCCTACCAGGCGAATTGTCGTCGGTCTCGGTGACATGCTGCCGTCTGGGCTGGTGTGCTCGACCTTCTGTTTGTTGCTGTATGCGTCGCCAACCTCTTTGGCGGCCTGCTCCATCAGCGAAGCAGCCAACGCCATGTTTTTCATTCCCTCGGCGCGAGTCATCATCCGGTCAAGTGCACGGAGACGATATGCCTTGTTGGCGATCGGAATGTCGGCGATCTCATTCTGGAATCGTTTACGGGTGGCGTTGAACAGGTCAATCCACTTCTGGCTCAACTTGGCCGCCATTGCGTTGCCGGGCGTATATTGCGACACCTGCTGCCGTGAGACATCGATGCCGTATTCAGCCTTTACAAGCTCAATGACTTTTACCGGGGTCTCGTAGCAGGCGAGTGATTGAACGATGAAGGCTTTAACCTCTGTCGATAATGCTGCCACAGGCTACCTCCATGACAATCTGAATAAAGCGTTACGCCAGCTTCAACATGCACGTCCCGCATGACCTGGCTATATCGATGTGAGCCACTTCTGCTGGCGCATTGGCCGCATCAACGAGCTCCTGCACTTCTTTGCTGGCACCGTATCGACGTACAACACCAGTGAATTCTTCGACGTCGTGGCCGCGAAGTGTAAGCACTGGCTGCCCGGTCTCTTTGTTGAACTTCGGCGCGCCGAAATCATCGGTGGCCTGTGCGATGTGGTAAAGCTCATGCTCTACCAGTGCGCAGAACTCAAGGTCACTGCATTGTGAGCAGTAATCGGCTGCCAGCGTGATGATGAACTTCGGTATGCGCCCGAACCATTCATGCATCTGCTGTTCCATTCTGGCTTTCTGCCAACCACCGGCGCGGAACATTACCTGCTCTGCCTGACCGAGAACGTAACGCCCTTTCTTCGCGAATGAGTCAGACGCCCACATAAAGCAGAGGTCAGCTTCAAGCAGGTGCTCATGGTCAGGGTTGTGGATGCTTCCGGTATCACTGAAGATTTGTCGGTTTACCCACTCATGCACTTCATTGGCAGGTATCAGCCTGGTGTATGGCTGCAAGTTGTCGGAGGCGATGAAGTTAACTGGCGGATACGGCCTGCGCTCGTCATCGTTAACCATGGGTTACTCCGTTGTTTGTTCGGTCTGCTCTTCCGGTACCGGCGTGAACTCCACGCGCTTAACGTCGGCGGGAGCGAAATACAGCCACTGTCCCGTTTCCGTAGCCAGCGGCACAAAGCCGTTAACCAGCTCGGGTTGACGTCGTGACATCTTGCCTGTGAAGGTTTCGCCTGTTTGGGTGGTTAGCGTGATTTGGTAGATGTCAGGCATTGAGAGCCTCTTTATCCCCTACAAGGGATATTCAGGTGCTTATCCCTTAGAGGGGATAACCAATGTTATTGCCATTAAAAAACCGCCTTCAGGCGGTTAGATATAGCGATTTAAAATCTTGGTGCTATGCCATACTTCGGCGTCTTTATGTTCGCAGCCCAGACTTTGATATCGTTCTGAAGCAGCAAAGTGAAATCTGACTTGAGGTGGTTAACCATCTCATTGACCTTTTCGGCATCATTAACTGCAAAGTGCTCAATCCTGTTTGCCCCGACCGATACACACCTGTAAGTTGCAGGAACATCCTTCCCGTTCACATTAAGCAACTCCTTCTTATCTCCACAACTGCCATCGGACATATAGGACACCAGCATATTTGCTGCTCCCCTCCCGGGTTGAGAGATGCTTATCATGACAGGCAATCCCTCTGAGGTCTGCGTAATGTCGTAAAGCACTGCATCTTTCTGATACCAGGTATTGTATTCCCTTTCCTGAAAGGCTGAGTATGAGGGTGACGATATCGCCACCAGAAAAGCGATTGTAATAGATTGAATTTTCATCGGTTGTTATCGTTGTGTTTAGTTGAATTTATTATTCATATTGTGCTAAAAACAACAACAACCTAAGATTAATCCTACTATTTTTAGCGGTGCTAAAGTATCTTTTACCCAAAGTGAAGTACTCATTTATCTCAAACCATTACAGCATTATAAATGCCGATAATTTGCATTAAGTACAAATTTACCCCATGGAAAAGAAAAGAATCTGCAATAACTTCTCAATAAATTATCAGTACTCAAGAAAATCGCCCTTATTCTTAGTGAGCGTTTTTGAATGGACAACTGGTCTTTACGTTTCTTCCTTGATGTCTAATGACAAAGAATCGCTTATTAAGCAATTAGTGGAGTACGCCCAACTCAACGGGCAGGAAGAAATCCAATTGCGTAAGATAATCATCTGATTGATTAAACTGCTTATGTTTATAACCATTATCAAGCCCACCAGAAGATGAGCTTTGGAATGGTCACTTTGGCAGTCCGGGGATCGATATTTGCGCCTGCTGCTCAAGCCTTTCGATTCTTGCTATGAGTTGTGGCTTCTTGATTCTGCCCCAGCGGTTCAGCAAGCGGCCTGACATACTTGCAACATCCTTTTCCTTCATGAACTCCAGCATTAATTCGTTGTGCTCTCTTTGGTATGAGTGAGCCAACTCCATCAGTCTGTCACGCATCCAATTAAACGCTTTGATAAACGCCTCTTTGATGGCGGCAGCTTTTTTGCCGGTAAACGACATGATGATGTACATCGCGCCGTCTTTGGAGATTTCATATTCAACATACTGATTACCCTTGTGTTCATAGGTAACCCGCGAAAAGTTGCTGGTTAGAAATTCATTCGAACAGTCTAGCTTTTCAATTTTCTGAATGATGTGGTGATGCTGCTTGTCGAAGTAAGCTGCCACCTTGCGGGAGGTTGTGATCACGCGATCACCAGAAACAGCCACCATGTCCCGGAAATCGAGATTAGCTAATTGATGATTCATAGCGTCTTTACCTTTTAGAAAGTGAGCCTGTTCGCACAGAAAAGCCGCCCCGAGATGGTCGCCACCATATACGGCAGTTCTCAGGCTCAGCTTTCTGAAAGACTCGGGATTGTTATGCGCTGCGATGCGCGGTTTACTGCGGGCATAAAAAAGCCCGACCGAAGTCAGGCTCTGTTATTTGGGTAACGAATCATTTAAGACACTGCTCTTTGATGTAGTCCTGCAGATAACCGATCTGCTTCGTCACTGTGACGATTCGCTCTCTGAGGGTGAAATAATCCCGTTCAGCGGAGTCAGTAAGTCGGGGGCCGGTAGCATCGACCATGCCGCCGGTGCCGGTCGCTCCATTCGTGGGGCAGTTTGCGTTGAGCTGCAGCCGCTTACGACCAGCAATGACATCGCTATGCAGACGCTCAATAGTTTCTTTCGCATCAGCCAGTTCTCCGGTGTATTTGGCATCCAGTGCAGCGACATCGCGCTGGCGTGTCTGCATGTCTTTAATGGTGGCGTTCGCCAGGCTGAGTTTCTCATTGGCTTTATCGCGCTGGTCTTTGTAGGTAATGGCGTTATCGCGGTAGTGGTTCACGAAGAATGCCAGTACGCCTATTAACGCCACCACCATCAGCTGCAACCAGTAACGTTTAACCAGCGCGCCAATCACGACAGGAACAGAGCGCGCTCCGCCTCACGCCGACGGGTCAGCCCGTTAAGGACTTTGCCGCCAGCTTTGTTCCAGCGCAGGAACTCATCGGCAGCGCCAGTGTAATCACCGGCGTTGATTTTTCGCAGGAGAGTCGAAGTCGATAAGGACCGGGCGCCGAGGTTATACGTGAACGACACCAGGGCGTCGAATTGCCCCTGAGTAAGGTTGACTTTAACCAGGCGGGACACATCGTTTTCATAGCTGACCAGCCCGGTCTTCAGCAGACGTTCTGCTGTTTCCTGCTTAATCGTCATCCCGGCGCGGATTGGTTTCCCGTCAACAGGCTGAGTCCAGCCATAGCCGATCGTCCAGACGCCGACGCTGTCCTGGTAGGCGGTGAGCTTGCAGCCTTCGAACAGCTTGATCAGGGCAATGCCTTTTTCACTGGTTTGCATCACCGCCTCCAAAGCGAGAATTAAACACCCGGGAAGCCATAACTTTAACCTGCTCTACACCAACAAACCCGAGCGCGCCACCGATGGCAATCGACAGGGACTGTGGGAGGTTGAAGTAATCAAGAGCTGACACAGCAGTAAGGGTCAGAGCCCCACAGATTGCCCCCTCAAGTAGCATTTTCTTCCAGCCGCCACCGCCGTAAGCGATTCGTAATGCGGCCATGGCAACCGATAGCAAGACGGCACCCATCGGCGTTTCGCCACGCCACCAGCTGTGGAGTAGTTCGATAAACTCCGTCCAGGAGTGGGGATCGTTATGCATTTTCATAGTCTCTAACCTCCGGCTTAAAAGCGGGGGCTGTGTGTTTAAAAGGGGTCAGGCCCTCGGGACGATTTAACAAGAAGGCATGTCGAGGATGGTTCCCGGGGCCTGGAATAAAAAACCCGGCGACAGGCCGGGAAGATGAGGGTAAGGCAATGCCGGCTCTCTGGCCGAAGGGTCCCAGGCAGTGGGTTCTGTGCGCGGCGTACCGCAAATAAAAAAGCCCAAGGCGCTAACCTCGGGCTTGAATTCTTTGTGTCGACAATCAAAGCTATGGCGACGATATCAGATTTACATGAAATATATGCGTTTTAATCCAGTTTTGCAAGACTTGAGTCTAAATTTGTCGCCTTTTGTTGTGAACGTGATCGCGTAACCTGCAATAAAGCCCCGCTATCCAGGCGCAGGAAGATGCGGCGCATCTCAACCCAGCGGTCCGTAAATGTCTCTGACCAGTTCTTTGGAGTTACCCCGACCAATTCCGCCATCGCCTGATATTCGTACGTATCACGCCCTGCCAGCTCCGCTTTGACGTCCTGCGCCGCCAGCCATATCAGTTTCTTCAGGCGCTCCATTGTCTTGCCAGCCACCTTCTTCGCGCCGAGCTGCGCCGTGAATTCTGCCCACGCCCACTGAGTTATCGCCACCTGGTACTCGAAGCGGATATTCTCGCTGTAGTTCCACAGCAGCCATGCTTTCTGATGCTCATCCAGTGACAGCACGGCGCGGCGCCATGACGCGGTACCGAACTCTACCGGGCTGACCAGCGCAATAGATGAGCCCTTAGCGCGGGACTGACTGCCGCTCATCGCCGGGCCGTCGGGGTTAACCTTCCGGCCGGTGACCGGGTCGGTTATTTTCTTCCGTCCCCGACTGCGCGCCGTCGCGGTGAATTGTGCATTCTCGGCGAAAGCTACCAGTTGCCCTTTCGTCGCCCCGCTCAGATCTGCGGTCGCCACAATGAGCTGCTGACGTACGTATTCCAGTTGCTGACTGTTCATGCGGCTTCCTTCTGTGGCTGGTTGGTTTTGGTCTGTCCGTGCTTTGCTACTGGCGGCAGGCTGGCGCGGTTGACGCTTTCAGCCTGGTATCGCAGGAAGTCGCTGTGATTCATGCGGCCTCCTGTCGGCGGGCCCGGCGCTTTTCCAGCGCGCGGGCTTTGCGTGTGAAAATGGATTTGATGCGCTGCAGGTATGGGATATCGAACCGGCGGACGGAATTATCTTTGTTTATCGCCTCAACTTTATCGGCACCGATGCGCTCAATAAGGCCCTGTTCAAAAGCCTTTTGCGCTCCGTCACGATCTCGGTTGCAATAAACGCACTGGGCAGCTGTATTGTGAAGATTGAATGCAAGGTGCGCCGCTGCGCCGCGGGTGCGGTAGTGTCCGCAGTCCATGGTTCCGCCAAACTTCTGCTCTGGCAGCCTGCCGCAACTGATGCATGGCTTACCGGCATCCCTCAGACGGACATACCGGTTGAAAGCCGCCTGTGCTTCAGCTCTCCACTGCGATTTCGTTTTTAGCGCCACCTTTCTCGCTTTCAGATCCCGGCGTTCCGCGCGCTCTTTCTCTTTGCGTTCCTTAATGCGTTTAGCCGCGGCTTTCACCTTCTCCTTTTCGCGTTCTTCGATAGCGAGGATTGCGCCGTGCTCCGGGCAGCACCAGCGGATCCGGATATCGTGGAATTTCGGCACGAAGTATTCACCGCACACTTTGCACTTACGGCGGGATGGTTTACGCATGGTTCCTCCGTGCCGCGAGACGCAGCCATTTCTGATCCACCAGGCGGGCGGTGTAGCCTTTCATAGTCGGGATGTCGGACGGCTTAACCGCGGGCTTGTGCTGGCGGCGCGCCGGAACGCGGAAGATTTCGTTGGTGATGACGCGTGCGAGAGGACTACCCACGGGAAGCCCTCCATTCTTGCGCCCAGGCAATGCGCTTACTGGATGCTTCGGAGAACTTCACGCCGCGGTCGGTACCGAACCAGTAAATCGCCTCGATGACGTCGACCATGTATCGCTTGCTGGATTTTGATGTGCTGACACCGAAATAAACACGGCCGCCATTAATGCCCGGCGCGGATTTCTGCTCGCTTTCCGGGTTCTGCATCTGGCTGACAAGAACAGTGATGAGGTCTTTCCATTCCTTCGGTTCAAGCTTTTCGCCGTGCCAGATAACCTGAACTGAGAGGTCTTTTAACAGCGGCCACATCAGGCGGTTTTGCTTGTCGGTGCGGGTCTCCTCCCGGGCCTCGACGACCATCGGCGCGCGAGGGTTTACCGGCATGGTGCGTATAAATGCTATGAGGTTGTCTTTAACGGTGTCGTTAACGATGCAGTAGTGCTGCCTCATACGCCACCTCCGAGAGGTAACGCAGAATGCAGAAAATCGCAGGTGCATTTCTGCATCTGTGACAAGGTGAGGAGTTCAGATTGTGGTCGCATTTAAGTCCCCTTAAATGCGCAGAAGTCACCGGAGTTGTTCAGGCTCCGATGACTAAATTATGGCGGTATGATTTCAGAAAATCAAATTTCTAAAACTTAAAATCAAAGGTGCTAAAGTCGTTTTTTTTCTTGAATGGTATTGATTTGTAGGTAGTTGCAGATTCCTTTGACATTACTGCGAGTAGGTCGGGCCTTTCTCCTGTGACCAAGCTAATCTCAACATCAACAGGAATTTTTGGCGTGATTCCATGATGAAGTGCTATTCTTAAGGCGAAACACTTATTACCATCATTGAGAGTATGATTTGCTGCAGTACCAGAGATGATGCTTGCTTCACCAGGCACATGCCACCTAAGATCTGCCTCTGTGTACTTATCATTTAAAACAAAAATAAAATCCGCTAACACCTCACTAAAGTAATCTGCGGTAATCCTAACTTTAAGCTTTTTGTCATCAAACTTAACGTCAAAAGAAAGATTAGAAAATTCTTCATCCTTTGGTTTGAAGGTGCTCTTACCATCAATAATATCTTTAATTTGTGCTATAATAACGTCTATACCTGTAGTATAAAGGTCTAGATAGAGATTTTGAGTTAATAAGGCTGGCATTACCGAATCATCACATTTTATTGGTATGAATGTCAGCTGATTAGCAGATGCCCGCATCAAAGCATTTTGCCACTCAAGCCCAACCATTTTGCTAGCAAGGCTGTTTTTCGTCACGAAAAAGAAGAAAAATTTTGCATTGCTTAACCCTATGTCCATCTTATCAATAATCCCATCACCGGGTTGGATAGACCAAGAATCGTAAAATACATTTTCTACTCCATATATAGCAGCAATTTTATTTGAGATATGCTCAACAAAATCCTTGTCTTTATGATTATGACTCATGAAAATCATATTTAAACCCTTAAAGTAAATAAACTACATAGTTTTTAATTAATGTTCAGTAAAAGCGTAGCTACGAAGCCAGCCTGTAAAGAACATCAACAATAAGACATAAACTAATTATTTTTATAAAACAACCATTTCATTGAGAATCAGTGAATTTAGACAACTTGCAATCCGTCGTTACAGGTTCTGCCCCCTGAAGCATGGCGGCGCGGCAGGCGTTAAGCTCCTCATCACCATCACGAGAAGTGACGAGCTCAGCCAGTGTTATCGGTTTCTCACCCCAACCAAGCTCAATGGTGTGTCTATCGAGCATATCCAACAACTTTACTGCGGTGCCCGGCACAGATACCGGCGCTGGCGGGGAGACACTCAGCAGCACGTAACCCGGCATCCACTGACCAAGCTCAGCAACGTGCGTAACGGTAACGCTGATGAAATCACCCGTGAAGGCTTCTTCATTCGGATCCCACTCGAAAAGGTCGAGAGTGTCGCCAGCCTGATACTCACGGTCATTCCAACGCAGTTCTGCGCGCTTAAGTCCATCCCGGACCGCTGCGAAGTATTCAGGCCAAATTTTGAGGTTGTGCGTCACAGGTTCTCTGGTAATAGTGCTCATGGGTTAGTCCTTATCCTGCGGTGCTTTCGACCTGGTTAGGAAAGCTCAGCACCTCATCAAAAAGTGCTCCTATGCGTGCCGCCGCTGAAATGAATTCGCCGCCGTTATTTTCCTGCTCATCGCAGATAGCGCCATACTGTGTCTGATTGAAAATAGACACCTCACTATCGCCAGTTGTGGCAAACGCCAGCCGTTTGGATGGGCACTGAGCCAAAAGCTTATTGAGCTTCTTAACCCAGACTTTTTCCTGCTCCGTCAAAGTAGCCATGCTCACTCTCCTTTACCGGCTGCGGCTCGGTCGATAGCCTGAAGCACTCCATTAGCATGCGCATCACCCATGCGTGCGCACTGCATTACGTGGCTACGGGCTGCGAGCAAGGTTTCACGTAGGCCAGCAATCCGCTTCTTTGCGGCTTCCAGCTCATCCAGCAGCGCTAGCACGGTGGCGGGGTTGGCTGCGGCAATGAACGCTCCATTCAGGTCAGTCTGCTTTTGCGTGAAATCACCGCTATCCATGTATGTGACTGAGCCCTGAGAGTCATCGCTACCGTAGTCGTATTCAATGCTGGTATTTTTCGGGAGGTAAACCCATACGCCCGGCGTAGCCTTCTCCGCGGCTTCACGTAATGCGCGTTTGTCGATGTTGCTCATTGGGCGGCCTCCTGGGAAGGCATCAGCGCTTCACGCACGCATGGCTTGTAGTAGTGATGGAAAGCGAACGTCAGCCCGAGCTTGGTTGGCCGCTCCTGTTTACCGAGTAGGCCGAGGCGCGCGCAGATTGTCGTTGCGGTCCATCCTGAGTGATACCCGGCCGCACGCTTCATGACTGTTTCAGCCAGGATGGTACGGAAATCAGAGCGACCGAAATTCGTGTTTTCGAATGCTGCATTGATCACCTCATCAGTCAGGTGCGCGTCGATAGCGTTGCTCATGACTGCGCTCCTTTGCGAACTTCGGCGGCGAAGTCAGAGCAGTAGTGATGCAGATCGATCGTGTCTTCAATGCCGCCCTCAATTTCAGCAATAGAATCTCTTAACATCTCCACACCCTGAGCCCGCACTTCAGCCATGAAAGCCTGGTACGAAGGAATTTTCAACACAACCAGAAAGCGAATCATTTTCTGCACTTCTGGCGGGCATTGCTCATAGTGCTCATCTGTGATGAACACTGCCTCGTTGCAGATTCTTTCGAATGCACTCAACTCCGCAGCCAGTGCCGCGCACCTGGCTTCAAGTGCTGCGTATTCTTCGTGTTTCACAAATGGGCCTGAATTTCCGTCCACATCCAAGCTGTAGCTCATTACGTCATAACGTTTCACGCTCATACCCCTACCCTCCCCCAAACCATCAATACTCGCTTCATCGCCGCGCTGTTGCGGCATTCCTGGCAGATCACGTTCACCGACTCAGCACGGCGGCCTGCTTTCTTTTTTGCCTGCGCCAGCGAATAAACGCGGTGACCTTTCGGACCTTCAAACTTCAGTTCGCCAGAGTTAACCATCACCGAAATAACGCTGGAAATGCTCCGGTAACTAGTACCCATGGCCTCAGCAATTTGAGCTGCGCCCAGCTTGCTGCCATCGCTCAGTACGGACAAGATCCGCGCAGGGTAGCTGGTATCGCTTACGCGTCTGACTTCCGCACTGCTGAATGCGCCTTTCATCGCCCGGTTCTTCAGGTGGTGAGCGCCAGCACCTTTTCGCCATTCCTGATAGTCAGCCTCACTGGTGAAGTAACCGAAGCCAGCCATGCTGAAAATCATCCCAAGACTGCGCAGTGCAGCGATCTCCCGATCTAAACCCTTACCACTGATGCCAATCACCACGATGAGGTCAGCGCGCTTAACAGGCTGGTTAGCGACCACGTAATCAACGATGCGTTGTTTTAATCTGTCCATTTCACACCATCCCATTCGACTTGTTGCGGTTGTATTTGGCCTGAAGCAGTTGGATCGGCGTAGGCCCATGCTCGGCAGCAGGTGCTGCAATCGCCCGGCGCACAGGCGGAACTGGCTTACCCTCGGTGACTCGCTTCTCCCATATGTCCAGTAGGTCGCCCGCCTCGCGTGCCAGCTCACCATGCGTTAACTGGCGCTCCGTGCTGCGGTGGCGCAATTCGACGCAGATGTGGTACATGACCGGCTGCGACCAGGGGAATTGCTCGCTGGATGTGAATTCGAACGAACGGTTACGCCAGTCCCAGTATTCGGCGATCACCTGGTCAACGTTGATGCCCAGCGCCCCTCCGCTCTGTTTGCACCAGGCGACGAATTGGCCCGGCGACGGCAGGAATGGACGTTCCTGGCGGCGGGCAACGCGCATACCGGCATCGACCTGGGCCATTGAGTGGATCCCGTTCTCCTGAAACGCCAGCAGCCACTGACGGCGGAATTCGTTCAGGTCGTCCTGGGTGCGGAAGTTCGCCATGCTGGCCGGGAACGCGGCGCGCAGCTCGTTGAACAGCGTGTTGAATACCTGCGCCACTTGCTCTACCGGTGCGCGCTCCTGGTATTGCTCTGGCAGGTTATGGGCCATGCGGCTCATCTGCTCGCGGTCGTGGTTACGCATCTGCTCTGCAAGAGATTTCATCGAATCACCTCATAGGCCCAGTCAGTGTTGTTGAAGTCCAGATCCGGCTTAGCGGCTGGCTTGCCGCGCACTGCCGCCTGCTTGTTCTGATAACTCAACTTCTGGCTGGCAGTGATAAACCAGTTTTTTGGCTTCTCATGGGTGAACTCGATATCCAGTTTCTGCAGTTCGTAGTTCAGGTCTATCAGCGGGTACAGGCTTAACCATGCCTGGTAGTCCTTGTGGTTCAGACGAACGATTTGACCCTCGAATGCGTACCGACTCGATATTTCATGAATATCTGCATTGGCCTCTTCACAAGACGCGTCAGCGGCTTGGGTGTTAACAAAGGAATCAGGATCAGGGATAGGGGAATCAGGAATCAGGTTAAGGGAATCAGCAGGATTTAAACTGTTCTGAACCTGTTCTTGCACCTTACTAGCACCGTGCTTTTCTTGTGCTTCATTATTTTCAATGACTTGAGGCTTTCCCTCTTCTTCCTTTTCCTCTTTTGCATCTGAATTGCACTGTTCTTGTTCGGTGCCATTTTGGTTCTGAGACGGTTCTGGTATCTCACTTGCCGCTTCTTTGCAGTGCGGATTCTGGTGCTTTTTCCAGTTAGAAACTTGAATGTATGAATCGCCTTTCACCTGGTAGCGATTGATGAACTTATGCTGATGCAGCTGCTGCAATAAAGCATCACAATCGACATCATCGAACGGCAGTACCATGGCTTTAATTTTCTTTGGGCGGTCATCAAGGCGACCTTCTTTATCGGCAATAGTCCACAAGCCAGCGAAGAGAATGCGCGCCAGTGGCTGGCATTCTGCAAGCTCGTCATTTGTGAAAAAGCCTGGCTTAATGTTTCTTGAGCGAGCCATTAGGCATCCTCCAATTCGTAATCTGCAAAATAACCAGAAGCCATTTTTAAGAATATGGATTCAGTTACTGTGTAAGCCTTCCTTCCTTTCCTCTCCTTGCCTTCAGGCTCTATGAGATGGCAGGAGTAAATAATTCTTCTCTGCCAGTTCCCTGGCATTTCCACGACAGCCAAAACCTCAAGAATTCGCTTTCCTTCAGCATCAGCCGTGTAAAAGCACTGATCACCATACCCACAGTCAGCGGGCTCATAATTTTTGTGGCAGCCGCCAATCCAACGCTCATCGGTATGCACGTTGCCGTCGTATGACTGATAATCTGTGCACACATAGATAAATGGGTATGCGGTTTCGAACCTATCACCAGCCCTTAGGTCGGTGTTTACTTGCTTTGTTTGTCCTGCCATACTTACTCCCGTTACTTGGCGTAACACAGTGTTCGGAAGGCCTTTGAAGTTACCGCTTCAAGGGCTTTTTCTTTTCTGGTGCCTCTCACATAACCCCCAACATCGACGTGACCATCGTCATCAGCGGTCCTACCTGCTCCGGCATGAGACGGAACAGAGACGCTATACCCTCGCTTACTTCTTTCAGCTTCTGATGCTCAGGAGCGTCCAGCAGCACGGCCTGTTTAGCCTCGGCACACTCTTTCATCGCAGAGGCGATCAGCGACATCGTGTCGTTCTGCGTCGCCAGGCGGTTGCGGTACTCCAGCGGCAGGACCGACATGATTGCCGGCGCCAGCTGGCGAATGTTGTTGGCGGCGTATTCGGTGTCGCCGTCGATCCAGCGGAATACCTTCTGCATCTGGCGGTGCGAGTCAGTCGGGATATCCAGACCAGTGCCGCCGGTTGCCCGCCACTCTTCCACAATCAGCGCTGCGACAAATTCACGGCTTCGGCAATCAGCTGCCCAGGCGCGAACAGCTGCGCGGATCCCATCGATGTTTAACGCCTTGGAATCAGGTTCCCGGCGATTCTGGTAAATCATCGCCGTTGGCGAAAATTTGTTACCTTGTTGATACGCAAGTGAATGCATTTGCTATTCCTGATGTTCCTGTTTCTTACTGTGAGGAAATTCGCGGTACTCGACCGCCTTAACCTCGCCAGTAGGAAGCTTGTTGATGAAAATCTGACGGCCGACCCTGATCGCTTTGCTAATTGCCGTTTGATGGACACCAATGGCATCAGCTGCTTTTACCTGGCCAACTTCGTCGACATACTCGGCGAGTGAAATTTTCATGTTTAGCGTTGCTCCTTACCGTTAATACAAAAACAATACCACAAGTATTAGATAAATCAATACCGCCGGTATTTTAAAAATATGAGCTTTGGTATTAATATCTGAAAATGGAAAAGAAAAAGATCCTCACCCCCGCTCAAGTGGCTGATTCAAAGCGTTTAAAAGCCCTTTACGAAGCGAAGAAAAAAGAACTGGGTATTACTCAGCAATCCATTGCGGACGCGCTGGACATATCCCAGGGTGCCGTTGGCCATTATCTCAATGGAAGGAACGCTTTAAATACAGCGGTAGCATCGGTCTTTGCGAGGCTTCTTGGGATTAGTGTCTCTGATTTCAGCCCGTCACTTGCGAAGGATATCTCTGATATGAGCTCGGTGGCGTCGGAAAATACTTCTTTCGCAGGGCATTATTCACCTGGCTCAAAATATCCGGTGATTAGCAAAGTTCAGGCGGGCGCCTGGTGTGAAGCGGTTGAGCCGTACACCCTAAAGGATATAGACCTTTGGCTTGAATCAGATGCTCACATTCAGGGGGAGGCGTTCTGGCTGCAGGTTGATGGTGACTCAATGACAGCACCGGCGGGTCTTAGCATCCCAGAAGGAACCTTTGTCCTCTTCGATACTGGGCGCGAGGCAATCAACGGCAGTCTGGTAATAGCAAAGCTATCCGATTCGAACGAGGCAACATTTAAGAAGTTAGTGATCGACGGTGCGCAGAAGTACCTGAAGGGTTTAAATCCACAGTGGCCATTGGTAGCGGTGAATGGTAACTGTCGAATTATCGGTGTTGCTGTAGAGACGAAGATGCGGCTGGTTTAGCCGATGAGTGAACTGAACGATCAAATGACAATGAATTGAGGATGCAGTTATGGATGACGGGGTATTACAAGATATAAAGATATCACTAAGATATGACGGTAAGGACGCTGAAAACCATGAAATTGATCTCAATTGCCTTGGGGAGTCTCTAAAGGGATTCTCTAAAGTTTTATCTACAGCAGCATCATTTTCAGCCACTCAGAAATACAGCAAAATATCCACATATCAAGACGTTAAGGTATATGCGAGAGAGGCAAGGGCAAATTGCTTCACTTTAGAAGCTGCGCTAAATTTCGTTACTCAGAATCAGTTGTTCTCAGGGATCGCCGCAACTATACTGGGTGCGATACTTCAATATATATTTGCGAGAAATTCGAACAAGAAAGATGAAATGAAAGCTCTACAGCAGGTTCTCGAAAAGGCCATAGAGGCGCTAGGGAAGGTGCGAACAAGTTCCTGATATGAGATCATCATATTCATCCGGAGCGC